>JAEEGJ010010231.1_pt1 | contig 24585 bp, 26 predicted proteins | sample 8958761 | NCBI WGS metagenome assembly JAEEGJ01 (sample SAMN16246546, study PRJNA631951) | gut metagenome | biome: gut microbiome; feature: rumen; material: RS-attached | host: Bos | place: Iran: Karaj | collected 2018-10 | reverse complement strand
TCGGTGGGAAATCTTTTTTCCAGCTTCTTTTCTGGAGCTCTTCCTATGCTACTTGGCAAAAAGAGGAGCATTCTTCTCTTTGAGATATTTTTCCCTATTTCATTTTTAATCATGCTTATGGGCGGCAACAGATTTCTGCTGGCATTTGCTTTTTTTGCCACAGGAGTGGCCAGGGGAGCTTCCAGTAATTACTGTAATACGAAGATAAACTCTATTGCCACAGGTATGGCATGGGCGCTGAACTGTCTGCATGCTTCTTTTGCAGTAGGAGCTTTTGTATTTCCACTTATTTTAATGCTGATTACAAGAACGCAAAGCACATCATGGGTGCATGCATGTGTTTTCCTTGTGATTCTCGGCGTGATAACATGTGTTATGTATTATTTGATACCTGAGGATCAGGAAGTTGAAAAACAGGGACAAAATAATAAGAAAGGTGCAAAAAGTGAGGCATTTGGCTTTTTCAAAGAACCTATCTTTTATATCTGTACAGCGACTTTGTTTTTCTATCTTTGTGCCGAGCAGGGTGTTATTGGATGGATGATAACTTATTTCAAGGACACCGGGCTTCTTCCACCAAATCTGGCGCAGGTAACAGCAAGTATATTATGGGTAATGATTCTATGCGGAAGACTGATGACGGCATGGTTATCCACTAAGGTGAAAAAAGAAAACCTTTTGCCACTGATGGGAATAGGGATTGTGCTATTTTTCATTGTTCTCATTATGTCGAAAACCACAGCTCCTATTATTGTAGGAATAATGGGATTTGGTTTTTCTATGGCAGGTATCTATGCTACAACAGTGTCTTTTGCGGGAGAACTTATTAAGAAATACAGCCTCGCGTGGAGTTTTATCCTTACAACTGCAAGTCTTGGATCAATCATCATGCCTTCTATTGTTGGCGTAATAGCAGATAATTTTGGTATCGCAACGGGTTTGGGAAGTATTGCAATAGCTTTGTTTATAGATATGATATTCATTTTGCTGCTTGTCAGGTTCGTAAAAAAATCGAAGCTTCAGTAATTATTCATATCAGATCGTGGAGAGGAGGGTAATGACTATGCAAAAAACAGCGGTTATCGGAGTTGGTAATATGGGAAGCAGATATGCAGCTCTTTTGCAGGATAAAAAGATTGCAGGTATGGAATTATCTGCGCTTACACGGCTCCGTTCTCCATATAAAGAGATGCTTCAGCCTTCATTAGATGACAATGTTCCTGTTTTCGAATCGGCCGAGAAGCTTTTTGGGGCTGTTGAATCCGGAAAACTTAATCTTGATAGTGTAATTATTGTAACTCCTCACTATTCACATGAAGAAATTGCTATAAGAGCCTTTAAAAATGGATTAAATGTTCTTAGCGACAAACCATCAGGGGTATATAGCCGGCAGGCAAGGAATATGGATGCTGCTGCAGCGAAATCCGGAAAAGTTTTTTCCATGGTATTCAATCAGCGTACCCTTCCGATTTATCAGGAGCTCTTTAATATAGTAAAAAGTGGTAAATACGGAGCACTTAAGAGAGTAAACTGGACCATAACTGACTGGTATAGGCCAGAAAAATACTATACTTCCAATTCCTGGCATGCCACCTGGACTAAAGATGGCGGTGGTGTATTGCTTAATCAGGCTCCTCACAACCTTGACCTTCTACAATGGATATGCGGAATGCCTGCAAGAGTTCAGGCTTTTTGCCATGAAGGACGCTTTCATGACATAAAAGTGGAAGATGATGTTACAGCATATATGGAGTGGCCAAACGGTGCAACAGGCACTTTTACCACATCTACAGGAGATGCCCCCGGACTCAACAGACTGGAGATTTCTCTCGAGGAAGCTCTTATAATCTGTGAAAATGACATTCTGCGAATCGGAAGTGTAGCTGAAGAAATGGGAATGAAAGAGTCAGATTACAGGATAAGTTCCGAGGATTTCTTCAAAAAGATAAAAGGAACCTGGACAGAGCTTTCATTTGAAAAAGAGAATGCGCCTTATGAAAAGGTGCTGCAGGCATTTGCAGATGAGTGTAATGGTATAGGCAGGAGCATTGCTGGTGGAAGCGAGGGAAGATATAGTCTGCTTCTTTCGAATGCAATGTATCTTTCTTCCTGGGAAAAGAGAATGATTGAACTCCCACAGCCAGAAAGCGAACAAGAGATTGAATTTGAGAAACTCTTCGAAGAATGGCTCTCGAAAAAACGCAGCACAGAAGCAGAAGGATAAGGTTTACGGTATGGTTAAAATTGATTTAATAACCGGATTTCTTGGTGCCGGCAAGACAACTTTTATCCGTGAATATGCAAAATTTCTGATAAGCAAGGGCGAAAGAATCTGCATAATAGAGAATGATTACGGCGCAGTTAACATAGATATGGTTCTGCTACAGGATCTTTTGGGCGAAAAATGTAATCTTGAAATGATTGTGGGCGGCGATGGCCAGGAAGCTCATAGGAGACGTTTCAGAACAAAACTGATATCCATGGGTATGAGTGGCTATGACAGGGTGCTGATCGAGCCGTCAGGAATATACGACGTTGACGAATTCTTTGATGTACTCTACGATGAGCCGCTGGATAGGTGGTATGAGATAGGAAGTGTCATTTCATTGGTGGATACACAGGCGATATTTGGGCTTAGTGGATTTGAACGTTACGTATTCATGTCTGAAATCGCCAATGCAGGAAAACTGGTGTACACCAAGATGTCAGATCCAGCATCAATACAAGAGGTGACTGATAAGGTCAACGAGATCATGACTGAATATGGTGGGAAAGCCTTCGATTTAGAGCATGACATAATTGCGAAGCCTTTTAATGAGTATACCCAAAGCGATTATGAAATTCTTCAGAATTGTGGCTACAGGCATGCATCCTACGTTAAAATACCTATAGAGGATAAACAGTTCACACCACTATTTTATTTTGATGTTGAGATGCCAGAAGATAAGCTAAAAGAGATATCTCAAAGTCTTTTTACCAACGAAGATGCCGGAAACGTGATAAGGATTAAGGGCTTTGTAAAAACAGGCGAAGGCAGTCAGGTTGAGATCAATGCTACAGAAAAGGAAACAGCTCTTTTGCCGTCATCAAGCAGCAGAAATGTTCTGATTATCATTGGGGAGCGCCTTGATAAGGAGTATATTAACAGCAAATTGAAAAACTATTGCTCTGTTGTATCACTATAGAACTAATGACAACGGTTTGTATATAGGGAGGACAAAGCTATGCCGGGACCAGGGGGAAGAGGAGGTTTAGGACCAAGAGGTTTTCTGACTGAAGAGGAAAAAGAGAACCTCCCAAAAGTAGACGGGAAGCTGATAAAGCGGATATTGTCATATTTAAAGCCTTATCGCCTGCAGTTCTGCTTTGTTTTTATTGCGATTCTGCTTAGTGCGGTCATAGGTCTTTTGCCATCTATCATAACAGGAAAGATTGTCGATCAGGCTCTGATCAATAAGGATATGGAGTTGCTGGTTCGGCTTCTTTTGATGGCTTTTGCTACTCTCGCAGCGTCACAGATAGTGGGAGTGCTTGAGTCTTATATAAACGCGTGGATATCACAGCGGATCATCTTTGATATGAAAAATCAAATGTATCATCATCTGCAGTATATGCCGCATTCATTTTTTACAACAGAGAAACAGGGTGACATTATTACCCGCATGAACACTGATATCAGCGGTGTCAGCACCGTTATTTCAGGCACTTTGTCCAATGTGGTATCTAATGTTGCAACTGTTATAACAACTCTCGTAGCGCTCTTTACCATGAGCTGGCAGCTTGCGCTGGTAGGAATAATCATCATTCCAATGCTCATTCTTCCAACACAAAGGGTTGGTAAGAGACAATGGAAGATCCGAACACAGTCTCAGGAAAAAAACGACGAGATGAATCAGCTTATTAATGAGTCTCTCAGTGTCAGTGGTTCCATGCTCATCAAACTCTTTACCAGAGAGGAAAAAGAATACGAAAGATTTGTTAAGGTTAACTCCGAACTGACAGCATTAAACCTCAAGGAGCAACGAAGTGGCAGCTGGTTCAGGGTTGTTATGGGAATGTTCACCCAGGTGGGACCTTTACTTATCTATTTTGCCGGCGGGTATCTTATTATTTCCAAGGTTGATGAAGGACTGACTGTAGGTACTATTACCGCTATAGTGGCGCTGATCAACAGGCTTTATCGTCCTGTTCAGGAACTGCTTCATTTGCAGGTAGATTTTACCCGAAGTCTTGCGCTTTTCACTAGAATCTTTGATTACTTCGACATGAAGAGTTCAATAGTTAGTCCGGAAAATGGCTTAAAACCGGATCTTGCAAAGAAGGATATCGTTTATGATCATGTGTCATTTCACTATAATCCAGACGTTCAGATACTAAAAGATATTAACTTCACTGTTCCGGGAGGCCAGATGTATGCAATTGTTGGTCCATCCGGTTCCGGAAAATCGACGGTGGTGAACCTTATACCAAGGCTATATGACGTTGTTTCGGGCGCTGTAAAGATTGGTGGTAATGATGTAAGAGATATTGATCTCTCTTATCTAAGGTCAAATATTGGTGTAGTGACGCAGGAAACATATCTTTTTAATGGGACGATCAAGGATAATCTTCTCTATGCAAAAGAGGATGCTACTGATGAGGAACTGATAAATGCCTGCAAGAATGCAAATATCCATGATTTTATCATAAATCAGCCAGATGGATACGATACTATGGTTGGAAACCGCGGCCTTAAGCTGTCCGGAGGAGAAAAGCAGCGCCTTTCAATAGCAAGAGTTATTCTAAAAAATCCCAAAATACTTATCCTGGATGAGGCTACGAGCGCGCTGGATTCCATCTCAGAGACAGCTATTCAGGATGCTCTTGAGCTGCTTATGCAGGATCGCACCAGTATTGTGATCGCCCACAGGCTTTCTACCATACTCAAGGCAGATTCTATTCTTGTAGTCAAGGATGGTGTGATTGCAGAGCAGGGAGACCACGAATCACTGCTTGCGCTTGGGGGTATTTATAAAGATCTTTATGAGACCCAGTTCAGAAAGGTTCTTGATATGGAAGGCGGCCTGGATGAAGAGCAAAGATCAGATTACTGGGGTACAATTGAAGAAGATACGATAGGTTTTTAATAGAAGAGGTATAGAATATGAGGGCAGTAATTACACGAGTAAACTCAGCTTCGGTGACAATAGATGGAAAAGAGAAAGCAAGAATCGGCAAAGGATTTCTTGTTCTATTAGGCGTTCATACCGAAGACACAGAAGAAAAAGCAAAGAAAATGGCCGATAAAATCTGCGGACTTAGAATATTTGAAGATGAAAACGGCAAGATGAACATATCTCCTAAGGACGCCGGTGCCGAGCTCCTTATTGTGAGTCAGTTCACACTGTATGCGGATTGCAGCTCCAGAAGGCCAGGATTTACTGATGCTGCAAGACCTGAAGTCTCTGAACCATTATATGAGCTCGTGGTTGCGCAGTGTAAAGAACGAGGATTTAACGTTCAAACAGGAGAATTCGGAGCAGATATGCAGGTTGAGTCCATAAATGATGGCCCTGTAACGATTGTTTTAGATATTTGATATTAATGTTCAATAATTTTGGAGGAAACCATGAAAGCATATTTTGCTGGAGGATGTTTTTGGTGTGTAACACCAATTTATAAAATGTACGGCGTTGATAAAGTGACATGTGGTTATTCCGGGGGGAAAGAGATCAATCCCACCTATGAGGAAGTAAAAGCCCAGAAAACCGGTCATAGAGAGACCATAATGCTGGACTATGACCCGGATAAAGTATCATATGATAAGCTCCTGGATATCTTTTTTGCCAACGTAGATCCATTTGACTCTGAGGGTCAATTCATTGATAAAGGTTTTTCCTACACCTTAGCAATCTATTACACCTCTGAGGAAGAGCGACTAAAGGCTCTGAACAGAATAAAAGAGCTTGAAGAGGAATCCGGAAAGATGGTTCAGGTGAAGCTTGAGAAGTTCCAGAGCTTTTATGAAGCCGAGGAATATCATCAGGACTATTATCTCAAGAATCCAGAGGCATTTGAAAAAGAGCTGGTGGACTCCGGTCGAAAAAAAGCATGACAGATGAAGAGTTTCTTTCCCGATTTGGGAACAAATTAAATACACAACAAATAGAAGCAGTCCGTTCCACAGAAGGTCCGGTACTGCTTCTTGCTGTACCAGGAAGCGGAAAGACCACGGTTCTGGTTAATCGTCTGGGATATATGCTTTATGTTAAAAATATAGATCCGTCAAACATACTCACATTAACGTATACAGTTGCAGCAACAAGAGATATGGCAGAGCGTTTTTCAGCTCTTTTCGGAGAAGATATCTCTGACAGGCTTGAGTTTAGAACAATAAATGGAATCTGTGCCAAAATCATAAGCCACTATGGACGTCTTATTGGGAAAACTTCTTTTGAACTGATCACTGATGAGAAGATATCCGGCAAACTTCTAACCGATATTTTTGTGAGAGTGATGAAAGAATATCCGACCGAAAGTGATATCAAGGCAGTCAGGACTCTTATAACCTATTGCAAGAATATGATGTTAGAGCCAAAAGAAATAAAGGAGCTCGGTGAAGACGAGGGAATAGAGCTTCTTGATATTTTCGAGAGCTACAATAGGGAACTTAAGGCCAGAAGCCTGATGGACTACGATGATCAGATGATTTATGCCTACAGAATGCTTAAGGGGTCAAAAGACCTTTTGGATTTCTATAGAGATAAGTACAGATATATATGCGTCGATGAAGCTCAGGATACGTCTAAGATACAGCATATGATCATAGCTCTTTTATCAGGGGACAATGGGAATCTGTTCATGGTTGGTGATGAAGACCAGAGCATTTATGGCTTCAGAGCAGCTTATCCGGACGCGCTCCTTAATTTCGAGCGGGAACATATGGGCGCAAAAGTTCTTATCATGGACAAGAACTACAGATCTAATGCAAAGATTGTTGAAACCGCCGACAAATTCATTCAAAAGAATTTTAGCCGTCACGAGAAGCATATGTGTGCCACAAGGCAATCCGAAAGTGATATAAGTGATATATGTTATATATCATTGGAATCTCGCGAATCGCAGTATAAGTATCTTTTAGACGTTGCAAAAGACGTAAATGTGCAGACCGCCGTACTCTATAGAGATAACGAAAGTATTCTGCCATTAGTTGATCTGCTGTTAAGAGAAAATATACCATATAGAATAAAGAACGCGGATATGGCTTTTTTCACGCACAGAGTGGTAGTAGATGTTGAAAACATTCTTAGATTCTGTCTTAACCCCTCTGATCCGGAGCTTTTCTTAAAGGTTTATTTTAAGTTCCAGACTTTTATGAGAAAGCCTGATGCTGAAGCAATGTGCCAGATTGCAGACCAGCGTCATATAGGAATCCTTGATGCAGCTGAGTATATAGATGTAAACAAAAGAGTTCTTGGAAACATAAGGGCACTTCGAACACACTTTAGGAACATGGCTAATGAGAATACCTATAAAGCCATAAACAGAATGGATAAGTTTATGGGCTTTAGAGATTATCTTCGCGATAATAATATCGATGACAACAAGCTCTTTATTCTTAAGATGCTATCAAAAAATGAGCCAACTATAGAGGGATTTCTTGATAGACTGGAAACGCTCAGGCATATTCTGACCGAATCGGAGCCGGATTATAAGAGCAAATTTATCTTGTCAACAATACATTCCAGCAAGGGGCTTGAATATGACACCGTATACCTGATGGACGTAATAAACGGGGTATTTCCCAGCAAGATAGTAAAATTTAAGACTGCATCTCCCAAAGAAAAGAAGGATTATGAGGAGGAGCGAAGGATCTTTTACGTGGGAATCACCCGCGCAAAGGATAGGTTGTGTATATTAAAATATGCAGATGCAGCATCTATCTTCGTATCTGAAATCAATCCTGCGGCAAAAGAGCTAAAGAAAGAGCCCAAGAAACGTAAGAAGGAAAATGTCCTTCTTAAGCCGACACCTCTTTTAAAGAAAAAGAAAGCTGATAAAGATAGCGCTAGCGTACCTGAGAATCTGGTGATTGGAGATAGGATAACCCAGCCAAAATACGGGGAAGGTATAATCACCGACGTGACATGGGATGAAGATGAGATTCCGACAAAATTTAAGGTGAATTTTGATTCAGGAACTGAGAGAATATTCATGTATCCTTTTGCGTTTACAACGGGAATGAAACTAATTAATTAAATAAATGGCATGGTTCTTCTGTGTGATATTTTTGTGACATAATAATTGGTAGTATTGTTTCGTTGTGAAAACATATTTATGAGGAGGAGATCATGGAATTCGATATTCAGTATTTACTTTGGCTACAGGAATTAAGGAACGCAACCGGGGGAATTTTTGATGAGTTTTTCAACGCGTTATCAAAATTTGCAGTTGAGATGCTGCCATTCCTTCCTTTTGTGATTTTTTGGGGCGTAAACAAGAACTGGGGATATTTTTTCCTGACAAACCACTGGCTTGGAGAGTGGATTAACGGCATTATTAAACTGACAGTTTGTGCATATCGTCCATGGATCAGATCTGATCTGATAGTACCAGCAGGCGACTCAAAGACCGCGGCTACAGGTTATTCATTTCCAAGTGGACATACCCGTACAGCAGCAGCGGAATATGGCTGTGTCTATGTATGGCAAAAGGATAAGCGCAGATGGCTTGCAAATCTTTGCTTGGTTTTAATCGTCCTGACTGGTTTTTCAAGAAACTTCCTGGGGGTACACACTCCACAGGATGTGCTGTTCGCAATCGTAGAGCAAGTAATTCTGATTTGTGTAATTGGTTTTGTGTCTAATAAGGTAGAAGGAAACGAAAAGCTTATCGATATATTGACGTTTATTGGCACTGTTTTGGTAGTCGTTTCAATAATATACATAAAGTTTAAGTCTTATCCTATGGATTATGACGCAAGTGGAGCTCTTCTTGTGGATCCACAGAAAATGATGAAAGATACATTTAAAGCATGTGGAGAAATGCTTGGATTCCTGATCGGAAGCTATGTCGACCGTCACTATATCCACTTTGAGATTCCGGAAGGTGCTAAAGAACTACCAATACTGGTATGCCTTGGTGCAGCACTGACCTATTCATGGAAGGTATATTTTGCTCCGGCAACAATAATTGTGGCTTTCGGAGGCCAGTGGGGAAACCTTATTGCAAGATTTTTAATGCTGATATTTGCAATGTGTGTCTGGCCCGTAGTTATAACAAAGACATGTAACAGTAAACAACCTGTAAAAAACTGTATATGATATAGTAAGAATACATATTAACAGGGTGTTTGAACAATGGCGTAGATTAACAGGACAAAGTCTTTACTAAAGAGAAATAAGTGGATAATTCCGCTCACACTGACTTTTTTTGTCGTAATCTGCGTTGGAACGGCCAGATTTATTCATAATCTTGCAGACAAAAGTGATACAAATGCTGCCGAAGAATCTTTAATCGAACCAATATGAAGAGTGCTATTACACTATGGAGGGTGTTTCAGGCCACGCCGGGCTGTTTGCAAGCGCCACAGACCTGGCTAAGCTTGCATCTGTTATGTTGACAGGCGGATATGGCAACAATTCGTTTTTCTCCAAGAATACGAGAGATCTTTTCATAGCGCCGCAGTCCAATATGACGCTTAATTACGGTATTGGCTGGTGGAGAGAAGCAGATGACAAGAGAGTGTGGTACTTCGGGACGCAGTCTCCCGAAGACACTGTAGGGCATCAGGGTTTTACAGGAACGCTCACCATGATCGACTATGATAATAACATGGTATTAGTTTTCCTTACTAATTCTATAAATACACCGATTTTTGAGCCGGTAAAAATTGAAAATGCAAACCAATATTGCGGTAAGTACTACACAACTTCCACTTTAGGATTTGTTCCTCAGATCCTTTATACCGGTATAGGGAATACTCAATCACCTGAAGAAGCTCTGGAACTACATATCAAAGGCATGGTTAATGAAAAGCAAAAGCTCGTGGATAAGGCTGCGGCTGACCGGGGAGAACCACTTGGAGATGATCATCCGATGATGAAGGCTTTAAAGGCTCTTGAACAAGCCGCAAGATAATAGTGATTTAGACGATGAAAACGAAGATACCTGTAATGACAAGTATCTTCGTTTTTTTAGAAGATAGCGCCGCACTGGGACGCATTAGTTTTTAATTAACTTAGAATAAGATTATTGCTCCAATGATCATAAGGATGCTTACAATAGCAGATGAAGATACTATCAAAGCTTTTTCCTTAACCATGGAAACATCAAAATATTTCCCATTTATCTTTATAGTGTCGACAATCTTTGGAGCTTTTTTCTGAAGGCAACATACCGTTGAAGAGTCTGAATAGTACATGGGCATCCCCTCCGTCGTAAACACAAAGAAATAAAATTGCTTCTCTTTGGTCTTTCTTGAAACAAAACTACTATATGTTGTACTCTCTAAGATTATTCTACACTATATATTCTAAAATGAGCGTTAAGAATTCGAAAGAATCTATAAACTTTTTTGGCATTAGACCAACGACTATTTATTACGCCAGTTTCGAGACTCTTTTACTGCTTCCTCTCTATCGCTTGCCCGGGCATATATATTGGTGGCAGCCATGGACTTATGACCCATGCGTTGTTGAAGCACAAGAATATTCTTTTCATGCTTATAAAACTCCATTGCGAAGCTGGATCGAAGCTTGTGGACACTAATATCACTGCGATTCAATGAAGCCTTGACATACTTTTTAAGCATCTGCTGAATCTCACGGATTGAAAGCCGGGTACCTTCCAATGTTACGAAGAGAGGAGTGCCCTCTTTGAACTTTTCGCCTTTGAGCTCACGAATATTAAGGTATTCCCTGATGTAGTCCTTGGATTCATCGGAGAAATACACTTTTGATGTATTGTTGCTTTTCTTATGTCCCTTTCTTAGAGCATTTACATAACACTCGTTATTCTCAGGGTGATATGGGTTTTCAAATATTACTACATCATCTACATCAAGGGCCTGTAATTCTGAGATTCTAAGCCCTGTATCCAGAAAAAGGAAAACAATTGCAAGATCGCGGTCTTTATACTTTTCATGATATATCTGTTGTTTCCTGGTAAGTCCTGTACCATTCTTGATGCAGTCAAGGAGCACATTTTGCTCATCAAGAGTTAAATATGTTACTGTTTCTGGCAAGTCTATTTTTATAGAGGTAGATCCGGATACCGGATTATATTCAAGCTTTCTTTCTGTATTAATAAGATACTCAAAAAGTACAGATATAGATGATCTGCGTCTTGCAAGCGTTTTATCCTTAAGATGCCTATTTTCTGCCATCCAGCTTACATAATTATCAATATCCAAAGCCGTGATCATCTTAAGATCATCTAATGAGAGTTCCTTTACGGATTTATCTGGAAAGTAACTGAAGAAATTCACGGAGTATTCTAGAAAATATCTAATGTCTAGAGCATAATTAAGTTTGGTTATAACTGATCGGTTCGCGGAGCCAAAGTAAAAGAAATTGTTAGTGAACTCAGGGAGTTCCTCAAGTACATCATGCAATTTTTCTGAATTGGTCTTAGCGACAGGCTTTTCCATGGGTGATTACCTCGTTACAGATTATTTACTTATATTCTACCATAAACTGATTCAAACATTCAAATATAACTTAAATTATACGCATATGTATCTCTATAAGAAAAAAGCTCTAGGCCCTCCGCTATTCAGCAGTGGGTCGAGCTTTTATCTAGCTTCTATTATATCAAACATTGCAATCTTTTACAGACCAAGTCTTCTGATGTAATCCATCTTTGAATAGAGGATTCTATCTACCAGCATCTTAGAATCTTCAATCCTATAAAATGCCATATATTCCTTGAAATTCACATGATAATATCCGGTAAATGTTTCACCATAATATAACGGAATACCAGTCTTTGGATGTGTGGCCATCGCCTCAATTGCATCCAGAAGGTCATCAAGATACTTTTCTGTAATGTCGCGATTTTTAGATGCCATTGCAACCTGTTCCCAGACATCATCGAGATCAAGGATCGCTTCGTGAGAATATACTACTTCAAACTTTTTCATGCTTTTTTGTTATGAAAGCGAGCTCTGACATCAAACGCGGAAACGTAGCCTTCTTCCTCTCCGGAACGACGTCCTTTATTAAGCTCGATCATAAGCTGCAGCATGGCTTTTGTTTTTTCAATTTCTTCGTCTTCCTCAATGTCTCGGATTGTGTACTTCCCTCTTCCATTAACAGTGAGGTAAACTGGAGATCCAATTTCAACCTTATCTAATACGGTATTATAGTTTCTAAGATCAGAAACGGGGCTGATCGTTGCCATAAGCAATACCTCCTTTACGATCTATCTTAATTATAATATTACTTAAAATATTACGCAACTCACTTGCTTTTTAGATTATATTGCAAGGAATATAGTTGTTTTTGGAATCAATCGGAAATGGTTTTTCAATCATGCATACTATACCGCCAAAGCCGACATCCAAAGAACTCTTTTCTAAAATTGCAAATGAATTTATAGCCTTTTTTTCCGGATTGCTGTTTTTCTTAATTTCTATTGGATGAAGTACGCCATTCTCTTCCAGGATCAAATCTACTTCTTTCTGGTTGGTATCACGGTAGAAAGTCAATTCTCCTTTTGTTTGAGAGCATGAAAGCATCCGAAGGAACTCTGATACAACATAGTTTTCAAAATAGTGACCGCTGGCAGCCCCATTCATAAGTGTGTCCCTGCTTGTCCACAAGGAAAGATATGCACAAAGCCCGGTATCACAAAAATAAAGCTTCGGGGTCTTAATAAGTCGTTTCAGTTCATTATTTGAATATGGTTCTAATAGGAAGATTATGCCCATCGATTGCAGCACTTTAACCCACTCTTTTGCCGTAGGCACAGATACATTTCCAGCGTTGGCAATATCAGTATAGTTAACAAGGTTCCCAGCAAATGCTGCGCAAGCACGTAAAACTTTCCTAAAACCTTCGGTATCTGTGATACCATTATCATCAACCGCATCCCTCATCAGATATGTCTCTATATAGGAACCGTAATATGCCATGCGTTGCTCGTCATTCATACCAATGGTTCCGGGCATTCCACCTTGCCATATATGTGAGAATACTTCTACTATGTTGTTTTTGGGAAAAAGCTCTGCTCTTTCTGATAATGCAGCAAAAGAGAAGTCAATCTGATCAATGCCACTCAGACCAAGTTTCTCTCGCTGAGACAGGCTATACATTTTGAGGACGCATACTCGTCCAGCCAAAGAATCTCCTGCTTCCTTGATAAGTTTTTTGCTCTCTGAACCTGTAAGCCAAAACAAACCATTTTGGTCTGACTCGTCGCATAACATTTTTATGTGTTCGAAAAGTTCAGGCGCCTTCTGAACTTCATCTATTAGTACCGGAGGCTTATATACCTGGAAAAACATAGCTGGATCGCTTTTGGCAAGATCTCTGTCCATTGAATTATCCATGGTGACATAAGCTCTCTTTTCGTTTTCTGCCAGCTTTTTAAGCATGGTAGATTTACCAACCTGTCTGGCACCGGTAACCATGACTGCCTTGAAAGCGGAATTCATCAGCATAAATTTTCTTTCCAGCTCTCTGTTAATATACTCCATCGAATCCTCCTGTTTAGTTCAATTTAAAGTGCAGTTTACTTTAACCTAATTATATAATTTTGCCCATAAACAATCAAGTTCAATTTAAAGTGAACTTTAAATTGAACTTGGCAGGAAATAAAAAGCTCTGTATTGCGTTTTCAGAACCCAAAAGTGGATAATACCAACCAGAAAGTCAAAATCCTTGAACGATTTTTTACTCGTTTTGAAGCTTCTTGCAAAATGTATCGATGATAAGGTCGTTTTGTTCTGAAGGCTTAGCCTTAGGATCAATGAGAATGATGTTGTCATAGAACTCATCTATTCCAATGAAGTCACGCAGCTTTGCAAAAGCTTTTTCTGCACCAGCTCCGCTTTGACAAGCAAAAACAGATATCCTCTTCCCCCTAAGTCCATCTTTATTATCCCTTACAAATGTCCTAATTGGGGGAGGAAAGGGCCCAGCCCATACAGGAAATCCGATTACAACCTGATCATATTTTGAAAGATCTGTCGTATATGACTCAAGTTCTGGTGTTTCTGCCATTACAGCGCTCTTTCCTCCCCAAAAGAACTTAGAAAACCCCTTATCAGAATAAGCTTTCTTGGGGACAAGCTTCAATACGTCTGCAGAAAGCTTTTTTGAAATAGTATTTACTACGAACTCAGTATTTCCTTCAAGTGAATAATAAACAATAAGTGTTTGCATAAATTTCATCTCCTTTACGTCATGTAACCAAAGCCTGCTCTGGGTAAAAACATACAACCAAAAGGAAAAACAGGCTGAACCAACACTTAACAAGAAAAAACAGTCGGAAGAAACTGCCCTATAATGTTATAATTGTGCCATGACAAACACATCTTGTATCAGAGTAAAAGCAATATTTTGTATCTATGTTTTATTCAGATACAAAATGTGATACAAATACGATAGTCACAAATGTGACCCTCGTTCAACAAAACGACGCTGAAAAATACTTCGGCACTTACAGGAGATTACCATGACATATTGGGCTGATTATGAGGTAAATCGTGGCAGGCAGCCCGAAATTGACTGTATGAAGGCATTAGTCATTATTATTATGATCTTTCTGCATGTCTTCGAGGGATGCACTACGAGAACTTCCGTTACCTACTACGTTCTCACTTATCTTGAATGTCTGACCGGAGCAGGAACCTTTATGCTATGCATGGGCATAGGAGCACGCTATTCCCGACATCAGACGCCCAAGGACTATCTGCGCCGTGGTTTCGAATTGTTGACTGTCGGGCAGGCATTAAACTTGGTAAGGGATTCACTGCCCTACCTGATCATCTGGTGGATTAACGGTGACAGTGCTTATCTGTCCAACGCTTTATTAATCATACAGGCAGATATATTGAGCTTCGCAGGCTTTGCATTTATGTTGCTGGCGTTACTCAAACGGATGAGGTTCTCTGATGGTGCCATTGTGCTGACAGGTATCATCATGAACGCTTTTGCCTATGTGCTTTTCCGCTACTTCCACACCACCGGCAATTTTCTGGTGGATCAGTTGCTGGCTTATTTCATTGTCACTGATGCGGAGGCATATTTTCCTCTGTGCTCTTATTTCGTGTATGTTGCATTTGGTTATGCCCTCGGCAGGATATACCTGAGGATCAGGAATAAAGATGCCCTTTCCGTCCGGGTATTGCTCTTGTGCGGACCAATCGCCATCGGCTATTATCTGCTGCGAGCCTTCGTGCCTATCTCCGTGCTGCCGGAGTTTAACAGCATAGAGATGTATATTATGAAACCCGGGTCCGATGCTTTGGCAAATATATTGATGTCGGTGTTTCTGCTGGCAGTGTTCCACATACTGCTTCGTCACAAAGAATCACCGATGCTGGTTAATCACTTGTCCGGACACATCAATCAATACTATTGCCTTAGTTTTATTCTGATAGTACCGATGAGCATACTGCTCGTGGCTATCCTGGGAGAACGTATGGAAGGTAATATTATGCCGATGCTCTATAGTCTGATAGTGTTAACAGCCTGCTATTTCATTATAAGCTGGGTGGATAAGCGGAAGTTGCCGAACAGCATCATTAAACTGAAGAGTCCGTGGAATGTGGTGGCAATTACAACAGTATGGCTGCTGACTTTCGCTATCGTGGCCTACGTCTATCCCAGAATTACAGAGTATGCAACAATATGGAACAATTATTTGGATTATTGATTCATCGAAGACTGTTTTTCTTTACATATCTGTCAGTATGTGTATAATCCCATCTTTGACAGTCTAAATGCGAGGAAAGCCTGTAAATAAAGGAAATCCTCGCATTTTCAAATACGATGGTCAGAAAATTGACCCTCGTTCAACTCAACTGACACCGGGTTGTACAAAAATGATAAACTTAATACCCTGATCCAAGCCTTATTCTTGCGACCAGTCTTCCACCTTCAAGCCTTCTACTCTTTCAAATTCTCTGGTGTTGTTTGTTACAATCGTCATTCCTAAGGATTTACCATGAGCAGCAATCAGTATATCCATAGGACCGATTATGTTACGATTTTTTTCAAGGGCTACTCTTATCTTTCCATACTCTTCAGCAGCTTTCTGGTCAAAATCAAGGACTGATATATTTGATAAGAACAGCATAAGACCAAGCCGTTTTTTGCTGGGATTTACATTCTTTTCTACCCCATGCATCAGCTCAGCATAAGTTATAGAGGATATGCAGATATCCTCAGCCTTATGAGCTTTGATATTCTTTATGACATTCTCAGCCTGATTGTCCTTGTTACGAAGTACAAAAATACATATGTTAGTATCAAGCATGTACTTCATAATTCTTCGCGCTCCTGGACAATATCATCTGCTCTTCCATCTTCCATGAAATCTTCTCCCATCATAGCGATGGCAGCATCCAACCCAGCCCACTCATCTTCAGGAGAAATTAGGAATACGATATTACCAATCTTATGTACATTGACCTCAGATCCCTCAAAGCGACATTCTTTTGGAAGTCTTACGGCTTGGCTTCTTCCGTTCTCAAATAGCTTTGCAGTTGTCATAACAATACCTCCATGAATAATTGGAACTTGTTTGCTATAATTAGTATATACTACGGTATATACCATGTCAATGCTATTCTGTAACGAAGGCAATCCATTTTGGGTCATTTTCATGCCTTTGTGTTCATTAAAAGGTGTGTTGAATATATTGAACAAAGCAGCTCTATCAAACCGCATGAATACGGCCCCGGATTTCTCTCAAAAAATGTCCACGAAATCAGATGATTTTGTGAACGTCCAAATTAAGGAATACCCCTCAGCTACAAGGTGCTGTATAGCTACAGGAGGAATTTCTTGAGGTGTAACATACTATATATTAAAGCGCTTCGGGTAAAAAAGCTCTGTATTGTGTTTTCAGAGAAATTATTTGAACAATTCCATCTGTGTGAACAGAATCTTTGAATGATTTTCTGTCAAAAATTCTGGTGTAGATATTTTTGCTTCGGAAGTAAAGGAATCAGAATTAAGAAAATCCTTCAGATCCATCTGTCTGGACCCGAGTACCATTTGGTCATATTCTTTTTGCTCTGCTGATGTCAGTTCCCTCATACTTCTTCCTATACAAGCAATAGTTAGCACAACCACGACTTATGGCACGAAAATCAGGCCAACGATATATGTAACAACAAGTAAAATCGGAACTATATTATCAATCACCCATTCTGCAAGACTAATAATCAGCCCCAAAACCACCACAATAACAATTATCCAAAGTATCCTCGAGATCTAACATGCTAAGGAAGCATTTCCATCTCCCCTGCGACAATTCTCCTAACAATTCGTGCAGTGCATCTTTTTTTAAAAAGCCAATTCTTCTTGTTTTCATAGGCAACGTAATCGCATCATCATTAATCAAATTTTGAATATTATCTTTCCAGCTCACCACATAATTGTCAGTATTACCACTAATTCTCTGTTTTAGAAGGGTTTCTTCATTGCCAAGCATTCGTAATGGCGCTATTGCAACATCACATTTATATGTTTCCAAAAAGACATTTATGTAGAGCTGTTCATCTATATAATTATATGCGGGTTCCACATCTATCTCTTTTATGATTCCTGATATACACGCATCTTCTTCGCTCACATCAAATAATTATAACTCCATATAGATTCAGCCATGACTATGATCCAACACATCATATTCTGGGGTAAATACGACAACAAAAACAGAGGCAGAAGCGCCTTCTGGAAACTCCTGCCCTCTTATCATCTAATATATTTTTCTATGTGTATCACTCCCGCTGTACACATTAGATGAACAGAATAAATTTGGTACTATTCAAAGTATAGAAGAATCAGATATTTATAATCTGGTCCTTCTTGACTAACAGAATAATAATCATGAACAAATCTGTGCTACTGCGACTTTAGCTCCTTCAACTTGAATGTCGAGAAGCAAACCGGAATCCGCACAGTCTTTCAGATATTGAGCAAATTCTTCTTTTGTCACGTCATCAGGGCCTCCTTCGCCTCCAACCATCTGAAATACTGTTTGATCAGTAATGATAAATGCCACTTCATCTACGTCATTCATTCCTACGGGATCCTGGGCTTTGTGATTTCTAAAATTGGTAACACCTTTTACTGTAAGACAATCATCTTCAATGTAGGCATCATAGATGATTGCTTGAAGAACCCCATATTCGTCCGGTTCTCCTGCACTATCCTTATCTGAAGCTCTTAAATATCCACTCATCCAATAAGTACCATCATCATCTAATGCTTCCGTAAAGTGTTTTTCCGTAGTTTCAGTTAAAGGTTCTGATTCCGTAACGCTTTCGATGGGTTCTACAGAAAAACCTGTTACAGCTCCAGTTTCTGCATTTTCTGTCTTTCCACATCCCAATAATGTAACACAAATAGATGCCGCTAATAAAAGTGATATTTTTTTCATACTCTCCTCCTCATAAAAAATAACAACATATTGATTATACTCTAGTAAAAACACCATATTTATTAAAAGAATATAAAAAAGCCCGGAAACATACTGTTTCAGAGCCTTTTTGCCATGTTTGCTATAGATGAATTGTCCACACTACTCATAACTCACTACCTTGGCGAGCTTAAATCACAACCTTTATGGGTATGCTGTTAGGCACTTTAAGCGCTAGCGTTTCTTCTTCCGTAAGCCCCTTAATCTCCTTGAGCATGCATCGTATTACCACAAAATGCGATACTATAAGTATTTTGTCATACCCGCTGTCTTTTATATCCCGAAGGAACGGTCTTACCCTTTTACAGACGTCCATGTAGCTCTCCCCACCAGGGGCATGCGCTGAAAAACTACTTCTGAATGATATAAGCTTTGGATCCGTAAAATACTTTGCATATTTTGGAGTATTCATAACATCCGATATCTTTTTGCCTTCAAACTCTCCAAGGGATCGCTCCTGGATTCGAATATCGATCACAGGCTCAAGATTAGTTATGATTTCTGCTGTCTGGATGGCACGCTTTAATGGTGATACGTAGCAGGCTTCTATGCCATCAAGCATGGAATTACCCAAAAGAGCTTTAGCCTGCGTCTTACCATTGTCCGTAAGGTCACAGTCCCAACGCCCAGTGTATACAGCCTCATCGCCTTTAAGTGCATTTCCTATACTTTCTCCATGCCTGACAAAAATAATCTCCATGATCACTATTACTCCCGATCGTCACATCTTATGTTAGATTCAGCTTCAATCTGATCAGCCTTCCCTATTCTCTTTAGTATCCATACTACCAAAAACAAAAAATACGGGAAAGCCTCTATACTTCTAGTCTATTCTCCATACATTTCCATTTACATTGGTATGCCAAATTTGCATCTAAATGTTAATATCGTTTGGACTTTGCATGTATGACACTTCTGTGACAGTTCTACTGCTATGATTATGAACAGAAAGAAAAACCAATACGCTTTTTCACTTAACCAAGGCTGCTGATAATACAGCAGCCACCTCCCAAAAATCCCGGGGCTGCGAAAGCAGCCCCTTTATTTATGTGGTTTCATTGAAACATATTTGAGGAATGGAGATCAACATACATAGAAATGGAAAAGGAAAATAAATACAAAGAAGTATGATGAGATATCTATACAGGACGACTATGATAATTTCTGATATTTCTCTTTTGATTAATAGGGTTACAATAAATATCAGATTATTGTAAAAGGGGGCTTCTATGAAGAAAACACTAGTGGCTATTCTGTGTGCATCATTTGTTTTGATTGGGTGTGGTAGTTCAGCTACATCCGCAACTACAGCAGAGCTGATTACAGATGATAATGCTATAGAGAATAATATAAAAAATATTATGTAGCAAATTAAAGTATAAATAAATAGGGTAATCTATCAATCGGCAATATATAGCGTGGTTTTGATGGGCAAAAATTGATTATATCTTGCCGACAGATTATAATATATCCATAGAAATTGTAATAAATCATATTGTGAGGCCCTTTATGACATATATGGATGTAAATACCGCTGCAAATAAATGGAATGTTTCTGAGCGAAGTGTTCGGAATTACTGCAATGAAGGCAGAATCCCAGGCGTTGTAATGAAAAACGGATCGTGGGCAATTCCCATGGATGCAGAGAAACCTACTCGTAAGCAAAGAGCCGGCAAGATTCCGACAGCTCTTTTGCCAAGACTAAAAATGGAAAAGGAATCCGGAATAACTGGAGGGATTTATCATAAGGTTCAGATTGAGCTTACATATAACTCTAACCATATTGAGGGAAGCCGGCTTACGCATGATGAAACCCGCTATATATTTGAGACAAATACCATTGGTATCAAGGATGACACTGTCAATGTAGACGATATCGTTGAAACCGTAAATCATTTCAGATGCATTGATCTGGTGATTGATCAGGCAAATTATACGCTGACAGAAGCTTTCATCAAGCAGCTCCACATGGTGCTTAAATCCGGGACATCCGACAGCCGAAAGCCCTGGTTTGCTGTTGGCGATTATAAAAGGCTTGCCAATGAGGTCGGAGGCAATGAAACTACTGCTCCAAATGAGGTTTCTGCTGCAATCAAGGGGCTTTTAAAAGAATATAACAAGAATAAATCCAAGAGCCTTGACGAAATAATTGATTTTCATTGTAGGTTTGAGAGGATTCATCCATTTCAAGACGGAAATGGACGTGTCGGAAGACTCATCATGTTCAAGGAATGTCTTAGAAACAGCATAACGCCCTTTATTATTGAAGATGACATCAAGGAATTCTATTATAGAGGCCTTAAGGAGTGGAACCGTGAAAAAGGCTATCTCACGAATACAGTACTCTCCTGTCAGGACAGGTTTAAGGCATATATGGACTATTTTGGACTAGAATACAAAGACTGATTTTGCGGAGAGCGCCTTTCCATACGTGAGATACAACAAATGCTCAAGAAATATGTAAAAGTCTCTTTAAAACGCAGTGATATCATCGTTCACAAGCTCCGCTCCAGCTTTGCCATGGAGTTTTATAAGCATGAAAAGAATATCTTGGCGCTCCAGCAGCGCATGGGCCATAAGTCGATCAATGCAACCAATATCTATGCTAGAGCTAGTGATCGTGAGGAGGCTGTAAAGAATTCTAGAAACTGGAGCTATAAAAAAGTAAAAAAATCGCGCGAAAAGTAAAAAAAATTTTTGAATAAATCTCCCTCAAAATGGACATAATTCTCATACTAAAGTGATATTACCTAATGCTCATTTTAATATCAAAAATAGACGTAATCCTTTATCATAAAATGTAATATGTTCTGTTATGGAATCATTCAGCTCTTGGCAATTTACAGAATTTTCGATAATATGGCGGCTCTCTGTCAATTACGCTGATAGCATAATTATATCATCAAACGGAATGATATTATAATAAAAATGCCCGATACTGCGAAACATTCACTCAGTATCGGGCAATTATTTTTACAAAGAATATTTATAGTATTGTAAATCCGAATTTTAGAGCTAAATACAGGAATCCAACAAAGCCGTTTTCATCAATTAAAGACATTGCATCCGTGCCAGCAGGTATTGTGACTGACAGTCTTCTTCCCTTATACTCTTCATCCAGGAAGCTGATTTCAAGTGTTACATCCGGTCTTTCTGCAAGGGCTTCCATTACCATCTTGTGGAAAGATATGAACCGCGATGTCTCGATTTTTACAGTTGCACCCTGACCAGCTTTCCTTATCTTTTCAGTGGTATTTTTGTTGAATACATAGTAAGCGGTAATAGGTACTCGAGTCTGGACTGCTCCACAGATATCACATGCATATCTCATTTCTCCGTCATTTTCTTCTGTTGCTTCAATGGTGTCCCATACATAGTGATGGGTATGTGCTTTCTCTTCATCCTTTGAATCATCCTTCTTTGAAGGAGAGGATTTTTTTGTCCATGTGATCATTACAGGAGAAAGACCGTTAAAATGTGTACTGATGCCTGAAGAGGTATTTGTTGTACCAGGCTTCTCAATATCTCCTGCAGTCATGCCGTTAGCAGTTGTTCCGACCATGTGAGCTACACTAAAGGTGTACTCATCCCCATTGGTTCCAGCCGGATATGGCAATACCACATCAATACCTCCTGCAGGGAAGTTGGCGGTAGTTGCAGCAGTCCAAGTTGCACCTCCGTCAGTTGAGATCATTAGTTTTACATCAACAAGCTGTGACTGTTCTTTTTGCTCTTCTGTATCTAATGAGAGCGCTGTTTCTAAGGCACCTTCAATGCTTTCTACAGAATCGTAGCCTTGACCTTTTAAGTCATCAGAAATATCACTATCAGAAAGATCTTCAACATCTACCTTTGTTTCCTCACCTGGTTCTGGTTCAGGCTCATCACTGATTGTAAATGTTGCCGATGCCACTGAACTGTTAGTCATTCCATCTTTGACTGCAATTGCCTTAATGGTTGTAGTCTCATTTACTGTAATAGCGCTGCTGTAAGTTGAACTTGAAGCAGTTGGTGTGCTTCCATCTGTTGTGTAGTGGATTTCTGCACCTTCTGTTGCGCATGAAATTGTTACGTTCTGTGCTTCTGTATATGTTCCTGCTTCAGGTGAGAATGCTGGTGTAGCTACTGTCTGTGGCGGTATATTGATCGTATATGTTGCTGATGCCACTGTGCTGTCAGTCATTCCTTCTTTGACTGCAATTGCCTTAATGGTTGTAGTCTCATTTACAGTAATTGCGCTGCTGTAAGTTGAACTTGAAGCAGTTGGTGTGCTTCCATCTGTTGTGTAGTGGATTTCTGCACCTTCTGTTGCGCATGAAACTGTTACGCTCTGTGTTTCTGTATATGTTCCTGCTTCAGGCGAAAACGTTGGTGTGGCTACTACCTGTTTAACTGTAAAAGTATAAGTGAATGTTGTGGCTCCAGTAATAGTAGCATCTGAAGGATCTGTATCCCAAGCTCCGCCCGTGTAACCAGAAGCAGCTTTCATACCAGTAGGTACACTTGCAGGCTTCGAGCCGCTCTGTACGTTTTCAGTCTTATCTGCCGTGCTGTCATCTGACCATGTTCCATTGACCACCTTGTAGGTCACTTCATAGGTCGGGAGTGCTGTAAAGGTATATGTAAACGTCGTTGCTCCAGTGATGGTAGCATCAGTCGGATCAGTATCCCAGGCTCCGCCCGTGTAACCGGAAGCAGCCTTCATTCCGGTGGGCACACTGGCAGGCTTCGAGCCGCTTTGTACGGTCTCCGTCTTATCTGTCGTAGTGTTATCCGACCAGGTTCCATTTACTACCTTGTAGGTCACTTCGTAGCTCGGGATAGTATACTCTGCAATCGTCAGCTCCTGATTATCAGAAGCCGTGGTCGTATCTGTTGCCTTTAAACGTACATAATATGTTCCGGGTACAAGACCTGTGATGTCGCTTCCTGTTCCAACAATCCAATCCGTAGCATCCGACTTCTTATATTCCATGGCGGTTGTAACACCGGTGAGCTTTCCGTCATTGTTGTCTGCAGTCGTACAGTCAACTGCTGCAGCTGTAGTAGGTGCATCTGGTTTTGTCTTTGCCGTCGGAGCGGTCAGCGCGATCGCGGCGTCAGCGGTCGGCGTTCCCGACACTGTGATCTGCGTGTAGCTGTCGCGGGTCACTTTTATCCCGCTAACCTCGGCAACGCTGTAATCTGTCGGGTAATAATATCCGTTGTCTGCGGTATAAACCACATCTGTCATAGCGCCGGTCAGTCCGGTCTGTTCTGCATCGCCGGAACCCGCGGTCTTGGTCATATGGTCGCCCGCGGTGATGGTCACGCTATGGGTAGCCGTAGACGTAGCGTACCCATACACCTCAATCTTTTTTATACCTTTAGACGTGTATGCCAGAATGGGTGTGCCATTTACTTGCGGCGTCTTATCCTCTTCCGTGGTTTCTACTACAAATGGAGCTTCGCTGTCTGTAGCGGTACGATTGGCGTCGTCATAGAATACGCATTTGGTGATGGTATATCCTTCGGCAGCATTGACGGTGGCCGACCAACCGTATCCCCACCATCCCCAGTTAGCGATGTATGCTGAGCTCCCTTCTGCAGTATAACTGAACGAAACGGTTGCTTTGTTCGCTGTGCTGTAGCTGGCCTGTTCTTTGCCAGTTGCCGTAATTGTGGTCAGCAGCGTTTCGTCAGGTGCTGCGTACGCCGTCAACCCCATCCCCGGCATCAGCCCGAGAACAAGAGCCAGCGTGAGCAAAAAGCTCAGCAGCTTCTTTCCTAATTTTATTTTTTGTTTCATTACAAATTCCCTCCAAGAAAATAATTTTTATATGAAAAAAACGCCGAACCTGACAGGGTATACTTACCCCGTCAGAATCCGACGGTTATCCATCACGAACGGAATATTCAGATTTTCCAACAAAAAAAGCGCAACTATCCTCTACGATGCGATGCGATGCG
>JAEEGJ010010226.1_pt1 | contig 24596 bp, 23 predicted proteins | sample 8958761 | NCBI WGS metagenome assembly JAEEGJ01 (sample SAMN16246546, study PRJNA631951) | gut metagenome | biome: gut microbiome; feature: rumen; material: RS-attached | host: Bos | place: Iran: Karaj | collected 2018-10 | reverse complement strand
AATCAAAGGACAAGCATGTCCTATACCTCGCGCGTTCCCTGAAAACCCGCTCTGCTTTCCAAGGCATATGGTCTGCCCTCGACTATTTTGACCTACCCTATAAAGTCTAATGACCGATTTGGGTTAAATTGGTCTCCATTATCCTGATTGGGACTATCGCAAACGTTTGTATTGTCTATTTTATATCTCTCATCCAAGGGATTAATTGTTCCACAAAATGGGCATTTATCAAATTGCACACTATATTCTTTCCCACAAAGGCGATTGCTACAAAATACTGTTTTCATATTATATACACATATAAAAAAGGCGTTAATTATTCATCTGTTTCACTTATCATCTTGAATGGCTCTGGAATGCCGAGTGCTTGATAAGTGTTGAATAATTCACGCCTGTCGCGTGAACTTTCGCATACTTATTCTCAGCACATCGAATTTTCCAGATTCTTCAAGAGAGAATAAGAGCGTAAAGCTCAATATGTCTTTTTTCTATTTTCTACTTATTATGTCATTTTATATTTTTTGTACATTGATTACGAAATACACTATTTTTAATTCATTTTGTTATTGTTATTCTGTTTGCTAAATATTCTGTAGCAGTCATGACGGGAAGATTCGAGGCTGTAAAGTCCTTCCCGTTGCGCGTGATGATGATTTCTGCTTTTGCGTTGAGGGCCGTGTAATATTGCATTGCATCCTCAAAGTCTTTGAACTGCGAAGCTATAGAATCATCGACAGTTCGCTCGTCAGTGGTGGACACTTGAGCTAGTTGTCGGAAATTAGACAGCAGTTTACGCACACCCTCGGGGCCGTGCTTGCGGAGTAGGAAGGAGGCAGTGGAGAAGGTCATTGGTGAAACAACGAGTTGCACCTGTTTGTTGTATGCCATAGAGAAGAGACGTACCGCATCGTGGCAAAAAGGTTCGCGACGGTCGAGCAAGTCAACTACGATATTGGTGTCAAGAAAAAGGCGTGTCATTGGTGTTTTTCCATCTGATATTGATAATACGCCTCGCGTGCGTTCAAGTCTTGGTCAGCAACGGGTGAGCCTGCACCCAAAAGGCTGCTTACAACCTCTGGCACATCGGCCTCGTCAAGCATCGGCATGGAAAGAATGACATCTAGTTCAGGAGAGTATGACCTTCCTTCGTGGCTTGTGAGACCCTGTTTGGGGTTGAGTCTCTTACGGATGTTGGCAATTCTACGAGAGTATGAGGCGATACTATCCTCTGTCTGCACCTTGCAAGTCTGACTCTCGGCAAGCTGTAGTAGCAGAATGTCTATCTGCGACTGCATCCACGCCTCTACAGCCTTGTCGTCAGGCAGCGCAGACTTTACCTTCTCCAGTATGGAGTCATCAACAGATATACTATAAGTGCACATAATTGTATATTTTTCAATTTGCAAAAATACAAAGAATAATTGAATTGACCAAATATTTTTATGCTGGCTTTCTTTCAATACAAATTACGCCGCTTCAATCAGCGCCGACAGACAAATAAAATAAATTAATATCTACGGTATAGGCAGGGAAAAAGCTATGTTGTCTTTGCTATCTTTCTACGTTTTTATCATAATCATTTTATCAATTTCACGCTTCAGAAAAGAATTTATTGGAATATAGCATGCTCGGCAATTACTTGCTTTGCTGGAATATGCTGTATTACTCCGTCGGAGTTTTGGACGATGACACACTCATCGTGCAAGGCTTTTTCTTGCAGCATACGTTTTTCGGCAATCAAAAGACCCTCGTCTATTTTGTCTTGTAATTCAAGTATTTCCTTCTCGGACATGGCTTATTATTTGATTATAAATACCTTTTTCGTTGATTATTGTTTCGATTGTTTTACCACCAACAGCTACTTTACGACGCTGTGTGGAACTGTTGTCGTATATACTCCAGGCATCCACTTCTGGGGCATAAAGATTAAACAGATTCTGTATGCCACTGACATAGCGTCTACGGATGATGTCTTCGGGAATATTATGCCCCCCTTTGCTGACACGCTCGGCTACGCGCTGGATGGCCAATTCAGGAGAATTCAGCCAGAAAAACAGTAACGTCACAAGGTAACCTTTGTCATGGGCTCGATGAACAAGATTGACATAGGATCGGGAGGCAAGAGTAGTCTCAATGGAGAATGACTCCTCTCGGGCGAGAAGTTCCTCTATGCGCTTCAGCATAAGCCGACCTGCCTCGATAGCCACATCTGTAGGATTGAACGGGGACAATCCTCGGGCTATCTCATCTGCATTGACAAACTCACGACAGTCAAGGATGTCGGGCAAAACAGTATAAGAGGCGGTGGTTTTGCCAGCCCCATTACAGCCCCCGATGATGTATAACATCTTGTTCATTTCAATTTGCAAAAGTACGACTTTTTTCCAATGTGACAAAAAGTTTTTTTATAGAGGATTCCCCAATGCTTTCTATAGCACATGCTATGTTTGTTGCTATGCAGAGAAAGTGTTGCATATTCCCCGCAAAATAAGCGGAGAATAGTATGTGCATTTGCCGCAAAAATCCTCATTTTTGGTGATTGCGGGGTCTTTGGGATGTCGGTAATTTTGCAGCATGAATCAAAAAAGCTATAGTATGGATAAAAAACTGACATTCTGGGGTGCTACGGGTTTCGTGGTACTGTATTTTGTGGCGGTGTTCGCTGCCGAGTTCATTGGTTTTGCCCATCCAGTTTGCTGGATGCTGGCTCCAGCCTTGGGCGCGCTCCTTGGCGCATTGCCCTACCGCTGGCTCTCGCTTCGCTGGCATAAGTTCGGCTTGGGAACGGTGTTGTCTGCCGTATTCGGCTTGGTGATGATGGCTATGGGCGAGGTGGACCTCACCTGTCTGGCCGTTATCGTCGGCTTCGGTGTGTTGAGTGACCTGGTGCGCATGGGCGTAAAGAGGGATTGCGTCACATACCCTATTCTCGCCCTTGGAAACATTGCAGAGATTATCTACCTCTGGACACGCAAGGCGTGGTACCTCCAGGGAGCCGCCGAGGAGATGGGGCAGGCCTATGCCGACGCTATGGCTTCATTGCAGAGCACGCTGTGGTTTGTTGTCGCCTTGGTGGCCATCGTCGTAGCTGCCGAGTGCGGATTGTGGATAGCTAAAAAAATAATCAAATAACATTATATGACTATGGGTATGCTAAGCAAGATTTTCAGTAATACACGCAAGCCCGAAGGTTTCTTCGGAAGAATGATGGTCAACGGCATGAATGGCGGTGGCCACGCCCGTATGGCGGAATGGGGACTCTCGCATCTGACGCTCACCGACAATGCCAACGTTCTGGATGTGGGGTGCGGTGGCGGTGCCAATGTGGCACGTCTGCTGAAGCACTGCCCCAAAGGGACGGTGACGGGCATCGACTATTCCCCAGTCTCGGTGAAGAAAAGCTCCGAAGTGAACGCCGCCGCCATTGCTGCAGGACGCTGCAAGGTGCTGGAGGGAAATGCTTCTGCACTGCCTTTTGATGGGAATTCTTTCGACATTGTGACCGCATTTGAGACCGTCTACTTCTGGCCGGACATCGAAGAGTGCTTCTGTGGCGTACACCGCATTTTGAAAGAGGATGGCCGTTTTGTCATCGTCAACGAGGACGACGGCCTCACGGGCAACAACGAGAAATGGGAGAAGCTCATCGAAGGTATGCATACCTACACGCCCGATGAGCTACGTGCCCACTTGACCAATGCCGGATTCCACGACATTGCCGTCCACGGCGACGAGCAGCACCACTGGCTTACTGTAATAGCAACAAAATAAAGAGATACCATGAAACCTAACTACAAAAACTGGATGCCCAAGGGCATGATTTGTGGAACGGCGGCAGGATGTGCGGTATGCCTTGGCCTGTTCCTTGTCTTCGGTGTGAGCGGACTGCTTGCAGCCGGAATATGGAAAACCGTGCTTACAATACTTTTCCTTGTCCTCACACTCTTCTTGTTCGCCGTGACGGTTTGGATGATTTTGCTGTACAAGGCTTTCTCGTACGACGGAAAGCGCCAGCTGTCGCGTAGGATAATCGACGGCGTAGCCGCGAGAGTCGTACTGCCCGAAGGCGGCTGCGGCCTTGACGTAGGGTGTGGAAGCGGTGCGTTGACCATTGCCGTGGCCAAGCGCAATCCGAAGGCACAGATGACCGGCATCGACCGCTGGGGTGTGGAGTATTCCTCTTTCAGCAAGACACTCTGCGAGGAGAACGCCAAAGCCGAGGGCGTATCAAACACTTCCTTTGCAAAGGGCGATGCTGTACGTCTTAATTACGCCGACGAAACCTTCGATGCGGTATGCAGCAACTATGTATACCACAATATTCCAAGCCGGAACCGACAGGAGATTCTGATGGAGACACTCCGTGTGCTTAAGAAAGGCGGCACCTTCGCCATCCACGACATCTTCTCGAACCTGAAGTATGGCGACATGCAGCTGTTTGTGCAGTGTTTGAAAGACATGGGCTATGCTGATGTGAAGCTTGTCCCCACAGACAACGGTCTTTTCATGAGCCGATGTGAGGCCACATGGCTGGGGCTCAGAGGCTCTGCAATACTTATGGGGAAGAAATAGCGAGAGGTGGCTGAGACCCACTTTCTCACGCGCTCAGACACACGTAGGTACTCAATGCCTGTGTTGGTATCAATGATGTACTTCGCTACTGTTAGTCTTCCCCGAAATGCCAGCTTCCTTTAACGCATTTGTCGGAAGAGCCTTTGTTTTTTCACTGAGTATCTTTTCCAGCTGCGGGCGGAATCCGTTTCCCCATGAACGGAGCTGCTCTATGATGGGGATGAGGCTGCGACCGAGGTCGGTGAGGCTGTACTCGGTATGCTTACAGACGGGGTCGATGACACGGCGTTCCACTACGCCGTATTCGGTCAGTTCTTTCAGTTGTTGTGCCAGTACGCGGTCGCTGGCCTCTTGCGGCATTCTTCGAGCCAACTCGCTGGGGCGTTGCGGACCGTCAAGTAGTTCGTAAATGATGTAGGGCTTCCACTTGCCGCCCATCACTTCCATCGCCACGCGGAATCCGCAGCGGGTGTCTACGGGTATTTTCTTGTTGTACATAATCGGATTGCAAAATTACGAATAATTTCCGATACTGAGAAAAGCATCTGTGGTGGTGCGAAAATTATCAGTGCCAAGGTATGGGGAAAAAAATGTATCTTTGCATTTTCAAAACTAAATATAAATCTGATATGAGCAATACGGTTAAAGCAATGTTTATCAATGGCAGTCCGCGCAAGAATTGGAACACCGCCAAGATGCTGGAAAGCGCCATGAAAGGGGCCGAGGAGGCGGGTGCTGTATGCGAGATGGTACATCTCTACGACATCAACTTCCACGGCTGCAAAAGCTGTTTTGCCTGCAAAGTCAAGAACTCGAAGACCAACGGCATCTGCGCCATAAAGGACGACCTGCGACCCCTGCTGGAACGTGTCCGCCAGGCTGATGTCGTGGTGCTCGGCTCACCGGTTTACTACAGCTTCCCAACGGGCGACATCCGCTCCTTTATGGAACGCTGGCTCTTCCCCGTCGGCACCTACCTCTACGAGAAACCCGAAGGCGAAAGCAACGGTCACGCCGGTCGCCACATCACACTGCGTGACAAGGTTATTCCCACCGCCATGATTTTCACAATGAACTGTCCGGAGGACTATATGCGCCAGATTGGCTACCCGGCCATCCTGGAGGAGAATGCCAAAGTGATGGCAGACGTGATGGGCTACAGCGAGACCCTCTATGCCTGCAATACCTACCAGTTTAATGACTATTCGCGCTACGACTTCAACCTCTTCAGCGAAGAGGACAAACGCCACTACCGCGACGAACACTTTGCCATCGACCTGCAGAACGCCCACGACCTGGGGCAACGCTTGGTCGCAATGGCACAAGAATGAATGCCGTGTATTGTTTGTTCAATCGTCATTTGTCGATGGGCATTCGTGGACTTGCAGCAAAGTAGTATTCTTTCCCCTCGTAAAAAAGGCGGTGAAGGGTTTCCTCGGACAGCGGAGGACGTGCTTTCAAGTAGCCGTCGAGTGTATATATACCATAGTTGTATTGGTTGGACAAGAGGTTGTATAGGTCTGTGGGGGTTATACCATAGTGGTCGGCCCCTCCAATGCCAAATTCAAATATTATCAGAGGATTGTTCTCTTTGATAATACGTTCTGCCCCTTTTAACACGTTGTAATCGCCTCCTTCAACATCTATCTTGATAAAGTCAATATGTACGCCTTCCGACAATACATCGTCAAGACGTCGTTCGTCGACTTCAATTTGTTTGATTTGCGCTTCAGGTAAATCGTCGTAGGATCGTTGGCGCAATCCGCTGTATGCCGGAGCATTTGTAACAATGTTGAAAGTCACTTTGTTGTCGGAAGTGTCACCGAGGGCATAGGGAAAAATTTTGGCCGTATTGCCAAAACGGCTTTGTAACGACTGGTACATGTCTGGTATCGGCTCGAATGCGAAATGGCATCCTTTAGGGCTATGATATAGGATTTTTTCCAAGATTTCGCCCTTGTGGCAGCCTATGTCAATGCAGTTGGAGTTCGGACGTAGGAACTTCTTCATGATGGTGTCGGTTAATCTGTCATATCGTAGATTCTGGGTCAAGTCGATATGCAGGATCATGAGAATTTTGCGGAGAATGTTCTTCAGATTGTTCATGTGTTAGATTGTTATTGTGGTAAAATATTTCGGCATCCGTGATTAATATTGTGAGCCGGAAGCAATAAATCAGAAAACGCTCATTCTTCATTAGGGCAGGAATTCGTCGTTTCTTTATTCTTAACTCATTTAAAATTACCAGTTTTCGGTTAAGGAGACAAGCGCTTCAAGCTCTATGTATCAATATCGTTTCGATATGTTACGTCATAATATTCTTCTTTTTTTTATGTTGCAAAGATACGCAATAATTCCCATTCGGCAAAATAATTATGAAAAGGAGTGATGCTGTGTGGAGAATGGCTATTCGCTTCTTTGTGGGTCGGTCGGGGTTCATTCAACCATATCGGAAACATGTGAAATGGGAAGGCTAATAATAACCGTTTTATTCTGTTTTCCGGCGTTATGACCGATATGGTTCCGGCCGCTCTTCCGTCGCTCCATATTCCTCAGTTCTCCTATCGTTCTCCCATCGTTCTCCCATCGTTCTCCCATTACAGAAGGAGAACTGAGGTAGAACTGAGGTCGAAGGGTGGAGGAATGAATGGCGTGGGTTGGGGAGGATTCGCGGAAAAGAGCATCCGTTGAAAAGGGATGGCGGAAATGAACCTGATGATTGATTTGTGTTCGATCAGGGACAGTTGAAACATGCCTTTTTTCAGATACCGGTTTAGCTCTTACTGTGGTGTCTATTTTCCTTTGGCAGGGTAATCTTTAGTTTCGACCACGTTTGTAGCACTACCGAGATGATGATGAGTGACAAACCAAGAAAAAAGGATGGATTCAACTCTTTGTACTCGTTGAAGATCAACATAGCGAGCAGGATGCTGTAAACAGGTTCAAGGTTATAGGTGAGGTTTACGGTGAAAGCATCGATTTTCCGCAATACAATAATTTGTAGCAGGCATAGTCCTATGGTGCAGAAGATGACCATAAAGGCCATGTAGGGATAGTCCATACCAGATGGGAGGAATCGTTCAATTGGTGTTATTGCATTGTAGAGAGGGAGAAGGCATGTGAGAACAATGAGGCCACCGAACATCTCCCAAAAGAGCATGTTTTTGGCTTCATATTGTTTCCCCACACGCTGGTTTGCGATGGCAAACAGTGAATACAGCGCCGAGGAAATAATCCCCAGCAGGATTCCCAAACGGTAGCGTATGTCAAACTGGAAAATGAGATATACACCGCATAATGTGAGGATGCTGAATAGAAACTCCTGGGCGGAGAAACGGTGCTTGTTGATAATGGGTTCAAACAGTGCTGTAAAGAATCCTACCAAAGAGAAGCATACGACACCGATAGAGACATTTGATGTCTTGATACTGGCATAGAAGAAAACCCAATGCAGGCATAGTAACACACCTACACCACTCATCTTTAGTGTGTCGTGGAGAGAATAATGTACCCGTTCCTTTTTGACAAGCAGATATAAGGCCATAATTGCGGCAGCCCAAGCCATTCGGTGCCATACAAGCAGGGCGGAGTCTAACTCGATTAGACGTCCCAGCACCCCTGTAAAGCCGGCTATGAACACAGAGAGGTGAAGTAGGAGGAATCCTCTTTTTTGAAGTTGTTTCATCTGATGAGCGACATTATAGCAATGTGGATATCGGTTTTTGATGTGGTTGGAACGGATGCCTTTCAATACGTTAATGGAGTCTTGAATGTAGGCGGTGTTTGCCGCTTCCGAGAGTCTGTTTCTGGTATCCCTCTGCTGTGGGCAACCACACCTCGGCAGTGGTATTGGCAGGTATCAGTATCTCCCATTCGAAGCGGTCGCCATTACGTTTCCAGCAGCTTTTGATTAGTCCGGAAACGGATTGGTAGGAGCAGTTTACGTGGTCGAGGCCATTGATGGGATATGGCTTCAACATAATCTTGCTATAGCCGGGGGCGAGAGGTTGGATGCCTCCAAGGTATTCGTAGTACCAGATGATGAGGTCGCCAAGAAGCATGACGTGGTTGCCGGAGTTCATGGCTGGGTCACCCGTGTCGCCGTTCCAAAGCTCCCAAATAGTCGTGGCACCGTTCTTCACCATATAGCCCCAGCTGGGGTAGGTAGTATCGGTGGACATCCGCAGGGCAAGGTCGCCGCGGCCGTAATCGGTGAGGGTACGCATGAGGTGTTGGATGCCTACGACACCTGTTGATACGTGGCCACCGAAATCGTTCTCCGTCTTTTCAATGATGTTGTCCATTACGTTATGTTCATAGCCAGGTGAGGGGACCATCCAAAAGGCAAGCGGGAGGATGTTGGCGGTGACGGTGTTGTTGGCATAGTATCCGGCAACGGAGTCGAAATAGCGGGCGTTATATGCCTTTGTGACGGAATTAATTTCATTCTCGAAATACTGAACGTCGTCTTCCCGATGAAGGCTTGCGGCAAATCCTCCCATTAGCATGCAATACTCGACATAGTATGGCGTCGAGAGGCAGGCGGGCCATGTGATGCGGTTGGTGTCGCGCGAATGGATGAGTTCGGGGCTTTCGGGCGGCACGCACCAGTCGCCGTAGGTGTCGCGGATGAGGATGCCGTCCTTGAGGTAGTATTTCTTCATGTGGAGCATCCAACGTTTCATGGCATCGTAGTGCTGCTCGACGGGACGGAAGTCGCCAAAACGCCTCCATATCATGTCGGCCACGGTGATGAAGGCACCCGGCCAGGTCATGTTGTCGGTGTAGTTGCGCCAATAGGCTGGGGCGACATCGGGGAGTGCTCCGTTCTCGAACTGGCTGTCCTCAAGGTCTTGCAGCCACTTGGCGTAGAGGCGGTGATTGTCGAAGATGTAGCTCTCGCCATAGTTGCCGGTGGTACGGTCACCTGTCCAGCCCATGCGCTCGTCGCGCTGGGGGCAGTCGGTGGGCATACTGCGGTAGTTTCCTCGTATACCCCATGTGGCGTTGCGGTAGACGGTGTTGATTATCTCGTTGGAGGTCTCGAAGGAGCCGGTTATCGGCATTTCGTCGTAGAGGACAAGGCCGGTAAAGTCGTCGGGTCGGGGTTGCTCACGTAATCCTGTTATTTCGACATATCGGAAACCGTGATAGACGAATTGAAAATTGAAAATTGAAAATTGAAAATTTGTTGACGCGATAAATCTGTCGGTGCACTCGGCGGAACGCAGGTTGGCCGTATATAATGTGCTGTCTGGATTCAATGTCTCGGCATAGCGGAAGGTGATAGTGTCTCCGTCAGCACATTTCCACATTTTCATATTAGTGCATTCAAGTGTACCGACCATGTTCTGCCCCATGTCGAGTATCCATTTGTCGTCCTTTTGGAAGATGCTCACAGGTTTCAGCCGATGCTGCACCTTGATGTTCGGGTTGGGTTGGGGCGTGAGGAGCAGCATGGGGTCGGGACGTTGGAAGTTGTCGGGTAGTCGACCGCCACGGTCAAGACTGACGACGGGATATTCGCGGGCGACACGGTGACGCGGATTGTAGATGTCTTCGTTGAACATGTTTTGTCGGTCGTAGTCAACAATGGCTTCTTGCCACTGGCTGTCATTATAGTTAGGTTTCGTCCAGTCGCCGAGGTCAAGGCGTGCGTCGTAGGTTTCGCCATCGAACTCGTTGCTTTTGCGGATGGGGCCGCAGTTGGTGATGTGCCAGCCGTCGCCACTGACGATGGTGTCGGTTGTGCCGTCCTTATAGGTCACTTCCAGTTGCATGAGCAGTTGCGGCAGGCCGTAGTGGGCTGCGTGGTTTATTCCGCACCATTCCAGATAGTAGGTGTCGTGCCGCACGGTGGTGAAGCGACCTCCCTCAAGGATTACGCCAATGGCATTGTCGCCACTATTGAGCATGTCTGTCACGTCGTAGGCGTTGAAGTAGATACGCTGGGTGTAGTCTGACAAGGTGGGTTTCAGCCACTCGTCACCAGCCACTTCTGCGCCATTGATATAGGCATTGTAGACACCCAAGCCGCTGATATATAGTCGTGCTTTGGCAATGTCCTTCTTTAGTGGGAACTCTTTGCGCAGGTAGCGTGCGGCGATGGAAGTGTGTCCGTTTACATTGTCGTCTTCGTAGTCGCGGCCAATCCAATGCGCGTGCCAGTCGTCGGGCGAAAGGAGACTGATTTCAAAGTGTTGGACATCGCTCTCGAGGGTCTTCTTCCTGCCTTTGTCGCTATGGGTGACGGTGGTATAGACTTTCCACCAGCATTGGTCACGGCTCTTCAATGGCTTGCCTCCGTATGGGATATAGAGCATCTGATTGGATGCGATGTTCTGGGAATCCCACAGGTCGCCAATACCTTTGTCGGCATTCTCTTCTGTAGAAGATACGACGATGCGGTATTCCGTCTGCATGACATTGTTGATTGTTGATTCGTAACACCAGCTGAACCGGGGCTCGGCAGTTGCCAAGGGTATGGAGCCGTCTTGCATTTCAACAGTTGGCGAGATTAATGAAATCTTGCTGCCACAAGCACAGAACAGGGTGGCGAGAATGAGGATAGGGAAGAAGTGTTTCATTGGCTAATGTGTTTAACGGGTATTTATAATTCAAAAATCCACTCACCGGCTTCGACGGTGCATTCGCGAGGAGTGTCGGGAAAGACTGTGGCGGTAGTGTTCTTTGGAACGAATATTTTTAGTTTTTTGTTTTTGATTTCTATGAGGATAGTGCCATAATAGGCAGTAGGCTTGGTAGCCTTCACCCAAGTGAGTCCTTCCACGGGTTGGGGGTCGATAAAGAAGTGTTTATAGCCGGGGTGTTCTGGGTCGGGACGAATACCGGCCACGGCTTGATAGAACCAGATTCCGATGCCGTTGTAACAGTTGTGGACTCGGCTGCGATCTTCTTTCCCTTCACGACCGCAGTCCCAGGATTCCCAAGTGGTGGTGGCTCCGTTGTTTATCATGTTGAGGTAGCCCGGGTAGTCAGGTTGTCGCAGAAGGTTGGCCATGAGGTCGGCTTGATGTTCGCGGATGCACCACTCAGTGAAGATGGGAACCCCAACGAGACCGACGGCAAGGTGGTCGTGGTATCTGCCATGGATGTCTTTCAAAAGTTGCTTCTTTACAGTTTCGGAGGTGGTGCTGTCAGGAGGGATGCCTTGTAGCAGGGCGTAGCATTGGTCGAGAGGCGTGCCATTGGCGTAGGTGTGGCTTTCGGGATGATAGAAGTGGCTGTGGATGGAGGGGATGAGACTTTGTCGCCAAACGTCAAAGCGCAAAGAGTCGTCGGGACGATGCAACAGGGTGGCCATTTGTATCATGTCGGCAAGACATTCGGCGAGGAAGCAGTTGCTTACATGCAACACGGATTCTCCTCCGATGTCCACCCCTTCTGGAGCCAGCCAGTCGCCGAGAAACCAGCCACGCCGATTGTTGTCAGGCCAGGGCTGAAGAATGCCATCAACGCAATGTTTTTCTACAAACTGCAGCCAAAGCTTCATCTGATGATAATGACGGTGTATCAGCGTGCTGTCTCCATAATTGAGATAGGTGCGCCAAGGGGCCTTGACAATGAAACCGCTCCAATAGGGTCCACCGCCAGTGCGGAAAGAGGGTGCCACATAAGGCAGGTCACCAGTAGAATCCATCGCATCGCCCCAAGCGGTGAGCCAGTTGCGATAGGTGTCACGCACGTCCCAGATAGTTTGCAGCGTCATGGTTGAGGAGTTGCCGTCACCTCCGTATCCCATGCGCTCAATATGCGGGCAATCCACCATGTAGCCGCTGAAAGTGAGGCAGCTGAGCGTGTATTTCACCATGTCGTGTATGGCGTTCAGCCGTGGGTCGGAACACTCGAAAGTGGCACCCTCCTTGGGGTTGACAGCACTAATCTGCAACGCACGGGCAGCTACAATACCAGCGCCTTTGATACGCACATAGCGGAAAGCATGCATGTGGAATCGGTTTTGGAAAATATCCTGCCCCTCGCCATCCGAGATGTATATGTCGGTCTCGGTGAACGGTGGCTTTGCATCCCGATGGTCGAGATATTCCATTGACACCGCTGTGCCAGCCTCCATAGGGGAAAAAACTGCATTGAACCAGCCTGTCACCACACGCCCGAAGTCAATGACCAGACTGCTGTCTGGTTCCATCTCGTAGGACAGAAATTTCAACGTGTCAACAATGCGGTTGCCCTTGAACTCCTGCCCCCTAATCCCTCTTTTAAAGAAATAAGCGGTGTAGTCTGGAGTAACGACAGTATCGCCAATCTCCATCGGAACTCGTGATGCTGCCCGCCATTCGGATTTTGCCCGTGCATCGTATCGCTCACCGCTGAACTGCATGGGTTGCCAGCTGCCAGTGTAGCTATAGCCCGAAGGCGAAGTCTCCCAAGAGGTGTCGGTCTCGGTAAGATCACTTATTTCTCTGGTATTTGACCACCACACCGTGGCACTCGCCGCCGCCGTCTGGCGATAGACACGACCCCAGCCCTGACCTATCCTCAGCAGCAGCTCATTCTCGCCCTTTTTAAGGTATTTCCTGATACGGTATTGCACCTCCAATGCCATCACGTCAAGCTGCGACACAGCGGGTTGCATCACAAAATCGCCCACCTTCATCCCGTTCACATACACCTCGTGGTAACCAATGGAAGCGACATCCAGATACACACTCCCATAGTACGAGGGCTCTTCGGTAAGGATAATCTTCTTACGCAGCATCGGTGTCTCTGCCCAGCCAGAGTCCGTGCGGCATCCGATAAACTGCTGTGCCTGGATGCTGACGGCGTTCAGCAGCAGTATCATTATGACGGCTATTCTCTTCATTGTCTCTCCCGTATCGAGACGGCGAAGCCGCCGCAAGAGGCCATCTTTAGTTTGAGGGTGGTCTTGCTGGTGACTTTCTTCTTGGTGATGGTGTATGAGTAGGGATTGTAGGTGTCGCCGGGGAGGCCGGAGGCATCCTTGCCATCGGTGTAGATGATGGCTTCGTAGGTTTTGCCTGGGGTGAGGAAGTCGAGTTTGACCGAGAATTCGCGTGGGGTCTCGTCGGTGATGCCGCCGATGTACCAGACATCGCGAGGAGTCAGGCCAGTCAGGCTGGTCGGCTCAGTCAGACCATACACATACTGGGCAGTGCTGCTGACGACACCTTTCTTGCCGTCGGGCAGTTTGCCTACACTTTCAGCGGCTTTGTTCAGCGAAGAGATCTTCGGCTTTCGGGCAGTGACAATATAGGCACCAGGCTCGGCGGCAATATAAATAGAAGTGTCCCAGTCAACAGCCACATCTTTGATAAACTGGAATGCGTCCATATATGGCTCATAGTGCTCGGGGAAGTCGGCGGCCATTTGCAGCGGAGAGTAGAAGGTGACATAGAGACCCAGCTGGTTGCAGATGGTGTGCTGCATCTTCTTTCCCCAAGGGACAATCTTGCCCATGTCGGGTTCAAAGATACCGGGTGTGTAGTCCATCGGGCCACCTTGCAGGCGGGTGAAAGGCAGGATAGTAGTGTGGCCGGGGTGGATGCGCTCACGGAACTCAGTTCCCATGGCACTCTCGTTGCCAATCATGTTGGGCCATGTGCGGCAGAGACCCGTGGGACGCACAGCCTCGTGGGCGTTGACCATGATATGGTGCTTGGCTGCTTCGACGATGGCGTAATGATAGTGGTTGTTGATGGGCTGGCTGTAGTGCCCTTCAGCGTAAGGGATGATAGTGCCCACGTAACCGCTCTTCACAGCGTCGTAGCCATACCTGTTCATCATCGTGTAGGCTTTCTCCATCCAACGTTCATAGTTAACAGTCGAGGCCGAACTCTCGTGATGCATGATTAGACGGATGCCCTTCTCATGGGCATATTTATTCAAAGCGGGCAAATCAAAATCCGGATACGGAGTGAGGAAGTCGAAGACAAAATCCTTCTGCTTGCCGTACCAGTCCTCCCAGCCTATGTTCCATCCCTCGATGAGGAGGGCGTCGAAGCCGTGCTTGGCGGCAAAGTCTATATAACGGCGCACATTGGCATTGTTGGCACCGTGGGTGCCATTGGGTTTGGCGTGGACGAAATCGGTCTCTCCAAGCTTCACCGAAGGAAAATCGTTGGTGTAGTTCCATGTACTCTTGCCCGAAATCATCTCCCACCAAACGCCCATATACTTCACCGGGTGAATCCAACTGACATCCTTGAGGGCACAGGGATCGTTCAAATTCAGTATCAGCCTCGAACGCAGCACATCGGTTGCCTTGTCGCAGACCATCACCGTGCGCCACGGAGTGTGACATGGAGCCTGCATACGGCCCTTGTAGCCTGCTGCATCAGGACAAAGCCAAGTGCGGAAGGTGAAAGGTTTCTCCAGATTGAGGTGCATGGTGGGATAATCAAGCGTAGCGGCTTCGTGGATGTTGATATAGAGACCGTCGTCGGTTTTCATCTGCAAGGCTGTCTGTACGCCCGTGCGCGAGAAGTCGGTCCACGGCCAACCGCCGTGTTCATGGCCTTTCTCGTAAAGACTGTCGATTTGCGACAGGCGGCTCTCGGTGTAGTTGTACTCCTGCGTGTCGTAGTCGCCGGGAATCCACCACGCCGTGTGGTTGCCTGTCATGGCAAACTCTGTCAGCTCCTCTTTAAACCAGAAACACACCAGCGCGTTGTCAACACCGTTGTACTTCATCGGGAATTCATAGCGGAAACCAAGACCGTCGTCATATAGACGGAAACGTATCTGCATCACTGTGGCGCGTTTCTCAGTGCTATGATCCATACTGGCAACCGAACCAACGGGTTGCTCTATCGTCACTAACATCTCGTTGTAGTGGTTGCGGATATTGGCCTCCTCGCCCCACACGGGGTGCCACACCTCGTCGAAAGTGCTCCTCTGCACATCCTTGAGCACAAAGGCGTGTGCAAGGTCGTCACGCCACTCCAGTTCAAATCCCATCCGTGAGGCCAATACCACAGGTTTCCCGTCGCGCATCAATTCATAATGCGGCGTTCCGTCAAGGAGGTAAAACGTCACCTCCATCCGTCCGTCAGGGCTTTTCAACGTCAGATTGTCTGCTCCTCTCATGGGCATGGACAAACATGCCATCAGGCAAAAAAAGATAAAGAATCGTATTTTCATGATATTAACTATTATTAGTATTCTTTTTTTATGCCTGCAAAGATACAATATATTCTCCACATAACCAACAATTACCACAATAAAAATCGCAACTTGTCGATTTTTTTTTCCGATTTCTGCAATAATATTCGTACCTTTGCTTAAAATTTCTAAAGTCTCGCTCCATGAAAAAACCATTTGTCTTCTTGGTTGTCACCCTGCTTGTTGGTATAGTTGCCTATGCCCAAAGCGAGGCCTCGGTCTTGAAACAGGCCGACCAAATGATAGCCCAGCGTCACTATGCCTCAGCCTTCACCATGCTCGAGGAATTCGACCCTGCCAACGACCGTCCTGCGGTGTTGCTAAAGAAAGAAGATATTGCTCTTAATTACTTTGTGCAAAGCATAAACCACATGGCCTTCAGCCTTCAGGATTTGAAACCAGGTGAGGACCTTGACAGCATCCGTGCCAACTTTGAGACAGGCTCTATGGTCGCTTTCATGGCCGACAGTCTGCTAAAGCGGCTCATTGCCCGCAACCCAGACGACTGTCAACTGCTATGCGGCTATGCCCAATATTATTATGCCTTGCTCTACGACTACAATACCGACCTCTGGCTTGCCTATGTCGATTCCGCCTGTCTTGCCCTGTTGTGCCATGCTTCTGCGCTTGTATGTCCCTGTTACAAGGCTGCCTATCAAGTAGGGCTCTACTATAACATTGACGGTCAGGACGACAGTGCAGCCCTATACTACCGTCGTGCCATCGCCCTTTGCGATACCGACTGGAACACCCATTACAATCTGGGTTCTGTCCTCTACAGCCAAGGCCACTATGCCGAAGCCGTGTCCCACTTCCGTGCCGCCTACTATGGCTATCCGTCTTCCGACATGAAAGCCGATGCAGCCCGTGCGTTGGGCATTATCTACTCCGACCATCTCAACAACCCCGACAGCGCCGGTCGCTACATCCTTGCCGCTCATGAACTCTCTCCTGGCGACTTCGGCAATGCTGCCAACCTCCTTTTATACTATCTCGAGAAGAACGACATCCGCGCCAACGCATTGATTGACACCTGTTGGCGCAATGCTATCGATGGAGACCAAAGCTATCGTGATGCCATGCATTTGGTCAACATCTGTCTCGCCAACAATGCCACCGACCGCATCACCCTTTTCCTGCAAAACAAGACAACGCAGGCCCAAAGCGACTATGAGCATGGTCTTTGTCATTACCTCCTTGGCATGAACATCTTTGAGGAAGAATCTCTCGCTGTACAACATCTTGAAAAGGCCATCTACTTCTTCACCCTCGACGGGGCTCCCGACGAATTCCTTGCTCAGATTTTTCAAGTCATTGAAGAACTGAAGAAACCTTGTCCCGACAAATAACCATCGTCTCCGCATCGTGAACAATATAATTAACACCATTAATACATAAGACCTATGAAAAAGTATTCTCATGCATGGCTGGCCTTCATGGCCATCAAACGACTCCAGTATGGACCTATTCCCGAAGAGCTGAAGGAGGACGCCAACAGCCTCGTGAAATGGTTTCACGATTACCGCGATTTCGTTATCGAAGGTTCGTGGTATCCCGACGAAGTGTTTAAAGACATGGCCACCAGCCACGTCATCAAGTACCGTCCCGCTTCCGGCTCCGAAAAGAAAGAATTCAAGAAACTCCCCAAGACAATGAAACTCTATACCTTGGGACAGAAATCGGAGCTCTACAGGAAACCCTTCACCATTGAAAGCGGCAACTGTGCCGACCGTTGTGAGTCTATCTCCCACAGCATCATCGACAATTTCAAGATACTTCGCATGGAAGAGCGTGGTTGTCCCCTTTCGACGACTAACAACCACATAGCCATGCGCTTCTTCATTCTCAGCCACTATATTGCCGACTGCCACATGCCTTTGCATTGCGACTGCCGTTCCTTCTCCTCTGGAGCCAACATCCACGGCTTCATCGAATCCGAATGGGACAAGCAGGTGCGCAAGTCCTACGACATCGATATCCCCAACAACCGATTCTTCTACGACCCCGCAGGCTATCCTCTCCAAACCAAACCCACCCCGCTGGTGCAGGCTGTGGAAGAAGAGATCATAAGTCGTGAATATCTCCACCCATGGGGTGTGGGCAACAACAACACGTGGGACTATATCAGTGCCGTTTCCGAGTACTCCTACCTCATGGCCTATCGCCTCATCCCTGCCGAGTACGACGAAAAAAACCTCACTAAAGAGGTTTATCGCAACTCTGAGGCTTACGCCCGTCTTGAGGAATACAGCCGTGCTATATTTTGCGACGCTGTCGACTCCATCGCCCGTGTGTGGCTCCATGTATGGGCGCGCTACCGCAGTTGGGCTCAGGGCCGTTAGCTGAAGGTTTACAGATTGAACGTTGATATGTTTTGCAACATGCATAACATATCAACGTTCAATCTGTTTATAATTCAATCTATTATTTTCAATGTATACCTTTTGCGCAAATCTTCCCCAACCTGCGCCAAAATTCATTTCGCACTGACCTTGGTCCGCTCTTTTATCCACCCTTCTCCCTCAGTTCTTCCTCAGTTATCCTTTTGAAATGGGAGAACGATGGGAGAACGATGGGAGAACTGAGGAATAAGGAACGACGGAAGAGCGACCGCGCCTATATCGGTCATCGAGCCGGAAAGCAGAATAAAACGGTTATTCTCTGCCTTTCCATTTCGCATGTATCCGCTTTGCTTTTGAACGGCATCCACTTGAGGCCTATTGATTTGTGTTGAACAACCGGAGAACAACCCTTATCAAAGCGTGGAAGAGGCGAGGGTGGAAACTGGCGTCAGGGGTGTCAGCGTTCGCGACGTTCGATGATTTCCTTCAGTTGGTAGCGGTTTCCTGTGGCGGGGCCGATGGCGTCGATAAACTGCTGGTTGTAGCCGGGAGTGTCGTAGCCCCAGCGTTGGAATTGCCCATTTTCATCCACGCGCCGCACTACTTGGTCGTTGTATTTCACGATAAGGTATTTGGCCAGCAGGTCCCAACGGCTCATCATGCGGTCGGCATAGGCTATGCTTTTGCGGTTGAGATAGTCGCGGCGGTCGTCCGGGGTCATGTCCTGCAGGGCGGCAAGGACGCTGTCTTGGTCGGCGTGGTAGTAGTCTTCGAGCTCGCGCTGGGCTTGGCGCAGGTCGCCAATCATCATGCTGTAGCGCGGGTACACCATGTTGGCTACCCAGTTGTTCATCCAGAAAGCGGATTGGAAGGAGAATTCGTTGCGTTGGTTGTTTTCGGGACGGAAGGGGTCGGGGATCTGCGTGATGCAGCAATAAAGGGGGACGTAGGCCACCATGGCCGCGTCGTCGCAGTTGAACCAAGTGACCCCGCCCACATCGTTGGGCAGCCAGGAACGCATCTGGCAAGTCATGGTGAAGCCGCTTTGCTGGGTGGATATGGGACGTTCGCGGTAGTAAGGGGTTCCGTCCGAGGCTTTGAACTGCATAGGCAGAGGTCGGATGGGCATTCCCCACGGGCCGGCAGTCATGTCGGAGGTCATATCGAGGGGAGTGCCTTCAAAATGGTCGCGCATATCGGCCTGCAAGTCACGCAAGGTGAGTGGCCGGTCGGGCTTAATCCATAGGGGCAGGTGGTCGCATTGGTCGAAGTGGCCGTTGATGTAGGGCAGGTATTTGTCCATCTCGGCGACAGAGGTATGGTGTCGGAAGAAGCTCCACACGCGGGCGTCGGCATAACGCACGTTCTCGAAATCGATGGGGCAGTAGGCATCGCGGAAGGAGAAATTCTGGTCTGAACCGTTGTAATAGCCCAGTTCACGGGCAAGGGAGATGACATCGTCGGCATAGACACATTCCACTTCAGGGCGGCCGATGTGCCGGATGTTCTTGCTGCTGATGCTCTTGAACGAGCGTTTCTTTTCGAGCGGGAACTGGCGGATGCGGCTGAGGTTGGCATGGGCGCAAATACAGTCGTCGGGGATACGGAGGGCGACCCATACAGCACCTTTACGGCCAGAGCCTTTGCCTATGATTTCCATAATCCACGCTTCGTTGGGGTCGCATACGGTGATGCTCTCGCCGCTGCTGTTATAGCCATACTCCTCGACGAGTCCAGCCATGCAGCTGATGGCCTCGCGGGCGGTGGAGGAGCGTTGCAGCGCCAGCCGCATAAGGCTGAAGTAGTCGAGTAGCCCTTCGCGATTGACCAGTTCAAGGCGGCCGTCGAAGGTGGTCTCGACAATGGTTACTTGGTCTTCGTTCATGAGTCCAACGACGTTGCGGGTGTATTCCACTTGGGCGACATACTGGCCGGGGTGTGCAGGTCCCCAGCCATGGATGGCAATCTGTTCGCCGGGTGTATGGCGTGCGGCGGGGCTGTAGAAGAGCGAGCCGGAGAATCCGAAGCCGTCGCAGTTGTAGCTGCACATTACACTGCCGTCGGCGGAGGCCCGCTTGCCCACGATAAGGTTGGTGCATGCCATGGCGGGCGTGGCAGCGAGGAGGACGAGAAGGGTGATAATTGTTTTGTTCATAATGCATTGATTTATGTACGGCAAGGGGGTGCCGAGTGTTTATATGGGACGTTGGTGTTATTTGTCGGATGTCTCTTTTGGAGTCTTGGGCGGGTCGATGGCGGCATATTTGCGTGCATCGGAGATGGTGGTGACGATATAGATGAGCGACATAATGGCGATAATGACAACGGCTACATAGTCCAGCACACGCATGGTGAAGGAGAGGCCGCAGAGCGTGTAGGAGTGGCAGATGGCCGTGAGGGCGGGGATGGCAATGAGGAGGGTGTTGGCTATGATGATAATAAGGCGGAACTCGGTGGGGCCAAGCTTGATGTAGGTGAGGCGGAATTCGCCTTTGAGGTGGGCGTTGATGCTCACGTTGATGGTCAGGACGAGGTAGATGGCAAAGGCCAGGAGGGCGAACTCGAGGTGGAGGAAGGGGGAGAGACCGGCGCCGATAAACATGAGGCCCTCGTTGACACAGTCGACTGTGTGGTCGACATAATAGCCGTAGATGGGTCGCTGGCAGTTGCGGACACGTGCAAGGGTGCCGTCGAGCGAGTCGCCGAACCAGTTAATGACCAGTCCTGCAGAGCTAAGCCATAGCCATTGTACGCTCCGGCAAGAGAGGACGAAACCGATAGCCACTACGAGGGCACCGAGCGTTCCCACGGCGGTGAGCATGTCGGAAGTGACCCATCGGGGCAACCGTTTGGCAATCCATATCAAGGCTTTCTTTTCCAGTCCGTTGATGAATGATGTTTGAATACGTATAGCTTGGTTCATGAGCGGGTGTGTGTTTTAGGTGTTATATTGTGTTGTTTAGTTTCGAAAGGTTTAGGTGCTGTTCTATAGTTGTGGGGAGAGGATGCGGGCGGTGCGTTCGAATAGCTTTTTGTGCAGAGGGCGTTGCTTGAAGGTCACGGGGTCTATGTAGTGCGACTCGGCCTCGTCGGCGAGGAAAATGTCCTTGATTTGCAGGGCAAAGTCGCGGTTGTGGACGTAGGCGCCTATCTCGAGGTCGAGGAGATAGCTGCGGGGGTCGATGTTGGCGGAGCTGATGTTGGCCACGCTATCGTCGGAAACGATGGTCTTGGAGTGTAGAAAACCGTGCGAGAAGAGTCCGATTCGGACACCGGCATTGAGGGCTTCTGTCACGTAGGACATCGAGGCAGGGAGGAGGAAGACACCCCTGTCGCTGCGCGAGGGGATGAGCAAACGGACGTCGACACCACGGCGGGCGGCAGAACACAAGGCTTGCATCACTTCGGGTGTGGGGATGAAATAGGGCGATTCGAGGTAGACATAGTCCTTGCTTTGGTCGAGCAGTTGGGTGGTGCGGTGCATGATGACGGGACCTGGGCCGAGAGGGCCGGAGGTGACAATCTCGATGTGCTGTGAGCCGCAAGGCCGTGGGGTTGGGAAATAACGGCCTAAAGACGGCAACTGGTGTGTGGCGTGGCACCAGTCGGCGAGGAAAGCGTGCTGCAACTGTGCTGTGGCTGGGCCTTCGATGCGCATCTGGGTGTCGCGCCAGGGACCCCAGTCGAGGCCCTTGGAGTAGCGTTCGGCGATGTTCATTCCGCCAAGGTATCCTTTGTGGCCGTCGATAACCACTATTTTGCGGTGGTTGCGGTAGTTGTCTTTTTTGCGGAGGAAGGGGATGTGTACGGGGGCGAAGGGTTGCACCTGCACTCCACGGTTGGCGAGGGTGCGGTAGTACCAACGGTGTTTGTGGTTGACGATGTCGTCGTACATCAGTCGCACCTCAACCCCTTGGGCTGCTTTGATGGCCAAGGCATTGCCGATGTGCTGTCCGATGTGGTCGGCCTCGAACTTGAAAAACAGGATATGGATGTGGTCCTGGGCAGAATTGATGTCGGCCATGAGGTCGTCCAGCATGGGGTCGAAAGTGGTGTAGACAGTGGTGCTGTTGCCTTCGGTGCATTGGGAAGGCAGTTTGTCGTTGAGCGCTTTCTGGCACTGCGGGTCGATTAACGGCTTGGTGCATGGCTTGCTGAGCAGCCATGCTACCCATAGGGCTACCGCCACGGTCAACGATGAGAGGGCTATGTATACAGAGTTCATTACAGTATTGATGTAAGTTTTGTTCTAACGTGCCGAACGCAGTTTTATTGTGGTCTTTGGAAGAATTTAAGCAAGAAGGAAATAAGTTTTAAAAGAAGTGCGGTTCCTTTCAACCCATATCGGCCTAATGACCGATTTGGGTTCAATCGTATCCAAGCTGTCCCGGCAAGCGGAGCTTTTCTTTCGGCGGGAATGAGGCCTCGTAGGCTTCGAAAGCACTTGGATTGTTGTCGGCCACGAAATAGCCCTTGGGAGGGCAATAGGTGGCTTCTATACCGCCAAGCCAGCCAGGGACAAGTTCTTGAGCCAGAAAGTAGGGTACTTCGGCATTGCGTGGTTCGGCGTGGTAGTGGATGCCCAGATGGCTGGCGAGGCCGAAGCCTGCATGTTTGTAGAACTCGATATTCCCTTCCATACAAAGAAAGCCGATACCTATTTCGCGGGCGCGGTTTAATGCATAGTTCAGCAGTTTCAGGCCGTAGCCTTTGCGCTTGTAGTCTGGATGAATGCTGATAGGGCCGAAAGTCCACGACGGTCTTTTGTTGCCGTCGTCCAGAGTCAACTCTGCTTTGGAGAACATAATATGCCCGATGATGTGGCCGTTCTCTTCCATAACAAAGTCCAGTTCGGGGATAAAGTCGGGGTTGCTGCGGTACTGGTTGAGTACATAATGCTCCGTGCATCCGGGACGATAAACATTCCAGAATGCTTCACGGGTGAGGTTCTCCACTTCGTGGTAGTCGGCGGGTTGTTCCTGCCGTATGGTTATTTCTTTAGTCATTGTATGTGTGTTTGTTGAAACGGCTATTGATGTAAGTGATATTGTTGTTCCAATTTGCAAAAATACTTTTTATTCCCCAAAAATGCAAGCATTGAAAGGATTTTTATAACATTTTGTGACAAATGGGACAATAACAGCCGAAATCGTTCGTTATTTAATCTAAAATATTTTGCATCATGTTTCTACAACGTCTGTCAGAATATGTTGAGGCCAACGCACCGATGTCCAATTTGCCAGAATTGCTGAGCCTCCATCATAGTAACCCTTTGGGTTTGCATCCCATTGCGATACCTATCCTGCTGCTTGTGCTGGCAGTTGCCATGCATGCGACTATCTATCGCATCAACTACAAAGACAATCGCAAGCTGTATCCCCTGCTGTACATACTGGTAGGCTTGGCCATAGTGAGTACATACTACTATTGTTTCTCGGACGACTTGCCGCTGTTTGAGGACTGGGATTTGCATCGCAAGGAGATCAGTGTGGGGTGGTTCTGTCAGAAGAACATCGTGGGGTTGGGTTGGTCGCTGCTTGGCGAATTGCTGCTTACTTATGTGGTGTACATCTTTATGACGGCTATGATGCAGTTGGTGGCAAGAATGAGCGACAGGATGGGCATGGCGGAAAATCAATGGTTGGAGTGGCAGTATGTCGTCTTTGTGATTCTGCTCGGAGCCTCTATTGCCGGTGTCGTCGACATGTTCGCCCCTATTGCAGGGGTGTGGATTATGCTGGTGTACCAGACGCTGGTGTTGCTGATGGCTATCGCCAAGACAGTCGTCGACATTGTGAGGACTCACAACCCCGGCCGTTGCGTAGCGGTGGCTCTCTGTTTCTTTGTCGGCATCGAGGCTGTCACGATGCTTGCCATTGAATGCATTGAGGGTAATATCTACATCTTTATCCCTGTGGTCTTTATCTTTGCCACAGTGAGCGTGCACTACAAGAAGAAACAGGACAGGTAGTTTTTTGTTATTTTTGTTATGACTGAGAAACGGGTAATAGGAATAGGGGAGACGGTGCTGGACATTCTGTTTAAGAACGACCAGCCGCAGAAGGCAGTACCGGGAGGCTCTACATTTAACAGTATTGTGTCGCTTGGACGAGCTGGGGTGTCTTGTGCCATGGTGACGGAGGTGGGCGGCGACCATATAGGTGATATTATATGTTGCTATTTGAGCGAAAATGGTGTGTCGTCAGAATATGTGTGCCGTCATGAGCATGTCAAGTCGCATATATCATTGGCATTTTTGAATGAACACAACGATGCGCAATATGTGTTTTATAAGGATCATGCGGCCGTTTCATTGGATGGCGTGCTACCCGTCTTTTGTAAGGACGATGTGGTGCTTTTCGGTTCGTTTTTTGCTATCAATCCAGTCATCCGTCCGGTTGTAGGCGATTTGTTGCGTGACGCGCGTAAGGTGGGTGCATGGCTCTATTATGATGTTAATTTCCGCAAACCCCATATTGCTGATTTGCCAGATGTGATGCCCAATATAGAGGAGAACATGAG
>JAEEGJ010010225.1_pt1 | contig 24601 bp, 17 predicted proteins | sample 8958761 | NCBI WGS metagenome assembly JAEEGJ01 (sample SAMN16246546, study PRJNA631951) | gut metagenome | biome: gut microbiome; feature: rumen; material: RS-attached | host: Bos | place: Iran: Karaj | collected 2018-10 | reverse complement strand
TAATCCATCTTGGGTTCACCATTATCTATGATCTCATCATAAATTGTATCATCAGGTACAGTAACATTATCTGTATTATTGTTAGAATTGTTGTTATCAGACTGGTTGCTATCCGGTTGCTTTTCTTCTCCGGTGGTGATATCAGCATTATCCTTTATGTCACTGGATATTACAACCGGATTAGAATTATCTTTATTTACCGGATTATCGCCGTTTGAACAACCTGAAGCAATAATTGATACGGCTACCGAAATGATTACTCAGATACCTTCGACAGATTTAACGTTCATCTTAAATCGCCCCTAACATAAATTATTTTAAAACACAGAGTGGCGAAGAATCCCTAAGGACCCTTCGTCACTATTATTTTACAATATTATTTTCAAAAAATCAATCAGATACCGCAAGGTTTGATCGAATTAATTACTTTATCAAGCTCCTCAAATAATACTGCTTTAAACTTATCCTTGGGAAGCATTTCATCATTTTTCTCAGCATAATCAGTATTGTCATTTAATACAGTACTGTCAGAAACATCTGTGCTGCCGTCCCAAACATTCATTTCAAGGATTACTACTGAACGTTTAGATTTAACCGCACATATTGATTCATCATGCCATTCGCCATCGTTTCCTTTATAAGAAATATCAAGTAAATATGCACTGATATTGTCTTCACCGATAGTTGTCTTTTCTTTCTTATTTATCTTCAAGAAATCTTCAATATTGAAGTCCATCATCTCTTCATCTTCAGGAATATCATCAGGCATCTGCATATCTTCGCCTGTATACATCTTTATAACATCATCCAAAGACATATCAGGATCTTCATAATCATATATGCTAACACTGCCATGATTGCCGGGAAGAAGGATTACGCTTGTTCCACCATCATCAATGACATCTGACCATCCGACAGGATATTCGTATGTTATAAGGTTACGATACTTACCTTTCTTTACTTCATCACTTCTGTATTTTAAATAATCAGGATCGAAAAATCCTGCACGGCACAGATTCCTTACACCATAAGTAAATATAGGGCATTCATCTTTAGTACTGTATCCGAAATAAAAACCATAAAATCTTCCGGTATCACCTGTTTCAGGTAATTCTTTATAGTTAGCTAAATCATCATACCAGCCTTTATTTACTTTTAACTGATAAACATCCCCATTACAATAATCTTTGACAAATTTTGTCTGATAAGGAGTTGTGTCCATAACTATAACAGGACCTAACTGAGTCATGACCTTGAAAGCTTTTGAAGATACATCAAGATGCTTTAATTCTTCAACATGTTCTTCATCAATAACTAAATAATCAAGTATTGAATCATATTCTTCTAAGATGGTACCATTGAAATAATAAGGATCACCTAAAATTTCTGTCTGATCAGGGAAAAAGGTCTCATCTGAAATTTCTTTTGCATTGTAGAAATACATTGAGTTTGTCTTTTCTTTGGGATATACAGTCAATGTCTCAGAATCAAGATCACCTAAATCTAACTCTTGCTTACCAAATTCTGTAGGTGCCGGACCATCAGAATCAACCGGTGTAGATGAATTACCGGGATCAGATTTGTCAGGTGAAGATGTCACTGTAGTGTCATTACCGTCCTTGGCCTTATTATCATCCTTTGAACCACAAGCTGTAAGTATAAAAGTACTACATAAACAAATAAGTAATAGTTTAGAAAAGTGTGTCCTCATAAATTGTCCTCTCATATCATTTTCCTTTAGACCACTTATATTCTATCATAAAACGATAAATAATACAATGTATATTTGGCGGAATACGGGTATCTAATTTAAAATTGAGTCTTGTTTATCAGAGGTTAATGTGCTATCCTATTACTGTATAGATTCTATACTACGCTCAGAATTACAAAAATTCATCATATTACAATAGAATTTGTATATAACATCATTATCATATAATAAGGAGCCTAAATATGCCTAAAGTAAAACTTACCGAGTCACCGTTTGTAAAATATATCGTTGAAGACGCACCGGGATTTGAGAAATTCAATGAAAAGTTCCTCCCGGTCATAATAGAGGCACTTAATTCCATACATATAAATTTGACAGTTAACGAAAACGAACTGTCTCTGTTTATCCCGGCTTCTTATTATAATGAATACCATAAAAGAAATGCCGGACGCAGGCGCAAGATCATGTCCAAATCCGGAGAATATGAAAGCTATGAGTTTAATGGCCACAAAAAGACCTTTTATTCGGGTGAAAAGCTCATGTATTCGGATGTAGTTCCTCTCCTGCTTACCAAAAACGACGCTGAGATCATCCGAGAGCTTAATATCCCCAGAGCTACATATTACAGACATAAAAAAACGCTCCTTGCGAGCCGTTATTATCAATCTATAGATAAAGAATATTTAACTAAGGATTTCGCTTTAAGTCCTGAAGCAGTCGATTATTATAAGTCCTTACCGGGAAACATGTCGTTTTAAAAGTTTCTTAGTTACTATTCCCAGCTGCCCAAAACGCACTCATAAACCTTCCGGCTTCGCCGTAAGTCGCCGCACAGCGGCTTATGTTTACTCGTGTGTTTTGTCCAGCTTTTACAGCATAATATGAAAAAAAGTGGCTTTGTAAGCAAGCTTACAAGCCACTTTAATTTTCATATTAGCTGTGAATAGTAACTATTTCAACACTTGCCATTATCGAAAGCTTCCTGAACTGCAACTGCAACAGAAACTGTAGCACCAACCATAGGGTTGTTACCCATACCGATAAGACCCATCATCTCAACGTGAGCGGGAACTGATGAAGAACCAGCAAACTGAGCGTCTGAATGCATACGTCCCATAGTATCTGTCATACCGTATGAAGCAGGACCTGCAGCCATGTTATCGGGATGAAGTGTACGGCCTGTACCACCGCCTGAAGCTACTGAGAAGTACTTCTTGCCCTTCTCGTTGCATTCCTTCTTGTAGGTACCTGCAACGGGATGCTGGAAACGGGTAGGATTGGTTGAGTTACCGGTGATAGAAACGTCAACGCCTTCCTTCCACATGATAGCAACACCCTCAGTAACGTCATCTGCACCATAGCAGTTAACCTTTGCACGAGGTCCGTTAGAATATGACTTACGGCTGATTTCCTTAACTTCGCCGCTGAAGTAATCCATCTGAGTCTCAACGAAAGTAAATCCATTGATACGTGAGATGATCTGAGCAGCATCCTTTCCTAAACCGTTAAGGATAACTCTAAGGGGCTTCTTACGAACACGGTTAGCCTTCTCAGCGATACCGATAGCACCCTCAGCTGCTGCGAATGACTCATGACCTGCTAAGAAGCAGAAGCAATCAGTCTCTTCTTCAAGAAGCATCTTGCCCAGGTTACCATGTCCAAGACCAACCTTACGGTGATCAGCAACTGAACCGGGGATACAGAAAGCCTGAAGGCCCTCTCCTATAGCTGCAGCTGCGTCAGCAGCACGCTTAGCACCCTTCTTGATTGCGATAGCAGCACCAACGGTGTAAGCCCAGCAAGCATTCTCAAAGCAGATAGGCTGGATCTTCTTAACCATTGCATATACATCAAGACCTGCATCCTTGCAGATTTTCTCGCATTCCTCTACAGAGGAGATGCCATACTGTGAAATGACCTTATTAATCTGGTCAATTCTTCTCTCATATGATTCAAATAATGCCATTTTAATCTCCTCCTGTTATCATTCTTTTCTAGGGTCAATAATCTTAACTGCGTCATCAACACGTCCGTACTGTCCCTTAGCCTTTTCCCAAGCTGTTGTAGGATCATCACCCTTCTTGATGAAGTCAGTCATCTTTCCAAGTGAAACGAACTGGTATCCGATGATCTCATCGTTCTCGTCAAGAGCGATACCTGTAACGTAGCCTTCTGCCATCTCTAAGTAACGAGGTCCCTTTTCTAAGGTACCATACATAGTACCAACCTGAGATCTAAGGCCCTTTCCAAGGTCCTCAAGACCTGCACCTATAGCAAGTCCGTCATCTGAGAATGCAGACTGTGTACGGCCATAGATGATCTGAAGAGCAAGCTCTCTCATAGCTGTGTTGATAGCATCACAAACAAGGTCAGAGTTCATAGCCTCTAAAACGGTCTTGCCGGGAAGAATCTCAGCTGCCATAGCTGCTGAATGAGTCATACCTGAGCATCCGATAGTCTCTACAAGAGCTTCCTGGATAACGCCGTTCTTTACGTTAAGTGTAAGCTTACAAGCGCCCTGCTGAGGAGCACACCAGCCGATACCGTGAGTAAAGCCGTTGATTTCTTCGACCTTCTTAACCTTGGTCCACTGTCCTTCCTGAGGTATAGGAGCCGGATCATGCTTTGCGCCCTTAGCTACGGGACACATAGTTTGTACTTCATGAGTGTAAGTCATGTTAAAAAACTCCTTTCGTTTTTTAGATCTTTATTATTAAGTTACCTCTACCTAAGCATAATACGGTAACTTAATCGCCACTACTCATTTTCTCACAAAATTACTGATTTGTAAAGTGAAAATTTTATGAATTAAAGGCAAAAAAAATCCTCCTGCATAATGCAGAAGGATTAATTTCATTACTTAGCGTAATCAACGGTTCTGGACTCTCTGATGACGTTGACCTTGATCTGGCCAGGATATTCAAGTTCGTTCTCAATCTTCTTTGAGATATCACGAGCAAGAAGTACCATATCATCATCACTGATCTGCTCAGGAACCACCATTACTCTTACTTCTCTACCGGCCTGGATAGCGAAAGACTTTTCGACTCCCTTAAAGCTTGATGAAATATCTTCTAACTGTTTAAGTCTTGTTGTGTATGTTTCTACTGTTTCACGTCTAGCACCCGGACGTGCTGCCGAAATGGCATCGGCTGCCTGAACTATGCAGGCAATGAGCGACTGGAATTCAACATCACCATGGTGTGCTTCAACTGCATTGATGACAATGGCTGACTCTTTGTACTTCTTACAAAGATCAACACCGATCTGAACATGAGTACCTTCCATCTCCTGGTCTACCGACTTACCGATATCATGGAGAAGTCCTGCACGGCGGGCAAGTCTCACATCACAGCCAAGCTCTCCGGCGAGCTGTCCTGAAAGGATAGCTACTTCAATGGAATGCTTCAGAGCATTCTGGCCATAGCTTGTTCTGAACTTCATCTTACCCAGAAGTCTTACCAGCTCAGGATGAAGATTGTGAACGCCTGCCTCTAACATAGCAGCCTCACCTTCGTCCCTGATCATCTGTTCAACTTCCTTCTGTGCTTTCTCGACCATCTCTTCAATTCTTGCAGGATGGATACGTCCGTCAAAGATCAGTCTCTCAAGGGCAATCCTTGCAACCTCACGTCTAACAGGATCGAAACATGAAAGAACAACAGCCTCAGGAGTATCGTCGATAATAAGATCGACTCCTGTCATCGTCTCTAATGTACGGATATTTCTACCCTCACGTCCGATGATTCTTCCTTTCATTTCGTCGCTTGGCAGCTGTACTACAGAAATTGTAGCCTCAGCCACGTGATCCGCAGCGGTCTTCTGGATGGCGGTGATAATCATGTCTTTAGCCTTCTTATCAGCCTCATCCTTAGCCTTAGCTTCGAGATCTTTGATCATTACAGCAGTTTCATGTTTTACTTCATCTTCAACAGTCTTAAGCAGATATTCCTTAGCTTGTTCGGAGGTCAGCCCTGAAATCTTCTCTAACTCCTGAACCTGTTTTGCATGAGCTTCATCCAGCTCCTGCTTCATCTTGTCAAGTTCAACTTCTTTAAGAGTGATTTTGGCTTCTTTGCGCTCTAATTGCTCAGTCTTTCTGTCGAGGTTCTCTTCCTTCTTCAGTACTCTGTTCTCATAGTGCTGAAGTTCAGCTTTTCTGTCCCTAGTCTCTTTCTCGAGCTCTTTCTTGGAACGAAGAGATTCCTCCTTGACTTCTACCAGTGCCTCACGTTTTGCGGACTCAGCTTCGGTCTTTGCCTTGTCTAGTATCTCCTTAGCCTTGTTCTTAGCATTCTCAAGATTTTCAGCATCTTCCTTGTCCCTTTTCTCATTAACGGACTGGGTGATCTTCTTGCTTGCTAAAAGGTAAGTAACAAGTGCACCAATAATTAAACCGATAACTGCTCCTATAATACCGTATAGCACAGGAGCACCTCCTAATATTAAATTATTGTATTATTGCATAAAAGATCTAAAATCTTATTGCACAATCACACAAACATATATTTTATAGGTTTTTAACAAATATGTCAAGCATTTTTTGTGAAAAATATACAAAAATAATTAAAATTATGAAAAATCTTTTTAAGGGTATAAAAAAACTCCGATACATAAGTACCGGAGTTCTGACGAATAAGGGAATCGAACCCTTGTTTCCGCCGTGAGAGGGCGGCGTCTTAGCCGCTTGACCAATTCGCCAATATTCACTGTCGCTTTCACAACAGTGATATATTATCACAGATTTTTATAAAAAGCAAGCACTTTTTTTAATTTAATAAAATTCAAAATATTCAGTCATTTTACTTCGTTGATGCCAAATGTTCATCCAATTGACTCTGAATATCATCTATCAACTCGTATATACCTGCATCGATCAGCTCCTGCTTCATCTTTGGTATCACAATATCAGGATCTGACGTACCTGTCATCAGGTCAGTTGAATAATTGGAATATATCGCATTGACTGCTGCTATGATATCCTCTTTCCGAGTCTTATCGTAGACAAAGCCATTTGTCTTACTGCGAATACCATACTCCTTATAACCTTCGAATACCTTTGTCCACTGATCGGGATCAGAAAGAAACTCCGTACTGACAGACTCTACGGAAGCATTTACTACAGAGCCAAAGGCATACAGACCTACCTGGTACCTGTCAACACCTGTCTGTGTACGCAAAACCGTGCCGTTCTTCAGATAATTAAAATGCTCTCCTTCTATACCGTAAGCAAGTATATCACGGAACTTTCTGTCAGTATTAAGCAGTTCAATATACTTTAACGAAGCCTTAGCATGTTCCTCGTCACATCCTGCACATATACCTATCATAGCACCCTGTTCGGTAGCCCTGGACAGATAAGGACCATCATATATAGAAGTCTTTACGTTAAAACCCCAATCGGCAGGATTGGAATAACCACTGTAACCACGCCAAGCAACACCGAACCTTACCGGAGTATCCTTATCAAGTCCGTTACTCTCTATAGCAGATGCATCCGGATGAATATATCCCAAGGTATACCATTTATGCAGAAGTCTGAATCTCTCCATCAGCTCCTCGCTTTCCCAGATAGGGATAGCCTTGGGAGTTTCCGATTTATATGGTATAACGACTACCGTACCTATTATACGCTCCAGAAAATTGATAAAACCGGGTATACCGCCCTTGGTTACTGCCAAAGGATATTTATAAGGGAAATCCTTTTTGTAAGCCTCGAGATACGGTTCTATATCCGCAAATGTCATAAAATCAGGTATGGTCATACCCTTCTCACCCTCAAAATAGTCCGAGTTTAGACGGTACATCATCTCGGAACCCATATCCTTTAAAGTAGGGACACCGTATATCCTGCCGTTAAGCTTAGCACATTCCCAGTAATCTCCTATTATATCATAAAGTTGAGGTGTCTCGGTCTGTACCAGGTCGGTAATGTCGTAAAACAGATTTTTAGAAGCACCGGTATCATAGGAATTAAGCCATTCACATGTAAAGATCATATCGTAATACTCACCTGAAGCCATTATCAGATTGATCATCTCGGTTGGCTGTACCTCAAGATCTACAACTACACCTATTTTATCTCTTGAATAATCATTGGCAGCCTTTATGATCTTATCGATATCATCGGGTACGGAAGTCCCGTATGCTACCCAGCGCAGCCTAATCACACCGTCTCTTTCGTCCTGTATCCTTGAACAGCCGTTAAGCGTCGAGGCGGCTAAAACAAATATTAAAAATATAGAAATAATTTTGTGTTTCAAATCAATATACTCCTAATAATATCTACATATTTATAAAACTGATTATTCCTTGACAGCACCTATAGCCATACCGGTTTTTAAAAATCTCTGGAAGAATGGGAAAAGCACCATGATCGGAAGTATTGTTACAACTACCAGAGCCATCCTCATAGCGGTGCTGGGCAGAGTCACATTATTCATACCGGAAAGATTTGCCGCATCCCTGGTCATAGCCTTGATGGTTCTTTCGATATTTACCAGTACATACTGCAAGGGGTACAGCTCTCTGTGGTTTGAATCAATATAGATCAGTGCCGGATACCAGCTGTTCCAATATGCAAATATCTGGAATACCGCTACTGTCATAACTACGGGCTTGCATATGGGTATCACTATAAAGCTAAGACTCTGTATAGGTGAAACACCTTCCATCTTGCCTGCCTCTATCAGAGAATCCGGTACGCTGGTCCTGAAATAGTTTCTGAGTATCATCAGATACCATGTGGAGCACATACTCGGCAGTATTAGCGCCAGATAAGTGTTTTTAAGGTGTAAGATCTGTGTGTTTACCATATAAGTAGAAACCAGACCGCCTGAGAAAAGCATCGGTATAAGTAAATATACCATCAGAGCTTTCTTATGTTTAAACTCTTTCCTTGAAAGTGCATATGCACAGGGACACATGAAAAGCAGTCCGAGCACTGTACCGGACACGGTAATGATCACAGAGTTTAAAACTGCCCTGGGCAATGTACTGCCCGACTTAAACAGATATTTAAATGAATCCAGCGAAAATTCTTTAGGTACAAATCTGTAACCGTATTCTATAAGGCTCTGCTCCGAAGAAACAGATGCCATGATAACCAGTAGGACAGGCATAAACGCCAATATAATGATTATCAGGAAAACAATGATCATTATGATATTGGTCGTCCGGTTAAACGAACTGTCCTGAGGTTTTACATAATGTGATTTCATATAACTATTTTTCCTTTTTATAATTTATATAATAGTCAGAAATAATTAAATATGTTTATGTAATCAGATTAAAGCACTTTCTTTGTCCATCTTGCTTACTATCACATTTGAAATTATCAATAATATGCATCCCACGATGCTCTGCAGGAATGAAGCTGCTGACGAATAACTGAAGTTCGCATTTTGCATAAGTGATTTATATACATAGACATCAAGTGTCTGTGTAACCTCTTGTAAAGCATTCGAATCCATCGGCACCTGATAGAAAAGACCGAAATCACTGGTTAGTATGCTGCCTATACCGAGTATAAACAGAGTGGAAATCGTGGTTTTCAGGTGAGGCAATGTTATAAATCTAACTCTTTGCCAGAAAGATGCTCCGTCTAATGATGCCGACTCATATAATGTCCTGTCAATAGCGGTTATTGAACACATATAGATCACCATCGTATATCCACAGGATTTCCAGATACCAAGTACTATCAGTATCACCCGCCAATATTGCGGAGACTGGTACCATTGTACTTTATCGGCACCGAAATGATCCAGTAAACTGTTGTACACACCTGTATCTGTCGATAAGAAACCGTAAACACAGTATCCAACGATAACCCATGAAATAAAGTAAGGCAAAACAAGAGTCATCTGTACAAATCCCTTAAACATCTTCTGATGTATCTCAGAAAGTAGTATAGCTAAAGTCACAGGGATAACAATACCGGCTACCAGGAATATGATATTGTACAGTAATGTATTGAATATAATTGATCTGATCTGGGGATTTCTAAAGATATACGAAAAGTTTCTGAAACCGACCCATGGGCTGTTTACAAAAAGATTTTTCAGCAGCGACTCGCCCGGTACCGGTGTAAAGTCCTTAAAAGCAAAGAATATACCAAAAAGAGGCAGATAGCAAAACAACGCATACCATACAACAACAGGTACGGTCATCAGACTTAACTGCCTGCCCTCTTTACGGGATGATTTAGTCAGTGAATTTTTAGGCTTCTTATCCATATTTAATTCCTTTTACAGTTTAAATATCTTAATGGCATAATTATACTCTTTTTGTTATCCAATGTAAATAGTAACTAAAAATGTCATCCTGAACAAAGTGACATTGACTTTCGCTCAGAATGACATATTTTTGATAATAATATCGTAACTAACAGTTTACGTAATATATAAAAACAATAGTTAATCTTGTTTAATCAGAATGTCGTCTTCACCAGGCATTTATCATCTATATCCGAAACCTTACTGTAGCCGGTACAGCTCATAATAAATCTAAGTTCATTGCCGACATCGATGATAAACTTCTTTACACCTTCTACGCCTTCTTTTTCAAGAGCAGGCAGCATGGATCTGCCTACGGCAGCAGCATCTGCGCCGAGTGCTATTGCCTTATACACATCAGCACCGCTTGCGATACCACAGTCAACTATGATCTTTACATCTTTACCCTTTAAAGCTTCCTTTATATCAGGCAGTACCATCATCGGAGGTACTGCATAAGGCAGACGTCCGTGATGATGACTAACAATGATAGCCTTGGCACCTATCTCGGCACATTTTACAGCATCCTCAACGCTAAGCACACCTTTAACAACAAACGGCAGCTTTGAAGACGCTACATATGATGCAAGCATATCGGCAGTCTGTACTTCCATCTGCTCACCGATAACGACATCCAGTCCCTGGTTACCGAAGATATGGTCTATATCCATACCTATACCGTAAGCGCCGACACTCTCAGCATACTGCATCTGATCTCTGACCTTGCCGTTATCGGCGTAGGGCTTAACGATACGTACTGTTTTGGCACCGGTAGCAGCTATACGTCCAAACATATCATTTTCCATCATACCGACGAAATTAAGTATGTTCAGTTCTTTGGCAGCCACAGAATACTCTTCCAGTCCTGTGAGTTCCCTGTCATTATATTTTCCAAGATGAGAAAACGCAGGTGTCATAACAGGCATATCAAAGGTGCTGCCTAAAAAATCGGTTTTAATGTCAGCTACAACCGAATCAATAAGTCTTTCTTTTATTAAAATGCTGTCCATGTATTTAGCTGTAATGATATTGGCGTCAGATATTCTGTTATATTCCATATGTTCTCCTTTGATCTGATATCGAAATATTCTCTGTCATCCTGAGTATTTACAAAGAATCTTTAAACCTCAAAATATATTAACCTTCACTTTGTTTAGAATTACAACACTTAAATCAAATTGTTTTTAATATATTCCATGTACTTGATATACTCCTCATCCGTATTCAGATGCTCCAAGATAATAGGCATATCCGGATCTATCTCGTTCATTTTCTGCACATAATACTTCAAGGGGAATTCACCGCATCCGGGAGCACACTCCTCAAGCTGCAGAGTATACTTTTCATTAAGATGAACATCCTTGATATGACAGCTCCTGATCCTGTTACCAAGTAATGAAGCACACTTGTCCACAAACTCTTCTGCATTAAAATATCTGTCGGCAGAATTAGTCATATTTATGATATCCATATGCACTGCAAATCTGTCGCGGTTAACCTCTTCTATAAGCCTTAAATAATCCTCGGGACCTGTAGGTATCATCCAGGGCATGGGCTCCAATGTAAAATATGTATTTTTAACTTCAGCACGGTCAATGATATCCTGTACCATTTCAACCGTTTGACGGCGTGCTTCTTTTGTAAAGTTTTCCTTATAATGTCCGTCCCATACAGGACCAAATGCACCTGCAACATTTACAGCACATCTGGCTCCCAGATAATCTGCCAGCTGTAACTGTGCCACACAATAATCCCTCATCCTTTTTCTTTCATCTGGGTCGGAAGCCAGAGCATTTCTCCAGATACCAACCTCGGCTATCATTAAGTCATGCTCTTTAGCTGCCTTTTTATAGGCATCAATCTTTTCATGACATTCATTACTCTGTACTGGAAAAACAACCGCTCTGCACCCCAATGTAACCTGTTGTTCTGCCCACTCTTCCGCTGATCCGTGTCTTAACGGTGATGATGTCCCCAAACGCATTTACATACCCTCCTGTTTTACACACAATTGATGCTACGGATTGCTTCGTTGCAAGCAACTTTCGCAATCCTGCAAACACCTCGAATCCCGCGATTTTCTACAGAAAATCGCTACTTCTCGGTGTTTGGGCGGTCAAAAGTCTCAAAGCCTTTTCAATCAAGCTTGAACGGCTTTATGACGTTTGACCTTAGCATCATAATATATTATAAATTAACATAAAACAAGACACCCGGACCCACATTACAGCATTATACATTTGAAATCCAATATTTTACATCAATTAAAAAAAAGAGAGGTCTCAGCCTCTCATTTAATAATCTCATCTATAGTAGATACCGTGCTAAAACATCCGCCGTGACCGGCAAGTATATCCTTCATCTTGGATAATTCGAAATAGTTTATGTAGCATATTAAAGTCTTGTTTTCACCGGCTATAGCACCGTAAGAATCCATCAAGGTACATGTCTTATTCAAATTCTTCTTAATGGCCTTAACCAGGTCCTCGGGATCCTTAGTAATGATCGTAACCTGCTTGATAGCTTCGAAATGATCTGTAAAGTGGTTTATTATCGAAGTGGCTACCACATACACGAGTAGGCTCATCAGAGCTGCATTACGGTTAATGAGCAGAAATACAGCAGCATAAACACATGCATTAAAAACTATCAGTATAGGAGTCATACTGAAGTTATTACCGGTCTTATCAGAAACCTTTTTCAGCAAGATATTGGCAAATATCTCAGATCCGTCAATACAACCGCCGTATCTAAGTATCAAAGATAATCCCGCACCGAGTATCGCACCGCCGAAAACAACCGCTAAGAAATGTTCCGTGTTTAGCTCAAAAGGTATTTCCTCAAATATCTCAAGACCCACAGTATAAAAGAATGATCCCAGTATCGCTTTTAAACCAAATTTCTTTCCGAGTACGATAAAGCCTGCAACCAGGAACGGCAGGAATATCATCGCCACACACAGAGAAAGATTTATCCCCGTCAGTTTATTGATGACGATGGCTATACCGGCTGTACCGTAATCTATAGCATCATTCGGTATCAATATACAGACTACCGAAAAACTTGCCATCAAAGCACCTACAGCTATCAGCAGATATGAAACAAAATCACTCCAGCTAAACCATTTCTTCTTGGCCATAAAATGTATCTCCTAGTAAGGAGCAGCATAACTTTCCGCTTTCGCAACAGCCTCTTGAAGAGTCATACCCTTAAAGTCCTGTGCACCGAATATCCTGCCGGACTTCTTATCATTGATAAAAGCACCGACAACAATACCGGGTATGGCTGACTCAGGAGCATTTGGAGCATTGGGACCACCAAGATCTGTTCTGCACCATCCGGGATCAGCCAGGGACATAATAACATCGGTACCGTTAACCTTGTAACCCAGATCAATGGTAACCTTGTTTAAAGCAGCCTTGCTGGCGGAATATCCGGCCTGTTCAGCCTCTAAAGCTATACCGCTTGTAGTATTTACAATCCTGCCAAAACCACGTTCAATCATCTGAGGCAGGAAATGATAACATATTTTCATAGGAGCTATAGTGTTTATCAGAAAACTCTTTTCGTAGTCTTCATCAGGTGTGGTGAGATATTCGGTCCTGTATGCTATCTGCAGACCGGCATTGTTTAACACAACATCCACCTGAGCACCGCTCCTGTCAATCTTTTGGAGCATCTCTTCAACCTCGTTGAGGTCAGAAAGCTCGGCATATACACTAAAGGCACTGACACCCTTAGCCAGTACTTCATTAAGCAGATCCTTTGTTGCCTCCTTTGTCCTGGCGTGCAGTATCAGATTACATCCCTGATCAGCCAGAAAATTGGCTATAAGCCTGCCTATACCACGGCTCGCACCCGTGATCAACACCCATTTTCCACTCAAATCCACCATGATAATACCCTCCGTTGTATAAAAAGACTAAAACATCAACTTAAACTCAATTATATAACAAAGCTTTATGTATTATCAATATTTTCAAACAGTATTTTCTTGTAAATAATCTGTATTAAACGCTTTTAACCTTTTTATTACCTCGATATATAGCAAGTGCACATACGATAAACGCAAATACCGCACCGATAGCAAGTGAAGCATCATAAGGAAGTGAAAAGCCGATCGGTCTTTCAGTAATATAAGCACATGTTACAAAGGCATAAAAAGCAAGAGGCATGAGAGGTACCCACAGATATTTCTTTTTGTCATGCTGCATCAGCCAGATAAGTATGGAAGCCATAGCAAACAGAGCCAATGTCTGGTTAGACCAGCCGAAATATCTCCATATAAAGTCAAAACCATGTGGATTTACCTTTGCAAATACCAGCATACCATAAACTACGGCAAAAACAGGGATAGCCAGCTTTAAACGTTTAGAATTATTATCCTGTTTGAAATTAAATGTCTCAGCTATGATAAGACGCAGAGATCTTAAAGCAGTATCTCCTGACGTGATAGGCAGAATGATAACACCGATGATCGCTATTATCCCACCGACAGAGCCCAACATATTTTTACATATAACTCCCACTACACTGGTTGCGGAAATCTGTTTTAACTGGCCCGCTGACATCATAAAGTATTCCCAGCTTCCATTATGCTGCTGAATAGTGATACCCATGTTTTCTGCACCTACCCCTATCATAGCCATAGCACCGGCAGCCCATACCATAGCTATAAAGCCTTCTACGATCATCATGTTATAGAAGGTAGATCTGCCATCCTTTTCACGCTTTACAGTTCTGGTTACAAGTGTAACCTGTGTGGAATGGAAACCTGACAGGATACCGCAGGCTACGGTAATAAAGAAGGTAGGTATAAAATGCTGGCTTGAAAAATACTCTCCAAAATCAAACCCGTTTAAGGTCCAAGAATCCCAAACCTCGATCATAGGATACTGATTTATAAAAAGCATTACGAAAACACCGAGTGCTGACAGTAAAAGTACCGCACCAAACAACGGGTAAACCTTACCTATGATCTTGTCTATAGGCAATATAGCAGCTATCAGATAGTATGCAAAAATAAGTGAATAAATGATCCAGGTTGAAGGTTCCTTAGCTGTACCGCCAAACCCAAGTACCTGAGTGGCCATAATATCTCCCGGTGTATATATAAAAACAACACTAACCAGTAAAAGAACCAGGCCGGCAAATACAGTATATATCTTATGTATGGCTTTTCCGGTATTTCTCCTGACCATCTCAGGCATCTGTATGCCGCCTTCACGCATAGAGATCATACCGGAAAAATAATCATGCATAGCACCGCCGATAACACAGCCTATCGGGATAGTGATAAAAGCTATCGGTCCGAAAAGTATACCCTGGATAGGTCCGAGTATAGGGCCGGTACCTGCTATATTCAGCAGGTTGATCAACTCATTCTTCCACTTGGACATAGGTACAAAGTCCACGCCGTCGGACTTTGTATAAGCGGGTGTTTTCCTGTCATCAGGTCCGAAGACCTTCTGGCAGAAAGCACCATAAAGAACGCCTCCTATTATAAGAATAAGCAAGCCAATAACAAAGGTTAACATTTTACTTATATCTCCTTTTGAAAATATATATTACTATCACGAAACATCAAAAGAACCAAGATACCTGAACTCAAAATAATTATTCATAATTAACCCTTTACCGCACCTGCAGCAACTCCCCCTACAATCTTTTCCTGGCATATGATGTAGATTATTATGACAGGGATGATGCTTACAAGTATAAGAGCCATCGTTGCACCGAGATCTATAGTTCCATAGCTGCCTTTTAGGTACTGTATATGGATAGGTATCGTCCTGTATTCTGTGATATCAAGCACAAGGAAAGGCAGCAGGTAGTCATTCCATACCCACATGATCTCAAGTATGCCCACAGAGATAAGTGAAGGTGAAAGCATCGGGATAACAACCTTAAAGAAAGTCTTTACGGGACTGCAGCCATCTATTGCCGCAGCCTCTTCTATTTCAATAGGTATTGTCTGGACAAATCCCCTGAACAGGAAAATTGCCATCCCCGCTCCTACACCAAGGTAGATCACAGGGATTGTAAATGGTGTATTAAGCTTAAGTTTATCTGCGGTACTTACAAGAGTGTACATTATCATCTGAAAAGGCACTACCATTGAAAAAATACACAGATAATAGAAAATCTTGCAGACAAGGTTGTTGACCCTTACAATATACCATGCAGCCATTGATGCAAACAATAATATCAGTGCCGTAGACAGTACCGTTATCAGCACTGAATAAAGTGCACTTTTTGCAAAAGGATAATTGCCGAATGTCATACCTTTTACAAAATTATCCGTTCCTGCAAATGATTCCTCTGTGGGCAGAGAGAAGGTTTCCGTTTTAACATAAGTATTTTTCTTAAATGAATTCACCGCCACAGCAAGTACAGGAAGAACGTATATAATGCTTACGACGGCAAAAACCGCAATTACACCTCTATATTTCTTTTTCATAAAACTACCATTCCTACCCTTTCTTCCTGTCTGTGAATTTCAGCTGGATAATACCGATTGCAGAAACCAGTACAAAGAATATCACAGCCTTCGCCTGTGCTACACCGTGTCCAAAACTGCTCTGGCCATAGAATGTATTAAAGATATTTAGAGCCATCATTTCAGTAGTCTTAATTGATGTACCATCCGCATTCATCGAGATCGGCAGGCCTGCAGTAAGTGCAAGATTCTGGTCAAAGAGCTTAAAGCCGTTTGTTAGTGCTAAAAACAGACATATTGATATGGTTGTGATCATATTCGGGATCATGATCTTTAGCAGTGTCTGCCTGCCGTTTGCTCCGTCTATCTGAGCTGCCTCAAGCACTGCCGGATCAATATTCTTAAATCCTGCAATATAAATGATCATCATATAGCCTACCTGTTGCCAGCACAGCATAATGATAAGTCCCCAGAAACCGTATTTGCTTTCCATAAGGACTGATGTTTCATACATTGAAAGAAATCCGTCAAATATCGTAGACCATATATATCCGAGTACTATACCGCCTATCAGGTTTGGCATGAAGAAAACTGTCCTAAATATCTTCATACCCCTTATTTCCTTTGCAAGAAAATATGCTACTGTAAATGCCAGTAAATTGATCACCGTCATACTGACAACAGTAAAAAGTGCTGTAAACAGGAAAGAATGCATGAAACTTTCATCAGAGAAAGCCTTTACATAGTTATCAAAACCTGAAAGCTTTGCTTCTGATATCAGTCTGAAATCACAGAATGAAAGATACAGTCCCTTTAAGAACGGCCATAAAAACCCAACAGCAAAAGCTAACATAACAGGACCTAAAAACAGCCATCCCCACTTTTTTACTGATTTTTGATAAATTGTAAGTCCATTATCTTTTTTCATTCATTCGCCGCCTTATAATTCTGAGCCCAGCCCTGTATAAAAGCTGTTTCAACCTTTGCCCAGTTACTATCCGATCTGTCAGCATTGTACTCATTGAGAGCTGAAACCAGCCCTGTCCTGTAATTATCAACGTTAGGCTGATAACTTGTAGCCCAGTCCATTATGTAGCACCCTTTATTGGCATATCTGTTTGCATTTGCAAGGAAACCGTTTCTTGACTCAGCAGAATGCATAAAAGGCATAACACCAAATGTATCCACGAGTATTCTTGATGCTTCGGCATCGGTCACACACCATACAAGGAAATCCATAGTAGCTTTTCTGTCTGCTTCTGAGGCAAGTGAATTAATTGCCCAGTAATTTTCAGTACCACAGTTAAGCCCTGCCTTCTCTTCACCTGCAACACCACAGTAATATGGTATCATCACTGCAGAAGGGACGTCTTTAGCCACGTTTTCATATTCCCAGGAACCGTTTACAAAGAAAACTGCCTTGCCGGTCTTAAACTCGTTTTCAGGGTCATGTCCTCCGGTTGCCAAACTTTCAGGCTTTACGGTACTGTTGTTTATGCAAAGATCATATAAGAGGCGGTAATTGTCCATATAAGTGCCCTTTAACGTTGCAGGGCATTCCGTCCACCCACCGTCATCCCTTTCCTCGTAAAAGTACTCTAGATTAGCCATATGTCCTGTAAAACGCCATGACGAGGATGCATCCATATCTGAAGCTGAGAAAGCATCAAACCCCAGTTCAGAGGCTCTTGCGTGTATATCCTCAGCTACAGTCTTTAAGCCTTCAAAGTTTATAAGCTCATCCATAGAATGCCCGGATTTTTCAACAAGATCCTTATTGACTATTATACCGTAACACTCATAACAGTATCCGATAGCCGCAAGCCTTCCATCCTTATAATACAGATTATAACTGTCCGTATTAAGCTCCTTTTCTATGGGTGTACCCTTAAGGTCAATACAGCAATCCCCCCACATATTGATATCATTCATATTTTTCATGACTATAAGCGACGGGGGATTAGATTTGTCCATTTCTGAGTTAAGTACCTGACTGTATGTACCTGAGGCAGCTGTTACGATTTTAACTTTTACTCCGGTCTTTTCCTCGTAAATTTCCGCTACTTTGTTAAGCGCCTCATCAGACTCGGGCTTGTAATTTAACCAGTAAACCCTACCTTTATTATCTGACGAAGAACACCCTGTAAATATCAGCGTCAGGCATAACGCCATACATAACACAAATACAATTTGTTTATTCGATTTTACATACATCGTTTAATCTCCAAACATCGGGGTCAGACCCCTTTAGCTTTTCTTAAAATACTTTGCTAAACTTTTTAAATAGTATTGGGTATACTCCAATTATCATAAATGTGACTATCAGGTATCTAAATGACCTTATCAAATAAGCTAAAAAAGTACCTGACTCCAAAAAATCCTTTGAGAAAGGAAGTTTTAAGAGAGTATTAAAACCAAAGAATATCGCAAATCCACCAATAAGCCTAATTATACATTTATACCAAACTTTTGTATTTTCAAATTTAACATACTTCTCTTGAAACAGATCTCCAAAGAAGAATCCGCCCATTATTCCAATGGATGTATAATAATCCTCACTCTTACAGTAGAAAAAGCCGACACAAGAAAGGATAAAAATTACAATGTAAAGAATCATATGATTCTTAACCCTGTTTAAAAGAAATGAGGATAATATTGCAACTACTGTTCCAAGAACTAATCCGACTATAACATCGGTAGGATAATGAACACCTAGTACAAGTCTTGAAATACCTATAAGAAGTGAAAATATGATTCCTGCAATAAGCAATGTTTTCTTTTTTAGATATGCACCTATACCAACATAAGTTGATACCGCATTTGTGGAATGACAACTAGGGAAAGAGAAACCTTGTGCAGACACATCCATTATATCAGCATCTGGTGTAGCAGCCCTTACACATTTTATGCTAGGATTATCGAAGTATGGACGGCGTCTAAAGAAAATGTTTTTAATAAGTGCATTTGAAATTAAACCTAGACATATACTGACACCAAGATATCTTCCAAATTTCTTATCCAGACACCAGTAAGTAAATCCTATCAAAGCAACCAGGATCATTTCTTCTCCAAAATGAGCAAGTACTGTCGAAACATTTTCCCCAAAAGAACCTAAAGTACTTTGCAGCCACTCTATTAAAGCTATTTCCCATTCAAAATAGAAGGTGTTTCCATTCATTGTAATGACCTCTCCTACAATCATTGATTTTCTATTATACTATTTTACATCAAAAGAACCAAGATACCTGAATTCAAACCCTTTAGTTTTAGCTATAGACTGATAATTAGCATAAGCACAGTCTTCACATTCTATCACATAATAGTACTCACCTAATACAGTCTTCAAAGGACGGTCGTGAAGCGTTACCAGAGTAATTCCTTTTTCGTTCATGCTACTTAAAAGCATGGGAAGGTTATTAGCGTTTCCTTTAGCGATGAAAGCAAGCCTTTGAGCTTTGTCAGTAGAAGGTTTTTCATTTGAAAGAACATAAAATCTTGTCTTATTATTTTCGTTACCCTGTATAGAGGCAGCGAGTATTTCCAAGCCATATACATCAGCACTCCCGGCCGATGCTATAGCTGCAAAGGCTGAATCCTTACCTTCTGAAACGAGTCTGGCTCCTTCAGCAGTACTTGAAACTTCAACAACTTGAGCATTAGGAAGATTTTTCTTTAGCCATTCAGTGGACTGGGTGATACCCTGCTTATGGGAATAAACCGTTTTGATATCCGAAAGCTTTGTGCCGGGTAAAACAAGTAAGTTCTGGCTGATTGGCAGCTCCACCTCACCGATAACCGAAACACCTGTCTGACCTATCAGAGTATCTACATAATCTATGACTGCACCGCCTATAGTATTTTCCTGAGGGATAACTGCGTACTTGGCCTTTTTATCAACTAATGCCTGTACAGCCTCTGGTACTGTCTTGTATGGTACTGTGTTTCCTGTATCTCCGAAAAACTTTTGGCAGGCCTCCTGAGTATATGTACCCTCAGGTCCTAAATAAGCTACAGTATCACAATATTTTTCATAAAGAGCATCATACTTACTTATGGAGTTGGTGAAAAGCTTCTTTATATCCTTAGCCTTATACAGACCGTCTTTGTTCTGCTTTATACCGTTAAAGCTTAAATGGTAAACAACAGGCTCATTTTCAAGGTCAAGCAGGGGCTGTGTACGGAGCTGATCCACAGATTGATAAACAAGATCCACTGACCAGTAGGTCTTACCCTTTTTGCTCTCCCACTTAGAGAAAACGATCTTGCTGCCTATGGGAGTCTTTGATTCTATAGCATCCGGCAGCTCATAATCCTTAACTCCGAGAGCTGCTAAGACACTTCCTATATTAGAGTCATGACCGCAAAGGAATGTAAATATCCTGCCCTTTGTGTTCATCTCGGAGTAGATCTCTTTGATCAGAGGATTAGCCACATTGGTAGCCACAAGAGGTGTAGTAAAGAGCACATCTCCGTAAACATCCTTTATCTCAGAGATAGCCTTCCATTGATCTAAGGTAAGATCATTACCGAAACCCGCCTTTACAGCGTCGGCCTCCTCATAATACTGGAGTACCAAGGCATCACTGATACTTGTTCCGAGTTTTAAAGATCCGTCCGTCGTGGGCTCCTGACCTACAACATATTTTAAACCATACTCAGAATTAAATACATAATCACTGTAGCCTTCAGATTTATCCATATCGATAACATCGGCGATAAGCTCGTAGTTATCAGATAAATCCTTAACTTTTGTATCAAAAAGCTTATGTGTCTGAGCAGTCGCATCCTTTATATACTCGTCACTCACAAAGTTTAACGCCGGAGTAAAGGTCGGATCCATCTTATCAAAGTCCACATGATACTCGATATCGATGTTTGCGGTAGGCAGCAGTCCTGCCGAGAAATATTTCGCGGTAGCTATGGTACGCTGCTTGGAATTTGAATAAAAACGTACTTCATCGCCCTCAGGATGATAGTTTTCAGGGATAAGCCCTTCACTCTCCAGCCACTTTTTAAAGTACTGACCCATCTCCGTCTCTAAAACACCGCCTCTCAGAGACAGTTCGCTAGCATTTGACGACCAGTTATACCACTCATATGGAGTCACCTGTTCCAGCGTAGAACCCTTTGTAGACATAGGGGCTCTGATATTATGACGGCTGAGCACTACCACCTGCTTTAATGTATAGCCCTTGTCAGACAGAGAAAGACTGCCACCGGCACTGACATCTATAGGAGTCAGTAAACCGAAAAATAAGGTAACTACCAGGGCAAACAGTATAGATTTCAGAAATTTACTTATTTTATTTGTAGACATATCTTTATGCTCCTTATATCTTATATCTAATATTATATATTACCACATTTTCCACAAATTGTATACAAAATTATAAAAAGCCTCCGGAAAAACATCCCGGAGGCCAAGAATTACTTCAGTTAATCATTGTTAATACATATCGAACGTATCTTATCCTATTATGACGGACCCGTTTACAGGAAGAATAAATGTAACTGTAATTTCTAATTTTTCAAAAACCGCTTCATTATTCGGCACATAATTAACATTATATGTTACAGTTTCACCGGTTTTCAGGATATCTTTAATAACAGTATCAGCATCATTTTCATTTTCAAATAAAAATTCACCGATTCCATCACCTATAAATTCATACATAGCAATCTGTTTTTTAAATCCTTCCTCATCAAGAGGTTCTGTATGTATCCACCATTGCTTAAGCTCATCATTGTATGGATAAACAGATAAAGAATAAATATATTCTCCTATGGTCTGATTACCAAAAGCTTCAACCCATGATGATTGATACCCGTATGCTTCGTTATACCGTTCTAATTTCTTACCTAAATCAATAGTTATATTTGAACCATCGATTTTATAAATACCATCTTCAGGCTCATCAGCTACTATTGCTAAAGGAACTTTTATCTCTTCGGTATAGCTATGACTACTATCATTTAAGCAAACATAAGTGTTTATTCCTTTTTCCCACCCAGTACACTCAAGATATCCTCCCTCATCTTCTGATTCTACAAATATGGGTTTAGGCATACCCTCCTCTGCTAGGCTGTAATTATGACCTAAACTAGGTAAAGTTTCCTTTTTTGTCCATGTACCAAATTGCGGGTTATTAAAGTTTGCTGTATACGATATTTCTCCTGTTTCCTCACATTTAGCCTGTTTTGTTATTTCAAGTATGACTTCCGCTATTTCGGTTTCAATATGTGAACTGTTATGAGCACATATATGTTTCGCAGTGACATTAGTCTTGTTTTCTGACCAGGTATATGTAACCTCTCCCCAGTCATGTCCTAAAGCATCAGTCTCAACTGTCTTTGTCTGTACCTGGAATGCTGCATTTTCAAAAGCTTTGCTGGTATATACGACTGATCCCTTACCGGTACATGTAGCATCAGTTGTTCCTGTAACTTCTGCATCTACCGTTTCGGTCTCGATGTGTGACTGGTTCCTGGTACAAGTACGTGTCGCAGTAACCTTTTTATTATCCTCTGACCAGATACATGTAACTTCTCCCCAGTCATGTCCTAAAGCATCAGTCTCAACTGTCTTTGTCTGTACCTGGAATGCTGCATTTTCAAAAGCTTTGCTCGTATATACGATTGATCCCTTATCAGTACATGTAGCACCTGTTGTTCCAGTTATTTCTGAATCAACTATCTCGGTCTCGATATGTGACTGGTTCCTGGTACATATACGTGTTGCAGTAACCTTTTTATTATCCTCTGACCAGGTATATGTAACCTCTCCCCAGTCATGTCCTAAAGCATCATTCTCAACTGTCTTGGTCTGTACCTGGAATGCTGCATTACTAAAAGCTTTGCTTGTATATACGACTGATCCCTTACCGGTACAGGTAGCATCAGTTGTTCCTGTAACTTCTGCATCTACCGTTTCGGTCTCGATGTGTGACTGGTTCCTGGTACATGTACGTGTCGCAGTAACCTTTTTATTATCCTCTGACCAGGTATATGTAACCTCTCCCCAGTCATGTCCCAAAGCATCAGTCTCAACTGTCTTGGTCTGCACCTGGAACGCTTTATTATTAAATGCTTTGCTGGTATATACGACTGATCCCTTGCCTGTACAGGTAGGATCTGTTGTTCCTGTTATAGTTATGTCAACCGTTTCAACAATATCATTTTCTACTTTATTCGTGCAAGGTAACGTAGCAGTAATCTTTGTATTATCATTTATCCATACATATACTGGAGTTCCCCACTCTGCTTTAGGAGGATCTGAAACATAATTTCCCCCCTGAGGACTTCCTCCTTCATCTCCTCCAGGAGAAGTAGTATCGTCCTTATTTTCCTCTTTCTTATTTTCGTCTTTTTCCTTTTCCTCTTCTTTGTTTTCGTCTTCTTTCTTATCCGCGTTCGTATCATCTGAAGGTGTTCCTGAAGTTTCACCTTCTGTACCATTATCAGTTTCTTCAGGCTTTCCTACATAATTATCTGAAGTTAAGTCTTCGCCTTTCTTAACAGTTTGTTTTTCGCCATCACTGTCTGTAACGGTTACCTTTTTATCTGTATTGTTTTCAAGCTTAACACCTGCATCTTCATTTTTAAGCGTAACCGCTGAGTTTTCAGCACCCTTCTCTAACTGCAGATCAACATCCGCATATGCATTAACTTTAACCGGGAGTTCTGATTTAACTGCAGCACCTGCAGCTTCAGGTTTTACTGTTACTGCAAGTTTTTCTTCAGATGTTCCTGTAACTCCTATTTCGGCAGCAGCTGCAACATATAACCGGCCAACAGAACCATTCTGTTCCACATCAACCTTAGATTCACCGGTAACATCTACTCTGCCTATTTCTCCATTATTGACTACTTTTACTTCCCCTGTTTCCGAGGCAATTTTCAGTTTCTCTACTGAAGCTCCTCCCATAGCTTTAAATGTTAATTTCTCATCATTAACCGTAATGTTATTACCGGAAGCATATTCTTTTACTGTTTTAGCTTCATTAACAACTATCGATCCGACTGTTCCTTTAGAATTAAATGTAGCATTTTTAGCATCAACTACAATTTTAAGATCAGAATTACTATACTTTGCAGCTAAAGTGAATGATACTTTAGCATCTGTTTTGATAGTTATCTTTTTATACTTACCGCTTTTTAATGCTTTTACTAATTCTT
>JAEEGJ010010224.1_pt1 | contig 24601 bp, 18 predicted proteins | sample 8958761 | NCBI WGS metagenome assembly JAEEGJ01 (sample SAMN16246546, study PRJNA631951) | gut metagenome | biome: gut microbiome; feature: rumen; material: RS-attached | host: Bos | place: Iran: Karaj | collected 2018-10 | reverse complement strand
CCTTATCTTGGCACAGATGGTGTTAAGCCCTTTGTAGATGTATGTAATTCCAATGACAGAGGTATCTTCGTACTTGTTAAGACATCCAATCCCAGTTCCGGTGAGTTCCAGGATAGAATTATAGATGGTAAGCCCTTATATGAGCATGTAGCTGACAAGGTTAATGAGTGGGGCGCTGAATCCATGGATGGTGATTACAGCAATGTTGGTGCAGTTGTTGGTGCAACATATCCCGAGCAGGGCAAGATCTTAAGAGAAAAGATGCCAAAGACTTACATCCTCGTTCCCGGTTACGGAGCACAGGGCGGCAAGGGCGCAGACCTTGTTCATTTCTTTAATAAGGATGGACTTGGGGCTATCATCAATTCATCAAGAGGAATCATCGCTGCATATCAAAACGAGAAGTATGCTGGTTTCGGAGATGCTAATTTTGCTGATGCATCCAGACAGGCAGTGCTTGATATGAAGGCAGACATAAAATCAGCACTGTAAGTTATGTAAACCGTTTATCTTTCTTGATACAATTTAGAGATCTGAAATAATTATATAAATTATAAAAAGCGGATGAAATCATCGGTTAGAAGCCAGGTGAATTTGTTCGTTTTTTATTTTTTCTCATTTTCTATATATAGATTTGTAATTATTCTTTTCTGAATGCGTGATTGGTACTAATTCAAAAGGATAGCATTATAATAAATGTTAAATTTAGATTTAACATTTCGATGATTTATTCGTATAATTTTATAATATTGTTTTTTAGATGGGGAAAACTCTTTTGCAAACACGTTTTTCTTTGATTTAGGAAACGAAATGATAAAAAAACTATATATAGTGTGTTGATTATTTGATATTGCTATTGGGAATTGCTCTTTAAAAAGATATGGATGTACATTGGAAGAAGTATGAAAAGTGGATAGATATACCTATAGTTACTTATGGGTCCGAAGAAATAGGTTAACCATAATAATAGGCCGGGCATAATAATCAGGGCCTTAGATTTCTTTTTTCCGGATAGGCAACCGAAAAGACATATCATAATTATCCAAAATGGTAATGACAGATAAAACAAGTATTTTATAATAGGTATCTTGTTTATAAGAGTAAAGTTACTTATTTTTTCATAAAAATCTAACACCAAAGGAGCAGTCGGTCTTTCAAAGAAATCATAGTCGGTTTCGATATATTGACAACCGGAATATGGATCTTGCGGATTGGCAAAAGGGTACCAGTAAGGAATGTTAAGTGTCAACATTGCGTCGATATAGGGCAGAGGATGCTTGATACCCAATTTAATATATTGTTTCCAAAAAGATAAAGTTGATTCTTTGTAAGTAGATTCATCAAATTCATACTTTATCGGGTCAGCATTACGAGGGTTGTAAATAACATCTATTCTTTCATTCAAGGCATCTGTAGGAATATAGGTTTCTACATATTCAATTTCTTCAGGGGATAGATTCTTTACAGTACGGTATGTGTTGGCTATTTGCTGCATTGGTACGCACAGCATTTCTTTTGTGTCTCCTTCACTCATTCCTAAAGAAGGGTAGAGAATGTTGTTGATTGCAAAAAAGCATAATAGCGAGCCTGCAACAATGATACTTGTTTTTAGTCTATATCCTTTTAGTGAGAGAATAAGGAACGGAATAAAGAGTATAACTGAAGCGAGCATATTTTTTCGCAAAAGAAGACATAAAAGGAGAGAAAACAGTAGTAATACGCTCTTTGTTGGAGTATTAAAGAATGATTTCGTGTCCTTGAATAACAGATATAAGAAGATTGTGAATAATACAAAAAATCCGCCGAATACTGCATCCTTTACCGGGATGATTGAGAATATCGCGAATGTTGGATTTAAAGCAAAGTAGACAAGAGATATAATTAAAAACCTAACAGAACTATCATTTTTTAAAAGAATGAACATCTGAAAGGCAAGAATGAATGATAAAAAGATCAATTGGACGGCGCCATAAATAGTCACTGCATACAAACCGGTTTTTTCTCCCAGTTTAATAGTAAGAAGTATCAAGAATGTATGAAGCGGAGGGTGATGCTTAGAAAAATTAGATACTCCGGCATAAGCCTGTGCAGCTTGGTTGGAAAAGTCATAAACTTTAGCGATGCCTGGAAAATATGCGATAAAAGCAGGAAGCCATCCTATTAATATAATTAACCATACTATCCCAAAGAATATAAAAGTGTGTTTTTTTATAGAGTTTGTTTTATTGCCGTTTGATTTAATATCACTTATATAATTGAACAATATTGAAAAGATTAATCCCGTAATAAGAGTAAAAAGAAGGGTTAATCCTATCGATAATAAGAAAGACGACAAAGATGAAAATAGTCTGTATAATGTATTAGATTGGTAAAGTTCTCTTCCAAAGACCAATGCAAAAGAATAAATACATCCGAGAATAAAACCAGCTATTTTGCAATTTTTCGAACATTTTATCCTGAACTTCAACTTTATGCTCCTTAGCAAAGAAGATAGAATTCGTTTTTTCTATTAATAATAAGCCATTTAGGGCTTTTTTTCAACGACTATGGTGTTTCAAATATATAAATTGTAGGTTTGCACGTCAATAAGATGTGTAGTAAAATTGTATTTGTTTGCAGAACATGAAAAGAGAATGGTAAAAAAAATTGATACTGTTGTATCCAATCCAACTGATCCCAATGGTCCCGCAATGTATCAGTATAAGATTACCAAAACTTGTCAGACGTGCGGACATCAAGAAATAATTTACAGTATTGAATCTAACTAAGTTATAGAAATATGCATGTTAAATATTTAATAATGTTGTGTTTACGGGAGAATAGACTTGAATATAGACTCAGATAAGTACCTTCAGGTAGGAGCAATTACATCGACACATGGTATTAAGGGAGAAGTCAAAGTTTTTCCGACTACAGACAATCCTTCGAGATATGACAATCTTGATGAAGTTTTTCTTGATACAGGGAAAGAATTGAAGCTGCTTCATATTGCAAGTGTTAAGTACTTCAAGCAATATGTAATAGTCAAGTTCAAGGAATTTAAGAACATCAACGAGATAGAACCCTATAAGGGTAGAAATATCTATGTAGATCGCGAACATGCTGTGGACCTTGAAGATGACGAATATTTCGTAGCAGATTTATTGGGACTTAAGGTTGTAACGGATGAGGGAGAGGAATTTGGCGAATTGACAGATGTCATTTTTACCAAAGCTAACGATGTATATACTGTTACTCGTCCTGACGGAACAGAGGTACTACTTCCTGCGATAGAGGAGTGCATTCTTGATATTGACCTTGATGAAGAGGTTATGACTATTCATGTAATGCCCGGATTATTAGATTAGTGTATTTTTCTTTTATAGTTTTAACTGAGGTTTAGATTGAATTATCACATTTTGACGTTATTCCCTGAGATGGTCACAGACGGTTTAAATACAAGCATTTTAAAGCGTGCCATCGATGCGGGAGTAATATCGGTTAATGCAGTTAATATCAGAGATTATTCAACCGACAAGCATAAAAAGGTTGATGATTATCCATATGGAGGCGGGGCAGGAATGCTAATGCAGGCCCAGCCTGTTTTTGATGCATACGAGGATTTGATTAATAAGATTTCTATCGATGATTCATCCAAGAGAGCGAGAGTGCTCTATATGTCTCCTCAGGGAAGAAGGTTTGATCAAGGCTTTGCTGAAGAATTGGCCAAGGAAGACGATCTTGTTTTTTTATGCGGTCATTACGAGGGTATAGATCAGAGAGTAATTGATGAGATAGTCACTGATGAAGTATCTCTTGGAGATTTTGTATTAACCGGTGGAGAATTACCTGCAATGGTAATGATAGATTGCATATCAAGACTAATTCCCGGAGTACTTGGCAGTGATGAATCGGCTGATGATGAGAGTTTTTCGGACGGATTGCTTGAGTATCCTCAGTACACTAGACCTGAAGTGTGGCATGACAAGAAGGTGCCTGATGTACTCTTGAGTGGTAATCACAAGGAGATTGCTATCTGGAGAACAGGTGCTTCGCTTGAAAACACGAAAAACAAAAGACCTGAATTATACAATATAGCTATTAATGAATTAGATCAGTTCAAGACAGATAATCCTAAGAAGTTTAAGAAGGGAAAAACTTTTGCTGAGGATTATCTTAAGATGAAAGAATTGAGAAAAAATGATGAAAATGCATAAGGACAATATATATAAAATAATATGCGCTGTTATATTGTTAATTCTAACAGCTTGTATTGTTGTTGTATCTCAAAAGAAATATGCAGATTCCAAGGACATAAATAAAAAGTCTACTTTAGGAAAGCATGTCGATATTAAGGTTGGAGATACTTCAATTAGCGAATATAAGATATGTTTTAATGCGGGTGCTGGAGAGGCTGCGCTTACATTAAAAGAGTATATCGAAGATGAGACCGGATTTGATATTAACGCATCTACTAGAAAACCATCTGAAAAATACATATTTGTTCGAAAATCTAAAGAGGCAAAGGGCATTAAGATTGAGAATGGCAATATTACCATAACGGGTAATAGTTCTGAAGAGTGCTTAGAACAAGTCTATGTTTTCGCCAATATGTATCTTAATTATGCATTTGCCGGAGAAGAAAGAGAACATTTGATTGAGAATGTATCTTATTCCAATATTCCAATGAATGTAAGGAATGTCTCCGACCCTTGGATGACTAACAGAGAGCCTATTGTATGCCTCTGGAAGACAGATACGGTACGCGGTATCTACACAGATCGAAACATATCTTTAAAGAGCGAACTTATGATGTACTCTGATGATGAGTTATATCAGTATGTCAAGATGATGCGTGCACTTGGATTTACGGGTATTCAAGTTACAGATATGTGTTCTACTTGGGCTCAGTACGGCGGATATGAATACGTGCAGGGCAGACTTAGATTCATGGCAGACGCAGCTCATTCGCTAGATATGAAGTTTACCCTTTGGGTTTGGGGTGCTGAGTTCAATGGATACGGATGGGTTGATAAGTCTGTTAAGTACATTGATTATTCGCATCTTTCTCAAGAGGATGAAGATTGTCTAGCGACATTTGAAAAGTATTATTCCATATATTCTCAGTTGGCTGATTGCTCTGACAGAGTAATTATGCACTTTAATGATCCGGGTAATCTTTATTCATCCAAAGATATTGGTTTCTTTGCTAATATGTTTAGGGAAAAATGCATTGCCATTAATCCCAACATTGACTTTGGTGTTAGTTGCTATAGGCATGATAACAATATAGATGAGATGAAAGAATACCTTCCTAAGGGAACAATGATTTATTCAGGAGTTGCTCATACCGCTGAAGAACAGGAGACATATAAGAACTATTCTAACTGGATAGCAACCAGGGAATATAGACGAGGTGTATGGTCTTGGAATCTTGCTGAGATGGAGATTGATCAGCTTGCTGAGATGAATGTCAATGCCAAGGTTATAGCCGAGACATATAGACTCACAAAAGAAGCAGGAGAGGTTATGCCTCCTGAATATTGGAGTGAGATGGATTCATATCATCTCTTGAATATCTTCTCCCTATATTGTTCCGGCAATTTACTACAGGATACAACTCTTGAAGAAGATACTCTTCTTAGAGAGATAAGTGAGAGTGTAGTAGGTTCTGAGGATGCAGATACATTGTATGAAAGTTTAAATATCATTCAGGATGCTCGTTCCGGCGAACATTGGGATGAATTCAAGATTAAAGATAGCGATAGTTATATCCTGTTAAGTAAGGATTATCCTGCGGAAGAATTGATAAAAAGTTGCAATGAAGTTATTCCCAAGATGCAGGAATTATCATCTAAGGATTTGCAGAATAATACAATCCCTATGCCTATTCCTACATCGGATTTAATCGCACTTATTATTCCTCATCTTGAGCAGATCAGAAAATATGCTGAATTTAGAGTGGCTCTTGATAAGGGTGAAGAGATGCTCAAGAATAGCTCTGATAAAGAAGCGATCCAGAAGTATATTGATGGTATCTATACTCCTATTCCTACGTACAATACGATTACAGGATGCTGGGGCCAGGTTGAGGCGAGAGCACAGTATATTCTCCTTGAGAGATTCTGTACTAAGGCGAATATCGAGATTCCTCGTGATGAGTCCTTTGACGACTATAGAAAGAGAAGAATCTACGGCGAGATGATTACAATCCAAGAAAACTCTGATGAGATTCTTCATTTTGACAAACGAACTGGATATCAGTTAGGAATTGCATTTGGCAATGATGAGACCGAGCGTCTTATTAATGAGTTGGTTGAAGATGGATTGCTGGTTGATGATAGCGATGGAAGAGTGCATATCACTGATTGGAATTTAGAGAATTTATCTTATTCATTTGATTAATATATGACAGAAAAAGAAAGCAAAAAAGAATATAAGAAGAATATAATATTTGCTGCTATCGCGGGATTTCTTCCTGCTTTCTTTACAGTGATAGGATATATGGCTAAGAATTATCATGGATTTGATAATTATGTTTTATTTGTTATTGGCTTCATTCCACTATGGATTTCCTTTTCGGCTTTGATATTTTTGTTTTATAATCTTGCGAGTTATTTCGATTATTCTAAGAATTTCAATAGTCAATTTTCTTCAAACATTAAAACTAAAAAATCAATGAATGAAAATATCATATTTTTGATTTCTTTTGTGGTATTAGTATTAGTATGGATTCCGCCGTTTTTGGCTTTTTATCCAGGTATTTTTGCGTACGATAATCAATGGCAGTATTCAATGTATATCAACAATGATATCAGTACGCATCAACCGGTTCTTCATACATTAATTCTTGGATTCATTATTGAAACGGTTAAGAATTCAACAGGAAGTATTAATAAAGGTGTTGCTGCTTATACCATATTTCAAATGGTTATGATGGCTCTTGGATTATCATTTATTCCATATCTCTTAAGAAGAGTAAGAGCTAAGATTGCAAGTATCATTTTTTCGATAGCATTTTTCGCATTATTTCCCATCATAGTTATCTTTGTATTCACCGGAACCAAGGACAGTATCTTCTCTGTAGCGGTAGTGGATTTTGTTGGATTTAATCTCTGCTTGCTATCAGAAAAAAGCGAGACATATTTTACCAAGAAAAAAGATGCACCCATATGGGTTCTTCTTGCATTCGTTATACTTACATTTAGAGGTAATGCATTATATGCATTAATACCGATGCTCGTTTTGTTAGCTATATACGTGTTAAAGAATTGTAAAAAGAAAATAGGATTTATTATTTCAATTTCAGTTCTTTTAGTTTTGTTTATTGCGTTTAATTATCCTGTAACCAATGCAATAGCAAAAGAGAAAGTATCCAAGGCTGAGATGATGAGTGTTCCTTGTCAGCAGTTGGCAAGAATATATCATTATCATTTTGATGAATTAAGCGAAGAAGATATCGCAACATATGATGAATTATTTGATTTAAAAAAATGGTATGGATATTATGTTCCTGAGATAGCTGATGCGTCCAAAGGAAGTCTTAGAATGGATGTTTACGAGAGTAAAAAATCTGACTATTGGAAACTATGGAGCAAGTGGTTAAAAACATATCCCAAGGAATATGTTGATTCGGTATTAGAGAATACATATGGCCTATATTATATGTGGCCAAGATATGTATTGTACAGTTATGGACAGGAAGGATATACAGTTATACATCCTATGCAACCGGTAGAAGCCAATAGTAAAATTCCTCGTCTTTTTGATCTGTATACTCAATTTGAAAATGGAAGTATAGTTCAAAAAAATGGATTTGTTTCTTGGCTATTTGCACCTGCAACATATCTGTATCTAATGATTATTTCGGTGGTGTATGTTCTTAAAAACAGGAAGTTCAATTTGATGATTCCTTTTGCATTTTTGATGCTTTTATGGGCAACGTTTTTAATAGGCCCTGCGGCGTTGGTTAGATACTCATTGTTTTTATTTATGATGACGCCACTATTGCCAATGGTTTTCAAACTATCTAAAGTTGAACACTCTTTATTGAATAAAACAACTAAATGATGTAAAATCATAAGGATACAGACTTGTATCCTTATTTGCTTATTAAGACTACTTAGAGATAGTTATTATAATATTTGAGAAAAAGAATATAGAAAATGAATAAAAGATTTAAGAAAGGAAATGATTATGTCTTTACAGGCAGAGATGATTCAAAAGCAATTACTTGAAGCCAACATGGAAGAAGGCTTGGATTATATATCGAATAAGATTTATTCTAAGAGTTTAAAAGAATGTACTGATAAAGAAGCATACTATGTAATTCTTCTTTTCGTTAAGGATCTTATCAATGTAACAGATCGTATTAATGGTGAGAAGAAAATCTATTACATATCAGCTGAGTTTTTGATTGGTCGACTTCTTTCCAACAACCTTATTAATCTTGGCATTTATGACAAGGTTGCTGAAGTACTTAAAAAGAATGGAAAAGACATTGCGCTTATAGAAGAGATAGAGCCTGAACCCTCACTCGGTAACGGCGGCCTCGGCAGACTCGCTGCATGCTTCATGGATTCGATTGCAACACTCGGACTTCCCGGAGCAGGTATCGGACTTAACTATCACTTTGGATTATTCAAGCAGGAGTTTAAGGATAAGCTTCAGAGAGCCGAGAAGAATGATTGGATAGAAGAGACAGGATGGCTTCGTAAAACTGATACATCATTCACTGTTGATTTTGCAGATTGCTCTGTTAAGTCCAGACTCTATGACATTGATGTAATCGGTTACGAGAATGGTATCAATAAGCTTCATCTTTTCGATCTTGAAGGCGTTGATGAGAAGCTTGTAAAAGACGGAATTAACTTTGACAAAGAGAAGATAGAAAAGAACCTTACGTTGTTCCTTTATCCTGATGATTCGGATGAAGCAGGTAATCTTCTTCGTATATATCAGCAGTACTTCATGGTATCCAATGCTGCTCAGTTCATTCTCTATGAGATGAGAGAGAGAAAGTATGACCTTCGTCATATGTATGATTACTGTGTAATACAGATTAATGATACACATCCTACACTTATCATTCCTGAACTTATCAGAATCATGACAAGTGAAAAGGGTATTGGTATAGATGAAGCAATCGATGTAGTATCTAAGACTTGTGCTTATACTAACCATACAATCTTAGCAGAGGCACTTGAGAAGTGGCCCCTTAAGTACTTAGAAAAAGTTGTTCCTTCACTTGTTCCCATCATCAAGGAACTTGATAAGAGAGTTAGAGCTAAGTACAAGGATGAGAAGGTTCAGATTATTGACAAGGATGAGCGTGTACATATGGCTCACATCGATATTCATTACGGCTTCTCTATTAATGGCGTGGCTGCTATTCATACTGACATACTTAAGAATACAGAGCTTAATGCTTTTTATAAAATCTATCCTGAGAAGTTCAACAATAAGACCAATGGTATTACATTCAGACGTTGGCTTATGTCCTGTAACCATGAGCTTACTTCTTTCATTGATGATAAGATTGGTACGGGTTACAAGCAGGATGCGGTCAGACTTGAAGGATTACTCAGATACTCTGATAACTCAGAAGTTCTCAAGGAACTTGAAGATATCAAGCATCTTAAGAAGGTTCAGTTTGCCGAGTATCTCAAGAATAAGCAGGGCATAGAAGTTGATCCTAATTCAATCTTTGATATTCAGGCTAAGCGTCTTCATGAGTACAAGAGACAGCAGATGAATGCGCTCTATATCATTCATAAGTACCTTGAGATTAAGGGTGGCAAGAAGCCTACCAGACCTATTACATTTATCTTTGGTGCTAAGGCTGCTCCCGCATATGTCATTGCGCAGGATATCATCCATCTTATCCTTGTGCTTCAGGAGATTATCAATAACGATCCTGATGTTAAAGATTACATCAAGGTTGTTATGCTTGAAAACTACAATGTAAGTTACGCAGAGAAACTTATCCCTGCATGCGATATATCAGAGCAGATTTCACTTGCCAGCAAGGAAGCCAGCGGAACAGGTAACATGAAGTTCATGCTTAATGGTGCTGTAACTCTTGGTACAGCAGATGGTGCTAACGTTGAGATAGCAGAGCTTGTAGGCAAGGATAATATCTACGAATTCGGTGTATCAAGTGACGAAGTCATCAAGCATTATGAAAAAGCTGATTATGTATCCAAAGATTACTATGAAAAGTCAGCACTCATCAAGGAAGCGGTTGATTTCATAGTATCAAAGGAAGCGCTCAAGGCTGGACATAAGGAGAATCTTGAGAGACTCTATAACGAGCTTCTTAACAAGGACTGGTTTATGACTCTCATCGATCTCGAAGAGTATGTAAAAGTTAAGGATCAGATGCTTGAGGATTATGAGGACAGAGAGAAGTGGAGAAAGATGATGCTCGTCAATATCGCCAAGGCAGGATTCTTCTCATCTGACAGAACTATCGAAGAATACAATCGCGATATATGGAAACTCTATCCCAAGAAAGACATCAAAGTTTCTATTTTGTAAAAGATTTTGATACTTAAGTTTATTGGATAAAATGAGAAAAAGCGGAATTCTTACGGCTGTGTTTAGCCTTCCAAATGAATATGGAATCGGATGCTTCTCAAAAGAGGCTTATGATTTTGTCGACTTTTTAGTTGAGGCAGGACAGAAGTATTGGCAGATTCTTCCGCTTGGACCGACAGGATATGGAGACTCTCCTTACCAGTCATTTTCAACTTTTGCAGGTAATCCGTATTACATAGATCTTCAGGAGTTCATCGACAACGGATGGCTCACCAAGGAAGAATGCCATGAGGCGTTTGATGAATACTACGAATCCAATGAGTGGTATCAGAAAGCCTCTGCTAAGGAAAGAAACAATTACGTAGATTACGAAGCACAGTATTATGCCAGATTTTCTCTGCTTCGTCGTGCATATGAGCGTAGCTTTATAGATTCGGATGAACAGTACGCTAAGTTCATCTTGGAAGAATCTTATTGGCTCAATGATTACGCTCTATATATGGCAATTAAGGATGATAAGCGTGGTGCATCAATCTATGATTGGGAGCCTGAACTTTTTAGAAGAGATGAAAAGACATTAAAAGCTGTAAAAAAAGAACTTGCGCCTCAGATAGGCTTCTATAAGTTTTTACAGTACTTCTTTAAAAAGCAGTGGATGGCTCTTAAGAAGTATGCCAATGAAAAGGGCATAGAAATAATCGGAGATATTCCTATCTATGTAGCATCTGATTCTGCAGATACTTGGGCGAATCCCGAGTTATTCATTTTGGATAATGATTCCAGACCACGTGGCGTGGCAGGTTGTCCTCCTGATTATTTTTCGGCGACAGGTCAGTTGTGGGGCAATCCTTTATATGATTGGGAATATCACAAGAATAATGGTTATTCCTGGTGGATTAAGAGATTAAAAAAATGCTATGAATTATATGATGTTGTTCGCATTGATCATTTCAGAGCATTTGATGAATATTATTTTATTCCTTTTGGAGATTTGACAGCGGAGTACGGACATTGGGAGCCCGGTCCCGGATATGATTTCTTCAAGACCGTAAATAAGGAACTAAAGAATCCCAGAATCATTGCAGAGGACTTAGGACTTCTTACACCTACTGTTTTAAAACTTGTTAAAAAGACGGGCTATCCCGGAATGAAGGTTCTTGAGTTTGCATTTGATTCAGATGAAGATAACGATTATCTTCCTCACAACTATGATAAGAATTGCGTAGTATATACAGGTACTCACGATAACGATACTGTAAAGGGCTGGTACAAGCAGGCCAAGAGTAAGGATAGAAAATATATCAAGGACTATCTTGGCGTCGATAAGGCTACTTCTTTAAGCCATGATTTAATCAGACTTGCAGAAAGTAGTGTTGCAGATACTTGTATTATTCCGATTCAGGATGTATACTCACTTGATGCAAGTGCTAGAATCAATACACCTTCCACACTTGGTAATAACTGGAAGTGGAGAATTGTTCCTGAGTTACTTACAGGAAGACGAAGACGTGAGGCGGCGACATTCCTAAGAAACACAGCTTCTTTATATGGAAGATTGTAATTACTATATAGTTTAAATGATGATATAAAAAGTTTAACGAGTATCTTTTTTGTTAAATCGAATTATAAAGATTATTTTAATTTTTTTGATGTACATATTTGCCTTACGGCATGAATATAAGGAGGATTTATAAAAATGAAAGAAAAAGTAATTCTTGCTTACTCCGGCGGACTTGATACAACAGCTATCATTCCCTGGCTTAAGGAAAATTTTGACTATGAAGTTATCTGCGTATGCGTTGACTGTGGTCAGGGCAACGAGCTCGACGGACTTGAAGAGAGAGCTAAGTTATCAGGCGCAGAGAAGTTATATATTGAAGATGTAACAGATGAGTTCTGTGATGAATATGTTGTTCCTTGTGTATGGGCTCATGCAGTATATGAGAACAAGTACTTACTTGGTACATCAATGGCTCGTCCCGTTATCGCTAAGAGACTTGTAGAGATCGCTAGAAAAGAAGGCGCTACAGCAATCTGCCACGGTGCTACAGGTAAGGGTAACGATCAGATCAGATTTGAGCTTGGTATCAAGGCACTTGCTCCTGACTTAAAGATCATCGCTGCTTGGAGAAATGACAAGTGGACACTTGATTCAAGAGAGTCAGAGATTAAGTACTGTAACGATCATGGAATCAATCTTCCTTTCTCAGCAGACAACTCATACTCAAGAGATAGAAACTTATGGCACATTTCTCATGAAGGTCTTGAACTCGAAGATCCTGCTAATGAGCCTAACTACGATCACTTACTTGTTCTCGGTGTTAGACCTGAGAAGGCTCCCGATGAGGGCGAGTATGTAACTCTTTCATTCGAGAAGGGTATTCCCGTTGCAATCAACGGACAGAAGAAGAAAGTATCTGATATCATTCGTGACCTCAATGCACTTGGTGGCAAGCATGGTATCGGTATCATCGATATAGTTGAAAACCGTGTTGTTGGTATGAAGTCAAGAGGTGTATATGAGACACCTGGTGGAACAATCCTTTACGAAGCACATCAGCAGCTTGAGGAGTTAATACTTGATCGTGATGTATATCGTGAGAAGCAGGAGATGGGCAATAAGTTCGCTCAGATCGTATACGAAGGAAAGTGGTTCTCACCTCTTAGAGAAGCAGCACAGGCATTCCTTGAGAAGACACAGGAGCAGGTTACAGGTGAAGTTAAGATGAAGCTCTACAAGGGCAACATCATCAAGGCCGGTACTACATCTCCTTATTCACTCTATGATGAAGATATCGCATCATTCACAACTGGTGATTTATATGATCACCATGATGCAGAAGGATTCATCAACCTCTTTGGTCTTTCAACCAAGGTTCGTGCACTCAAGGCACAGGCAAGAAACAATAAGTAATATAGATTTTGAATTGAGGCCAATGAATAATTGGCCTCAATGACTAATACGATAGGCATTATTATGCGTGATATATGGGCTATACTCGGAGTGTATCTGGCTTGTGTTAATATCGCGGGCTTTGCACTCATGGGTGTGGACAAGTTAAAAGCAAAAAGAAGGAAATGGCGTATCCCTGAGGCTACGCTGTTTCTTGTTGCTATTATAGGCGGTTCTATCGGATCGATTGCAGGTATGTATATTTTCAGGCACAAAACCAAGCATATGTATTTTGTAATAGGCATGCCGGTTATTCTTGGCCTACAGATTATTGGAGCAATCATCGTATTCTTTGCACCGTCAGTAATATTCTTTTAAACAACTTAAAGTAAATGGATTAAAAAAATAGAAATTTATATAATTATTTTAAAATAATTACCAATTTAAATTTGATAATAAATGGACGACAAGTCTTTTGAAATATTGATATTGAGAATGTGAAAAGAGGAAAGTATGGAAGAAAAGAAATCAGGTCTTTGCACTGCAGCGTTGGTACTTGGAATACTTAGTATTGTAGGTAGTCCTTTTCTTAACTTGGGATTTATTCCCGGTTTGTTAGGACTTATCTTCTCAATCGTATGCCTCGCAGGAAGAAAACAACCCAGAGGTAAGGCTGTAGGCGGATTGGTAACATCCATTATAGGTCTTATATTAGGATGCGTCCTTGGCGGTTTAGGCGTAGTATTAATCATTGCATTCGGTGCATCTATGGGAGGCATATTTGCATTTATTGCAGCATTGTTCGTTGGCCTTGCCGGCGAATTAAATAATCCTGAGATTCAAGATGCGATTAACAGTATTCAGGTTACAGACAATACCGGATATGTCAGTGATTATGATAGTTACAGTCTTGATGATGATTATGATTTAAGTTTTGATTATGATGATAACGAAGACGATTATTATATTGTACTTAGTAATACAGGATTCGAAGATTTGACCAAGCACGGCTTTAAACTTGAGCAGAGCGAGAGCGATTATGTGGTATACTCCAAGGATGGAGCAGAATTCGAATTCCCTGCATATGTGCTTGATTATAACAATTGGGGATATGATCATGAGAGCGCATATGAAAAATTCATGAAATCAAACGGATTCGAGGAAGACAATACTAACGGATTCGGCTACGATGCCATTACTGATTACAATAACGATTGGGAGTATGGATGCGGACACAAGATATCTCATTATGATAATGAGAATGGTGTTTACGATGAGTACGAGTCATTCATGGTCGTATTCCCTAAAAACAGCGAATCAAACGATATGATTATTCTCATCTTAAGATGGAATAAATATGATGATTCCAACGATCAGACAAATGTAAAAGATTTCTTTAGCTTATTAAATTATATGCATTCACTTAAATAATTATCATGGGGGTACGAGATGCATATCGCAGTACTTGATGAGAAAATTGCAGATAGAAAGCATCTTGAGAGACTCCTTGACAGAGAGTCCGATAGACGTATACCTACTACAGGTAATCTATATACGGATACATTTGGCTCGGTGGATGCGTTACTAGTAGCACCTAAGCAGTATGATTTCTTTATGATAGATGTGCTTTCAGGCATTTCTGGTTGCATCAATGTAGCTAAGAGAGTAAGAGACCTGGGCCTTAACAGTCCGATATGCATTATGAGAAGTTCTGCTGAGGCAGAAGGTATCACAGATTTACCTGATAACCTATTGTGGCTGGAAAAGCCCATCATAGTTGCAGAATTAACTGCGACAATAGATAAGGTTTTAGAACTCGAACAAAAAGCTTTAGATGATGATTCATCTAATAATATTACCGAAGAAGGCGATTCCAGCGAAGAAACCGAGGACGAGATAAATACAGAAGCTACTGAAAAACAAGGTTTTTTCAAAAGATTGTTTGGAATATAGGAGTGATAAAAACACTTGAATTAATCGCATAAGAATGGTAACATTGACTTGTTCAATTTTTTAATGAGTGCATTGAAATTTGAACAAGTCATTTTCTTTTTATTTTATGGATGGTGAATATGGAAAACAGTATTAGTAAGAAACAATTCGATGTATTGAGTGCTTACGCTGAATCAAAAGAAGCTCTCACACAGCGCGATATTGAACAAAAGACATCATACTCATTGGGCACTGTTAATAAGGCTGTTAACGAGTTGATTGAACTTGGTTTTATCAAAGATGGGGTAATAACAGAGAAGGGTCTTAATGCATTAGAACCTTACAAGGCTAAGCGAGCAATCTTTATTGCTGCCGGATTCGGTTCAAGATTAGTTCCAATTACCCTTAATACACCCAAGCCTCTCGTCAGAGTTAATGGAGTTAGAATTATAGACCGTCTTATTGATGCGTGTCTTCTTGCAGGTATAGAAGAGATATACATAGTTAGAGGATATCTTGCAGAGCAATTTGATCAGCTTTTATATAAGTATCCCAATATCAAGTTTTTGGAGAATCCTGTTTATAACGAGGCTAATAATATCAGTTCTTCGCTCATTGCAGCATCACTTTTATCCAATGCTTATGTTTTTGAAGCTGATTTATTAATATCGAATCCGACGATAATAAAGAAGTATCATTACTCATCCAATTTCCTAGCTATATGGAAAGATAGGACTGATGATTGGTGTTTCAGCGAGAAGAATGGAATCATAACGGAAGAAAAAGTTGGCGGAACCGATTGTTGGCAAATGGTAGGTATATCCTACTGGGATGAGGAAGATGGTAAGAAATTATCGAAGGATATTTCAGATGTTTATTCTTCGCCCGGAGGAAGAGAGAGATACTGGGAACAGGTTCCCTTGGTGTATCGAAAGCAGAATTACGAAGTAGCTATTCGTGAGTGCAAGGAAGAGGATATCATTGAGATAGACACATTCAATGAACTCAAGGCACTTGATAAATCTTATGATGTGTAAGAAAAGAGGAAGAATATATGGATACAATAAAAAGAAATATTTTATTAAACCCAGGACCTTCAACAACCACAGATATGGTTAAATACGCTCAGGTTGTTCCTGATATATGTCCCAGAGAAAAAGAATTTGCAGGTCTTATGAAAGGCTTAAGAGAAGACCTGGTTAAGATAGTTCATGGTGATACTCAAAAGTATACATCAGTTTTGTTTTGCGGTTCAGGTACTATCAATATCGACGTATGTATTAACAGTTTACTTCCTGCTAATAAAAAAGTGTTGATTGTTAATAATGGTGCTTATAGCACCAGAGCAGCTGAAGTGTGTGAATACTATGGACTTCCTTTTATCAATCTTAAGTTTCCTGTTGATGAGACTCCGGATCTTGCAAAAGTTGAAGAGACTTTAAAGGATAATCCTGACATTGCACTTGTTCATACAACTCACAATGAGACAGGTACAGGTATACTTAATCCCATTAGAGAGATTGGAGCTCTGGCTCATAAATACAATGCGATATTCACAGTGGATACCACAAGTACATATGCGATGCGTCCTATCGATATAGAAAAAGACAATATCGATTTTTGCATGGCTAGTGCGCAAAAGGGATTGATGGCGTTCACTGGTCTTTCATTTGTAGTAGGTAACAGAAAGATTATCGAAGAGAGTGCTAATTATCCTAAGAGAAGTTATTATACCAATCTTTTCTTACAATATGATTATTTTGAGAAGACAGGAGAGATGCATTTTACTCCTCCCGTTCAGACTATATATGCAACTATCGAAGCATTAAAAGAATACTGGAGCGAAGGTGAAGAGGCTAAGTGGGCAAGACACACCAGAGTATTCAACGCTATTAATGCAGGACTTGATGAACTTGGATTCAGACAGGTTATTAAGCCTGAAAACAGAGCAGGACTTGTATCATCGGCAATCTATCCGGATGATCCTAATTGGAGTTTTGAAAAGGTTCATGATTATTGCTATGACAGAGGATTCACCATCTATCCCGGTAAGATAAGCACTACCAATACGTTTAGACTCTGTGCGCTTGGCGCAATAGATGAAAAAGATATTAAGGACTTCTTTGTTGTATTTAGAGAAGCTTTGGAAGCTAACAATATAAGCATTCCGGTTAAATACAATAATTAATGAGTTTAGTATAGGAATACGAAATACAGGAGAAATAAAATGGCTAATGTATACACATGTTTTTGCACTGATGTAATCCACGAAGGACATTTAAATATAATTGAAGAAGCTAAAAAAAGAGGCAGAGTTATAGTAGGGTGTCTATCTGATAAGGCGTTGATTAGATACAATAAGTTTCCGACACTTTCGGAAGAAGAGAGAATGAAAATGTATCGTAGTATCGATGGTGTCGATGAAGTAGTATTACAAAATGATATGCTTTATGACGACGTTATTGGACTCATTCATCCTGATTATATTCTTCATGGTGACAACTGGAAGAGCGGCCCTGAGAGTACAATAAGAGATCATGTTGTAAGTCTTCTTAATGAGTATGGCGGCGAGTTAATAGATATTCCCTATACCTATAACGAGAAGGTTAAAAAGATTGATCTTCAGTTAAAAGAAAAACTTGCAATGCCTGAGTACAGAAGAAAAAGATTAAGACAGCTTCTAGAGATGACTCCGATAGTTAAGACCATGGAAGCACACTCGGGCCTTACAGGATTAATTGTAGAAAAGACTGTAGTAGAAAACGAAGGAAGACTTGATCAGTTCGATGCTATGTGGATATCGTCTCTTTGTGATTCTACAGCTAAGGGTAAACCCGATATCGAACTTGTTGATATGACAAGCCGTTTTAGAACCATAGAAGATATTACTGAAGTTACAACCAAGCCCATTATTTTTGATGGTGATACAGGCGGACTTACAGAGCACTTCGTATATACAGTAAGAAGCCTTGAGAGAATGGGTGTATCGGCTGTAATTATTGAAGATAAGAAAGGCCTTAAAAAGAATTCTCTTTTTGGAACAGAGGTTGAGCAGACTCAAGCGACAATTGAAGAATTTTCAGAAAAGATAAGAGCAGGTAAGAATGCACAGCTTACTGATGACTTCATGATAATTGCCAGAATCGAGAGTCTCATTCTTGAAAAGGGTATGGAAGATGCACTTAAGAGAGCTTTTGCATTCGTTGAAGCAGGAGCTGATGGAATAATGATTCATTCCAGAAAAAAAGACCCTGCAGAGATTCTTGAATTCTGTGATAAGTTCCGTGCTGAGAATAAGACAACTCCCATAGTTGTTGTTCCAAGTTCGTTTAACACTATTACAGAAGAAAAACTTGCGGAACATGGTGTTAATATTGTCATCTATGCTAATCAGCTTACGCGTGCAGCTTTCCCTGCTATGCAACAGACTGCGGAAGATATTCTTAAGTATCATAGAGCTAAAGAAGTGGATGACAGATTAATGTCTATCAAGAATATAATTACTCTAATCGATGAGATATAAAAAAGATTGTAAGAAGGAATAAAAAATGCAAGTTGAAAAGTTATGCGAAATAATAGGTTCTGATTTTTATACAGGTGTTCCTGACAGTCAGCTTAAGGCTCTCTGTAATTACTTGATGAATACATACGGTATTGATGCTAAGCATCATATAATAGCTGCTAATGAGGGTAACTGCACGGCAATCGCAGCAGGATACCATCTTGCTACAGGAAAGGTGCCTGTAGTGTATATGCAAAATTCAGGAGAGGGCAACATTATTAATCCTGTTGCATCACTCCTTAATGATAAGGTATACGCAATTCCTACAGTATTCATAGTTGGATGGAGAGGCGAACCCGGAGTACATGATGAACCCCAGCATATCTATCAGGGAGAAGTCACAGTTAAGCTTCTTGAAGATATGGATATAAAAACATTCGTTATTGGTAAGGATACTACGGATGAAGAAGTATCCGATGTTATGAAGGATTTCAAGGGAGTTCTTGCTTCAGGTAAGGACGTAGCTTTTGTTATTAGAAAAGGTGCTCTATCATACGATGGAAAAATAGTATATAAGAATGACAATACCATGCTTCGTGAAGAAATCATTCGACACATTACTGCGGTTTCAGAAGATGATCCTATAGTATCCACAACAGGTAAAGCTTCAAGAGAACTTTTCGAGATAAGAGAGGCGAATAATCAGCCTCATAAGTATGATTTTTTAACTGTTGGTTCAATGGGCCACTCTTCATCAATAGCGCTTGGTGTGGCACTTAATAAGCCTGAGAAAAAGATATGGTGTATAGATGGAGATGGTGCCGTTCTTATGCACATGGGAGCTATGGCTGTTATCGGTTCCAATGCTCCTTCTAATATGATTCACGTAGTAATCAACAATGGTGCACATGAGACAGTTGGTGGTATGCCCACAGTTGCTTCCAATATTGATCTTGTATCCATCGCAAAAGCGTGTGGATATAAGTATGCTGTTAGCGTAGATGATTTTGATTCATTGGATGCTAAGTTAACTGAGGCTAAGGGCAGAGAAGGATTATCATTGATAGAAGTTAAGTGCTCTATTGGAGCTAGAGATGATCTTGGCAGACCTACAACAACAGCCTTAGAGAATAAACAAAACTTTATGGAGTATTTACGTAATGAAAGATAAGAAAAAAATCAGCTTTAAAAAGTGGTATCAGGCTCCTTTGATTGCATCTTTAGCTATTTCTTTTCTGATAACAATCTATGGACCTTTAGAAGCTTATTTTCTCAATAAAACAGATTTTTGGTTTGATTTTTATACAATTATCGGAATAAATATTGGCATGCTGGTTATTCTTTCACTTGTATGCTTTTTGATTCTTTTTATCGCATCGTTAATACATGAAAACTTTTACAGATTTTGTTTTAGTGGGTATGTAGTTTCGTTTTTTCTTTTGTATATAGAGGGAACATTTCTTTCCAGAGATATCCCCATGCTTGACGGAAGAAAGATTAATTGGAATGCATTTTCAGTGCATAGAATTATTACCATAGCAGTATGTATTGTTTTGATTGCAATTGTAAGCGTTTTGATTGCTAAGCTTAGTTTCAAAAAGACAGAAGTCATTATGAAATACATTTTGCTTGGCATGACACTTATGCTTTTTGCCACGGTAACTTATCTAGGAATATCTAACCATGGCTTTGAACGTAAAAAAAACATGATAGTAAATAGAGAAGATGAGTTTGTAATGTCCAGCAATAAGAATGTCGTGTATATTATTGTGGACGCAGTAAACGGTGAAAACTTTAATAATGTTTTGGCAGACCATCCGGAATACTATTCCGATTTTTCGGATTTTACGTATTATTCAGACATGCTTTCTTGCTATACACAGACAATCTTTTGTATCCCTAATATGCTTACAGGTGAATGGATAAACGAGGATGAACGTTTGGATGTATTTTTCTCACACGTGTTTAACACATCGCCGTTTTTGGATAGACTCGAAAGTGAAGGATATAGAATCGGTATATATGATACATATTTATCTGTTGCATACGATACTGAGAGAATATTACAATACGACAATATAATCAGAGGTAACATTCGTCAGCCGGATATATTGAATTTTGCCAAGAACTTAACCAAACTTGTTGGTTATAGATATGCTCCATATGATTTGAAGAGATTTTGCCAGATTACTGACAGGGATTTCAAGAGTGCAAAAAACAGTGAAGAAAAAGAAAATCTGTTCAAAGAGGAGAATGAATGCTTCTATGACGATTTGCTGAATAATGATATTACTCTGATAGATGAACCGTGCTTTAGATTCTATCATATTCAGGGAGGTCATACTCCTTATACTCATGATGAAGACATGAATTATATAGGTGATAGTACGTATGAGCAAGAAATAGCTGCGTCGATGACTGTTACCAATGCGTTAATAGATAAGATGAAGGCTGCAGGAGTATATGATAATTCAATAATTATTATTGCAGCAGATCATGGTTTTTCTCTGGAGGATATTCCTGAGGCAAGACTTAATCCAATTTTTATTGTTAAAGGAATTGGAGAAAAATCAGACAAAATGAGAATATCGGATGCACCGGTTTCGCATGAAGATTTGATGGTGGCATATGATAGATTGCTCGATGGAGAAATGAGCGATAGCATTTTCGATTACAAGTCCGGTGATCAAAGAGACAGAAGGTGCTTTATCTACATATATCCGGAAGTTCTGGAAAATAAGGAATATATTCAGCACGGAAAATCCGGAGATTTGACGACGCTTGAAAAGATAGATGAGGATTGATAATTCCAAGGCAAGCGTGTTGCTTGCCTAAAATGTATGTGGTATAATTACGCAATTCGAATACGTATAGAGGAATAAATATGGACAAGTGGACTGTCAGAGAAATGAATATAGATGATTATGATGGCGTGAAGAAACTCTGGCTGTCTATCAAGGGATTTGCGATTAGAAGTATCGATGACTCACATGATGGAGTTGAAAAATTCCTTACAAGAAATCCCGGTTTATCTACCGTGTGTGTGATGGATGGCGAGATAGTTGGAGCTATTCTTTGCGGACACGATGGCCGAAGAGGCTGTCTGTATCATGTATGCGTTAGAGAAGACGTCAGAATGCATGGCATTGGTAAGGCGATGGTTGTCCGATGCATGGAGAGACTCAAAGCCGAAGGCATCAACAAGGTTAGCCTTATTGCATTCACAACTAATGATATTGGTAATGCGTTCTGGAAGCAGGTTGGTTGGACCAAGAGAGAAGATCTTAACTATTATGACTTCACTCTCAATGAGGCGAATATAACGGCTTTCAATAAATAATAAATTAGATGTATTTTTCTTTTTATTTTTCGTGCCTTCTAGGTTTTTTGGATATAGATAAACATTTTATAATATATAGTTAGTAAATTATTATTGTTCTAAATAAAAACAGATTGATAACTCGAGGTATGGATTATGTCAGAGATAAAAGTTATTAAAGGTGGAATAACAGCTGCCAAGGGATTCAAGGCAGCATATACAGAAGCAGGTGTTAAGTATCCTAACAGAAAAGATATGGCGATGGTTTATTCCGAGACTCCTTGTGTGAGCGCGGGAACTTTTACCAGCAATGTTGTTAAGGCTGCCTGCGTACAGTGGGATATGAAGATTGTTAAGTCCGATAAGCCCATGCACGGTGTAGTAGTTAATACAGGTATTGCTAATGCTTGTACGGGGCAGGAAGGCTTTGATGCTTGCGAAGCAACAGCTAAGGCTATGAGCGATAAGTTAGGAATTCCTGTTGATTCGATTGCTGTTGGATCTACCGGTGTTATCGGTATGCAGCTTCCCGTAGACAGACTTGTAAACGGCGTTAACGATATGTGCGGAAAACTTGATTCTTCACTCGAAAACGGAACAAACGCAAGTATCGCAATCATGACTACTGATACCGTAAACAAAGAGTATGCAGTACAGTTTGATTTAAACGGAAAGACGGTTACTCTCGGCGGTATGAGCAAGGGATCGGGAATGATTCATCCGAATATGTGCACAATGATTGCTCTTTTAACTTCCGATATCGCAATCGAAAAATCGCTTATGCAGGAAGCAGTAAGCGAAGTAATCGCAGATACATTCAACATGATTTCCGTAGACGGTGATACATCAACAAACGATACATTTATTCTCATGGCAAACGGCCTTGCAGAAAATGAGAAGATTACTTCGAAAAATGAAGCATACGAAACATTCAAGAAAGCATTGTTCATCGTATGCGAATACCTTGCAAGAAGAATGGCAGCAGATGGTGAAGGCGCTTCAAAGCTTTTCACGGCTCACGTAGTAAATGCCAAGTCAAAAGAAGAAGCAAAGATTTTATCCCGTTCAATTATTTCTTCAAACCTTTCAAAGGCTGCTATTTACGGATGTGATGCTAACTTCGGTCGTTTCCTTTGCGCAATGGGATATTCAGGCGTTACATTCGATCAGACAAAGGTTGAACTTTTCTTTGAGAGCAAAGCAGGAAAACTTCAGGTATTTAAGATGGGCGTTCCTCTTGAGTTTGACGAGGAATTCGCAACAAAGATTATGAAAGAGGAAGAAGTTATCGTTTACGTAGACATGCATGACGGAGATGCCGAAGCAACTGCATGGGGATGCGATCTCACTTACGATTACGTAAAGATTAACGCAGACTATCGTTCTTAATTGATTAAAGACTCGACTGCCGGGTTCTCTGCAAAGGGGCCCGGCTTTTTTATTTGGCCGGGGTTGTTTAAGGGAATTTCTCAACTTGCATCGGAGCAGCCCCCGCTCGAGAAGATGGATTTCATCACCCTTTCCCGATTTTCATGGACACGAAAAGGTCTTTTTTGGGCGGCAGTGCTTTGTTTTGGTTGAATTAAGGCGGGAGATGTTGTACAATAAAGAGACTTTGATTTCTTATATTTAATATAAAATTCGAAAAAATATACATTTTTGTTTAGATTCCGGAGGTTTTGTAATGGAAAAAGACATGGAACAGTTTCTTGAAAAAGCGAGCGTGCTTGTTGAGGCACTTCCCTATATACAGAAGTACAACAGAAAGATAATCGTTGTTAAATACGGCGGATCTGCCATGACAAACATCGAACTTCAGAAGAAGGTTATCGAGGACGTTGTTCTTTTAAAACTCGTAGGTTTCAAGCCTATCATCGTTCACGGCGGAGGAAAGGAAATAAGCCGCTGGGTTGACAAGGTTGGCAAGACTCCCGAATTTGTAAACGGTCTCAGAGTTACAGATGCCGAAACAATGGAAATAGCCGAGATGGTTCTTAACAAGGTTAACAAATCACTCGTTGCAATGGTTCAGGAACTCGGCGTAAAGGCTGTCGGAATTTCCGGAAAAGACGGCGGACTTTTAAGAGTTGACAAGAAGTATTCAGACGGAAAAGATATCGGTTTCGTAGGTGACATCAAGGAAGTGAACGCAAAGATTCTTTACGATCTTATCAATGACGATTTTCTTCCCATCGTTGCTCCCATCGGACTCGATTCCGAATTCAACACATACAACATCAACGCAGATGATGCAGCATGCGAAATCGCAAAGGCTGTAGGTGCTGAGAAACTTGCATTCCTTACGGATATCGAAGGACTTTACAGAGACATTAACGACAAGTCCTCATTTATTTCAAAAATCAGCGTTACAGACGCAAAGGCACTTATTGCATCAGGTACACTCGGCGGCGGAATGCTTCCCAAACTTACTAACTGC
>JAEEGJ010010217.1_pt1 | contig 24610 bp, 22 predicted proteins | sample 8958761 | NCBI WGS metagenome assembly JAEEGJ01 (sample SAMN16246546, study PRJNA631951) | gut metagenome | biome: gut microbiome; feature: rumen; material: RS-attached | host: Bos | place: Iran: Karaj | collected 2018-10 | reverse complement strand
GCACTATCCTCATCCTAGCGCACCATTTGGGAAATCACGTGCAACAAGGCCTTAACCTGACGAGTGTATCCCACATTATTATCGTTGATGAACACTTTTGGAATAAAAATGTTTACATGGATAAACATATAATTTCTAATTGTGTTAATCTTGATAAACACATATTTCGATGCAAAAATAAAAAGAATTATTCACTTTTGAATGATTTTGGATGAAAAATCCTTTTTTTACCGGCAAGACTATCTCGTAGGAGGGTAGATACTAAACACCCCTGGACATAAATCCTAAGTTGTTTACTCCACCAAGTGATAATACTTCGGCTGATAGCCTTCCCAATCGCCTGTCAGCAGCTCGGGATGGAAGAAATGGATGAAGTCGGCCAAAAGCAGGTCAGGCTCACACTGCGACTGCTCGAAATAGCCCGTAGAAAGGATGTCGCAAACGATGATTTTATGGTTCTTGAAAGCGTCAAAAAGCGGATAGACCGGGCTTTCTTTTCCCAAGGATTCGTAAGTCATCGGAAAAGGATTGGAGTTGATAACACGCCAATAGTCAGCGTGTTGTGCCTTGGCGAGGATGCTCTCGGCATCCATGGGTACGCTGGCCGTCGAGGGGTTGTCTTTCCAGATGTAGTCGGCACCGGCATCAGCAAAGAGTCTGGCAATGTAGCTGCGTCCGCCCGCCACATACCATTGCCCGTTGAAAGCCAAATCGGAGAACACCGTGGGACGGTGTTCCACATTGGCACAGAGCGTTGAGAGCGCATTGTAACGCCGCTCGATGTCATCAAACCAAGCGTCAGCCTTGTCCTCGCAGCCCGTCAGCATCCCGATGACACGAATCCACTCGGCACGGCCCAAAGGCGTATTCTCCATGTAATCCGCGAAGGGAAACAACACAGCACCCGTGACGTTCAAGCCACCTTGGTTGCCATCGAAATAAGGGGAATACAATAAGATATCGGGCTGAATCTGTATCATCCTCTCGATGTCGGCAGCGGCTTCCGTACCGATGTCATAAACCTTCTCTTGCGCCAAGAGCGAACGCATGGTGCTGTCAGTCACAAAACGGCCTTCAAGGATGCCTTTCACACGGTTGATCTCGCCCAAACGCAGAAAGACAGCCCATTGCGTGGCCGAAAACGAAACCACCGACTCTATTGGCACCTTGACCTTGGTCAACCCCTCGCCTACCGATTTTGTCGTGTCTCTGACCAGGGCGAACTTGCCTAACGACAAGGTGGTGTCCCATGGGCAAATCACCTCTACACGATAGCCGTAGTCTTTTTCGTACACCACAATGTTTCGGGCATAGCGCATCAGGTTGTCGCCTTGCGCTTTCTCGGTGTTCTCGTTGGCTTTTGGAGCACAGGCAACCATAGCCACCAACAATAAAACCCACAGTTTTCTCATTGTGCGTTCAGTTTTTCGAGACAGTCTTTGCATAGGCAATCGCTGTAATGTTCTTTCAGATAGGCTTTTGTTGCATCGGTGAGTTTCACCTTGACGCACCAGCAGTCGATGGAATGCACGCATTCGAAGGTTTTTCCGCAACGGGGACAAGTCTTTGTCATATATTATTCAACTTCAATATCATCAAACACAACTGGTATCAACTTTTTGAATTCTTTCAGAAGCGGAATAGCCACTTCGCGCATTTGCGGATGAGCGGCTGGCGAGGTTCTCAAAGTGAAGAAATGCCGCCATTCACGCAGGTTCATCGTCACAACAATTTCCGTCTTTAATGAATTAGGCAATATGCTTCTTGCTTCCTGTGGTGTCGCTCCAAGTTCTATCAGTTTGTTATAGCCTGCCTCGATTTGTTCGATGGTTTGTTTCCAAACCTGGTATTTTTCATCGTCTTGTGTCCAAAAGCAAGGCTCTATTACGGTAATCTCGCTGCCGAACTTGCCTTTTGTGTAATTGCAATAACGGGTTGATTCCTGCGTATAACTTGCGAGACGGTGCCTTACAATCTCGTGCGAGACACCTCTATCGCATATAATGCGCACAGTAACAGACTGATGCTCAATTACGGACAAATGTCCACGACCACTTATCATTTTGACAAAATCCTTTGCTGAATCTGGCGTGATTTTGTCTTCGCTTTTGTATGCTGTACGGCCAGCCAATTCAATCTGTTTCAAAATGTAGTCGCCATCTATGTGCGATTCGATGATAAAATAAGGTTTTATTGCTCTCATAATAAATCAATTAGCATTTATAAATAGTTTGCAGTTTATATTCAACAATCGGGCATTTCTTTTCATCTTGCACATTGCATATTGGAATTTTAATGTCCTCAATAAGAGGATGGAATTGGACTTTATTAATGCTTTTATAAACATCCTCTTTAGATTCTCCACAATAAAACAATGAAATTAAATGGACATTTTTTCCATAAAATTTATCTCTGATGATCTCCACCGTATCCCCTTTACTTGTTTTGACCATAATATCTTTAATTAGAATTATTGTGTCATAACCACCATAGGCCAACCTAGTACCATTCTCAACAATATTATAATCTTTTGCTTTATATTTTCTTGTAAGATAACTAAAATCAAAATCAGGAAACATAATAGACAACCTTGCGCCAATAACATTGCATTCCATACCTATTGCAACCAGCAATGTTTTGCCAAGTTTATCTTTCTCCATATTTATTATTTCGTCAATTTCTGCACGAAACAAACGTGTAATTATTTCCAATGATTCATTGTGTGAGACAAGATAGTTAATGTCAATATAACCATGAGACTTAAAGTCACTTTTTTTTGTATTCTCATCAGTGTTCCAATGAAAATGACCAGAATAGTATAATTCATGTTTCCCTATGTACTTCATTATATTTAACTTGTCTTCTATCTGTTTGTTTTCACCAGGAATAATTTTTTTATCTTTATCTTCATTAGGGTCTTGCACTTTATTTGAAGCAAAATCCTGTTCTTCAATCGTTATCGAGTCTTCTTTAAATTCTCTCCACTCAGGCTTTTCCTCTGCATCAATTTGAGTATGGAAATGATAAGTAATTGTGTTATTGTCAATTTCGTACAAATTAAATGATCGAGATTTATACTCCGTATTCAATAAACTACCCGCAGAAAAGTAATAAGTTCCTTTGCCCTTTCCCTTTACTGCGGCACTATCCCCATCCTGACCATATCCGTTTATACTATTCTCATCCAAACTAGTTTCAATATAGTGAATATGTCCAGAAAAAACAACTATAGGGTTTTTAATGTGTTCTTTTTGAACATCTAACAATATCTCTTTCCAATTGTATATTTCATTACCCACAGCATTAGGGTCAGGATTATGGTGCATCGCCAAAAACACCTTATAATCCGACTTGTCTTTTAACAACTCTGTTAATTTGTAAACAAACTGATTTTTGTCAATCTCCCCTTTATGGGAGGCTTCATCGTATGATTCTTTATAACAAGTGTTTACACCAATAATAATAAACTTATTTTTGGCATCAATAATAGCGTCATAAATTGCATCATTAACATTTAAATCTCTTCCACAAACCTCATTTACAAAGGATTTAAAATATTTATATTTTGCATCACTTGATTGAATCCTTTTTAGGCTTTCTTGTTTGTTTTGTGCATCATACGGAATTTCCAATGCTTCATTTAAAAGTTCGTTTCGGTTAAAGTCATGATTACCCATACATAGCAACACACAACGCCTATCAATACCTAACTCACTAATAATCTCATCAAGAAATTTCTTTGCATCATCGAAAGCCTTAACATAGCCTCGATTAATTGCATCACCAGTAAATATCAGATATTCAATTTTTCCAATCTTTTCTTTTATATATCTAACAAACTCTTTACAAAAATCCTTATTAGAATAAAATATGTTTTTATCCTGTTCTGATGGTGCTCTAAAATGCAGATCCGAAATATGTAGTATATTGCTCATTGGTTATCAGTTTTTAATCTCGGGAAAATCCGTTATTATTTGATATTCTATAGTAGTATTATTATCTTTTGTAAGGGTTAATAGGGAGATTGTATTTTTGTCAAGACAATTTGCTACAACCTCCACTGATACGACAGATAAAATCCCTATTAATTTCCCGCCTGCATGTTCTATTAATGTTTTTGCCCGTTCAATTTCAGAACCTAAGCACACCACATCGGATATGATCAAATAATCTCTATCCGCCAACATTTGTTCTTTATGAAGTTCTCGATATAGTTTTTGCTTTGGACCTAAATGGTTAAGAAAAACCATATCAACATTTGCCAATTTTGATATTATGGATGCCAAATATGATCCTGCCATCGAACTGAAAAAAAGAAGTGGTGGATTCTCATCCTTAAATAACCCCGATTGTATTGCTTTTTTGTATAATAAGTATAAACCTAAAAAAGAAATCTCTTTTTCTTCGATAAACGCTTTTAAATTGATATATTTCGGCAAATTAACATTACTTGAATGACTATATTGATTGTCTGGTTCGTCTGATCTGTCATCTATATACTTTGATGAAGAATCCACCATCCTTTCTATAAGTTTTTTTTCATACAAACTATATATATCCTTGTCAGTAATACTATTTATTGGACTGTCTGAGCAAATATAATTGTAAGATTCAACACCGATCTGCTTTTCTCTAAAATCAGTATCATAATACTTTTTTAATACTCCATTCAACTTTAATTCTTCAGATAGACCTTTTCCAGATGGACCTTTATTCACCCTACATAAAGTCAAATAAATATTGTTTTCCTTACAATGTTTAATGATGTGTTCCATTGGCTGCACACCATTCTTCTCTGTTATTATTCTATCAAAATCAATGACAATTGATTTAACGATCGAGTTACATATATTTCGATAGATGTCTTCAATTGTATTTCCACCAATACTAGAACAAGTGCCAAATGATTCCATACCACGATAAACCTGTTCTGCATGCATAAACACATAAAGCGTATTGTTGATTTCTAAATTTGCATACATGGCTCTTAGAATTTAAGTTCAACTTCAATATGTACTCCTTTGAAAAAACCATCAAAAAATCTCAAATTAGATTTTGAGACCTCATTTGCTGGATTATAGTTCCTTAACAGACATTTCGCACACTCTTTGGGGTCGAATTTGTTACAATCGGAGCACTTGTTAGAAGTCATAATAATCTGAGTATCTTCATAATGGATTCTTATCGTTCCTTCTTGAAATTCACTTTCACCACGTTTTTTTAAGACTGTTTTTAGCAATGTATATAAGTTTTCCCTTGCAGTTCTTTCTTCTTTTTCTTTTGAATAAAACAATGTTTCAAATATATAAAGAAAGTTTTTGTACTTCTCTTGCTCAACAGAACTAAATTCATCAAAAACATTTCTATATTCTTTACCAAATCTTTCTTTCTTCTTTTCTAAAGAATATCCAAAGCCAACTCCCCCATCAGATATTGATATCTTCGTAATATTACCTATTCTTTGAAGCATAGCAGAACAATGTGAACCACTATACAGAACGGCATTTGTTATTAATTCAGTTAAAATAGCCAACACAACACGTGAATTCTCTTCATTAAGTGTTAGCCTTCCTTGTTCATAAAGAACATCATCAAATCTATTTGTTATAAGCGGTTCCAACTCTGCTAATTTATCCGTGCGAATGCTATCAAGTTCTTTTTCCGTAGTGTTAGTTTGAATAAACCTACTATAATATCTAAACGAGTCCTCTCTAAAAACAAACACCCTATGGTCTGCTCTATAAGGTTTACTCACAACAGAATTATCATAGAAACCTAACATCTTTGGTTCAAAATCATATATTTCATAACCAGTTTCTTGTAAAGTTGTATGCCGTATCATATTTTTACCAACCTCTTCGCTGAATATATTTGGGTGACCAACAGCCCTAAAAAACCAACCTTCATCCAAAAACTTGGTTGGTTTTGTCCTTACTATTTCTAGACGGGTAGGTTTTTTATGAATGCTTTTAAGTATAAATCCTAAACTAATCAGATTTGGAACAACCAAAGAATCAAATCGCTCAACATAAATAAAAGAGAAAATAGGAGCAACCTTTACTCCATTTTGTTTGTAGTGTTCTCTAAGTGCTTTAAAAAGTTGATTATAGAACACGAATGAGGTAATATTTCCTATGAAATAAATCTTCTTAGCCTCATCGTCATATTGGATAACATTGTCTACTATCATCTTTATACTTGTAATTTCGTTTATTTACTTTTCAGATTCATTAGGCCACAAATATACAACTATTTTCTATCCAGCAGCATTCACTCTCCTATTCTTTATCAATATCCTAAAATAAGGGCACTTACCATTAACACTCAAATCCTTTCCGTCGTCGCCTTTTCGGAATTTGACAATTTCAAACTGGTCAGGATTATACTTGTGAAGAAACGTAATTGGAACGCCCATCAAGCCATCGTAATCCCTTGGAATATCTTGTGTCTTGTCCACATTGATGCCGTCACAATTATCATACTTTGGATATTCACTTTCATTGCCAGCATACTCTTTCGACAAATCAAGTTTCTCATTGCGTTGCTTCAATTCCAAATTAGTAAGCCACAAACAATTATTTGTTGCAATAATAGTCTGACCTTCGCTATTTACACTTACTTCAGTACCGTACAAATCGTAGTGTTCAGGAACAATAAAGCCAGAGATTCCTCGGCCCAGATTAACGCCCAACCATACTTTATCTTTTTGGATTAAATCGAATATCTCTTTGTATGTAATGGCATTCACATTGCCGATGATCAAAAACTGTTTTTCGTACTTCACGATTTGGGCCACAAACTCTCTGAACAATGAAAACGGGGGATTCGTCACTACAATATCCGATTTCTTTAAAAGTTCAATACATTCACGGCTTCTAAAATCGCCATCTCCCTTAAAATAAACGATTTCCACATCGCTCGACTTGAATTGATTGCCACTTTCCCCACAATATTCACAATAGAAGCCGTTTTCCGTTTCCTGCGTGCTGAACAAATCAAAAGTGTTCTCTTTGTAGCACGAAGCAATCAGTTTTCTCAACCCTAATTTGTGATAGTTTACTGCAAAGTATCTGAAAAAATTACTCGTCCGAGGGTCATCACAATTGCAATAAACCACTTTGTTTGTAAAACAGTTTTGGTAGTATTGCAATTCGCGTTCAATGTCGCAAAACTGGGTATAAAACTCATCACTTTTCGACTTTTTCGCTTTTTGAAGCAATTGATTTGTTGCTCGTCGTGCCATAACCTTATTTTTTTGTCAATTGTTTGAACAAATCACTACCCAATATTTGGAGCGATGTTTTGGAAATCTCCAACATAATATCAAACATCTCCATCGCATCCCATCTATCACCGTTTCCTTGTGTATAAATCGATGCTGCTTGAAGCATAATGGTCTTGTCACCGTGGTTCACAAACTTGTTCTTGCACAGGTTGGTATTGATTGGCATTCCATAATTTGCCGCCGTCAATCTGTCCAACCGATTGAGCATACCTGAATTATATTCAAGCGTGACGACTCTTCCGTCAGGTCTTGTGACTTTAATGGTTTCTGTCAAGAAATTAGAGCCTTCAAGGAAAAGAACGTATGGGAAATGTGATTCTGCCAGCATAAAATTGGCTATTTCTGAAATGTTCTTATGTGACCTCTCTATAGCATTACCAGCCGCCATGAGGTCTTGGTCTTGATTTATACCAACGAGTTCACCTTTTTTGATATTCTCGATATCCTTTCCTTGATGTTTCGCCTCCGACACCAAGACCACTCTCCAATTATCGTTGTCGTCTTTTACCTCAATAATTCCACCATCAGGAATGATGCTTGCATTTTCGACAAAAAGAGTTTGCCCCAACTCAGGATCAACCTTTTTGAGCGCCTCGTTAATTTCTTTCTTCTCTATACTTGACCTATAGCGAAAAGAAAGTTGTGGGAAGTCTTCTTCCAGTTTTTTAATGATATGATGGGAGATTTCTCCCACGGTCATATCATGCAACTTGGCCTCTTCTCCAAAAATGCCAATAACACCGTGGCTTTCTTTATGCTGTGCCGTTAATCGCTTCGATTGATTCTTTTTTGCCATTTTGTAACATTTCTGCAAAAATACATTTTTTTTGATAAATGAAAAAGTTTGCCGCAGTTTTAACACAAAATAGTTCGGGCGGATTTGCAATCCGCCCGAACGGAGTTGGGGATTTGCAATCCCCTAAAAGAATATCAATTATTTAAACAACATTGCACTGGGAATGACACCAGCCTCAAACGAGCTGAGCTTAACACCATCGTAGGAAAAACGATAGACAGTGCCGTTCATCATGTAGTTCTTGGCGTCGGTCACATAGATGTCGCCCGTCTTTGGCTCAACGGCCATGTTGTAGAACATGCCTTGTGGCTCAGCGGCGATACGGAAGGTATCCGACAAAGTCTGCGTTGCGATGTCGAAACGGCGCACTTCATTGTTGTAAATCACATAAAGTTGGTCGCCCGAAGGATTGGCTCTCAGCACCATGGCTGTACCGTCAAACTCGTAACGTTTCTCGGCAGTCTTCAGAATGGGGTTGATTTCCCAAAGGCTGGGTTGCTCGCCATCGGCCTCCCATGTGGCGCCTTCGCAAAGCACCCACACGTGGCCGTTCTTGTCGACCGCCATCGTGTTGGGCTCCTTCCCTACCCGAATCTCGGCCACCTTTACGTCGTTGTTGACATCGACGACCTGCACGGTGTTTTTCTCCATGCCGGTAACAAAAGTGTTCGACCAGTTGCTGAGGTACAACTCATTGCCCACAAGCACCATCTTTTCGGTCGACTTGCCCATCTCAATGGAGCCCGAATGACTCATGTCCTGAGGGTTGATGATCCACAGCTGTGTGCCATACAAGTCGCTCACGTAGGCCTTGTTGGGCGCCACAAACTGAATCTCACGTGGCGAGTAGAAGTCGCTCATCTTGAAAGGTTTCGTCGTGTCGCACACCATGGTATTGGCATCCACCTTATAGATAAGGTTGCTGTTGTTTACCACAATGTAGAGTTTGCCGTCGGCCAAGGCCATGCTCTCAGCCACATCGCCAAGAGGGGCATTGTTTACTCTATAGAAGAGGTTGTTGACGGTTGTGTCAGCCACGGGGTTGTAATACGTCAGCGAGGCATTGGAGAACTGGTAATTGCCCTCGTTGAGCACCAGCACTCCCGAACCCACAGTAAAAGTGTTCGGGTTAACCGGCTGCTCAGGCTTGCAAGCGAAGAACAAAGCGGCAACGACAACAATTAGGAATAGATTTACTTTTTTCATCTTATTATCATTTTGACTATGACTATTAACCATGACTATGACCATCTCAACGGTACTGATAGTTTACATCTGTATTAAGTCGGTATTTAACCGTGGCATGGAAATTAATGTCCGATGAAACAGCCATGGTCATAGTCATAAGTTACAGTTGATTCATTGTTTCACAACACGTTTCGTAACCGTCTTCCAATCAGCCATCACACGGACGAAATAGACCCCTTGGTTCAAGTCGCTCATGTCGACGGTGGGCTGGTCAGAAGTCATAACCAATTGTCCAACAAGATTAAAGACCTCAACCGACTGCAGGTTTTCGACCCTCACTGTCAGTCTGTCTTTCACAGGATTGGGATAAACACTCAAGGTTTCCGTCTCATTTTCTGGGACATCGAAATGTGCTTCATCATGAATCACGCCGACGGCGTCCAAGTCGAAGCCACTCGACCAGAACGGTGTCGGGAACGGGTCGTTGACGATGTGGCCTTCGAAATCGTAAGTAGCATACTCAGGATTGATTGAGCCCACCACGTCAATGAGGCGGATATGGGTAATCTTGCTCTTATTGAGCAAAGGGTTGTCCTCCACCTCGTCAAGGTCGAAGGGCGTGCCGTACAATACCTCATATTTCCCTGCGAAGTTATGGATGAGTGTGGCATCCATGAGTGCAAAAGAACCCACCTGTTCGTCGAAGGGCACGTTGGTGACAGCGGGAAAACGGAAGTAGTTCTCGCCATCGGAGCTCACCTCAACAAAAGCCAGCTCAAGGAAGCAGTGAGGCACATTGTGGAAGGGATTCTCGAACACGGCGAAGTCGGGGCCAGCTTCATTGCAGATGGGTGAGGCAAACGTCAGCACGGCTGTGCCGCCATCGCCCAGGCTGACCACCACATTGTCGGCCTTGCCAAGCGCATCGGCATCGGCGCCATAGCTGGCCAGACCCAAGCTGAGGCTGTCGATCTGTTGCGGTCCACGCTCGACGGTGCAGCCCGTAGCCCAAGCCACAAATGCCGACGAGTCGGCATGCATGGCTGTGGTGCCGGCGACACCCGCCTCGGGTGCAAACTGCGCCCAAAGCATCGTCGGCACCAAAGCCATTATACAAGTCAATACTTTGTTTTTCATAATATAGTTTTTTGACTTCGGGACTGTGTGACTTCGGGACTTCGAGACGTTTGGCCTGTCCCGCAGTCTCGTAGTCCCGTAGTCCTCTTATTTCACCACGAGTTTTGCGGTACGCACAGCGCTCTCGTTGCTCACGGTGACGAAATACACACCGGCATTCAGCATCTCGGTGTTGATGCGGACTTGCTCGCTAGCCACAGCTTCAACGCTTTCGGTGCTGATCAGACGGCCTTGCACATCGTACACCGAAACCGTGGTCATGCCAGCGTTTTCAATCGTCACGAAGGTCTCGTTGACGGCAGGATTCGGGTAAACACTCAAGACGTTGGCTTGGTTTTCATCCAGGCTTGTGGGAACCCAAACAGGAGTCACTTCCTTAGTCCAAACATAGGTCCATGGAGCGATCTCGGTGCCGCATGACTCGTCGCCCCACTTGATGAAGTCGCCATCTGTAACGGTCTGTTCCTCATAGCCGAGCATAGCCATGCCGCCATTCAGGTTGTACATCCAATAAAGGCCATAGAGAGAAAGTGTGAGTGTACCATCTTCAAAAGTAATGTCTTCTACCATCCATCCATTGTCCACAAAACTAAAACGCAAGTCAGCATTCGCGATGGCATCCATGACCTGTTTCACGGTCACCGTCTCTTCGCTAAAACGGTAGCCCCAAGCCAAGCAGGTGTCGGGTTCGTTCCAATTGACGGCGAAGACCACTTCGTTTTCGCCTTCACCCACCCAGTAAATGATTTCAGAAGAATCGATCATGGCTTCTTCGGCCAGCGGGTACACAGCTGCAACTTCCTTTTCCCAGACATAGATCCAGTTCTCAGGGTCAACCATGGTGCCGCAATAGGTGTCGCCCCACTTCACATACTGTCCATCGGAAAGTGTTTGGACATCAAAGGTATTCAAGGACGAATTGCCGTCGACCAAGTAGGAAACCCACATCGGTTCCGTAAGGCTCAAATCGAGCACACCGTCATTGAAAAAAATGTCGTTGAGCCAGCTACCATTAGGACTATCATAACTGAAACGGTAATCAGCAGCGGCGATTCCGTCCATGACTTCTTTAATGGTAACGGTTTCGGTAGCAAAGCGGTATCCCCAAGCCAAGGCCGTGTCGGGCTCAGCCCAGTTGACGATGAAGACCACTTCGTTTTCGCCTTCGCCAATCCAGTAACGGATGTCGGCAGGGTCGATGGTTGCATCTTGTTGTGCAAACAACTTGGTCGTAAACAGACCAAAAATTCCAAGAAGGAACAAAAGGGTAAAGTTTTTACGCATAATAATATAATTTTAGGTTTGACAATCAATCCATTACATTACAATGCTTGGGGAAAAGGTACACACCTTATAGAAATAAGGAAAGCCAGCTCTTGTCCCGAAAGCCTTGTTTCAGCGACAGGCGGCAGGTCTTCTGACTTACTCCTTTGTTCTGGCCGCCTTCCCGAAAGACTAGGTTTTCAGTGGCATAGTGGCCAGCGTGAAGAGCTTACAGCAGCGGGAACTGCTCGGGATTTGCACCCGATTCCCTATTGAGCCTCGCGGCACCGCTTATCGGCGGCAAAGATAAAGTAAAATCTGATACAGCGGGATGAAAAAACGCAAAAAAAAGTACAGATTCCCCAAGGGAATGGAGTAGCTGTTGTTTTGTGAACAGCGGCGGCATGTCACCGTTACCTACTTTTAGAATTTACAGCCATCGCGTGTAACTGACCACTTTTTTTGGACTTTCAAAGCCTTTTGGCAAGGTGTTGGCAAGGAGATGGCAAGGTGTTGGCATACTCAAACAGCTTGCTTGACTATGCCAACAGTATGCCTAGAACGAGAGAAGAGCGAAGGAAGAGAGAGGCAATCCCCGTAATGTGCAGCTCGGTTTCCCATCACAAGCTGGTTTTGTTGGCAAAGATAATGAATTTATAGGTTATTGCGCAAGTGTTTCGCATTGAAAATGCTGATATTCGATGCTGGCGGATTGCAAATCCGCCAAAACGGGTGAGAACGGGTTAAGTGATAATCAACTGGACCTATACTAAAATCATATTGTTGGACACCTTTTTTATTGTAATCGTATTGAGTTTCTGCTACTGTGTTTTCAGGGTAGTTCAAATGCAATCAATGCAATAATATAGCTCACTAATGATATCACCAAAAATAAGAGAATCAATAACCCTTTCATCCATCGAAATCTTTCATTCTTATATTTAGTTTCATATTCTTTGAACATTGCTTGATGATTTGGAAACAATTTTTCAAAAAACAGTAATCCAATTATTGCTGGTATACAAAAAACAATGATGAGAGTTCTGTTTATCTTTAGATCGAAAATGGATAGTGCGCATTCTGCCAAGGCCAGTGCGTAAAAAGTAAAAGCAACAAACATCAAAAAATATCCTTGACAAATATAACCTTGCATCATTGTCTTCTTGTAGGCAGAGGCTATTCGATAAACGCAGTAATGAAATAAATTTTTCATGATGAGTGTTTATTTGAAGGGTTGATTCTCCATAGTTCCTGGATTTATTCCTTCTTGTATCATTGGGTTAATGGTGGTCTCTCCAAGTTCCGTTTGTTGTAGATTCGTCATTATATTCAATAATAGCCCTCAAAAACGAGTTCGAGGCTGTCTGGACTATGGACTTTATATTTTCTACCTCTTGGCTCATAATACCAACCTGTCGCAAAATCAGAATTTTCATCAGGGAAGGACTTGGGAAAATCTGTATTCAGTTTGTTTTTATCGACAAGACTATTTGCACAATCACTTTCATATAAGAGATTGTTCATGTCTTTGGTGTTTTGTTGAGCCAATAGTTCGTAAAATGAGAGGTTGTCATTGGAAATATTGAAATAATAAACTACCATCTTGTCGTCAACTATCTGATAACCATTAAATAAAGTCGAAATATAAAACATGTTTGTCGACATAAAAACATAGCAATTGTTTCCATCATTGTCTATTTCAACAGAAACAACGCAATCTAATTCATCAGTATAATCGTGTATGAATGATTTAATGGCGTTTAATAGGGTGGGGCAAAATGCAGATGTGTCTTTTTGAGGCAATGTGGTTAAGGTGCTGTCAAGACTATGGTTTTCTTTAGTCATACCATAGGTGCTTTCTTTGTTGTTAGATTGACAACACATTAGTAATACTAACAAAGTCACTAATAAGATAACAATACTATTTTTCATTTTTAAAACCCTAAATTACGATATAAATCTTTATACGACTTGACTTTACGAATGTATATACTATTTTGGGTAGGTGTATAATAATATAATACTGAAGTTGCATTATGATAGAGGTAGTGCGAAGGAAATTTTGACGTAATGCCATTATACACATGCCATTGATGAATGTCTTTCCCCTGAAATTGTTTTTCGTGTAAATCCATTATCAAATTCATATCGCCTCTTAATCTATCTCCACTAGCTCCGCAGAGGCTGAATTTGGGATTTGCAATCCCCGAAATATGCGTTATGTTTTCCCATAACAAATTGTTTTATGGCCCAGCGGGTCGTAGACGATCTGGCTGCGGGTGTTACCAAAGAATACTACTCTACTATTATAAACAGCCTTCATATATCAATTCCAAACTATCACAATTGTGCACCTTGAAAATCTTTCCGTAAGGATCAAACAGCGTGTATAAAGCCTCGTCTGAGTTTTCATCAGGAAAACCCGCAGGGCATTCTTTCAGTAACAAAGTCGTATCTATCAGGCAGGAAACAATACATCCGTCCTTGTTTTCTCGGTTGATGAAGGGATCTATCCTCCCTTCCATGATTGCGCCACATGTAACATCTGTACCATAATAAACAATCAGTTTATCATCGATTAGATAGAAACCTTCAGCAGCTTGTGAATGATAACAAATAGTTTTACTTATGGCGAAGCAACAATCTCCGTCTGTTTTGGCAAACCACAAATCGTAAATCTGTGACTGCATCCTATGATTTGTGTCAGAAATACTTTTCTGTATTTCATCCATTAAACTCTTGCTGAACGGCAAGTTGTCGTTAACAAGCTCTTTGTCATCTATGGTTTGGTTTACACTTGTGTCTTCCTGCTTCTCCTGTTGTGTTTGGTGGATGCATCCCAAAATCAAGCAGAGATGGAGAAGAACTATTATGGCAAAAATCTTTCTCATGATTAAAATCCTAAATTACGATAAAAGTCATTTGCTTTATTAATCTTTCGAATAAAATAATTATTAACCCACACATCATAAAAATACAGATTGTTGCTATACTTATGATAAACATAATGTTTTGGGAAAACCGTATATGTGTCCTGGTACTTAAACCAAACATTGATGTTTTTCATGCCTTGTCTTTCATAGAAATTGTAATCTGATGTTATGGATGCCATATCACATTTGCCCCAAGTATTCCCAATTAATAGTTTAGAAGCACCTTTTGTTCCATCGGGCCAGCAATGTGAATGCATCATAAACACACAATTCATCTTATTGTATTTTTCATTGTATAAATTTGTTACAGACCACTCATCATTAGAAGTCCTAATGACATATTCATTTCCTCCAGAAACACGGTATCCATCTATACCCCATTCAACTTCAGTGTTCTCGGCCATAAAATAAAACACATCAAAAGCCTCTTTTTTGGATGTTGTTGCTGTATAATTACCTCGGTAATCCGACCTTTCATCTGTCAAGCCAGACAGAATAGATAAGTCATAAACAATCAATCCGTTGCTAAAATCACCTGAATAAAAAGCGTCTGCACAATAAAGGACATCATGGGGCGTGTTATTTCCTCCTTCGTATTTTACATATCCCTGTTTGTCAACCGTATAGTTAGACCCATGCAAACCATTATTCCCCTGCGTATATCCCGTGCTCGTAACTGCCGTTCCGTTGACATACCCCGAAGAGCTGTTTCCGCACGGATGCACGCTCCTTCCCCAAAGCACGTCGTTCGGGTCGTCGGAATGGTATCGGGTCGTGGGGTCGTAGCACTGAGGCCGAGGCTCGCGACCATAGCCGTCGCGGTACCATCCCGTCGGGTCGGTGTAGCGCAAAGGGGTGTAATTGCAATAGGCGTAACGATTGAAAGCTTGGGCACTGGCGGGGTCTTGCACGTAGGCGTCTACGGAGAGGAAACTGCTGGTCAAGGGATCGTAGCAGCGGCCATTCATGTTAATGAGCCCGAAAGCTGTCATGTGCTCATGGCCTGTAAAACCTCTGTCAAACATGGGCGTGCCGGAGAAACTGCCGCTCCAAGTCGCAGGGTTGCGCAGGTTGCCCCAGGCATCATAACTCAATTCCTGCTCCACGTTGCCCTCGCTGTCGGTTATCGTGGTCCAGCTGCCGAGATGGTCTTTCAGGATGTAGTGGATGCTCTCCTCGTTGTTCTGCTTCTCCACCACGGCGAACACGCCAAAGGGCCCCACAAGATAGGTAAGCGTCTTAAAGGTGGCACCGCCAGCCCCATGGTCTTCCGTGATGTATTCGCACACACCTACATAGTCTTTGTTAACGGTATGGTCGCTAAACGCCTCAAATGCGCGAATACGCTGATGGTCATAACCATAGGTATAGACAAGGCCCTTGCCGTCCTCACCGATGCTCTTCACTTTGTCGGAACTGGTATACGTGATGGTTTGGCTAGCCGTAGGGAACACACCATCAGCGGTCGCCGCGCTCTTCATGGCATGGGGCCTGACGGGCTGTCCTGGCACCCCAGTAAAGTCGGCATTGGCAAACACGGTCTGTCCATCGGCCTGCTTCGAGGTCATGCGGCTGAGCGCGTCGTAGACGATCTGGCTGTGCGTATTGCCAAGGCATATGTCGGTCAGGCGGTTCATCTTGTCGTATTGGAAGGTCTCCTCCAAGTTGCGGAGGTTGTCCTTTCGGCTGGCTAAATTACCAAAATTATCGTAACCATACGACAAATTCTGCAAATTATTTGAGGTGACGATGCTGTCGAGGTAGTGCATGTCCTCTTTGTATGCCCTGTGGGTGGTGGTGCCATTGCCGAGCATGGCATCGGTCAGTTGGCCATAGGCATTGATTCCATTGGTCTTCCACAAGACGTGTCCGTCTGCATCAAGGATCCTTCTGAGATACCCGTTACCGTATTCGTTTTTGATGCTAACCCCTGTGGGATAGGTGCTTGCACTAATGCGTGAACATTCATCGTATTCCAAATCAGTGATATAAGTGCCCGATGGCCGTTGCTCCGTGGTCCTGACGAGGCGGGCAAAGCCATCGTATGCATACGAAAGGTATTGGATGGCCTGACCCTCGATGGTTCTATGGTGCATGTATTTCAGTGTACCTTTCAAAGCCCCTTCTTCTTCATCGAAAATGTAGTGTGTGGTGGTGTTTTCCATGCCGTCGGTCTCACGCACAAGACGTCCCAAGCCATCGTATTATACTTGTTTATTCCTTCACAAATTTTCCGCTGGACAATTCCTTGCTGCCAGAAACGACACGATAGACATACAGCCCCGTTTCAAGGTTATGTGTGTCCATGGTGATGAGGCTGCCTTGTTTGGTGATGGCGCAATCGAAGCACTTCTCTCCCTTAATGTCGAAGATTTGGAGCCTTAATCCATTGTGCTCTCCTTCGCCTATCGGGATGTTGAGGATGCCGTTGGTAGGGTTGGGATAGGGCAAAAGTTGTGACGGTGCACTGTTTTCTTGCACCACATCCCATGTAATTTCGATGTCCTCACGGCGGAATTTCATGAGTTCTCGACGTTTGAACGGTTCGCCAGGATAGCCATCCCCGTTCCAAGAACCGACGAAAGCAAGGCATCCCCCGTCATTGAAAGCAGCAGGCGAAGACACAATGTATATCACGTTATCGACCCTGAGTACCTTGCGTCCCAAAAGGTTGAGATCCTTATCGACTAAGGTGACGTTGAGTTGTTCCATGTCGTTGGCATAGATGTAGGAACTGCAGTAAGTAAAGGCGAAGATGGTGGAGTCGTTGACATAGGCCGTCGAAGTGCCAACGGGCGAAAACGAGCAGGAGTCGTAAGGTGGCAGGCGAAGCTCAGCATGGATATTGAGTGCCGAATCCAGCTTGTAGAGTTTGTCGTAGTAGAAGGTAAAGCGTGGGTCGTCCTTCCCGTCATATCTTTTGGTATAGGCATCAAAAATGACACAATCATCGTCAAACCATCTGCCCTCGCAACGCGCCTCCATGATATGGTCGGCGTAAGGGTTTATCCCGCCTTGAAGATGGAAGAAGTCCTTGTAGGCGATGATATTGAGGCTCGTGTCGGCAATGTATATGCCAACCGCGTCGTTGGGCGGGAAACTTCCCTGCACCGCAATCATCAGGTTGTCGGAATGCGGGGCATAGAAGATTTCCTCAATGCGTATTACACTCTTGTCGTCGTCAACCACTCTCAACATGTCGCCCTCTTCGTCGAATTCATAGAAACGCATCCTGCACCTGTATGCAGGATAGTGAGCTTTACCATCATAATAGGTTGGCCTACAAGCCAAGATAACGGTGCCCGACTTGGAAAGGATGGATTTCATCATGTAGCCATGGCTTGAATCGTAGAAGTAGTCGAAGGTTTCGTCATCCACATCGTATGTTCTAGACGAAACAGACTCAAGTTTGTCGTTGAAGATATCAACCTGGAGGTATTGTTGGAACAAAGGGTCGCGCAGGCTGTCGTCGCAGATGCCGAACACCATGTAGTTGCCATTGTCGAGTTGGACGGCGCTATGGTATTGGAGCGTCTGGCCTGGCAGATGGACCTTTCGGTCGATGTACTGCCCGTCTTTGCCAATCTTGAGGACAAGTCCGTCATATCGGTAATTTACATTGGTGCCGCCTATGCCAAGAACGTGCTCGCCTGAATCGATGGAGATCATGTCGCGCATGAACCCCATCCCATACGGTACCTCCACTATCCATTCCTGGGCAGACAAGGGCTGGCAAAGAGCAAGTAGGATTAAACATTGAAGAATTCTTTGAATTTGCAATTTCATCGCTTTACGAATTTAAATATGGATGCAAAAGTAGTGTGCCTCCCCGTCCCAGCGGATTTGCAATCCGCTGGTGCCGAGTATGGGGATTTGCAATCCCCGTAATATGTAGCTCGGTTTCCCACCACATACTGGTTTTGTCGGCAAAAATAATGTATTATATGTTACCGCGCAAGTTTTTCGCATTGAAAATGCTGATATTCATGACCCCCGAATTGCAAATTCGGGGGAACGGGGTTGTTACAAGCGACCATCATCGCCAACCCAAACACGAATCCTATGAAAAGATGCCGTTTCATTGCCGCAAAAATAATGAAAAAAAGACATTAGATTCCAAAGATTTGTTACTTTTGCCACAAATTAAAACCTAATGCAATGAAAAAGCTTCTCCTTTTCCTATTGTTGGCCCTTGCCGGAGTGACATGGGCACAAAACACCCCGATGCATGGCTGGCACACCTACTGCACAAGCGAGTTGGCTGATGTTATCAGTTATGGGATACATACCACCGTCGCTACCTGTTATCCTCCTGATATGGCCAGCAACTTTGCGGGTACGCAAATTACAAAAACGGCCATTTTCAGCGACAGCCTTTACGTGGGGGGCATGTATTCCTGTTCCATCTACCTGGGCGGTGAAACGCCTTCGGAGGGCTCGATCGTATATACAATGAGTTGTGACGTTCCCCAAGGCCTCAACGATTGGGCTGAGTTCGACGTTTCCACTCCCATTGGAGTCACAGGAGACGAAACCATCTGGATAGTCTGGCAAGCCGAACAACCGTTGACACCGTATCACATGGGTGTTTGCGACGACATCGACCCCAGCGGCAACGGAATATGGGCATGGAGCGGAACCCAGTGGGATCAACTTTGGTCTTCGACAGGCGACTGGACGGTGAAGACCTATTTCAACTGGGACGAACCGCAGCCCCAGCCCCAAGACGTTTATTTTGCCGGTAACAGCGATGGCGTTGGCAAGGTTTGGAAAAACAACGACTTAATTTACAACATTTCAGATACGACCCTAGTCCATCTATCATCGCTGCAAATCGCGCCCGACGGCAATATCTACACCGCCGGCTACTGCCACGACTCGACCTACGACTTCGTACATGGTCACGTTTGGCTGAACGACAGCCTTGTTTTCGATGCCGACTCCAACACTGCCATCCGCAAATTGGAACTGTTTGACGGCCAATGGATGGCTGCCGGCTTTGGCGAAAACGAATGGGAGAACGTGGCCGGCCTCGTCTGGCAAGACGGAGAAGTGCTGTATGCCTATAGCGACAGCATCCACGACAACCAAATCAATGCGCTGGCCCTCGACACCCTCACAGGCGATGTCTATGCAGGCGGCATCAGTGCTGAATTTGATAGCAGGGCTATCGTATGGAAAAACGACACCATCCTCTGGCAAGCCGACACCACCTCGACCATCAATGCCATCGCCTTCGACGGTACCGACCTTTATTCAGCCGGAATAGTTTATCTTGATGACCAAATCCACGCCACCCTTTGGCAAAACGACTCCATCATCCTCCAATTCACTGGATTTGACATTGCGTCAGGCTTCGATGCTATCGCTTTATATGACAGTAGCATCTATCTGGCTGGTTATGTGGACGATTCAATGTATGTTTGGCGCGACGGCGAAGTGCTGTATGCCCATCCTCGAACCAGCTTCTCCGAAATCAAGGCCTTGGTGGTCAACGAGGCAGGCGTCTATTATGCAGGTCAAACCGACAGTGTGGGCACCGTATGGAAAGACAATGAAATCCTCTATCAGCCTGAAGGCTGCGACATCGTTGAAGCGCTTTGCGTGAAGCCTACACTTCCACCTCCCCCGCCACCAACATACACCCTTACCGTATTAGCCGACAGCACTGGATGGGGCACGGTTACCGGTGGAGGCATCTTTCACTATGGTGACACTGCCATCATTAGCGCCATTCCCATCGTAGGCCACGAGTTCCTTTACTGGAACGACAGCATCACCGACAACCCGCGCGAGATCATCGTCACCCAAGACAGCACTTTTATCGCCATGTTTGCCCGCAGCCAGTTCGTCATCAAAGTCGAATCCGACCACCCACAATGGGGCACGGTGGCAGGCGGAGGCACCTATTACTATGGCGATACCATCCAGATATCGGCCACACCCTATTTAGGCTTCGCCTTTGCCGGCTGGACCGACGGTGACATGACCAACCCGCGAACCGTCATCGTCACCGAAGACCAAACCTATACCGCACATTTCGAGATACGGCAATGCGTCATCACCACTGAAGTGTATCCTGAGAACGCAGGCTCCATCATAGGAGGCGGCACGTACAATTATGGCGAGACCATCCACCTGACCGCACACAGCAATCCAGGCTATGTGTTCAGCGAATGGGATGACGGTGTCATCACCAATCCGCGAACCGTCTTCGTGGAAGGCGACGCCACCTACACCGCCGTGTTCAGGCTCCTCCAGTACGAAATCACCGCCGAATGCGACCCGGTGGAAGGCGGTACGGTGACCGGTGCGGGTATCTACGATTACGGCAGCACCGCCACACTGACGGCTACGCCCAACGAGTATTACATCTTCGTCTGTTGGAGCGACGGCATCGCCAGCAACCCACGCCACGTGACCGTTACACAAAATGCCAGTTATAAAGCGTTGTTCCATCAGCAAGGCACACCCCAGCACACCATCACCGTACTGGCTAACAACTCCGAACTGGGCGCTGTGTCGGGCAGTGGCACCTATCCAGAAGGCACAACTGTCGAGATTAGTGCAACACCTTACGAAAACGTTGTATTCAACGGCTGGAACGATGGCAACACCGACAATCCCCGCAGTGTCACCGTCACGGAAGACATGACTTTCACCGCCATGTTCGAGTACATTCCTCCCGTCGTGACCTACACCATCATTGTGCGGTCGGAGAATCCATTGCAAGGCAGTGTGTATGGTAGCGGCACCTACCCTGAGAATACCGTCATCAACATTGGCGCCACCCCTTCGCCAGGATTCTACTTCTCTGGCTGGCAAGACGGCGACATGAACAATCCGCGTACCATCATCGTTACCGAAAACGCCGAATACATCGCTTCATTCTCACACATCCCTGTCGAGACCTTCACAGTCACCGTGTATTACGATGAGACCCAAGGCTTCATCATTGGAGCAGGCACCTATCAGGCAGGAAGCACGGCCAGCATCGCAGCCATCCCCTCCGACGGATACCGGTTCCAAAGATGGAACGACGACACCACCGACAATCCCAAAGAAGTACTTGTCGACCATGACATCATATTGGCTGCCTTCTTTGAAAGTACAGGCGTGGAGGAAAGCGGATTAGGATCCGTCAAGCTCTACCCCAACCCTGCCAACGACAAAATTTGGATGGAAGGCCTTGAGGGAGAACATGAAATCAGTATCTATAACGCCATGGGCATCAAAGTCGAATCCGTAATCAAGCAAAACGACTGCGAGCTCAGCATCGACGGATTGACTTCAGGTCTCTACCTCATCAGTATTGACGGAAGACATACGATGAGATTCATAAAGAAGTAAAGGATACGATTTGAAACAAAAATAAAGGTGAGCCTTTAGCGAGGCTCACCTTTTTCATATTACGGAAATACTCCTTTTACTTTGTCAGTACAAGCTTCAGCGTCTCGCTGCCTGACTCCGACACAGCATTAATGAAATACACGCCTGAGTTCAGCGTGTTGAGGTAACGCTCAAACGATGTGTGGTTCAAACCGTTGAAGCTATAGGAATGCAGTTTGTGACCCATGAAGTCATAGATAGTCAATTCGGCCTTATGAAGGTCATTCAACAACACATGCACCTCACCGTTGGAAGGATTGGGATACACTGTGATGATATGGGCAGGGGTGTTGCCTATTGGCTCTTCAACGCTCAACAGCTCCAAGGCTTGGCTGAAGTCGGGGATGCCATATCCATATTTGCTGTCAGGATTATCGGCACGGTCGCCGCTAGCACGGATGACATCGCAAAGCTCCTGCACCGAAGTGTAAGGCAACGCCTGACGCAAGCATGTCACAGCGCCAGCCAACACGGGCGTGGCAAACGAAGTGCCATCGCCATTATAATAAGGCCACCAGCTGCCATAACCCGAAGCCACGTATGTGCCTTGTCCCATTGCCATCACATCAGGTTTGATACGATCATCGTAGGTCGGGCCCACCGAACTGAACGAAGCACGGTTGCCGTTGCCATCGACAGCGCCGACGGTCAGGATATGCTCGGCATCAGCAGGGATACCCAAAGTGCAAACGCCATCCCCTTCGTTGCCAGCGGCATTCATGCAAATCATGCCACGAGATGCAGCAATTTCTGCACCGATTGTCATGGGAGCTGTCTTTCCATCAAAATGTTCAAAAGGATGATTCCACTCGCTCATGTCGAAGCTGATATAGCCCAATGAGGTGGTGCAAACATCCACGCCAAGGCTGTCGGCATATTCGGCACCCGACACCCAGTTGTATTCCTCGATGATGTTTTCCGTGTCGCCATCCTCGGTGTGAATCAGGTAATACGAAGCCTTGTAAGCCGTACCCACCATGTTATTGGGGTCGTAGGCGGCCATGGTGCTCAAGCAGGAAGTGCCATGCGTGCTCTGTGAATACACCGAACTTGAACCATAGACGAAATCACGGACGCCAAGCAGACGGCCTTCCTCTCTCATGTTGTCGAAACAGGAAGCCTCTTCCGTTCCAATGAAGCCACCATCAAGAACGGCGACTACAACGCCTGTGCCATCATAACCTATATCGTGCAACAGATTGACTTTCAGTTGTGTAACCTGAGCTTCGGCACCGCCATAGAAGCCGTTCATCCCACGATTGACTGACGAGGGCTTCATCTCGTTGGCCATCCAGCGTTCCTTAAGTTCTTGTGCTTTAAGGTCATTGGGGCAATTGCGCACCTCTGCAACAAAAGGCAAGGCATTGATGGCTCCTATTACGTTTGAATCAGTAGTATAGACTGAAACACCATTCAACCATTTTGAGGGGTTGATCAGTTGGGCACCGCAATCGGCCACTGCCTGTAGATATTGCGGATTGACAGGGATGTCGTATGCATCGATGGTAATACCCAGATTGGCACGGCGTTGCAAAGCCCTTGGACTCAAGTAATCCTCAGGATTGTCAATAGAATAAGGCGAGTCGTTCTTGTCGGTGAACTGCACCCAATAGATGTTGGTCGCGACTTGCGCCTCAGCAAACAAAGAGGCTGCAAAAAACAGCAATAAAAAAGATAATTTTTTCATAGAAATAAGACTTTAAAACGCGCAAAAATAGTAAGATTTTTGATTTAAGATTCAAAATTCAATATTTAAGATTAAAAATCAAAATTCAAGTTCTTATTTAACTACAGATTACACAGATTTTACAGATGTTTTCGGGTCAGAATTTTGCAGCTTCGCTCCCGATGATCACAGATAAGCCACACACATTCTACATTCAGCATTCATTATTCTGCATTCTGCATTCAGCATTCTACATTCTGCATTCTGCATTCTACATTCAGCATTCTGCATTCAAAAAATTCACTACTTTTGCAAAAAATTTCAACGCCATGCGCATCGACATCATCGCCGTTTTTCCCGAAATGTTTGAGGGACCTTTTACCGAATCCATCATCAAACGTGCTGTAAACAAAGGCATTGTGGAGATTGGCCTGCATAACCTCCGTGACTACAGTACCGACAAGCACCACAAGGTGGACGACTATTCTTTTGCAGCCGGTGCGGGCATGGTGATGATGATCGAGCCTGTCGACAACTGCATCACCCACCTCAAAAGCCAACGCGACTACGACGAAGTCATCTACATGAGTCCCGATGGCGAGCTTTTGGATCAGCCGATGTGCAACCATCTTTCCATGAAACAGAACCTCATCATCCTTTGCGGACATTACAAAGGCATTGACGAACGCATCCGTGAACATTTGATTACCAAGGAAATAAGCATTGGTAATTATGTCCTTTCGGGAGGTGAACTGGGTGCAGCCGTCTTGGTTGACAGTCTGGTGCGACTTATTCCCGGTGCACTAAGTGACGAGACCTCAGCGCTTTCCGACTCATTTCAGGACGGTTTGGTGTCGCCACCCGTCTACACAAGACCGAGAAACTACAAAGGTTGGGAAGTGCCGGAGATTCTATTGTCGGGCAACGACCTAAAAATCAATGAGTGGAAAATG
>JAEEGJ010010216.1_pt1 | contig 24610 bp, 15 predicted proteins | sample 8958761 | NCBI WGS metagenome assembly JAEEGJ01 (sample SAMN16246546, study PRJNA631951) | gut metagenome | biome: gut microbiome; feature: rumen; material: RS-attached | host: Bos | place: Iran: Karaj | collected 2018-10 | reverse complement strand
TTGGCGTTTCTTTAATGAGGTTACGCGCAAATTCCTTGACATTCTCAGGGAACATCTTCGATTCTTCGATCAAGCGCGAATACTTCTCCTCCGCATCTTGGAACGTGCCAGGAATGCACGACGTGGAATGCAGCTTTTTGCAATGTTCTGCAAAAACTTTAATATATTCCTCAAGATGTTCTGGATTTTCACCAACGCATTTTGAAATCGAGCGCTTCCCCACGATGCGTTCGTAAATCAGCCCCAAACGACCGTCCTGTTCGACAATATCGCCCACATGCGGCGTCGGGATTCCAAGTGAAACCACTTTCCGGCAAATATCCTGCTCGCGGAGCAATTCCTCCTTCGTCGAGCAAAAACCCGGAAAACCCAATTTCAGCATCCATTTGCCATCCGGACTATTGTAGTTCTCGGAATTGTGACGATTGCTGAACATCGTCCATTGTGATAAGTCAATTTTCTCCATAATGGTAAAATACACCATTTTATTGGAGAAATCACAAAAAAAATCGCTTTTTTCAAAAGTGAACAAAATCACACCGTGATGGAATTCACATTAAAAAACACGCAAAACTAAATATATTTTCGTCATCCAAAAAGGAAAGGAGGGTGTATATGGAACCGCATAATCGCAGCAACGAAGGCGATGATTATATTCCGCCATTCAAGCCGTAACACCATTTAGTTACAATGCAAAAAACGAGCCCGCAAGGACTCGTTTTTTTTGCATAAATGAAGCCGTATCGCGACGGCAATAAGGCTAATTAAACCTTGAGTTCTCCAGCATCAATGGAATCCCATGCTGGGATTGCTTCGATTGCCGGGCGGACTTCTTCGGTCACGAACTTCACGACCTGACCAGGAGCGCGACCCACGAACTTGCGGAGGTCGAGGATTTCCTTGAGCTTTTCTTCGGTGATACCGAGCTTCTGGAACTTTTCGTTCTTCAGAACGCGTTCGAGCAAGTCATTGTCCTTGCCCTGTTCCTTCACGACCTTGCCAGCTTCCATGGACATCACGCGGATTTCTTCGTGGAGTTCCTGACGGTCGCCGCCATTCTTCACGCCTTCCATGATGATGTTTTCAGTTGCCATGAACGGGAGTTCAGCCATGATGCGCTTTTCGATGACCTTCGGATAAACGACGAGACCGTTCGTGACGTTTTCAGCGATGATGAGCATGGCGTCCATAGCGAGGAATGCTTCAGGAATTGCCAAGCGCTTGTTCGCACTGTCGTCAAGCGTACGTTCGAACCACTGCGTTGCCTGAGTGAAGGCGGTGCTGTTCACCTGGGCCATCACGAAACGAGCCAGAGAGCAAATGCGTTCGCTGCGCATCGGGTTACGCTTGTAAGCCATGGCGCTGGAGCCGATCTGGGTCTTTTCAAACGGTTCTTCCACTTCCTTCACGCCCTGCATGAGGCGCATGTCGGTAGCAAACTTGTGCAGAGACTGAGCGATGGAGCTGAGCACCTGGTTCACGCGGTTGTCCCACTTACGGGTGTAGGTCTGACCGGTAATGGTGAGCACGCGCTTGAAGCCAGCCTTGGCAGTCACGCGACGGTCGAGTTCCATAATCTTTTCTTCGTCGCCGTTGAACAGGTCCATGAAGCTGGCCTGCGTACCGGTCGTACCCTTCACGCCGCGGAACGGAAGCACTTCGATGAGGAAGTTCAATTCTTCAAGGTCGATGAGCATGTCCTGGAGCCAGAGGCAAGCGCGCTTACCGACGGTCGTGAGCTGGGCGGCCTGGAAGTGCGTTGCACCGAGCTGGGCCATGTCCTTGTATTCCATCGCAAACTTGGAAAGCTTGTCCATCACGCGGCAAAGACGCTTGCGAACGAGGATCATAGCCTGCTGCATTTGGATGAGGTCGGTGTTGTCACCCACGAATGCAGACGTTGCACCGAGGTGGATGATGCCCTTCGCCTTCGGGCACTGCACGCCGTAAGCATAGACGTGGCTCATCACATCGTGACGGCGACGCTTTTCTTCTTCTTCGGCAACTTCGAAGTTGATATCCTTTTCGTGAGCCTTCAATTCATCGACTTGCTCCTGCGTAATCGGGAGGCCGAGCTCCATTTCGGATTCGGCGAGGTAAATCCACAGCTTGCGCCAAGTCTGGAACTTGTACTGCGGGCTGAAGATGAAACTCATTTCCTTGCTAGCATAACGCTTGATAAGCGGGCTTTCAAATTGATCACGCATGATTTATCCTTGGTTTAAATTTTACAAGGACAAAGATAGAAAATTACTTGAATTCAGGCGCGATGGTCATAATCATATTCACGCCATGCAAGCCATGGAAACCGAACTGCAATCGGAAAAGGTAAAGATCCGGTCGACGGACTCGAATACCAAAACCCCAGGAGTTGTAATAATGGTCCAAGCTCCACTTGTTTAATTTAGGGGCTATCATCGCATATTCATCAAACAGCACACCATCGACAAACAGGTCTACCGGCCAACGGTATTCCACACTCAAAGACATCATATTATGCGTTGTCCATTTGTCACTATAGCCACGCAAGGGGGTATTGGCGTTCAAGTTGATAAAAGCGTCATGGGGAGCTCCCCCCTCTTCCATTTCCAAAAGGCTAACCAAACGGTATTGCAAGGCTATAACACGGCGTTCAAATAGCGTATTGCGAACCTGTTCCGGACGCCAAACACGCATCACTTCATCCCAAGAAAAGTCAGTATAGAACCGGCGATTTTCACGGGCCTCCTGTACCGAAAACACATAATTCTGGGCGCGCCCCAAATAGAAATAGTGTTGGAAAATAAATCTCGTTGTCCAAAAGTCATGATTCAAGCCGCCATCTTTAATGACCTTATCCTGGTCAGACTCAGGCATAATTCCCAAGTCTTCGTACCGCACACCGGAATATTTTCCCACAAAGGTATAGTCACCCTCCAACACCACGCGAGTTCCGCGGGAAGGGGCGTAGGGAGCATCCAGGTTATCATACACGATGGAAAAGCCCACCGGAACCTGATTTACTTTCTGGTACAAGCCACGGTCTTCAATTTTATATTTATCGCTAATCAGCACCGAATCCTGAACATCCGGATGACTTGCCCGGCTGCAATAAAGAGATGTCCAAATTTCGGCATTCCAGTTCGCAGAACTTGTAATAGGTGCGCCCAAACGCCAAGTAAACTCATAACTGGAATCAGGCTGTAAATAGCTTTCCTTCGATTCTGGAATCGTGAATCCATTGTCGCGGTCAAAATCGATATCGTATCTAAAGCCACCGAAAAAACGGGTCCCAAACAGGGAATGCTTTGTGTAACGAGCCGTCAAGCCCATGTCCCCATTCGCAAAGTACTCCCCTTGCAAAACCAGGTAATCCTTATTGAAAAACACGCTGCGATGACGATAATTCATGCCAACCATGGTTCGCGAACCCGGCTTAAAATTAAAACTGGGGTAAACCATTATCTTGTAATCTTCGCCAAAAGAAATCAATTCAACGGTCTTTTCGATGACTCCGTTCTTAAAGGCGTAATCCACAGGCTGCGCAATCGGGTAAATAAGACCATTCAGAAAAGGCTGGATAATATGTTCAACAGGCCACATCCAGGCTGATTTTTCGGAACTTTCGGTACTAGTACTATCAACAGATTCTTCCACAGAAGCCCCAGTATCGGAAACTTCGGTATTGGAATTCTCTTCAGCAAAAAGCGATACAACGCCAAACAACCACAGCGAGGCAAAAACACAAACCCAGAGACTTCTCGACTCCCTTTTTAACATGCCCCTAATTTAGCTTATTAAATCGAATAATGAATATAATAGTTATATTATTTATATGTTTTCGGCTTTTGCCAAATTAATTCGTAAGATAGCCCACTATCCCAAGACAATGATTGGGCTGTTCCTCGCTATTACACTTGTATGTATTTACCCTATCGAAAACCTTCGATGGGAAATCCAGTTGCAAGATACACTTAAAGGTCACGAAGTAGAAGAAGATTACCAGACCATCGAAAATGCCTTTGGCGGTCTCGGCAGTCTGACGGTCGTCATTCAATCGAAAGACAGTGCCGCCAACTACAAGTTTGCCCAAAATTTGGCACGCCAGCTTGAAAAGGATCCGGCAGTCCACTATACCGAATACGACACGGACCTGGACTTTTTCAGGAGGAACAGGCTCCTTTATGCAAGTGAGAAAGACCTGGACTTGGTGATCGAAAAGCTAGACAAGGTCAAAGACGAGCAGATTAAGAAACTCAATCCGCTACTGGTAGACTTGTCCGATGCGGCAGCGGCACCAGCCCCACGCGACACAATCGAAATCATTTCTCAAATTGAGTCCAAATATTTCAAAAGCCTGCAACAGGATTTTTCCAACCAGCAAGGTTCCATCCGAGTCGTGGACATTTATCCCGCCACATCCCTTTCGGACTTGCAGGCCAACAGAGATTTGCTGACGAAAGTGGAACATTTCGTCGAAGAAAACGGCGAGGGAATCAACGTCTACTATACCGGGAAAGTCTACGATTCCATCAAGGCCGGCAAGGCTCTACTCCCCAAGGCAAAATTTGCCGGCGGGGTTGCCGCCCTCATTATTCTCGTGCTCTTGATTATCAACTTTTACCGGCAGCCCCAGTTGATTTTTATTTCAGCAGTTCCCCTGGCCCTTCCGACCCTATTCACCCTAGCCAGTGCCTACGTGCTTTACGGCAGAATCAACCTGTTCACCCTTTCTCTCGGACTCTTGCTGCCGGGGCATGCCTGCCAGATTCTTACCCACGTGTACACTCGTTACTTCCATGAACGAGAACGCAAGCTGAGCCCAGCTCTCTGTATCGAAAGCGCCCTACTCGGAATCGGTCCCGTCGTTGCCGCCTCGTCCCTTGTGATGGCGGGCCTGTTCAGCGCATTCATTCTTGTTCCCCTGCCGGGCCTCAGAGAATTCGGCGTCCTGGGAGCTATCGGAAGCTTACTGAACCTTTTGGTTTGCCCACTCCTTACAGCATCCCTATTGTTCCTCTTGCAGCGCAAAAAGCCCTTCGAAATCCGATTCGAAGGAATGTCGCCGAAGCACCGCAAACGCCTCTTTTCGTTCAAGACGAACTGGATTATCATCGTAACCATAAGCGTTGCCAGCGCCGCCGCTTGGCTTTACAGCGGAACAAACCTTACCTTCCTCTATGATTTCAAAAAAACCGAAATGCAGTTGGAAGAGCGGGAAGCCAAAGCTCTGATTGCAGAGACTGGTTTCTCGACATACGATCCTATCATCGTGATGCTCCCCGATTCGTCTTACAACGACGACCTGGTTGAAAACTTCGAGCACCTGCAAAAGAAAGGCCGCCTGAAGGACCTTGGCAAGATTTATACGCAGTACCAGTTCTTACCCAAGGCCAGCATCGAAAAGAAGCACAAGATCGAAACCCTGAAAAAGATGATATCGGAAGATGTCCTGGAAAGGCTGAATCCCAAGGACAGTGCCGCCATTGTCGAGATGTTTGACAACTACGAAAGTGACATCAAGGGCTTCGAGCTTTCCGAAGGCATCCGCAAGAAATTCTCCGACAGGAACGGCAATTCGGGCGTTTTCGCCTTCATCATCCCCAGTTCCGACCCCAACAACGGCCTTATCTGCCGTCAAATCGCAAAGCAGTTGAAGCAGATCGACGGAATCCACGACAAGACCTTCAAGATTTGCGGAACCCCCATTTTAAGAGCATCGCTTTTGGACACTATTCTTGGCAATATCGACAAATCCATTCTCCTGGGAACCATCCTGCTTTGGATTATCCTCTTGATGTTCTATAACAAGCTAAGCCGGGCGTTCTTTACCCTGTTGCCCTCCCTATTCGCCATGAGCTGGGTTACCATCCTGGTCCACGTATTCAACATCCAGATTTCTGCATACAGTTCCATCGCCTTTGTTCTTTTGATTGGCGCCAGCGTAGACGGATCCTTGCAGCTGTGGTCTTCGTACTACGAAAAGCAAGGTGGCAACGCATGGACCGTTCTGCAGACGAAATTGATTTCGATACTGATTGCCCAAGGAGCCTCCTTTATTGGAGCACTGGCCATGTTGTTCTCTTCGCACCCGGGAATTAAGGGCATGGGACAGATTGCAGTACTTGGGCTGATTTGCATTTTCATTTCTCAATTTACCATTTACCCCTTGGTGGCAAGCACCTTGGACGCCTACCGCATTTTGAAAAAGGCTAAACTCAGACATGAAAGACTTATCCACAAGAACTCTTAATATCGCCGCCTCTTTAACCGTCGCTATCGACACCTTGGCCAAACAGATGATTGCTGACGGCAAGGATGTTGTAAGCCTCGGTGCCGGCGAGCCCGATTTTCCGACTCCTACCCCGATTCAAGATGCAGCCTGCAAGGCCATTCGCGAAGGCAAGACCCGCTACACCGCTCCCGTAGGCATTCTGGAAGTCCGCAAGGCCGTGGCTGAAAAATTGAAGGTCGAAAACGGACTGGATTATAAGCCAGAACAGATCATCATGACAAGCGGCGCAAAGCACGCCGTTTTCAACTCGCTGGCCGCCTTGGTAAACGAAGGGGACGAAGTGATTATCCCCGCTCCCTATTGGGTGACTTACCCGGAACTGGTGAAGTGGCTCGGCGGAAAGCCGGTAATCGTAAACACCAAGATTGAAGACGGATTCAAGATCAAACCCGATGCATTAAAGGCCGCCATTACCGCCAAGACCAAGGCAATTCTCTTGAACAACCCCTGTAACCCCACGGGTGCCGTTTACAGCAAGGCGGAACTTGAAGCGCTTGCCAAGGTGATTGTCGAAAGCGACATTTACTGCATTTCGGACGAAGTGTATGAATACTTCACCTACGATACGGAATTCTGCTCCGCAGCAGCCCTCCCCGGCATGGCGGAACGTACCATCGTAATTAACGGATTTTCCAAGTCTCACTGCATGACCGGCTGGCGTATCGGTTACGACGCCGCTCCCGCCGAAATTGCAAAGATTATCGGCAAGATTCAAGGCCAGGCCACCCACCACCCGAGCAACGTGGCACAGTACGCCGCCCTCGGAGCTTTGCAGATGGACAAGAGTAACGTTCATGCCATGCAGGCAGCCTTCCGCAAACGCCGCGACTACATGCTCAAGCGTACCGCCGAGATTCTGCCGGAACCGTGCCGCGCTCCCGAAGGTGCTTTCTACTTGTTCGCCCCGGTCAAGAGCTTCTACGGAAAGAAAACTCCCGAAGGTAAGGACATCAACGGTTCCATCGAACTTTGCGAATACTTGTTGCAATCCCAGGGACTTGCCATTGTGCCGGGCGCTGCCTTCGGCGACGACAGCTGCGTGCGATTCTCCTATGCTGCAAGCGACGAGACTTTGCAGAAGGCATGCGACAGGTTTATAAGGGGACTGAGCAATCTAAAATAACTATCGTGAAATGTGAAATGTGTGATGTGTAATGTGAAATTAAAAATCCATCAAACATCTCTCATTCAACATTTCCCATTCCTCATTAACCATATGCAGTCTTTTAGAATTATCACTCCGCAGATGGGCGAACCGTTTACCATCGGTCGCAAACCAGACAATTCTCTGGTGCTCGACAACCCGATGGTTTCGCGCTACCATGCGGTGCTGGAATTCGAAGACAAGCATTGGATCCTGAAGAACCTCACGCAGAACAGCGTGACTCAGGTAAACGGCAACGATGTCGAAACCGCAGTCCTTGAAGACGGCGACACCATTCTCATTGGCCCCTTACAGCTCCGCGCCACACTGAAGCATGGAAACCTGCAGCTCCTGCTCATGGAATCGGTGGAACGGGACTTGGTGCAGACCAAGAGCCTGAGCAACACCTGGGAAGCTTTAGACAGCCTGCACATGGATATTCCCGAAGGTTGCTCCGCCAGAGTCCATGCAGGAAAAGCCGAAATCAGCTTTAAGGACAAGATTGTCAATACCCAAGGGAAATCCACACGCCTAATTCAACTTGAAGAAGGTAAAATGATTCGCCTTCCCGGCTGCACCATGAGTTACGCCCAAGGGGAATTGACCTGCAAGAACTTGCCTCTAGGCTTTGACGTAGAAGTGGAAAATTTGGATGTCTTTGCGGGGAAAAAGCAACTGCTCAAGGGCATCGATTTTAAGCTCCGTGCCGGAGAAATCCTCGCCATCATCGGACGCTCGGGTCAAGGAAAATCGACACTTTTGCGTTTGCTGCAAGGCAAGCATAAAAGCGGGCAAGATTCCTTCGTCAGCATCGGGAAGCTGGATTACCGCAACGAAGAAATCCGCAAACACATCGCCTTCCTGGAACAGGACCCGGAACTGCGCCGCGACTTGACCGTCAAGGAAACCCTTTTGGACGGTGCGCGAGTGGGAATGTCCAAGCAGGACTTCAAGCGCAACGCTGCTGGGCGACTGGAAAAGTTCTCCGAACTTTTCGGGCTGAGCGCAAGACTCGATAACCCCATTCGCACGCTCAGCGGCGGCGAATGCCGCCGAGTCGCCCTCGCCAAAGAACTTATGGGAAACCCGGGCCTGATTGTTCTCGACGAGCCCCTTTCGGGCCTCGATCCCTACAACAGCAAGATTCTCTGCACCCACTTGAAGCAGCTGGCCTTCCTCGGCCACACGATTATCCTGACGACCCACAGCTACGAAGCCCTGGAAATCGCCGACAAGATTCTCGTTTTGCACCAAGGGCAGCAGGCCTTCTTCGGAAGCCCCAAGGAAACCTACAACTACTTCGAAAGTGACGATCCCGAAACCATTCTCACCAACTTGAATGACGAGACCGCTACGCAGTGGAAAACAGTTTTACAAGAGCGCGTTACAGCACCGATCAGAAGTACCTCCGCCCTTGAAGCCCTAGTCCCAAGCTATTTCCCGAAGATGCACTTGTCTCCGGTTTTCTTGTACAAGCTTTCCATTACCGCCAAGCAATGGTTCCGGGACAAGGGCAAGTTCCTGACCCTCCTTTTGCAGCCTCTCATCATCGGCTTCCTTTTCTCGCAAATTTTTTCGAACCTGACCTCTCTCTGGATTGTCGCCTTTGCCATTATCCTTTCGGCAAACTGGCTTTCCCTCTCCCTTTCGATTCGAGAAATCGTCCAGGAAAAAGAGATCTTGCAGGCTGAATTCCGCAAGGGTGTTCCCGTACTCCCGACGATTCTCTCCAAAGCCCTTTTGCCCACCGTAGTTGCCTTTATCCAGACCCTTATCGTTTACACCTTCGTAGGTTTCCGCACTCTCAACTGGCCCTCTCCCCCGCAACTTCTGCTGGTGATTCTCCTGATGGTTCTTCCGCCTGTAGCCGTGGGCCTTGTAGTGAGTTCGCTTTCCAAAAACGCCGGACAGGCAAACGCCATGCTCCCGCTTTTGATTATTCCGCAGGTCGCCTTGGCCGGAGCCCTGGTGCCCTTGGACCAAATGCAAGCTATCGGGCGCATTCTTTCGACCATTATTTGGTCCCGCTACAACCAGGCAAGCCTTTTAAACCTGCTCCTAGAGCGCAAAGACGCTATCGAAAACACAATTCTTGCCCTCGGCATCACATTATGTTTTTATATTGTGGTTGCAATAAAACTAAACTGGTCTAAGAAAGCAAAATGATCGCCCCGCAAAAGTCTGAAGTATTTCCGCGTCCCTTTAATGAAAACTACGACCTCATTGGCACCCTCGGTAAGGGGGGCATGGGAAATGTTTACAAAGCCCTAGACAAGAGGCTCGGACGCGAAGTCGCATTCAAGATTTTGGACGCCTCTTCCGATGAAGAAGCGATCAAGCGTTTCTATATGGAAGCGCAGGCGATGAAGGAACTGGACCACCAGAATATCGTTCACGTATTCGACTTCGGTCAAGAAAAGAACCAGCTCTTTATTGCCATGACTTATGTGGAAGGCATTAACCTTGCCGACATTCTGCACAAGAAGGAACAGCTTTCGTTCGAAGCAATCGAAGTCATTATCCGCCAAATTGCACGCGGACTTCTTTACGCTCATAGCAAGGGCATTGTTCATCGCGACGTAAAACCCTCGAACATCATGCTTACCCGCGACAACCGCGTCTACATCATGGACTTCGGCATTTCCTACATCCAGGAAATGGAAAAGGACAGACTCACGCGCACGGGCATGACCATGGGAACGCCCGAATACATGAGCCCTGAACAGTGCCACGGCGACAACGTGACCATTCAGTCTGACATTTACAGCATGGGCGTGATTCTTTTCGAAATGACCTGCGGCCGCCTCCCCTTCGAAGGTAATCGCCCGGTAGAAATCGCCTTGAAGCACGTTCAGGAACAGCCGCCTGCACCGGAACTTTTCCGCAAGGACATGCCCCCCGGACTTTCGAAGTTGATCCTCAAGTGCCTCAAGAAAAAACTGAACGAGCGCTTCCACGATATGCAGGAATTCTTGGACGCTTGCGACCAGGTGTTCCCCACGGAAAAAACGGTACGCCCCCAGCGCCCCACCATGGGTCACACGCCGCTCCGCCGTCGCACAGCCTCCATTGCCGAAATGGCAAACATCATTACGCCGCGGGCCCGCATGCTCAAGAAAAAGCTGACGGCTCTCGCCATCTTCATTTTCCCGCTCATCATCATGCTCCTGATTTTGCTGATGCTGACCCACAAGCCTGAAAGCACCCTGCGGGAACTGGAATGGAACGACGCCCTGGGAAATTTCGAAACGAAGCAGTTGGAAATTGACATTTCTGGCGGTTACCCCCTGGATAACCTGAACGATAACGACCTTAAAACGGCCTGGCTTTACACCATGCCCCAGAAGCCGCAGAATCCCGTGCTCACGCTGTATTTTGACGGCAACGCCATCGTAACCCATTTCGGTATTGCTATCGGTTACCAGAAGTCCGTGGACGATGCCTTCGGTGACCGCTTCCGCATTTTCAAGAAGCCGAAAACCATTACGCTGGAAACCAAGGACGGATTCAAGCAGAAAGTAAAACTTGAAAATATCCGCGGCATGCAATATCCCAATATTCAGGCCATGGAAACCAGCGAACTCAAAATTTACCTGGATGACGTTTTCGAAGCCGAAAACGAAGATTTCGCCATTTCGGAAATCCGCCTGCTGGGAATGGAACTTCCCTAAATCCCCGCTTTTTCAAAAAACGGCGTATATATACATAGAGACACTCTCAGAAAAGGAACTCTATGTTTAAAAACGCATCTAAAGCAACCAACCGTCCCAAAGGCAACTTTATTGAAACCCAGGCTTCAGCATACTTGAGCCGCCAGGGATATAGGATCGTGGCACGCAATTACGCCTACCAGGGCGGAGAATTGGACATCGTGGCGCAAGACGGAGAGACTCTCGTTTTTGTAGAAGTCAAGTCCGTTTGGAATAACCAGCAAGGGAATCCAGCCACCCGCGTAAACACCTTAAAACAGCGAAAAATCTGGAAGACCGCCTGTCATTTCTTAAGCACTCAAAAGGACAAAGCCCCCAAGGGCTTTTATACCCCCTGCCGATTCGACGTGCTGACCGCTAGAGTTTACCAGAAGCCCTTGCTGTTCGTACATTACAAGAACGCCTTTGAAGGCAACCAGGTAATACCGCAGATATAATGTGAAATGTGTAATGTAAGGTGTAAGATGATTAATTACACATCCCACATTTCACATCGCTCTATTCTACTTCATTGAGTAGAACAACCGGGATGTCCGTCATGTCACGGAAAGACGCACAGTCTGTCAGAATGCAGTCTGCGCCACAGACATAGGCCGTGGCAAGCCGCAAGGATTCTTCATTATTCAGCTTGTGGGTTCCGGCAAATTCGGCCGCCTTGACGGCAATTTCGCCAGTTACCTCGCAGGCTTTCACATTGCGGGAATGTTCAAAGAACTCGCGATACTGACGAGAAAGGAGACCTTCACCAGCGGCAAAGGCCTTCTTCGAAAGTTCAAACAAAGTAATATTTGAAACCAGGAGAGTCAAATTATTTTCGTAGGCAAAATCAAGCACCGACGACACCACGGGGTAATAATCCGGGTGCATCTGCAAAAGACGCACCACGGCGCCAGTATCCAAAAAGAGGACTCTTGATTTTTCAAGCGCCTTATTCATAGATTTCCATGTAGGCGATATCTTCGCGCATACCGGCACGAACCATCTTGAAGCGCTGAGCCTGGGGATAGAAGTACCAGATCATCCACTCGCCCGCCATGTCGGTACGCTTGGTCTTGATGGCAATAGGCTTTTCGCCGTTAAAGAAGTCGCGCTTATGGGGAATCACATGTTCGAAAGGTCTATATACGTGGGAATCTTCGCCAGCAGCACGTTCAATGAAACCATTGCCGTCCTTACTCCAGGTGATGGTCACGGTTCCATTATCGTCCTTAACTTTTTCGCAGCTGTCGAAACCACTGCCGCACCACAGGTACTTCTTGTACTTGAAGCTCTGCTCGGGCATATTGAAGGTTTCTACGACGCGACGGTTACCCTTGTACATGTTGTATTCGCCTTCGAGCTTGTACTGGCCGGCATTGTATTCGGCACATCCTCGCTGTGCGACCCTCACCTTGCGGTCTGCCACGGCAATATCTACCGTACAGCCATCTTCGGTATAAGTCAGGCGGGCATGTCCGTTAGCTTCGCGAAGTTCCAGGTTGCTGGCTTCCAATTCGGCGCGATTGCCAAAGGGACCATTCTGGATAACAAAAGAGAAATAGCGGGGATTGGTGGGGGACTTTTTGAGGATCACACTACCGGTGCTAGAAGCATATTCACCACTCAAGTCCATGGATGCCTGCTGGAAACGGGCTAGGTCGGCACGACGGACCCACACCTCGCCATACTTACACTGAATCGGCACAAAACGCGGGGGTTCCTTGGGTTCCACCTTTTCCCAGGTGACAACACGGCGTTTTTTCACCTTGGTCTTGGGTCTCCCCTTCTTGTCTTTTTTTACGTTGCCCTTGCGGTCCTTGACTTCCACAGTTTCTTTAACAACGACCACTTTCTTGACGGAATCCATGGGGAGTGGCAATTCACGAATCTGGTCAGTAAATACTAGGGAACCTGCAGGTGTATTTTCGTCGATACCTCTAGCGGTTTTCTTATAAACGGATAAAGTTTCCTGAGCAAACGAAAGTGAGCAACAGAGCGAAATCAAAAACGTAAAAAATTGGATTTTTTTCAAAACAAAACCTCTTTGTGGGAGTAAAGTTAACTTTTTATATGAAAAGCGAATGTAAAAATAATGACAGAAAGAATATTTTTCTAAAATTTGTGATGTGGAATATATAAAGGAGTTCCTTTTATGAAGAAAATGTTTATAGCCTCTTGCATTATGGCAGCAGCCGTATTTGCCGCTCCGGCAGCAAAGGCCCCTGCTGCAGAACCCGCAGCTGCACCTGCCGCCGCTCCTGCCAAGACCGAAGCTAAGGCTGAAGCCAAGCCCGCTGCAGAAGCCAAGGCCGAAGCTGCCGCTCCTGCTAAAGCAGAAGCTAAGGAAGAAGCAAAGGCCGAACCGGCTCCTGCCCCCGCAGCTGCACCGGCCGCAGAAGCAAAAACAGCTGAAGCTGCTCCCGCAGCCGAAGTGAAGACTGAACAGCCTGCAGAAGCAGCACCGGCCGCCGAAGAAGCAAAGACCGCCGAAGCAGCCCCTGCAGAAGCCGCTGCCGAACAGCCGAAGGAAGAAGTTGCCAAGGCTGAAGAAGCCGCTCCGGCAGCCGAAGTCGCTGCCGCCGAACCGGAACAGAAGCCCGCCAAGAAGAAAAAGCGCAAAAAGAAAAAAATGATCCAGAACGCCGTGATGACGGTTAACCAGATCAACTTCGACATCAACGCTGACTTCGAACTCGAAGCCGGCAAGGTTCTTTGGAACAGCGAAGAAGACGTCATGCGCGACAACCTCGAAACCTGGAAGGGCGAAGCCAACTTCGCAGTGCTCGCCGAAACCGAAGACTTCAAGGGCAAGATTGGCGTTGCGTTCTACCCGGGCGACCTGAAGTCCACCGATGACAACATCGACAAGAAGGTCAAGAAGGAACAGCTCCGCGAAGGCACCCGTCAGTATGCTGACGACTACTTCTCTCTGGACGAAGCATGGGCCATGCAGGAAACTGATTTGTTCACCTTCAAGGTCGGTCGTTGGGACAACACCGACAAGAGCGGTGACTACTTCGGTGGCTACATCGACGGTTACCTGGCCGGATTCCTTTCTACCCAGCCTTCCGAAAACCAGTTGATGTTCGGTTTCACACCGTCTGACAACATGTCCGCTTTCGTGTCCTTGATCAGCAAGTCTGAAAACCTGGACAAGGGCGACATCCGTGCCGCATTCAACTTCCACAACCTCGCAGGCATCTCTGCCCTGAAGATTCAGCTCGCTTATCGTAGCAACGTGTTCGATGTGGTTTACGACAGCGAGGCCGACATCAAGCACAACGCTTCTATGAAGGCTAACTTGCCCATCATCTCCAACATCGTCGACATCTTTGCCGAAGCAGCCCTCATGGACATGTCTGACGACCTGGTGATTCCGGTAACCGGTGGCTTTGCCATCTACACACCGGTGGTGGACCGTATTCTTCTCGAAGCTGAATACGTCGGCAACCGTCACGACCACAAGGATTTCTACGGCATCAAGGATCCCAAGCACGTGAAGGACGTTCTGGGAGCCCTCTACCTGGAAAAGGCTTTCACCAGCCGCTTCAGCCTGTCCGCAGGTTTCCACAGCTACGGCTGCACCAAGGACTACATGATTTCGGGTAACTTGGTTGGCCGCATTAACTAACAGACCGAGCTGGCTAAACTCAACAGAATCCTTACTCTGAAGCCAGCTCTCTCGCAAACACGCCTCGTTAATACGAGGCGTTTATTGCTCACAAAATGACCGAGCTGGCTAAACTCAACAGAATCCTTACTCTGAAGCCAGCCCTCTCGCAAACACGCCTCGTTAATACGAGGCGTTTATTGCTCACAAAATGACCGAGCTGGCTAATTTATAAAACAACAAAAATCCCGCGGAAATTTCCGCGGGATTTTTGTTCTTATTTCAACTTGGAATATTACAAGCCTTTGCGTTCCAGGTCAAGCAAAAGAGACTGCAAGGAATCTTCAACACTGGTGCGGAAATCAGCAGAACCAAGGCTACAAGACGCAACCACATCGGCACCTTTCGTAATACGGATAACCGCAAAACCGCCTTCAACTGTAAAAGAAACTCCTAAACCCTTATTTAAGGCTTTTTCCAAAAGATCGCGCATAAAAAACTCCTTTTTAATGCAGGGGTAACTAATACCCATAAATTAGGCTTTTTCTAACAAAAAAACAAGAACTTTTTTTATTTAATTGAATAAAAAACGCCTTTTTGGGAGTATATTAAGTATATGTTTGACTTTCATCTTCATTTGGCACGGCTACCCCAGCCAACTTTGCTTGCTCGGGCCCTTCTCAAAAGGGGTTTAAGCTTTAATGCCATCGCTTGCGAGCCCTGGGAATGGGAAATCTTGCAGAAGATGGAAGCTCCCCTTTTTGAAGGTTCTACCCGCAGCTACGGCATTCACCCCACAGTCGCCGGTGACGTCACCGAAGCCGACTGGGAACGTCTGGAATCGCTTCTTGACAACTATCCCGACGCCAATGTGGGCGAATGCGGTCTAGACAAACGCTATGACGGTTACGCCGAAGGTGGCCTTCAAGAACAAGTCTTTAGAAGGCAGGTGGAACTCGCACGCAACATGCATCGAGACCTGCATATTCACTGCGTTGGCGACTACGGGCGCATTATCAAAGTTCTGGAAGACTGCGGTTATCCAGGAAAAAAATCGAATATCAAGTCTCGTCAAAGAGCCCCGAAAATTCATGTCACGTTCCACCGTTTTGGTGGCGACATATCAATCGTCAACGCGGCCCAAGCCCTGAATCCGATTTTCTCGTTGCACCTCGATTCATTTCATAAGAAATCCACACTTGCAGCCATTCCGCAAATTCCTGCGGAACAGATACGTTTCGAGACCGATGCCGACGAAACATTCTGCACGGCGAATCTCCTCAAGAACGAATCCGTCGAAAAAATCGCGGAAGCCCTTATTGAGCAGTTAAAAGAAACAGAGCAACTGGTGAGCCACTAGAGTTCCTGGCGGAAAAATCTAGTGTGAAACCGTCACCACGGAATCTGCTTTAATCACAGCAAAAGCCCTGAATTCCTTGAGAGCCTTTTCGGCCAATTCTACGGCGTTCCCCTTACCGAGTTCAATGACGACTTGCAACGGCGAGCCGCCCATAATTCGCATGGGGAATTGGGTATTGGCATACATTTCGCTGATGATGCGCGGATTGGGCGGCGGGAATTCGGCGAAGGTGGCCGCCAGCATACCCTTCCGCTGCACCAAGCCTTGAATTCGCAGCCGCCCCGCCAAGAGACCGATTTCGGTTACCAGCAGCAACATCTTGGCGGCTTCGGGCACGGGCCCGAATCGATCCGCCAGCTCCTGGGCAAGCCCCGCAATTTCGTCGGTGTGGCTTACGCGAGAAATCCTCTGGTACATCGAAATTCGTGTGAGACCATCCTGAATATAATCTTCGGGCAGGTAAGCGTCCACGCCGATTTCCACGCGTGTCTGAATAGGCTTTTCGGCGGTACCGCCACGCAACTGATCCACCGCTTCGCGGACCAAACGCACATAAGTTTCAAAGCCCACTTCGGCAATAAAGCCGTGCTGTTCCTGACCCAGCAAGTTACCCGCACCGCGGATTTCCAAGTCACGCATGGCCAGCTGGTAACCGCTACCTAGATCCGTAAACTGCTCCAGAGCCTTGAGGCGACGCATGGATTCCGTAGAAATTTCATTCTGGGCAGGAATCACAAGCAAAGCCTTGGCCAGCACGCTGCTTCGGCCCACGCGGCCGCGCATCTGGTAAAGCTGGCTAATGCCAAAATGGTGAGCGTTAATAATGATAATCGTATTGGCGTTGGGAACGTCCAAGCCCGATTCGATAATGCTGGTACTTACCAGAATGTCGAACTTGCGCGAAATGAAGGCGTCCATGGCATTTTCCAGGTCCCGGTCATTCATTTGCCCATGGGCAATGCCCACGGTGGCATCGGGCACCATTTCCTGGATTTCGTCGGCAAGGGTATAAATACTCTGGACACGGTCATTTACGATAAATACCTGACCCCCACGAGCCAATTCGTCTTCGATAGCCCGCTTAATTACCATATCGTCTCGCTTCATGAGCGTAGTTTCGACAGGCAAACGGTTCATGGGAGGCGTATTGATCAACGAAATATCGCGGACACCCGTCATGCTCAAGTGCAGGGAACGGGGAATCGGTGTCGCACTCATGCTCAAGGTATCTACGGCTAGACGAAGCTCGCGAAGCTTTTCTTTCTGCTTCACGCCGAATTTTTGTTCTTCGTCGATAATTAAAAGGCCCAAATCCTTGAATTGGTTTTTCTCGGAAAGCAAGCTATGGGTTCCAATCAAGATATCCACCTTGCCTTCGGAAACCTGTTTGAATATTTCCTTCTTCTCTTTAGGGCTCTTATAGCGGTTCACCAGCGCAATGTTTACGCCAAAGCCCGCAAAACGGTCCATAAAATTCTCGTAGTGCTGGGCAGCGAGAATCGTTGTGGGCACCAGCATCACCACCTGCTTTTTGCTGACCACGCACTTGAAGGCCGCACGCATGGCAACTTCTGTCTTCCCAAAACCCACATCGCCACAAATTAGGCGGTCCATGGGGCGGCGGCTTTCCATATCCCGCTTGATATCTTCGGTAGCCTTCACCTGATCGGGAGTCGGGTCGTATTCAAAAGCATCTTCAAATTCTTTCTGCAACTTGCCATCGGGCGGGAAGTCAAAGCCGTCAACCAATTCGCGCTTGGCGTAGAGTTCCACCAGTTCCCGGGCAATCTGGATAACCTTTTTCTTGACCCGTTCCTTGAGATTTTCCCAGGCCTTGCCGCCCAAACGATCCAATTTAGGAGCGTTTTCCTGGGTATCCAAGCGTTCAATCTTTTGCAAATCCGCCACGGGGAACTTGAGCTTGTCACCACCCGCATATTCCAACAGGGCACAGTCCACCATGCCGCCGTTTACATTCACACGCACAAGCCCCAAATACTTGCCCACGCCATGGTCCTCGTGAGAAACATAATCGCCGCGGTTCAGCGACTCAATCATGAGGGCACTGGAAACGGATCCCGCAATTTTGCGTTTACGGGTCTTATTCGAATGGCGATTGAAAATGCGGGTTTCGGTGAGGAAGGCGATTCCATCGTCTTCGAGCCAGAAACCTTCGGACATGTTGCCGACAATGTAGTCTTCTACAGGCAACCCCTCAAGCATTTGCTTGATACGGTTCAGGGCACCCGCATTGGGGGCCACCACATAAACGGTTCCGCCACGGGCCGCAAATTCTTCGATTTCCTTGGCCACGGCATCGGTGCCGTTGGACGAGAAATCCTGCGGTTTGCAATTCAATTCGTGGCTATTGCCGTCGTTGAGTTGTACACGGGAAACATCCATGGAGGTGCGGTCCACAAACTTGCGGGAAAGCTCCCCCATCTTGAACCAGGTATGCGCCGGATCCACCGCCTCGGAATCTACTTGGCGAACTTCGCGGAAAGTATTCTCGCAGTTCACATAATACTTCGAAGCATTTTCCGACAAGAGGGACAATTCTTCGAAAACCAAGGACGCTTTTGGCAAATAATCCAACAGGCTGTAATCCAGCGTCTGGTAACGCCCACGATGCCACCAGAGCCCCGAAAGGTCGCCATTGTAACAAGCAGCCTCGTGTTCCTTGACGGTAAATTCGCCCATCGGGAAAAGTTTCACCGATTTCATGGTCTCTACGGAACGCTGCGAGAAAATGTCGAAACTGCGGATAGATTCAATCTCGTCGCCAAAGAATTCTATACGGATCGGGTGCGGGTACAGAAGACAGTTTACGTCGACAATGCAGCCGCGAATGGAGAATTCCCCCACGCCCGAAACCACGGGCTGTTCCACAAAGCCGTGGTCCAGGAACCAGGGGCGCAGCGACGAAGGTTCAGCAACACCACCCACCTTGAGTTCCAGGCAATCCTTCATCACCGTATGTGGAGCCGGAAGCCGCATCAAGAAGGAATCCAGCGGACATACCGTAATAAACGGGTTTTCGCTTTCTACATCGCGGAAAAACTTAAGGCGTTCTTCGACAACCCCTTCGAAAGGCACCTTCTTTTCGTAAGGTTTCAAGCCAATCGACGGGAAAAATCGGACAAATTCTTCGCCTAAAAGCCCTTCCAAATTTTCGACCCAGTTCTCGGCACTTTTGTAGTCCTTCGCCACCACCAGAATCGGCGCCGGCTTTTTAAGGAAGCGTGCCACAACCATCATAGAAGCCAACGGCACCGTAGCTCCGTTTATATGAATAGCGCCCCCTTCAGCCTTGCTGAAGAGGGAAAGAGTTTCCGAGCGGGCAAAAGTAAGAAATTCTGAAAGGGATTCTACCACGCCCGCAAAGATAGCAAAAGATTAATAGCCAGAAGGATACGTCGTAGGATAGATGGGTATCGGCGGAATAACGAAAGGAACATACCAGCCACCATGATCCAAACTGCATGTATATTCGACACCGCCGACCGTGATTTTTTCACCTTCCGAGGTAGAATCGCAAGGAGGCGCGTAATCGTTAAAATTTTCCTCGTTCCATCGATATTCTTCTGCAATGCACTTGTAATAATTTCCTGAATATTCTACCACAGAATTGTTCTTTGCATCAACGCAAAAACCGTGAAGTTCTTCGATCTTATATCCCGAAATCCAGCCCATTCCTGTACACAGGAATTTAGAAGACGCCACAACGGTAGTGTCTCCCGCCATCGAGACATTACAAGGGTCAAGATACTCAAGGGGATCGGCAATATACCATTCACCAGATTCGCACTTGTACAGGTCATAAACTTCTGTTTTCAAGGCCCCCTCTAGGCTATCGGTACAAAAACCTATCGAAGATTCAAGCGCGGAAGGCACTCTCCAGTCTCCGCCTTTATCGCAGAAATAGGATTTTTTCTGGAATTCTACAACCTTGAAGCGATTCGTTTCGTCACATTCTCCATAAACATCCGTTATCAAGGGTTCCTTCCATCCATTCTTTGTGCAGCCATATGTCATCCCGTTAGAAGTTGTCGCGATAATACCTTGCTGCTTTGAGCCACAGTACCCCAGTTCTGAAGCCGGATATTCCAATACAATCCAGCCTTCTTTGGTACAGGCATTACGCTTGCCATTCAGCAGATACTCCTGTTCCAGATTGTCTCCGGAACAGGTGACATTCACATCCGAAACAGTCGCCAGACGCCAACGATCATCGCAGACATACAGCCGATCGCCAGACAAGAAGAAGTCCATCTTTTCTGATTCCTGACAAACCTTGCTATCCGAAACAAGCCATTTTTCATCTGAAGCGGAACATTCATAATAAGCCAAACTGTCTACCACCATCGTAATCGGGACATTACCATTAGAGGCGTCACATAGGGGAAGGTCTGTCAGCTTGGTTACAATCGAGCGATTCTTGACACAGCGCAAAGAATAAAAACCGTATGTCGAAACACTCTGGATTTCATATGAAATCTTGCCCTTGGCATCTTTCTGGAGGACGATGGCCTCGCCACCATAGGCAAGATACCTGGCCAACTTTTTATTGTCATGACATTCCAGCGTATCGTTCTTGTCGCATATACCGGCCAGTTCCAAGTTGAAATCAACCCCTTGCGCAATCAGGTCCATCCAAGCGGCAATAGAAGGCAACGTAAATCCTTCCGGACAAACTTCTTCAGCATCGCTGTAGTTGTTTTCCATATAGAATCGACCATCAGAATCGCAGCTTTCGGCGTAATCGTAGCAAGTGCTCTTGGCAAGCAGCGGTTCTTCGGAGTTCATGTTTTCCACCATCCAGGTAACAGAACCCACCGTAAGCGTCTTATACTTTTGTCCATCCTTGGCAAGGACTTCCCCTTCGGCCGCCACATTAAAGCGATCCAGCTTAAGGCTATCCGCCTTGCTCAGGGAATCCGTTCCACCGTTGTTCTTAAGAACATCTTCTTCGTCCGCATCACTCGAAGAACTTGAAGTTGAGCTACAAGCGTAGAAAACCCCGCAGAACAAGGCTATTACCAAGGCAAATAAATTTGCACGATTCATTTTTTCGAAAAATCTCATAGTCTTCCCCTACCCTAATTCTTTACGCAACGGACCGCGACACCAATGGCCTTTTCATTTTGAATCTGTCCCGAAGTGGATTGGTTGTCTTCATATTGGTATCCAAAAGACTTTACGCCAGCTTCCGCAGACCAGTAATAAGCACCATCACTCACTCTATACCGCATTTCCGCCGCATCAAAGCCATTTCGCAAGTATGCGATTTTCAATCCAGTCGACATCATTTCTAATCCCAAATAATTATTACTTACATACCAGAATGGACTTGAACCCGCATAGCGATAAAGCGTATCGACATATGCAACCATGCCATTCCATTCCGAAGAATCGGGGAGGTGCCACCCCGTCGGGCAGACTTTTTTAGCCGAAGTAAAGCTGTAAAGGCGGCCTTTTTCTCCGCAATTTATTTCATCTTCATCCACACATTCCGTAGAATCCGAAGCATCGTTATAATTCAAATTCTGCGCCATCCAAGTCACGCTGTCAATGTCGACAATCTCATATTTTTTCGAATCTCTGGGATCCGTCATAGTTTTGAAGGGTTTTGCAACCCATTTTCCTTCGGTGCAAACACTAGAATCAATTCCATTATACATGACATGGCCTTCGCGAGCGGAAGTACAAGTTCCCATATATTCACGAATAGAGGCCTCACTCCACCGACTGCTCTTACACATGTAACGAATTCCCTTAAAAGTCAAGGTGTCGTTTGACACACCACAATATCCTTGAGACATATCGACATCATCGTAAAGCATCCAACCATCACCACTAAACGCATAGTCATTGCAATAGTACAACGTATCTTTATACGTAACCGTCGCTTTGCGTTTATCATTGCATTTGCCGTACACCTGATCAATAGATTCGGCAACATTCCATTCATGGTCCTTGCAATAGTAGTAGGTGCCTCCGACTTTTTTCATGATCACCGTATCGCTGGTACATTCACCCAAACTGGCAATATTCGCATCGACCAAGGTCCAGCCATCTTCTTCGCATCGATAATCCGATGTACCTTTCTGCTTAATTACGCCGGCATTCAGGGGCGAACAGATACCGAGGGCTTCGTCCAGGGCGTTAGCAACGCTCCAGCCATCCACGCGGCAAACATACGTCACGCCGGAATAGGAGCCCGTCTTGCCATAAACCGATTTATCACAATCGCCCAAAATTTCACGGCTGGATTTACGAACCCATTCGAAAGATTGACACTTGTAGGTAGAATCGCCAATCACTTCGACCTTGCCTTCGATAGAGTCGGTACAAACACCTAACGTACGCTCCACTTTCGTCAGCTCTCTCCAACCCTCTCTTTGACAGACATAATGGTTGCCATACAAAGCAACTTCTTTTCCATAGTCCTCTTGGAGGCACAATCCATGAGCCTCTTCCACCTCATCCATCTTATACCAAACATCATGATAGCAATACCATTTCTTGAAACCGACCTGAATCACTTTATTTAGTTTTTCATTCGTACATTCGCCATCCACATCTTTGGCAGAAAGCACACGCCACCAGCTACTATCGCAGATGTAAACCTCTTTAACATTTTTTTCGTAAGGCAAAGCAACCGTATCCACCTCGCCCTGACGCTTTTCATTACACAACCCAAGAAGTGAGCCCATTCCGTCGAGTTTGTCCCAATATTCATCTTCACAGATATAGTAGATGGAATCGAAAACGAGAATTTCACCTTCGCGTTTGGTAGTACATTCTCCCAAGTAGTCTTCCTTGGTCGCCTTACGCCATTCGTTACTATCGCAGATGTACAGAAGATTGGCTTCAGAAGAATCGAACTGGCCCTGATTTTTAGAAGTGCACGCACCCATTATCAGTTCATCTTCCGTTAATCCATCCCACTTCATGTCGCGGCATACGTAGTCAACACCCTCATAAGCAGCAGTTTTACCCACCTTGGAAGAATCGCATTTGCCGAAGAAGTCAGACAGACCCGCTTCACGCCACCCCTGGGAATCGCAAACATAGCGCGAATAGACCGTCTTGCGGGTATCGCCGCCTTCTTCATAACTGAAGACCTTGTATACCGTAGGAACAGAATCCAGCGTACCGCGTTTTTTCTCGTTGCAATATCCGAGATAGGTTTCGACCTTGGTAAACTCACGCCAGCGTTCTTTTTCGCAAGCATAATACTTGCCGTTGAACAGGAACGTAGTCCCTTCCTTGGTTTCGGTACAGGAATCCTTGGAATCACTAATATCGGCCAACAACCACCTATTACCCTTGCAGATGTACATGGAATCATTGTAGACGCCGAACATGTTGTCATCTACATGGCCACAGTTGTCCGAGAAATCATCAACCCAGCGCGTACCAATACAGCGGAAGTTACTCTTCTTGTTCATGACATAGTAAAGACTCATGCCATATTGGTTGGTCGTATCGCAATGGGGCAAATCCGTTTCCGTTGCAACAATATAGGTGTACTTCACACAACGGAGTTGGTAAAAGCCATTGTCACTAGAAGCACTAAAAGAAACGGAATGTCCATTAACCTCGGCAACAGCGCTATCCTTCGCCAAGTAGTAGCCCGTATTACCAATTCCAGAGCAAGAAACATCCCCCTGTCTCTCGTAACAATAACCACCCTTCGAGAATCCAAAGACGCCATTCATTTTAGCGTTCTGATCCAGGTAACTCATGGTTTTGGACCAATCGTCCTTCGTAGGAATCGTAAAACCGCTCGGGCATTTATAAGCCCCTGGACTGTACAAGCGGCCATAGATGTAACAATTCTCAGGCACATTGTCGTAGCACACGGAACTGCCGGAATAAGTGGTCGTTTCGGAAGAATTCTCTTCGAGCCAGATATACATACCGAACTGAATCGTATTTACGTAAGACCCCGTACTGGAATTGTAGAACCGATCCTTGTAATAGGCGGCATCAGAAACTTTACGGTCGACATCAATATTTTGCGCAGGAAGTTCGTCATCTTCAGAATCATCGGAACTAGAACTGCCAGAATCACCACAGGCGGAAATCAAGAAGCTTGCACACGCAAACACAAAAAGACTAATAGTCTTTTGAAAAACTCTCATGTCATCCTCGTGTATATTTGGAATTGCATTAAATTTCTATGCAATTCCACCCTTAATTTGTAAAGAAAAGATAGAAATTCCGGCTACTTTAGCTTAAACGGCTTTGAGAAATCTTTGAGACTTGGCAATGTTTTTGTATATTTAAGTCAACTAATAATCCCTATTAGGGGTGCATTCTACCTTCGGTAGAATCACCCGCGGTTCGGCCATGCCAAAATGCAAGCATTTTGTCGCGGCTCTCACCTTGGGGGTGCTTTGGTTTCGACAGGGTTACCGAAGTGTTAGTTGCAAGCCGAGGTCTCAGACGAGGGCACTCGTAAAAAAGTCTGAAAAAAAATAAGTGCTGACGAAAACTACGCACTCGCTGCCTAATTAGCGGCAAC
>JAEEGJ010010215.1_pt1 | contig 24614 bp, 18 predicted proteins | sample 8958761 | NCBI WGS metagenome assembly JAEEGJ01 (sample SAMN16246546, study PRJNA631951) | gut metagenome | biome: gut microbiome; feature: rumen; material: RS-attached | host: Bos | place: Iran: Karaj | collected 2018-10 | reverse complement strand
TGCACCCAGGAGTGGGCCATAGTGCCCAGCGCCGGGATGCCGTACTCGGGTTCGCAGATCGCGCAGGCCGTACCGGCGACGCCGCCGATATAGGCTGCCCGCGCGCCGAGGATGGCCGCGGATGCGCCGTGAGCTCTGCGGGAGCCGAATTCCATGATCGCCCGGCCTTCCGCCGCGCGCACGATGCGGTTCGCCTTCGTGGCGATCAGGCTCTGGTGGGAGATCAGCAGCAGCGCCATCGTCTCGATGAACTGCGCCTGGATCGCGGGGCCTCTGACCACGACGATGGGTTCGTAGGGGAACACCGGCGTGCCCTCGGGCACTGCCCAGACGTCGCAGGCGAATTTGAAGTGACGCAGATAATCCAGGAATTCGTCTCCGAATCCCTTTTTCTTCAGGAACGCCAGATCGTCTTCCGTGAACTTGATGTTCTTCAGATAGTCGACGAGGGATTCGAGGCCTGCCGCGACGACGTAGCCGCCGTTTTCGGGATTTCTGCGGTAGAACAGGTCGAAGTAGACGATCTGATCGCCCATCCCTTCCAGAAAATAGCCGTTTGCCATGGTCAGCTCGTAAAAGTCGGTGAGCATGGTGAGGTTCTGCTTGTCCATAGGGTCCTCCTAAAGCATTTTTTTCAGATACTGGCCGGTGTATGAGCCGGCTACTTTCGCGACCTCTTCGGGCGTGCCTTTCGCGACGACCTTGCCGCCGCGTTCGCCTCCGTCGGGTCCCAGATCTATGATATAGTCCGCAGTTTTGATGACGTCCAGGTTGTGTTCGATGACAACTACGGTATTGCCCTGATCCACCAGCGCCTGCAGCACGTCGATCAGTTTCTCCACGTCCGCGAAATGCAGGCCCGTCGTGGGCTCGTCCAGGATGTAGAGCGTCCTGCCCGTGCTCTTGCGCGACAGCTCCGTCGCCAGCTTGATGCGCTGCGCTTCGCCGCCGGACAGCTGGGTGGAAGGCTGGCCGAGCTTGATGTAGCCCAGGCCGACTTCGTGCAGCGTGCGGATGTAGCGGTTGATGCCCGGGATGTTCTTAAAGAACTCCAGCGCTTCGTCCACGCTCATATCCAGCACCTCGAAGATGCTCTTCCCCTTGTACTTGACCTCCAGCGTCTCCCGGTTGTAGCGTCTGCCGTGGCAGACCTCGCAGGGGACGTAGACGTCCGGAAGGAAGTTCATCTCGATTTTTATTATACCATCTCCCTGACAGGCTTCACAGCGTCCTCCCTTGACGTTGAAAGAAAATCTTCCGGGCTGGTAGCCCCGCATCTTCGCCTCGTTCGTCTGCGCGAACAGCGAACGGATGGGGGTGAACACGCCGGTGTACGTCGCGGGATTCGACCGGGGCGTTCTGCCGATGGGCGATTGGTCGATGTCGATGACCTTGTCGATGTATTCGACGCCCAAAACGTCTTTATGCTTACCGGGCTTATCTTTCGCCTTATACATCTTCTCCGCCAGCGCCTTGTACAGGATCTCGTTGATCAGGGAAGATTTGCCGCTGCCCGACACGCCGGTGACGCAGGTGAACGTGCCCAGGGGGATGTCGACGTCGATATTCTTCAGATTGTTGGCCGCGGCGCCTTTCACGGTGATGAAGCTGCCGCTGCCCTGCCTGCGCTCTTTCGGCACCTCGATCTTCCGCTTGCCGGACAGGTACTGCCCCGTGATGGATTCTTCGCAGGCTTTCACTTCGTCCAGGCTGCCCTGTACGACGAGATAGCCTCCGTCCGCGCCGGCGCCCGGGCCGATATCGATGATCTGGTCCGCCTTCTCCATGGTCTCCTGGTCGTGTTCCACGACGATCAGGGTGTTGCCCAGGTCCGTCAGATTGCGCAGGGCGTCCAGCAGCTTGCTGTTGTCCTTCTGATGCAGGCCGATGGAAGGCTCGTCCAGGATATACATGACCCCGACCAGCGACGAACCGATCTGGGTCGCGAGCCGGATGCGCTGGGATTCGCCGCCGGAAAGCGTAGCGGAAGCCCGCGCCAGAGTGAGATAATCCAGACCGACCTCGATCAGGAAGCTCAGCCGCGCCCGGATCTCCTTCAGGATCAGCCGCGCGATGGACATCTCCTTTTCGGAGAGTTTCTCCGGCAGCGCCTCGGTGAACGCGAGCGCGTCCCGGATGGACATCTCGGTGAAATCGATGATATTGATGCCGCCCACGGTGACCGCCAGCATCTCGGGCTTCAGCCGCTTGCCTTTGCAGTCTTCGCAGACGTTGATGGACATAAAGCTTTCGATGCGCTGGCGTATGGTCTCGGTCTGGGTGTAGCCCAGGCGGTTTTCGATGTTGTGGCACAGGCCGGACAGGGAGTCCTGCCGGTGGGAGATCGTGCCGTCCCAGCGCTTGTAGTCGTAGGAGATCTTGCGGCCGTTCGTGCCGTGCCAGATCTCGTCCTTGAACTTCTGCGGCATATCTTTATACGGAACAGACGTGTCGCTGCCGTAGTCCCGCGCCAGCTGGCGGTGCATCGCTTTGTAGATGCCGGGGAACTCCACCATGGCGTAGGCGTTCTTCAGGGCGCCGTCGTCGATGGATTTCTCCGGGTCTTCGACGACCAGATCCGGGTCCACGTAGGAGATGAAGCCCAGGCCTTTGCACTTCGGACAGGCGCCGAAGGGAGAGTTGAACGAGAAGCTGCGGGGCTCCAGTTCGCCGACGGAGACGCCGTGATCCGGGCAGGCCAGCTTTGTGGAGAACAGTCTCTCTTCAGTCTTGTCCCCGATCTGCACGATGGCGCCGACGAGGCCGTCGCCCTGGGATACCGCCAGTTCCGCGGATTCTGCGATGCGGCTCTCCTGCCCTTCCCGGACGACGATGCGGTCCACGACGATATCGATGGAGTGTTTGAACGTCTTCTCCAGTTTGATCTCATCCTCGTTCAGATTTTTGATGTCGCCGTCCACGCGAACGCGGAGGAAGCCTTCGCGCCGGATGCGGTCCAGCACCTTCTCGTGCATGCCCTTCTTCTCGCGGATGACCGGGGCGAGAAGCGTCAGTTTCGCGCCTTCGCCAAAGGCCATGAGCTGTTCGACGATCTGGTCGACGGACTGGCTCGTGATCTCCCTGCCGCAGACCGGGCAATGGGGCACGCCGATGCGGGCGTAGAGCAGTCTCAGGTAATCGTATATTTCCGTGACCGTCCCCACGGTGGAACGGGGGTTCTTGCTGGTAGTTTTCTGATCGATGGAGATGGCGGGAGAAAGGCCTTCGATAGAGTCCACGTCGGGCTTGTCCACCTGGCCGAGGAACTGTCTGGCATAAGCCGACAGGCTCTCCACGTAGCGTCTCTGCCCCTCCGCGTAGATCGTATCGAACGCCAAAGAGGACTTTCCGCTTCCGGAAAGCCCTGTGACCACGACCATCTTGTCGCGGGGTATGGTAAGATTCAGATTCTTTAAGTTATGGGCGCGCGCGCCCCGGATGACTAAGTCTTTCTGCATTGTTTTCTTCCTTATTGTTCGTGCCTATATATTCTAACAGATTTCCGTTTTAAATACATCGGAAATGTATATAATGAAACCATCAGAGGAACAAGGAGGAAGCGCATGAAAATACTCGTGACCGGATTCGAACCCTTCGACGGCGGAAAGATCAATCCGTCCTGGGAGGCGGTGTCGGCCCTGCAGGCGCCGGAAGGGACGCGGTTGATGAAACTGCAGTTGCCCGTCGTCTACGGCAAAGCGGCGGCGATCCTGAAAGAAACGATGAAAGAGGAACTTCCCGGCGCGGTGATCTGCGTAGGGCTCGCGGAAGGCAGACCGGAGATCACGCCCGAACGCGTGGCGGTCAACTGCCGCGACGAAACGATCCCGGACAACGACGGCTTCTTTCCCCACGACGAACCGATCGACCCCGCGGGAGAGCCAGCCTACTTCACCCGCCTGCCCATCCATCAAATCACGGAAGAGATCCGCAAAGCGGGACTGCCTGCAAAGATCTCCAACAGCGCCGGCGTCTACGTGTGCAACGATCTGATGTACGGACTGCTGCAGGCGATCGCGGACGAACCGGTCTTCCGGGACGTGATGGGAGGATTCATCCACGTTCCCGCGTCCACCCGCATGGGACTGCCCGCTTCCGTCCCGGCGCTCGAACCGGAGCAGATCGCGCAGGCGCTGCAGATCGCGGTCGAAACGGTCGCCCGGGAACTGAAATAACCGTATCGCCAATATAAAAGCATTGCGAAACGACGGTCCGCAATGCTTTTTTTGTTGTTATTTACCCGGAACAGCCGCCGGAACGCGCGCGGTCCGTGGCTTAAAGAGCATCGACGCGATCCATCCGCCGGCCAGGCCGCACAGCAGCGCGATGCCCATGGCCAGGATGACCCGCGCAGGATCGTTGAAAGCAAACGGCGCCAACAGACCCGGGATCGTAGACGCCGTGCCCGGCGCGTCGCAGACGATGCCGAGCGTCACGGCGGCGATGCCCGAAAGGGATCCGCCCAGGAAGCTGCTGGCATAGATGGGGATCGGATGTCTCGTGATGGTATCCGCCTGGGTCAGCGGCTCCAGAATGACCGCCAGCGTACTGCCCTCCCCGCCCAGATGCAGGCGGTGGAACAGCACCGCGTTGGAGAACGCGCCGCCGAAACAGGCGGTGCAGGCGATGCCCATGGGAAGGCCGGTCAGTCCCAGCATGGCGGTGAGCGCCATGGAACTGAGCGGCGACGTGCACACGATCTTCATGATGCCGCCAAGCACGAAGCCCATCAGCAACGGCGACTGGTGCGTCGCTTCCGTGATGGCTCCGCCGACGGTAGCGATGACCGCGGTCACGCCCGGGGACGTCACATGCGCGATCAGATAAAAGCCTGTGGCAGACAGCAGCGCGCCCGCGATGACGTCCAGACCTGCGGGGATCTTCTTGACGATCCTTAACGCGAAATGCATGGCGTAAGCTGCCAGAAAGCCAGGAAGGATGCCGAACCGGCTGCAGGCAAGCCCGCCCGCGACGGCGAAGACGGGATCCGTACCCATGGCCATACTGACGAGGATGGCGGAAGCGGTCCCGCCCAGAGAACCCGCAGCGCCGCCGATCGCCGCGAACAGCGGCACGCCGGCGAAATCGCCCAGGATATACTGAAAGATGGCTTCGACGAGGAACGAAGCGATGGCCGCGTTGGCCAGTCCGCCCATGGCCTCGTCGCCCTTGGGACATTTGAGTGAAAACGCGGAAAACACCGCGAGCGTAAGGATCAGCGCGCCGATCCCCTGGATGAATTGCATGGTATTGCCTCCGGTCAAAAAATAAAAAAGGCAAGGAAAACAATCGCCCTGTCGTTTCTGTCCTTTTGCCTGAAAGCATTGCTCCTTCGGCAGCAGTCGCCTGCATTCTCCAGAACGGTGTCCGCGGATGGTCTTTGGCCTGAAAGCTTCGCTGTTTCCCTGGCGACGGAAACGGTTTTCCTCGACGGCTGCCCAAAGCGGGCATTTTCCATCCGGTTCATCCACCACGCAAGATTGTAGACCCGGCGCAGCGCTTCGTCAATGACGATTCCTGCATAATTGCGGGCGAATTATCACAACTTTTGCATAAGATGTTTTTCCGGCGGTTTTCTTGTCAAATACCCTCTGTCATAGTAAAATAAACGGCAGAACCGGCGCCGGACGATTCTGGTTCCGTTGTATAACAAGGAGGAAAACAATGAAAAAAATACTGGCATTTCTGCTGGCCTTTTCCCTCGTCTTCGGCATGGCTGCCTGCAGCAGCGGTCCGAAGCCCGAAGATACCGTAAAGAAGTTCTTCGATGCCATGAAGACTTACGATTTCGAGACTATGCAGTCCTGCGTGGACGGTGAATTCGATCCCGAAGAGATGATCAGCACCGAAGAGGACGATCCCACCGGTCTGTACGACTATCTGAAGGGGAACGCGGCGAATATCACCTATAAGACCGGAACGGTCGAGATCAGCGAGAATACGGCGAAAGTCCCCGTAAGCGTGGAATACACGGACGCCAGCGCCGTCATCTCCCAGACCTTCGCCGATTACTTCACCGCGCTGTTCGGCATGCTGTTCAGCGATGCCTCGGAAGAGGAAGTGAACCAGGTCCTCACCGATGCTCTGCAGAAAGCGATCGCCGAAAACGAGACCGGCACTGCGACGAAGGAGCTTACCCTCGACATGGTCCTCGTGGGCGAGGAATGGAAACTGAAGGAGATGCCCGAGGATGAAGTCGCCGACATCATCACCAGCAACATGCTGAGCGCACTCGAAAACCTCGAAGATCTCTTCAGCAGCGACGATTTCGACTGGGGCGGCGAAGATCCTGTAGAGTATGCGATCTCCGACTATGTCGTATTCGATAACGAAGACGCCGCCATGACGATCCAGAGAGGCGGCTGCGACGAGTGGGGCAACATCTCCTTCGACGTGCTCTGCGAGAACAAGACCGACAAGAAGCTCACCTTCTCCGCGGACAGTCTCGTGGTCAACGGTTGGTCTGTAGGCGGCTACCTGGGTACCGAAGTCGAAGCGGGCGAAAGCACCGTCGGCACCCTGGACATCTGGGCATCCGACATGGATAACATCGGCCTGGAGAATCCCGATCAGGTCGTGATGAACTTCCGCCTTTACGATGAGGAAGGCTGGTTGGACGATACCTATCTGATGAACGAGACTTATACCATCTATCCCACGGGCCTCACGGAAGACCAGATCGTCGTTCCCGAAAGACGCACCGGAGAGAACGAAGTGACCGTCGTGGACAACGACATCTTCACCTTCGTCATTCTGGAAGGCGAGACCGATGAGACCTGGGGCAGCTTCGAAATTCACGCCTACATCGAAAACAAGAGCGACAAACCTCTGTACATCTCCTGGGAAGACGTTACCGTCAACGGCAAGGAGGTCGACCCCTACTTCAGCGTAACCATTCCGGCAGGCGAGCGGACCGTTTCCGAGATGATGTTCGGCGTCAACGACCTGGAGGACAACGGCATCGAATCCGTCGAAGAGATCGGTTACACCCTCAAGGCGATGGACGATGATACCTGGGATGAACTGTACAGCGAGGCCCACACCTATCAGCCCTAAACGCTGAAACCCAACGATAGAAAAGCATAAAAAGGACCGGAACAATATTCACCAGCGAGGAAATCGCAAACGCGTGAGCGCAGCGAACAAAGTGTTGACGAGCGGTGAATTTGCTCCGGTCCTATTATTTGATATCGGCGTCTTTCTATCTACAGTTTTGCCCTGACTTCCAGCAGCTTGTCGCGCAGGATGGCGGCGCGTTCGAACTGCAGATCCTTCGCGGCGGCCTTCATTTCCTTCTCCAGCATCTTCGCGTAGTTCATGAGTTCCTTCTTCGTCAGCTCCAGCACGCTCTTGCCGGCAAACGTATCGAAATCCTCCTCGACCTTCGTCGTGATCTCGATAACGTCCCGGACGGCCTTCTTGATGGTCTCCGGCGTGATGCCGTGCTCGTCGTTGTACTTCTGCTGGATCTTGCGGCGGCGCTCCGTTTCGTCCAGCGCGGTGCGCATGGCGGGACTGATGGTGTCCGCGTACATGATGACCCGGCCTTCCGCGTTTCTCGCGGCGCGGCCGATGGTCTGGATCAGCGAGGTCTCCGTACGGAGGAATCCTTCCTTGTCCGCGTCCAGGATGGCCACGAGAGCCACTTCCGGCAGGTCCAGGCCTTCCCGCAGCAGGTTGATGCCCACCAGCGTGTCGAACACGCCCAGGCGCAGATCGCGCAGGATCTCGTTGCGCTCCAGCGTATCCACTTCCGAGTGCATGTAGCGCACCTTCAGGCCGGCTTTTTTGAGATAATCCGTCAGATTCTCGGCCATCTTTTTCGTCAGCGTCGTGACGAGCACGCGGTGACCTTTGTCCACTTCCTTATGGATCTCGCCGATCAGGTGGTCGATCTGCCCTTCCGTGGGCACGATCTCGATGGGCGGGTCCAGCAGGCCTGTCGGCCGGATGACCTGCTCGGCGGAGATGCCGCCGGACACTTCTCTCTCGTAGGCCGCGGGGGTCGCCGAGATGAAGATCGCCTGATGGATCATGGCGTCGAATTCCTCGAAGCGCAGCGGGCGGTTGTCGAGCGCGGAAGGCAGGCGGAAGCCGTAATCCACGAGCGCGGTCTTTCTCGAACGGTCGCCGTGGGCCATCGCCCGCAGCTGCGGCAGCATGACGTGGCTCTCGTCGATGACCACGAGGAAATCCTTGGGGAAATAGTCGATGAGCGTATAGGGTTTCGCGCCGGGCGGATTGCCCACGATGTGGCGCGAATAGTTCTCGATGCCTTTGCAGGAACCGATCTCCCGCATCATCTCCAGGTCGTAGCGCGTACGCTGCTCCAGGCGCTGGGCTTCCAGCAGCTTGCCGCGGTCCCGCAGCCAGACGAGCCTCTCTTCCAGTTCCTCTTCGATGGTCACGAGCGCGCGGTCCATGTTCTCCTTCGACGTGGCGTAATGCGACGCCGGGAAGATCGCGATGTGATTGCGCTGGCCGGTGATCTCGCCGGTGACCGGGTTCATCTCCTTGATGGATTCGACCTCGTCCCCGAACAGTTCCACCCGTACGGCGGACTCGCTGCCGGCGGGGATGATGTCGATGATGTCGCCCCGCACGCGGAACGTGCCCCGTTCGAAGCCCAGGTCGTTTCTCGTATATTGGATGTCCGTCAGCTTGCGCAGGATCTCCGTGCGGGTCTTCGTCTGTCCCGGCCGCAGGGAAAGCATCTGGTTCTTGTAGTCGAACGGGCTGCCCAGACCGTAGATGCACGAAACGGACGCGACGATGATGACGTCGCGGCGCTCGGCCAGAGAAGCCGTCGCGGAATAGCGCAGGCGGTCGATCTCCTCGTTGACGTCCGAGTCTTTCTCGATATACGTATCCGTGGAAGGCACGTAAGCCTCCGGCTGGTAGTAGTCGTAATAGGAAATAAAATACTCCACCGCGTTGTCCGGGAAGAACTCCTTGAATTCCCCGCAGAGCTGCGCAGCGAGCGTCTTGTTGTGGGAGATCACCAGCGTGGGTTTCTGCACCTGCTGGATGACGTTCGCGATCGTGAACGTCTTGCCCGATCCCGTGACCCCCAGCAGCGTCTGGTAGCGCTTGCCGGCGTTGATCCCGTCCACGAGCCTGCGGACGGCTTCGGGCTGGTCCCCCGTCATGGAGAATGGCGCTTTCAGATGAAATCTCTGGTCTTCCATGCTCATGGGAACGTCCTCCTAGCCTATGATCTCGTAGATCATGGCCGCGCCGTCCTTCGTGACGTGCTCCGGCGTCTCGAGCACCCGCACCTTCATCTCGGAATTGCCGAAGCGGATCAGGATCTCGTCTCCGGGCTTGACCTGCGCGGAAGGCTTGGCCGCCTTGCCGTTCAGGAAGATGCGCTCTTCCTGGGCTGCGTCATGGGCGACGGTGCGCCGCTTGATCAGCCTCGATATTTTTAAATACTTGTCGATTCTCATGGTTGAAAAAAGGGGCAACGTCGCCGTTGCCCCTGCAATGAACTTTGTTTCAGACTATTTCTTGTTGACAGCGTCCTTGAAAGCCTTGCCGGCCTTGAAAACGGGAGCGTTGGAAGCGGGGATCTTGACGGTTTCGCCGGGCTTCTGCGGGTTGCGGCCGGTTCTGGCCTTTCTCTTTCTGGTTTCGAAAGTGCCGAAGCCGATCAGCTGGACCTTACCGTTCTTCTTGGACAGTTCCTTTTCGACGACCTTGATGAATGCGTTAACGGTCGCTTCCGTATCCTTCTTGGTAAGCTTTGTTTCCTTTGCGACTGCTTCGACTAACTGAGACTTGTTCATTTTGTTCCTCCTGATTCTTCTCTAGTGATAACTTACTTTTGGGTCTTTGCTTCTTCCCACAGAGCATCCATCTCTGCGAGGGTCATGTCTTCCAACCTGCGGCCTTGTGCCTGTGCGGCCGATTCGACATGACCGAAGCGGGTTATGAACTTGTTCGATGTGGCGTTCAGAGCGTCTTCGGGATCGATGCCGAGAAATCTGGAAATATTCGTGATCGCAAACAGCAGATCTCCCAGTTCTTCCCGGATATGCGCCTGGTCGCCCTGCGCGTATGCTTCCTTGAGTTCAACGGTCTCTTCGTCCAGTTTCGCGAAGGCGCCGCTGACGTCATCCCAATCAAAACCGACTCTTGCTGCCTTCTTCTGCACCTTTTCGCTGCGCAGCAAAGCCGGTAAATGACGGGGGATCTTCTGCATACTTGCAGTGGTAGAGGTTTCCGTTTTTTCCACCTCTTTGATATTCTCCCACATGTCTAATACGTTGTCAACGCTTAACCCCGCATTTCTGTTGGAATTCTCGGGTTTCGGTCCGAAGACGTGGGGATGGCGGCGGATCATCTTTTCCGCTTCCCGGTTGCAGATCTCCGTCAGGGTAAAATCGTTTTCTTCCTTCGCGATCTGCGCGTGCATCACGACCTGGAGCAGCACGTCGCCCAGTTCCTCGATCAGGTTGTCCCTGTCTTTGTTCTCGATAGCCTGCACCACCTCGTAGGCTTCTTCCACCATGCCGCGGGTCAGGCTCTCGTGGGTCTGTTCCCTGTCCCAGGGGCATCCGCCGGGCGCCCGCAGGATCTCGATGACCCGCTGCAGCCGCGCGAAACTTTCCAGATCGGTCTGTGCCGTTTTAAACAGTTCTTCGTACATTTATCTCACAAATCGCCGCAGCAGGGCTGCGATCTTCCTGCCTTTCGGCAGCCTTTCTATCTCTTCTATCGTGATGGCTTTTACGGCCAGGACCAGAACGAAATACACGGCGATCCCGGCGCAGATGGAGATCAGCGCGTTCAGGCTTCCGCCGACGCGCAGATACAGCAGGCGGTAGACGATGCGCACCGCGATCCCCATGACCGCGGCGCAGATCACCGGTTTGACGAACGTCAGTTTGTAATCCACTTCCGTGCCCGTATATTTCCGCATGGCCCGGAAATCCAGGAACGCGGCGGTAAGATAGGCCGCGACCGTGCTGATGGCGGCTCCGCGGACGTTCAGCGCCGGAATGCCGGTCAGAATATAGGTCAGAACGATCTTGACCAGCGCGCCGATGCACAGGTTCTTGACGGGGATCATCTGCTTGCCGATGCCCTGCAGGATGCCGTTCAGCGCGTGCGCCATGCCCAGGAAGATGACCCCGTAAGCCAGGATCTCCAGGCAGCCGCCGGCGGACGCGGCGCTTTCGCGCACTCTCGGGTAGAACATCTCCATGATGGGACGGGCCAGCACGCTCATGCCCACGGCGCACGGAATGCTGAGGATGGCAGCGTAGCGCAGCGCCAGATTGATGTTCTCGTGCATGAAATCCGTCTCTTTGCGTTTATAGGCGGACGCCACGACGGGCACGATGCTCATGGACACCGCCTGCAGCAGCACCTGCGGGAAATTCAGCAGGGGCGCCGCCATACCGGTGAGCTGTCCGTACAGCGCTCTCGCCATATCGGAGTCGAAGCCGATGGAGATCAGCCTCGTCTTGACGATGGCTGTGTCGATGGTATTGATGACCGGAAGGACCGCGGAGCCGATCGTGATGGGCACCGCGATGATCAGGATGTCGCGGAAGATGTCGCGGACGCTCTCCACGTCCTTCGGCACGACCGAGCCGACCTCCTTCAGGATGGATCTTCTGCGGCGCAGATAGATGAGTCCGATGCCTAAAAAACCGAAGAACGCGCCCGCGGTCGCGCCGAAACTGGCGCCTGCCGCAGCGATGTTCAGCCCCTTGGGCAGCAGGATGACCGCAAGACCCAGGCCGATCGCCACGCGGAACGCCTGCTCCACGACCTGGGACACGGCTGTGGGGGTCATGTCCTGCAGACCCTGGAAATAGCCGCGGAACGAACTCATGAGCGGGCAGAAGAACAGCGCCGGCGCGATAGCCTGCATGCAGTAGATCGCCCCGGGCTCCTTGATCGCCCTCGTGATCGCGCCTGCCCCGAAGAACAGGATCGAACTCGTGACGACGCCCGTTGCCAGCAGCAGCCAGAACGATACCTTGAACACGCGGTGCGCTTCGTAGCGGCGGTCCAGCGCGGTGCGTTCCGCCACCATGCGCGCGATCGCCGTCGGAATGCCTGCGATGGCGAGGGTCAGGAACAGATTGTAGATCGGGTACGCCGTCTGATAGTACCCCATCCCGTCGTCGGTGATGATATTCGTCAGCGGAATGCGGAAAAAGGCTCCCAGCACCTTGATGACGATGCCGGCCAGCCCCAGTATGACGGCTCCTTTCAGAAAGCTTTTGTTTTTGCTGTTCGTCTGTTCCATAACAATTTAGTATAACACAAAAGAAAGGCGTTGACCGCCTTTCTTTGCATTTTCACCGTTTACAGAGCTCCTTTGATGGCTGCGAGCAGCTCTTCGTAGGTCTCGCAGGTCTTCAGATCCGGGTTTTCCGCCTTCACGTTGTCCGGCGCGCGGAACAGGAAACCGGCCTTGCTGGCGCGGATCATGCCCAGGTCGTTGTACGAATCGCCGCAGGCGATCGTCTCGTAACCCATGGACTGGAAGGCCTTGACGCTCGTCAGCTTGCTCTGTTCGCACCGCATCGTGAAGCCGGTGATCTCTCCGTCCGGCGCGACCTCGAGCGTGTTGCACAGCAGCGTGGGCCGGCCCAGCTTTTCCATGAGCGGGAATCCGAACTGTTCGAACGTATCGCTCAGGATGACCGTCGGAACGATCTGCCGCAGCTCGTCCAGAAATTCCTTCGCGCCTTCGAGCGGCTCGATCTTAGCAATGGTTTCGCGGATCTCTTTCAGGCCCAGACCATGCTCCTTCAGGATACCGATGCGCCAGCGCATCAGCTTATCGTAATCGGGTTCGTCCCTCGTGGTCCTGCGCAGTTCGGGAATGCCGCTGGCCTCCGAAAACGCGATCCAGATCTCGGGTACGACGACCCCTTCCATATCCAAACAGACGATATTCATCTACGATGCCTCCTCTCTGAATGCCAACATAGTCGTTAAGATGACTTCCGCCTCCTGCTGTGCGGGAGCTTTATCCAATACGAGCGTCACGCGCGGCTCCACGCCGCCGTAGATCGTCAGACGCATGCCGTAATCGTCCATGAGAGCCGCGAACAGCTCCGGACCCAGGCAGTTCTTCTCTTCGAATAATAATACCAGTTTTCTGTGCTGCAGCGCAACCTTGGAAATGCCGCAGCGGCTGGCCATGGAGCGGATGAGCGCGATGTCCAGCAGGTTCTGCGCCGGCTTCGGCAGATCGCCGAAGCGGTCCAGCAGTTCGTCTGTCACCTCGAACTTGTCGTCGTCCGAAGCGATGGACGCGATGCGCTTGTACATGGAAAGCCGCGTCAGTTCGTCCGCCACGTAGCTTTCCGGCAGGAAGGCCGGGATGCCCAGTTCCACGCTGGTATCCGCTTCGGGCTGCGCCTCTTCCGCCGCGCCGCCCTGCAGCTCGCGGACGGTCTCCTCCACCAGTTTGCAGTACAGCTCGTAGCCGACGGACAGCATGTGGCCGGACTGCTCGACGCCCAGGATATTGCCCGCGCCGCGCAGTTCCAGGTCTCTCATGGCGACCCGGAAGCCCGCGCCGAACTCCGTGAATTCGCGGATGGCGCGCAGGCGCTTTTCCGCCACCTCGGACAGGACCTTGTCCTTTTTATACACCAGATAGGCGTACGCCATGCGGTTGGAACGTCCCACCCTGCCCCGCAGCTGGTACAGCTGCGACAGGCCGAAACGGTCCGCATCCATGATGATCATGGTGTTGACGTTGGGGATATCCAGCCCGGACTCGATGATGGTCGTGGCGACGAGCACGTTGTACTCGCCCTCCAGGAACTTCATCATCACGTCCTCGAGCTCGCGTTCGCCCATCTGGCCGTGGCCAACGACCACGTTCGCCTCGGGCACCAGTTCGCGGATCTTCCGCGCGACGGTCTGGATGCTGCTGACCCGGTTGTATACCACGTAGACCTGGCCGCCCCGTCCCAGTTCCCTGCGGATGGCATCCGCGACCATCAGGTCGTCCTGCTCCATCACGTAGGTCTGCACGGGGTAGCGGTCCTCCGGCGGTTCCTCCAGCACGGACATATCGCGCACGCCGATGAGGGACATGTGCAGCGTCCGGGGGATGGGCGTCGCGGACAGGGTCAGCACGTCCACGTTCGTCTTCAGCTTCTTGATCGCTTCCTTGTGCTCCACGCCGAAGCGCTGTTCCTCGTCCACGACGAGAAGCCCCAGATCCTTGAACTTCACGTCGCCGGACAGAAGCCTGTGCGTGCCGACCACCAGGTCGACGTCGCCGGTCTGCAGGCCTTTCAGCACTTTCTCCTGCTGCTTTTCCGTGCGGAAGCGCGACAGCATCTCCACGTTGAACGGATAGTCCTTAAACCGCTCAAGGAACGTGTGATAGTGCTGGTTGGCGAGGATCGTCGTCGGTACGAGCACAGCGGCCTGTTTGCCTTCTTCCAGGCATTTGAAGATGGCCCGGGCGGCCACTTCCGTCTTGCCGTAACCCACGTCGCCGCACAGAAGGCGGTCCATGGCGCTGGACGCCTGCATATCCTTTTTGATCTCCTCTGCCGCCCGCAGCTGGTCTGCCGTCTCCTCGAAGGGGAACGCGTCCTCGAATTCCTTCTGCCACGCGGAATCCGGTCCGAAAGCGTATCCCGGGGTCATCTGCCGCTGGGCGGACAGGCGCAGGAAATCCTCCGCCATATCGCGGATCGCAGCCTTCGCCCTGGCTTTCGTCTTCTGCCAGTCGCCGCCGGACAGGCGGTTGATCTTCGGCGCGACGGATTCGCTGCCCACGTACTTCTGAATGGACTCCATCTGGTCCACCGGTACGTACAGCACGTCTTCGCCGGCGTAGCGGATCTTCAGATAGTCCCGCTGGCTGCCGTCCACCGTCAGTTTCTCGATCCCTACGAACCGGCCCACGCCGTGCGCTTCGTGCACGACGTAGTCGCCTTTTTTGATGTCCGTGAAGGCCTTTATTTCCCTTCCCTTGGACTTTTTGCGGCGGCTTTGGGATTTTGTATGGACGAAGATATCCGCTTCGCTTAAATAGAGGATTTTCTCGTCGAAGTACTCCGTGCCCTGGGACAGGCGGCCGTAGCGGAGTTCGACCTTATTGTCCAGCCCCGCGCGGCCGAGGAAGTCCTTCAGGTTGTTGATGCGGTCTTCCGAGGAACAGGCGATGACGATGCGGTAGCCGTTCTTCGCGTAGCGCTTCAGCTCCTGTTCCAGCAGGTCCATGTGCCCGTTGAACACCGGCGCCTGCTTCGTCGAGAACGAAACGACCTCGTCCAGGCGGTCCGTATAGGGGATCTGCTGCGTAAAGGGCGTGCAGTAATACACGTCGCAGCGCGCCGCCTGCGCCTGCGTTTTCTTCAGGTCCGCGCGGTCCGGCAGGGAGCGGAAATCCTCGGGCACGCCGAAACAGCGCTCCAGGATGACCCTGCGGTTCTCCTCTTCTTCTTTGTCGTAGAAGTTCAGGATCTCCTCCATGCGGGAGGGGTCGTCGACAAAGAGGAAGGAGGGATCCTTCATGTAATCCCACGCCAGGGCAGGCTGTTCGTAGAAGTAGGACAGGAAACCCTCCAGGTACTGGTAGTTCATGCCCTCTTCGATGCATTCGATCAGATAGTCCCGCCTCTCCCGCAGCTTATCCAGCTGTTCCTGGGAAAGCGGTCTGCGCATGGAGCGCGCGTAGGCGCTGCTGATGTTCTTCAGGCCGCGGGCGAACACTTCTTCGCTGCGCACCATCACCTGCGCCGGCCAGATCCGGACCCTGTCCAGAACCTCTTTCGAACGCTGGCTGGCGGCGTCGAAACGGCGGATGGAATCGATATCGGTATCGAAGAATTCGATGCGCACCGGGTCCTCCCCGCCGGGAACGAATACGTCCACGATGTCGCCGCGCACGGCAAACTGACCGCCCGCTTCCGCGGCGGTCTCCCGTTCATACCCCATGCGGGCAAGACGCGCGATCAGGTCGTCCCGGTCGAAGGACGCGCCGTTCTCCAGCGTGACGCTGTCCCGGAAGAACACGTCCGGGGGCGGCAGCTTCTTGAGGGCGCCCAGAACAGGCGCGACGACGATGACGTCTTCGTCCCCGCCCAGCGCCGCGAGACCCGCGATCTCCTCCTGCAGCTGGGCTGTGGACTTCGCTTCGTAACGGAACGAGGCGCTTTCCACGTCCGGAAGCACCAGAACGCGCGCGTCGGTAAAAAAGGACAGGTCTGATGCGATCCTCTTCGCGCGGCTGGCGGAGGTCGTCAGGATCAGACCCTGTCCGTTTCTCTCTTGTATGAATTTGGCAGCCAACGGGGCGATCCGGATCTCGGAAAGCCCCGTCAGGTTAATCAGTTTGCCCATTCTCCCCGCTTTCGGGCGGTTCAGGCTGCGCCTCTTCCGCCTTCTGCTTCTTCTGTTTTTTCGGTTTATGGTTGTACTGCTGCATGGCGGCTCTCGGGCCGTCCTTCACCCAGCAGATGATCGCGTCGGCGGCCTTTTCGATGGCCTCTGCCAGCGGCTTCTGCTCTTCTTCGGTGGGTTTGCCCGTCACGAAGGAGACCAGTGGGATGACGTCGCTCTTGCCCGTTCCGATGCGGATGCGGGGGAAGTCGTCGAACTGCAGCTGATAGATGACGCTGCGCATGCCGTTGTGCGTGCCGGCGCTTCCCTTTTCCCGCAGGCGAAGATCGCCCACGGGCAGGTCGATGTCGTCGTAGACCACGATGAGCCGGCTGGGTTCGATGCCGTAATACGCGACGATCTCCCGCACGGCTTCCCCGGAATTGTTCATGTAGGTCTGAGGCTTGACCAGGATCACTTTCTCCGTCCCGATGCGGCCTTCGCCCAGCAGCGAGCGGAACTTCAGCTTGCGGATGTCGATACCCAGCTTGTATGCCAGGACGTCCATCGTCAGGAAGCCCATGTTGTGCCGCGTCTGCTCGTATTCTTTTCCCGGATTGCCCAGACCGCAGATGATATACATGTCTTACGCGGAAAGGTTGGAAAGCGGATTGTTCGTGAAGATGCGCACGATGGTCTCCGCGAACAGCGGCGCCACGGACAGCTGCTTGATCTTGTCGATCTTCTTCTCCTCGGGAAGAGGAATGGTGTTCAGGAAGACCATCTCCTCGATGGCGGAGTCCTGGATGCGCTGGATGGCGGGACCGGACAGGACGGCGTGGGTCGCGCAGGCCTGCACGCTCAGGGCGCCCATCTTCTTGATGGCGTTTGCCGCGTTGCAGATCGTACCGGCGGTATCCACCATGTCGTCCACCAGGATGGCATGCTTGCCGGCGACGTCGCCGATGATGTTCATGATCTCGGATTCGTTCGCTTTGGGGCGTCTTTTATCGATAATAGCAATCGGAGCGTCGAAAGGTTTTGCGAAGCTTCTGGCGCGGGTCACGGAGCCGTGGTCCGGAGAGACGACGACCACGTTCTCCCAGTTTCCTTCGAATTTTTCCTGGAAATAGCGGGTCAGGATGGGCTTGCCGATCAGGTGATCCACAGGGATGTTGAAGTAGCCCTGGATCTGCGCTGCGTGCAGGTCCATCGTAACGACGCGGTCTGCGCCTGCCGCGGTGATGATATCCGCTACCAGTTTGGCGGTGATGGGATCTCTGGGCTTGGCCTTGCGGTCCTGGCGGGCATATCCGTAATACGGGATGACCGCGTTGATGCGTCCGGCGGACGCTCTCTTCATGGCGTCGATCATGATGCACAGTTCCATCAGGTTGTTGTTGACCGGGTTGCAGGTCGGCTGGACGATATACACGTCCAGTCCGCGGACGGTCTCCTGGAGGTTGACGTACACTTCGCCGTCGGCGAACGTGGTGACTTCTGCCTTACCGGGCGTTCTGCCCATGATGCCCGCGATCTCTTCCGCCAGCGCCGGGTTGCCGTTGCCCGCGAAGATCTTGTAATCAGCGAATACTCCGTTATTCATCTTTTGGTCCTTTCTCGTGGCGATTGCCTTGGTTCATAGTCATACACGATAAGTATATCATTGTGCGCGCAAAGAAGAAAGAGAACAAAAAGAAAAACGGCAGGTTTGCCGTTTGTTCTTTTTCGTATTCGATTTTAGAATTCCGGCTGTTCTTCCGGTTCTTTCGTCGGGACCGCGCCTGCGACCTCCTCGTACTTTTCGAAGATCGCGTCGGAGATGCGTTTTCTTGTCTCCGCCTTCAGAGGATGCGCGACGTCTTTATAGACCTCGCCGACTTTCTTGTTCGGCATCGCCACGAAGTACCCCTTATCGCCTTCGACGATCTTGATGTCGTGGACGACGAACTCGTCATCGAACGTAACAGAAGCAACGGCTTTCATCTTGCCGCCGTTGTCCATCGTGCGGATGCGTACATCTGTGATCTGCATACACACACCAACCTTTCATTGAAATTTGAACACACACGCCCGTTTTGCTCTTAAGGTCCGGGCACAACCTTATTATACGACTACTTTCCCGCTTTTTCAAGAATCAGCTCGCCGACCTTGTAGATGTCGCCGGCGCCCATGGTGATGACGATATCCCCGGGGCTCGTGTTGTTGCAGACGAATTCCGCCATGGAAGCGAAGTCGGGCAGGAAGTAGACGTCCTTGTCCGGATGTTTGATCTTGATCTCGTCCATGAGTTTTTTCGAAGACATCTTGTAGATATTCTTCTCTCTTGCCGCATAGATCTCCGCCAGGATGATGACGTCCGCGTCCGCGAACGCGTCCGCGAACTGGTCGAACAGCGCCATGGTGCGGGTATAGGTATGGGGCTGGAACAGGCACCAGGTCTTCTTGTGCGACAGGTTCTTCGCTGCGGACAGGGTCGCGCGGATCTCCGCGGGATGATGGGCGTAGTCGTCGATCACGGTGACCCCGCTCTCCGTCTTGCCGATCACGTCGAAGCGGCGCTTCGTTCCCGTAAAGGATTCCAGCGTCTTCTCGATGACGTCCAGATCCACGCCGAGCGCCAGGCAGGTCGCGGCGGCGGCAAGGCTGTTGGAGACGTTGTGCTCGCCGGGCACCGCCAGTTCGATGCGGCGCAGGAACTCGCCCTTATGGTACAGGTCGTAGCTGGGCATGCCTTCGTCGTTGAACTTGATGCCCTTCGCGTAATAGTCGCTCGCCTCGTTGAAGCCGAACGTGATGACCCGGCAGGGAAGATCTTCCGTGACGGACTTAACGAAGGGATTGGAATCGAACGCGACGATCAGGCCGTTTGCGGGCACCTTTTCCGCGAACTTTTCGAAGGATTCCGCGATGTGGTTGATATCCTTGAAATAGTCCAGATGGTCCGAATCGATGTTCAGGATGATCTCCGCCCAGGGCCGCAGGGACAGAAAACTGTCCATGTATTCGCAGGCTTCCGTCACGAAGTATTCGCTGCTGCCGACCTTGACGTTGCCGTGGAACTGGTTCAGGATGCCGCCCACCAGGATGGTGGGAGAATAGTTCGCGGCTTCCAGGATGAGGCTGACCATGGACGTGGTCGTCGTCTTTCCGTGCGTGCCGGAGACCGCCACGGAGATCTGGTAATCCGCCATGATGGCGCCAAGCGCTTCGGCGCGGGTGATGATGGGGATGCCCCGTCTTCTGGCTTCCGCCAGTTCCGGATTCTCCATGGAAACGGCCGCGGAATACACCAGCAGGTCCGTATCGCCCAGATTGTCGGCATGGTGGCCGATAAAGACCTGCGCGCCCTGCTTTTCGAGCATTTCCGTCACAGCGCTTTCCTTCATGTCGGAACCGGATACCCGGTAGCCCCTGCTCAGCAGGATCTCCGCGATCCCGGACAGGCCGATGCCGCCGATGCCGACGCAGTGCACGTGTTTATAATTCTTCAGATCCATTTGTCTTTGCTCCGATCTTTTCGATTCCTTCGATTTATTGTCTTCCGCGAATGGTCTCGCGGACGAAGTCCTTCATCTCTTCCCTGGGGATCGCGCCCGCGTGGAGAACTTTTCTGCTCTTCAGATCCTTCAGTCCGTAGGGCACGGGAACGCCGCTGGCCTGGCTCAGCGCTTCGATGGCGGCGAATTCGTCTTCCGCCTCCGGCAGGCCGATGGCGCCGCTGACCGCCGCCGCGAACTTGTAGGGGCTGGCTGTGGAAGCGATCACCGCGGGCGTTTCATCGCCGGTCTTCTGCGCATATTCGCGCCAGACCTTGTACGCGACCGCCGTATGCGTATCCATCAGATAGTGATCCGACGCGTAGATGCTGCCGATCGCCGCCAGGATCTCCTCCTCCGTGGCATACCCTGCCGCAAAGCCCGACAGACCCGCCTTGACGGCGTCCGTCGCTTCGTAGCACTTGTTCTCCGCCAGGCTGTCCATCATCGCGCGGACAGCCGCGTCGTCGCAGCCGCCCAGATGGTAGAGCAGGCGCTCCAGATTGCTGGAGATGATGATGTCCATGGACGGAGAGTTCGTGACGTAGAACTCTCTGCGCGCGTCGTAGACGCCGGTGTTGAAGAAATCCGTAAGCACGTTGTTCTTGTTGGACGCGCAGATCAGCCTGTTCACGGGAACGCCCATCTGCATGGCGTAGTACGCGCTCAGGATATTGCCGAAGTTGCCGGACGGCACGCAGATATTGATGGGATCGCCGGCCTTCACCCGGCCGTTCTTCACCATCTGCGCATACGCCCAGACGTAGTAGGCGACCTGGGGCAGCAGGCGCCCCACGTTCATGGAATTCGCAGCGGAGAACCGATAGCCCAGCGCGCCGACCTCCTCGCCGAAAGGTCTGTCGTTCAGGATGGCCTTCTGGGTCGTCTGCGCGTCGTCGAAGTTGCCGAAGATGCTGGTGACGTAGGTGTTGGACCCGGTCGCCGTACGCATCTGCTGTTCCTGCACCGGGCTGACCGCATGATCCGGGAAGAACACGATGATGCAGGTGCCCGGCACGTCTTCGAAGCCCTTCAGAGCCGCCATGCCCGTGTCGCCGGACGTGGAGACCAGGATGCAGACCGTCTTGTCTTCCTGCTTCTTGGCCATGGCCGTGGTCATGAAATACGGCATCAGCGCCAGCGCCATATCCTTAAAAGCCGCCGTGGGGCCGTGATACAGCTCCAGAAAATCCGCGCCGCCCGCATGGACGAGGGGAACCACGTCTTCCGCCTCGAACTTGTCCGTATAGGCGCCGTCGATGCAGGCTTTCAATTCCTCTTCCGTGAATTCGCCCGCGTACGGCCGCAGCACTTCCGCTGCCAGCGTTTTATAATCCATGGCGGCGTAATCTGCCCAGTCCTTTTCCAGTTTCGGGAATTCCACCGGGACGTACAGTCCCTTATCCGGGGCGATGCCCTGGATGACGGCGCCGGAAAGATCCATTTCCGGGGCCTGCCCTCTCGTGCTCCTGAAGATCATATATGCCTCCTCTTCCTGTTTTACTGCAGCGCGGCTTCCGCCCTGTCCAGTCTCGCGAACACCTGCTCTTTGCCCATGATCTGCTGGATCGTCCAGAGGTCGGGGCTGTTGCTGCGGCCGGTGAGCGCGATGCGGATGCAGTTGGACACGTGTCCGACGTGGCCCTTGTACTGATCCGGATTCTTCTTGTAATCCTTGGGTTTGACCGCATAGCCCAGATCCGCCGTGATGGCGCGGATCTTCTCGAACCATGCGCCGTTATCGTCCGCTTCGCTGTAGCCTTCCTTATATCTTCTGAAGATCTCCCGGATGTCGTCCGCGCTGCATTCCGCAGGCATCTGCGTCTCGGGAACGAACGTCTCGTCGAAGAAATAGCTGATGAAGCCGAAGATCTGCTGCGCGAAGACCAGATCCTTTCTGGGTTTCTCTCCGCCCCGGTCGATGTCGAAGATGCGCTTCGTCTTTTCCGGGTCACGGGCGAGCAGCTGCGCCTTTTCCGGCGCGAATTCCTTCGCCCATGCCAGTTCGAAATCGTAGATCTCCTGCGCGGACTTCTTTGCCAGAACGTCCTTGGAGATATCGTTCAGCTTGCTCAAGTCGAACAGCGTGCCGGAGCTGCTCATCTTGGAGGCCTCGAACGGGAAATCTTCCAGCGCTGCGTCCGGGTTGGCCATGCGCCATTCCTCGTAGTCGGAATTCAGGATGGTCATCAGGTATTCGCGCACCGCTTCGGGGAAATAGCCCAGTTCCTTATAGTAACCGAGGCCCAGCTCGGGATCCTTGCGCTTGGACAGTTTGCGCTTCGTGCCGGTGGTCTCGTCCACCTTCATCAGCACGGTGTTGTGGCAGTAGACGGGCAGCTCCCAGCCGAGCTTTTGGAACAGCTCCACGTGGATGGGCAGCGACCCGATCCACTCCTCGCCCCTCACGACGTGCGTCGTGCGCATCAGGTGGTCGTCGACCACGTGGGCGAAGTGATACGTGGGAAGACCGGTCTTCTTCAGGATGACCACGTCCTGTTCGTTCTCCGGCATGGAGATGTCGCCGCGGATGGCGTCGAACACGTGGAAGTACTTCGAAGGATCGCCGGTGGAGCGCAGGCGCATGACGGGAACCTCGCCCGCCGCCAGCCTCGCCTCGACCTCTTCTAAAGACAGATCTCTGTGCTTCGCGTATTCGCCGTAGATGCCCGGGTTCAGTTTGTTCGCCTCCTGCATGGCGCGGATGTCCGCGATCTCCTCTTCGCTCATGAAGCAGGGATACGCCTTGCCTTCGGAGACGAGCTTCTTGACGAACGTCTTGTAAATGCTGCTGCGTTCGCTCTGCCAGTAGGGGCCGTAAGCGCCGGTCTCGCCGTCCGCCGTCGCGCCTTCGTCGAAGCGGATGCCGAAATAGTCCAGCGCGTCGATCAGCATGGGAACGGCGCCTTCCACTTCGCGCTTATCGTCCGTGTCCTCGATGCGCAGGAACGCCACGCCGCCGCTGCGGTGCGCCAGGCGCTCATCGGTAAGGGCGCCGTACAGATTACCCAGATGGATAAAGCCGGTCGGGCTGGGACCCATACGGGTCACCATCGCGCCTTCGGGAAGATCCCGCCCGGGATATCTCGCTTCCATCTCTTCTGCAGTCGTATGAATATCGGGGAACAGCAGTTCCGCCAGTTTCTGATAGTCCATGGGTTTTCGCCTTTCTGATACACAAAGTTAACCAATTTATTTTATCAAAAAAGAAGACATTTGTAACTATGTCTTCTCAAATAACGGGAGGAATCATGGTATGATAGAGACAGTAAAGGAAGGATTGCCATGACGTATCAGGACATCAGGAACAACGAACTTGTCAATACCTACATCCATTACGCAGATCAGACGCTGGAGGCGCTGGGCTATACGGAGCACAGCTTTGCCCACGTAACGCTGGTCGCCGAACGGGCCGGCTGCATCCTGGAGACGCTCGGCTATCCCGAACGGACCGTGGAGCTGGCGAAGATCGCAGGCTATATGCACGACATCGGCAACATGGTGAACCGCATCGACCATAGCCAGTCGGGCGCCATCATGGCGTTCCGCGTGCTGGATCACCTGAAATTCGCGCCCGACGAGATCGGGATGATCATACCGGCCATCGGCAATCACGACGAAGGTACCGGCGTCCCGGTCAGTCCCCTGGCCGCGGCGCTGATCCTCGCGGACAAGAGCGACGTCCGCCGCAGCCGTGTGCGCAATCAGGATGCGGCATCTTTCGACATCCATGACCGCGTCAATTACTCCGTGACGCAGTCAGAACTGGCGATCAACGAGACCCATACGCACATCCGGCTGAAGCTGACTGTCGATACGTTCTGCAGCCCCATCCTCGACTATTTCGAGATCTTCATGGAACGCATGAACCTCTGCCGCAAAGCGGCGGAATTTCTCGGTTTGGAATTCAAACTGACGATCAACGATCAGGAACTGCTGTAAAAGCAACAAATGAAAAAGGATGGGCAGAGTGAACCTGTAAGATGAAAGTAGACATGCAAAAAGAACATGTCTTCTTTTTTCGTGGTATCGTTTCATACAGGAGGTGACAGTATAACGACACAAAACCTCTTAATGACTTTTATCCCACCTCTCCTTTATTGCTTTCATATCATTGTGTAATTCCAACGTTATTGTGTCACAGATTTACAAGAAAACGAGATTCTTACTTAAATCGACCTTTTGAGCATTGCGAAGTGCCGACCGCATCATTTTATCGTTTATGCTATTATATCTTCACCTCGACGAGGTTTTTCCCCATCTGCGAGGTCATAATGACCCATCACTATTCGTCTATAGTAGCGCCAAAAGGAGAACACATTCCTTTAATTATCTTTGTATTCAAGTCATATATTGAGTCATATTATCTCAAAAACAAATCAAAAAAGCATGACTCAATCTGAAACAGCTTAAAGCAAATCAGAAAATCACAAATGCCACCAACCATTGAAAAAACAATAAAAAAAGCCCACAGCCGTTGAAACTGTGGGCTTTTCTTGTTGGTAGTGCCTAGGGGAGTTACGCGTCTTTTGCCTGCGGCAAAACCCGCCGTCCTGCGCGCGGCCCGGCCGTGCTCGGACCGGAAGGATCCGCCGGACCCTTCCGCCCTTTCGGGTTCGACTCCCCCAGCCACCTCATCGGACAAGACAAAACCCCGGCCGATGACCGGGGTTTTGTCTTGTTGGTAGTGCCTAGGGGAGTTACGCGTCTTTTGCCTGCGGCAAAACCCGCCGTCCTGCGCGCGGCCCGGCCGTG
>JAEEGJ010010214.1_pt1 | contig 24614 bp, 15 predicted proteins | sample 8958761 | NCBI WGS metagenome assembly JAEEGJ01 (sample SAMN16246546, study PRJNA631951) | gut metagenome | biome: gut microbiome; feature: rumen; material: RS-attached | host: Bos | place: Iran: Karaj | collected 2018-10 | reverse complement strand
TCATCCCAATGTACACGACTGCATCGAGATAGCCATGGAGCTGGGTCGTAAGTTTGCTCAGGGCGAGATTGATAAGGTAGAACTCATCTATCACCACTTTAAGAGTGCAGGCTCGCAGGTGCTTACCCGCAAAACCTTCCTGCCTATCGATGTGGAGAGTGAGTTGCAGGCCGATCATGAACGCGATCTTGAGAGTGTGATTGCCACCAAGCAGAGTCAGGAGTACCTTAAGAATAGGGGAGAGCGTAAGGACGAGGGTGCTAAGAGCGAAGAGGTTAAGCCACTTAACGATAACTTTATCGTTGAGCCCGACATGAACTGTGTGCTCTCGCTGCTCATGCCAAAACTGGCTCACCTGATGCTCTACACAGCCCTGTTGGATAGCAATGCCTCCGAGCATGCAGCCCGAATGGTAGCTATGCAAACGGCCACTGATAATGCCGATGAATTGCTGCGCCAGCTCAACTTGCAATACAACAAGAGCCGCCAGCAAGCCATTACATCCGAATTGCTCGATATTGTGGGTGGTTCGGTTAATAACTAACATGTAAAAGAAGTTTGCGAAACCAAAAACGCAAACTTCTTTTCTTTTTATTCTAAATTATGTTAAACACCAAACTCAAATTTTGAGTTTTTGCAAGTTTTTTTATAATTTTGCACTCGCTTAAAAAAAGGTTGTTGATTAAAATTATTTAAAAAATTAAAGTGCGACAAGTAAACTACTGTCTACTAAGACACTTGTGGTGTGTGTTATTCGTGCTTTTAGTCCAAGCAAACGCTTTGGCTCAGAAGCCTGATGCGCGGTTGTATAAACAACTGCCCGATTACCCTTTTGTGTTTGTTTCCGACTCGCTGGTGTCAGAACCGTTGGTTGTCAGCGATTCGCTGTTCGATATGATTGCGCGAGGTGTGCGATTCAAGGTAAACAGAACCGAGCTCCCTACTAACGATCCCTTTATCTCGTTGTATAACGACAGCTTGGTGCCTTGGCTCAAGAATCACAATCTTATTCTGCGCCAGGTATTTGTTAAGGGAGCCGCTTCGCCCGAAGGTCCTTACAATAACAACCTGCGTTTGAGCCGGGAGCGTACCAATCGCCTGATTGAGTTCCTCAGTAGTAACATCAATCAGCCCATCGCTCATCGTCCCATCAACTCCATGTTTGTTACCGAGGATTATGCCTATCTGGTAAAACTGATGGAGCTGGCTGGCGATGCCGAATATCAGCAGGTAAAAGCCATCTGGGATGCCTGCAACGGCGATGAGCGCCTGTGTAAGAGCAAACTCATGGCGCTGAATGGCGGCACCACCTGGAAACGCCTGTTGCAGGTATATTTCCCCATATTGCGTCAGAGTCGTATGGTGCTCTGGTATATGATCAATCCCGAGTACATGCCTATCCCCAAGTGCAACCCTTTGTACCGTGCCGATATGCTGGCTGTACCCGGTATTGCCGATTACTTGCCGCTGGCATCCGATAGCATCGCAGCTAAGGCCTACAAGCGTCGCCACCTGATAGCTATCCGTACCAATCTGCTGCACGATTTCCTGTATGTGCCCCAGTTCGGTTTCGCACCTGGTGGCAATATCCAGTTAGAGTACTACCCGCTGTCGGGTCACTATACCTTCAATGCAGGTTTCACTTTTACCAACCATCGCCATTGGGAAACCCATAAGTTCATGCAGATTCGCGATGCACAGTTAGAGCTTCGCCGCTATTTCAAGGGCCAGGGCCAGTTCATCGGTACCTATCTCTCAGCCTATGCCGAAGGTATGGTTTATGGCATCGGCTTTAGCGCCACCAAAGGCTGGGAAGGCGAGGGTGGAGGCGCAGGCCTAGGCTTGGGTCACACCTTCAAACTCAACAAACGCGGCAGCCTGCGTATGGAGCTGAGTGCCAACTTCGGTTTCTTCCTTACCCGTTACGATCCTTATGTGTGGGGTAATGGCAACGTGATTGATGGCAAGTACTACTACGATTATCACGGTAGCATCAGCGACTTTAAGCGTCGTAACCACCAGTTCCTGTGGTTCGGACCTACCAACGCTGGCTTGCACGTAACTTACGACATCATTTACCGAAAGAAGAAGGAGGTTACACGATGAAACGTATACATCTTATATATATCATGGCAGCCATGCTGGGCTTCGTATCATGTATCGAGCCCCCACTGCATCTGCCCGGACAGGATCTGGCTGTCGACGTACAGGTAGCCCAGACCGAGCTGAATCTGGTTTGGGATAACGAGGTGCAGATTGAGCACGAGTGGTATTACGGCTGGGATTTGAAAGACGACTCTATCTGGGGCGGCTTGGCCTATCCACATCCCTCAAGCTACGAGGTTTACCGCTATTATAAAGGCGATGATCCGCTGGCCAAGCACTCTGGTGTCGATGTGTTTACCATCGATAACAACCGCTTCCGCCGTTACTTCCAGTTCGGTTATTACGATATGCTGTTCTATAGCAATATCGACTCTCAGGATGGCACCCAGGTGCTGGTTATCAAGGAGAGTGCCGACTCGGTTATCGCTACCACTACCGGTACACGCGGACTGTCACGAAGCATTCTGAATGCCAGTCGTGCCGACGAAGGCGATGCCCCCCTTGGCGTACTCAATCAGCCCGAGATATTCTATGCCTGCTATTCCGAAAACGTGTATATCTCACCAGATCTCAAGGATTACGAGTACGACCCTGTCGAGAATGTCTATATTAAGCATCTCCAGGCCGAGCTCCGTCCGCTGGTATATATCTATCTGGTGCAGTTCATCCTGCTTAATAACGACGATGGACGTATCAAAGGTATCAATGGTAACGCCGCTATCTCGTCGATGGCTGCCAGCACCAACCTCTATACCGGACATACCAGCAACCAGCCTACGCTGGTTTACTTCAACACCCGTATGAAAGAGAATAGGGAGGTCGATGGTAAGATGTGCGATGTGTTTGGTGGCAAACTAACCACCTTTGGACTGTGCGACAACGAGCCCTACACCCGTTCTGGTGCCCCTTACGCAGGTACACGTAGCAATCTCAGCAATATCGTGTATTACGATCTGGTTTGGAACAACGATCAGGTTAAGACCTATCAGGCCGACGTCACCTCGCAGATGCAGGCCAACTCGCATGGCGGCATCATCACCATCTGGATTGATTGCTCTAAGCTCACCCCTCCCGATAGTAGCGGCTCCGAAGGCGGTGGCAGCCTCTTCATCCCAACCCTCGAGGATTACGATGAGGTAGAGTGGAATATTGATATTTGATTATTGACAAAACTTATTTAATTATATTAAAACAAAAACAAAAATGAGAAAAATTCTAACTTATGCAGTTTCTGCTCTGGCCCTGGCCAGCTGTAGTAGCGATTCGCTGGTAAGTGATTCACCAGCCAACACCCAGGCCCCCATCGCCTTCAACGTAGGCCAAAAAAACATCACCCGTACAGCGCTTGAGGAGGCTAAGCACTACAACTTTGGTGTTTGGGCCTACAAAATTAAGTCTGGTTCATTTGATGTAGTAATGAATAATTATCAGGTTGGTTGTGCTGGTTACGGCGATTTTGAGAGTTCAACATTAACAAAAGGTGAATGGTTCTACGATGGTATTGGTAGCCAAATTCTACGTTATTGGGACCATTCTACAGAAAAGACCAATTTCTATGCTTATGCCCCTTATAATGCAGAAGTAACATTTGATGTTGATAAAAAGCAAATCAAGGTTCCTGCTTCTGTAAATACTGCAGGTTTTTCAAAGGCAAGTGATTTTGTTTATGCAGGAAACTCTGTAGTAAAAGATGACTATAATAAAACTGTTGCACTTAATTTTAAGCGACTTGGTGCATTAGTTAATCTTAAGTTTTATACAGATATAAAAGGTTATACAGTAGAGTTGATTGATGCAGATCCTGCTAATTCTGGTTCTGCTATTCAGGCTACACCTGCAATATATGATGAAAATGCTACGGGTGAGAAATATAAGTTGGGATCATATTATGATTCTTATGAAGCACTTATTGATTTTTCTACAAATGCATCAAAGCCTAGTGTAAAAACAACAGGAACACCAGTTCAGACTAACTTGAAGTTTGACCTTCTTACTGATAATACTGTTCCTGCAGCTGTGGAAACTGGTAGTACTCAGACCTATTTAGAGCCTGCTACTTATTATGCAGTAGCTCAGCCAACTGATAGCGAAACTGGTTTTACCTTCCACGTATCTTACAAGTTGACTGCAAATGATAATAGCGAGGTGATTACTGTTCGTGATGCTCGTGTATTTGTACCTGCAAGCGTTACAGATACCGATACAAGTACAGATCCTGCTACAACAACTACTACTTACATTGCAGCATGGCAGCCTAACACTCAGTATACCTATACATTTAAGATTACAACCAATACAAATGGTAAAACTGCTGAGGAAAATATCAATTTGAATGATCCTTCAGTTCCAGAAAAGGAAGGCTTGTATCCTATTGTATTCGATTACATCACTATCGAGGACATGACTAATGTTACATATTAATCATTTAAAGTCTATATCATGCTGGATGGGTGGCGCGCTTTTGTGCGCCAGCCTTTCGGCGTGTTCTTCTGATTCTACAGTTCATGAGGTGGAGCAACCTCTGGAGCAGATTCCTATGCAGTTCAGTCAGGCTGCTGTTGCTGCGCCTGTTACTCGTGCCGAGGGCACACCTTTACTGCAAGGCTTTCTCGTAAGTTGCTTTAAGGGCAGCAGCAAGCAGACTGTAATGGACAAATACGAGGTGAAATATAAAACAGACCAATGGGAGAATAGTTCTCAATGGGGCTATGTTGGCAAAAAGGGCAGCACAGACGACGATTTCTATCAAGACCAGGTGCAGCGCTATTGGGACCAGTCTGCTTTCCCTTATCAGTTCTATGCCATCAGTCCCTGCCCAAAGCATGATGCCATCGAGAAGTTTACAATATCAAGCGAGAAGTTAATCATCCCAGAGCCCTTTAATTATCAAACCTGCACAAACGAAGAGCCAGCCAACGTGACAGAGCCTTATTATGTGGCAGAGGCTACTTATAATCAATCAGCCCGTGTGGCATTGCCTTTCCATCATATCATGTCGAAGGTGCGCTTTGGTATCTATAGCAGCAATCAGCAGCTTGCGTCAAGCAACTTCAACCTTTCCAATGTCAAGGTTAAAGTCGTTTCCGACGATTTCGTAACAGCTGCAGGCGGCTATGAAGCCAACACCGCCGATATCTTTAAAGGCACGTTTACAGAGCCTACAAAAGCATCTACCGATGCCGCCAAGCTCCTGCTTCAGACAGACGGAACTCATACTAAAGATATGAAGCAGGCCAACGATAAGGCTTCAGCTTATTTTGCTGGCAGTCAGGATGGTCTGCTGCAGATACCACAGCAGGATGTTAAGTTGTTGATTTCGTTCGATATCAACGGCACCCCTTATAGTGATATTCCTATCGCTGTAAAAAGTGGCGAAAATACTATCGATTCCTTTACATGGGAGTCGAACAAGATATACACCTATTATATTAATATCAGCGATTTAAAACCGCTCACCATCGAGTTTAGTGCCGAGTTATCCCCATGGATCAATGTAGAAGGTGCTATCGATACCAATCTTGAGAAATAATTAATAAGAAATAATACTTAAAAGAAAGAATTGAAAATCAAAATGAAAAATCTTTTTTACCCACTGATCTTTGCCACAGCGTTCGTGGCCACCGCATGTACCAGTTCACAAGAAACCGACTTCGACACCCCCGTCGATCCCAATGGCAAAACCGCCATTTCGTTCGTAGGTCAGTCTAGCAACCACGGCCTCACCCGCGCCGGCTTTACTGTCGAAACCCAGATTGCGATGCATATTCGCAGTAATAAGAAGGGTGGAAATACAACTGATGTTCGTGAAACTCGTACAGTTGCAACAGCTGCCATTGATCAGGTACCAACAACAGAATCTGCTTCTGATGTAAATCAGCTGGATGATTATGTTCGTTATTGGGATGATGCTTATGGCCGTGATGCCCAGCTTTCTATCTTCGCTATTGCAGTGCCTGGCAAAACATATACTGGTAATACGCTTGAGGGCAAATTGACAAGTGTTTCAGGTACTAAAGCATGGGATGATAATGCTCTTTCTGAAGATGTTTCTTGGAGTGTTACTACCGACCAGAGTGGTGCATCTACCATCAGCGATGAAGACTTGGTTTATAGTAATAATATTGCAGGCGGAAACAAACTTGGATTTAAATTGACTAATCCAAAAGAGGTTAATGGCCCAGGTAAGTTTGACCAGGGTAAGCTTGAATTCAAACACGCTCTGAGCCGCATGACTGTACACCTGAGGAAGGGTGATGGATATACTACAGGTGCTTTTGCGTTCGCTGCTAATACAAACGTTAAGGTGCTCAATGTTCCTACATCTGGTACATTGAATATTGAAACTGGTGCATGGGCAAGTGGTGTAACAACCAGCGATATCACCAAGATGGCAACTACTACTTTGGTTTCTGGCGCAACATATTCTCTGATGGCACAGATGCTGCCTGGCTATACATTTACTGATGGTAGCACTACCAATGTGCTGGAGTTTGTCATTGATGACAATAAGTACTTCGTTACTCAGGATATGATGCTCGAAGCGCTAAATAAAGGACAGAATACAAATGAGAATTCACTTACGATGGCGCAGGGTAAGAACTATGTTTTCACCATAACTGTAGGTAAGAGTAAGATTATCAACGTAACAGCAAAGCTGGAGAAGTGGGTTGATGTAGATGCTGCCAATAAAGATATGGACAACTCGCACATCAGTCTCGATCTCTTTACAAGCCAAGGTGATGCAAGTACCAACTTCGACCTCTATCGCTTGAATGATGAAGCTGCTAATATTAGCACAGAAGCTGGTAACTCTAAGAATTGGGGTGGTAACTATACCGATAAGGCTGCTCTTACTCAGAAAGGTACAACTTGGGAGACTGAATGGTTCTTCGATAACAACAAGGCATTCTATCACTTCCGTACTGTAAATAATGGTACAAAGATTAAAGGTGCTTCAGATGACAAAGTAGATGACTATTTTGAGATGACCTCTGGTGCTCAGGCTAATCATGATTTCCACTGGGGTGCACCTTTCATTAAATCGACCACCAGTCCTATCACGTATAGCACATCTGATGGTTATACTAACTATCTGAGCCCAGCTATCGGTGCTACCAACTCTACTATCAGCATGACAGAACTCCATATGATGAGTAACATCAACGTTATTCTGCGCACCACCAAAACTACCAATGCTGTTTCTCTTGAAGATGCAAACAACAAGCAGTGTGAAGTTTCACTCACTTACTTCTATGCTAATGGTCAGGTGAAGATGGGTAACGGTTTGGTTAGCACAACAGGCGACCTGACTAACAGCGCTACATTCACAGCTCCGGAAAAAGGAACTGAGGCTGATGGTTCTGATAACATTAAGACCAAACCCTTCACTTATGCCGTTGTGCCACAGTCTTTGGTACGTACAGGTGAAGGCAACCTCTATGTTGGTATCACCATCAAGACACCCGACAACAACCAGTACTACGTGGTTGAGAAGCTGAGCGATATCGTAGCTACTGCTAATGGCGGTAGTCAGAACCAGACAAAGGATGGAAAAATTGCTTTCTGGTATCCCAACCACAACTATACTTATACCTTCACACTCACCAAAACTGGTATTGATAAGGTAACCTGTACCGTTCAGGGATGGACTGACGTAACAGCAGATAACAAGGATATTTCTCTCGAAGATTAATTCTTAGTAATGAAGCGATATACATTTAATTCATTTCATAGATTGTTAATTGCCTCGCTTGTGCTGGCCTTTGGGTCATGTACAGGTGAGGACTTTTGGGATACTTTCGACCGCACTGTTGATGGGCCCATCGACTTTACCGTTGGGGTAGAGGGTTCACCAGCCCGCCGTGCATTCACGCGTGCGGCTGACGAAAATAACCAGACTCAGACTCCTGCTGCAAGCGAAAGCTATTACGCTCTGCAGGGTGGTACCCAGCTCCGCCTCAAAGTGGATGGCGTGTGGACGCGTACTTCCGAAACAGGGCTTGTTACCAAACAGGCTACTTGCAAAACAGAGGCTTCGGAGACTGCTGTCAACACTTTGAATTACGATGAAGGTCAAACCCTCTACTGGGACGACTATGGCACAGGCGACCCTGGCAATAAAGATGCAGGAGGCAATCTGAACAAAGACAAAGGCTTATCAGTTCTCGCTGTAGCAGTAGATGGTAATACCGAGGCTCCCGAGGTTGCTGATTGGACATCATTATCGTGGACCACAGTAGATGCTGAAGGCAAGACCGAGGTCAATAGCAAGAATCTGCTTGCAAAAGATATCCTCGTGTCTAACAACCTCAGTGCCTATAAGTTTGCCAATCGAAATGATGCCGATGCCAAGAAGTTGATTTTCAAGCATCCTCTAAGCAAAATCACTTTCAACATCAAGGCTGGTGTAGGCTTTACCAAAGGTAAGGTGGGTAATACTGTTTATAAGTTTGAGAATGCTCCGACAGTTACTCTGACTAATGCGCGCAAGCTTGAAGATATCAGTACTTCAAGTAATGATTATGCGCTGACAAAGGGTACGGTAAGCATCGCTAATGCTAAAGCAACAAATGATGGCACTAAAGCTGCTGTGATTGCGGGAGTAACCAGCACAAACGACACAACTTATACCGTCATTGAGCAGGCCATCGTTTATCCAGGTACACCATTCGCCAAAGATGCTGTTATTGCTGTAATCCAGGCTGACGATAATGTATATTATATCAAGGCTGATCAGATTCGTGCAGCTATGTATGCAAATGATGCCAATACAGACTACACGACAAAAGCTGGTCATAATTATATTATTAATGTCACTCTCAACAAGACTGGCATCTTTACCACAGCTACTGTTTCCGCTTGGAAGGATGTCAACTCTGAGGAAACTCAGCCATTAATCAATGTCGATGCTGTTGTTGGTGAGAAGGATGGTGAGATACCTACAGGCCTTGATCGTATGTTTGATTTCTGGTATAGTGAGAACATAGAAGGAAGCTATATTTGTGGTGCACAGCCTATCATCAAGGCTGGTGGCTCTATTGATTGGAGCACGACTAACCCATTGTATTGGCCCGACCACAACACCCATTACCATCTGCGTGGCGTTTATCCTACAAAAAAAGTAGATGAAAGCTGTAAGTATGTTGAGGTGTCAAATGGAGGTTATGATTCTAACTCTTTCCCCAGCAATTTGATGATTGGTATGCCAGAGTTCTCTGCCGAAGCATTGTGCGGCAACCCAGAGCATACTCAGGTGGATATGCGTACGGCTGGTATCTGCGCGCGTGAGGCGGTTATCAACCTCAACTTCCGCTATATGATGAGTCAGGTGGAGGTGAATCTTACTTCGAAATCAGATGACTCTAATGCTATAGTTGATTTGACCAATGCTGAGGTTGAATTGGTGAGCGTGGGCACCAAAGGTAATATCCTGCTGAGCAATCGTTCGGCGGTGGTTACTGAGGAGGGCAGCTTTACTTTGCCTCATACAAAAGATAATAACTACCATGGTGTGATTATTCCACAAACACTGGTGAATGGCGATAGCAATAAGGTGAAGTTCAAGATTACGGTTTATGCTGATGCTCAGAAAACCAAGAAGAGTGTTTACTATGCCGATGTGGCTCCGATTAAGGTGGCTGCCAATGGTTGTACAGCTAAAGCAACAAACGTTTGGGAGGCAGGTGTACATTACGTATATAACCTGAACATCACCAAAACGCAGATTACTGCCACAGCCTTGCTTACCGATTGGACTACGGTAACGGCAAGTGAAAATGTGTGGTTCTAAAAAGATTAATGGATATATAAGGATATGATTATTAGGAGATATTTCATACTTTCACTATCAGCTCTGATGCTGGCAGGATGCGCGGGTGATGAGGTGGTTAACAACAGCTCATCTACTTATGAACGTCTGCCTTTACGCCTCGAAGCAACCCTGTCAGGCAATCGTCCTGTAACACGTGCTGTAGGTAGCGAGTTTGAGACTGGCGATGTGCTTTATAGTTATGTACGTCACGTATATAGTACTACCGATTTAGCAAGCGCTACATCATACGAATTGGCTTCACAAGCTAGTCTTGTAGAATTTGAAAAAGGTAGCGATGCTATGGTCGTTGTTAATACATCTACAAATTCAACTTCGGATTTGACTCCAGGCAAAGCGTTGTATTGGGATGATTTCAGCAACGCAAGCGTATCCACCGAGAACCTGCGTCAAGATAATCACGGCTTGCAGTCGTACTATGGTTATTGTTATAATGGTGGCACGCCAACCGAGGCTCTTAATACAACAACTACGCCTACAGGTGTTCTTGTTTGGACAACTACTGCAGATCAGTCGGCTAAAGATGTTATGAAGCATAACGACCTTCTGTGGTCACCAGCGCAGACTCCAGTGGTATATGATCATGGCAGTTCTAAAGAGAGTGATCATGGCACTATTACTGTTCCTTATACCCACGCTATGAGTAAGTTTACCATTGTTGTTGAGGCTAAGGATGGGTTTAATGATGGTGATTTGAAAAATACGATTGTTACCTTGAAGGGGGTAAGTGAGGTTGGTACATTTGATGCTCCTAAAGGTGAGGTTACTGCTTCTGGCTCTATCGATGTGACAATGTGTCCTGATGGCAATACTAATAAGACTACTCGTACTTATCAGGCTGTTACAGTACCCCATACAAAACTTGAGAAAGATAAAGTACTTGCAACTATTACCGATGCTGGTGGTAATAACTATGAGATTATAATTACCGAAAAGATGCTCGAAGCTGCTAACTGGGGGAATGGCCTTACTTCTGACGAAACCAAGAGCGGTGTTAACTATCTGCTCAACGTTAAGCTTAATAAGCAGGCCATCAGCGTGTCGGCAACGCTGGCAGATTGGATACCTGTTACAGCTACAGGTGAAGGTGAAATCCAGTTCTCGGCTGATATTAAAGATAAAGGTAACAACGATACAAATCTGAAAAAAAACGATTCGTTTTCATTGTGGAGAGCTAAGAAGGTTGGCGATACTACACCTGCAGAGGCTGACTTTGGAACTAAAGCTACTATCTATTCTTACGATGGAGAGTCTTTTTCAGTATCATCTACATCCGACCCAATTTATTGGCCCAATAAAGATGATAGCTATTTCTTCCGAGCTTTGGCATATCAAACCTCTGAGCATACCCTCCTGGAAGTAACAAGCACAGAGGCTAAACAGGGTACCGATTTGCTTTGGGCTACAACGCCAGCGCATGAAACTTACGAGGCAGGCGCTGCCATTGCACCTCGTACTGGTACTGTGCCTTTGTCGTTTGAGCATGCTATGAGTAAAGTAATTATTACTTTGGCTACAAAAGAAGATACAGACGATCCAGCGTATGTCAATCTCAGCAACGCAACAATCGAATTAACTAATCTGTCGACATCGGGTACTATTGCTTTGATTGATGGTAAGATTAATGCTGCTGATGCAGTTGCTTCGGCTTTTGATGATGGAAAAAGTTGCGATATTAAGATGATGATCCCGCAGAAACTGGATAACGCTAAGTTGGTTATCAACCTGCACGATGGTGCCACTGATGCTACATCTACAACATACTCATTGTCTCTCAAAGACTGTATAGACGATAAATCAAAAGTAAAAATTGGCGAGTGGCTTCGTGGTAATCAGTACAGCTATACTATCACCATTACCAAAGAGGAGGTAAAATTCCGTGCGATGGTACAGGATTGGACTGAGAATAAGGGTAGTGGTAACGCAACGCTAGATTGGGATTAATGTGATGAAGATAAAAAAGTATTTATATATGGCCACAGCGGCCTTGGCGATGGCGATAGCCCTTACTTTGGGGGCTTGCACGGAGGCTGAGGTTGAAATCGGCAGCACGCAGCAGGGCTTGATGCCTGTGCTGTTCTCGGCTGGTAATACTGCCGTTACCCGCTCTGCTTCGGCATCGTATATGCCGGATGACAGTCGCTTCGTCTGCTCGATGTTCTTCCATGCCGGTGCTAAGGATACCAACGATTCGGCATATGTCGCCCCTGTATCGGATGTGAATATGACTACCGCCTGGCTTAAGATTAATAACGCCACAGGTAATGCCGTATTTTGCGACAGCACTTATAAAGCTGCTACCAGTACCGATAGCTATGGCTTCGACGAAAATGCCAAGTGCTTTTACTGGCAGAACCGATTGAACCATATATTTGTGGCACTAACGGATAATAACAAACTGAAGACTCAAGACGGTACTGATAATTCAACGACCGGTACGCTGAAACTCTTTCCCAATGTGCAAACCCAGTATGATGGTAAGTATATGCTGGCCTACGATCTGACGCGAGGCGAAAATGATAGTACCATCACTCAGCAGCCCGATCCCATTCTGGCTTATGAAACGGCACGTCCATCGGGTGGTACCGCCGAGGCTAACCGCGTAAAGTTATTCTTTAAGCACCAGTTTGCGCAGGTGCAGGTAAACGTGAAGGGTTCGGCTGATACATCTGCCGAAATCGATACAGCCTGTATCGAGAAAGTAGAGTTGCTAGGTGTTGCCGAAACGGGTTATGTGCCTTATTGCATCAATGCGGATGGTACTCTGCCAGCCGCAACATCTCTGCCCATCAATTTGGACGGCTCTAAGTATACGACAACGATCAAAGCCAACCCTTATGGTTCGTGTTTTAATATGTTCGTGTGCTCAACACCCGTGTTTGGCTATCTCAAGTCGTTCGAGTGTATTGCCTTTGGCACCCTGCAGGGCATTCGCATTACCTGGCGAGAGACAAAGGATACTAACTCAAAAGAACACGTAACCACCTTTAAAGGTGTAACTAACAAGAAGCTCGAGAGCGGTACCAAGTACATTTACAACATAGAGTTGCGCCGCAGCTTGATTGCTGATGTTACAGCCAAGATTCTGCCTTGGGATATGGACAAAACTGATGATTATTCGGCCGATGGTACGATTTCTGACGAAAATTAGGAGAGACTACAACATGAAGATAAAATATCTATATAAACTATCGCAGCTGGTGCTGATGGCAACCTGCATTCTGGTGATGACGGGTTGTACCGAAGCGCTGGGCAATTTCTTCTCTGATGATATCGAAGAGGGCGAGGAGGTGCTGTTTACTACCGCTCTGCCCAGCGTGGCTGCGACACGTACGCCCCAAGAGGATTACAATATGCAGATGGAGGCTTATCAGGCCGTTAACAAGGCTTATGAGTTTACCATCTACATGTATGAAGGTGGTAACGTTGTTGGCACCAGCACCTATCAGCCTGCCGGTGGCGATTCTATTGGTACGCTGAGTATCAAGAGTGGTGCCACGCCTTTATATTGGACCAGCACCACCAAACCTTATGCCTTTAATGCTGTGGCTGGAACCAAAACACTTGAAGCCGACCAGTCGAACCCGGATAAATGGTTGCTGCAGGACCGTCTGGAGGGTTATGGCTATGTGCAGCTGTGGGATACTGAAAAAGGTAAGCCTACCGATTCGCTTAATGCCTTGAATTACCACACCGCCAAAGACTGGAAGGCGCTGAACGCAAAATCGAAGATGGTGGAAGACGATGCCGACTATAAAAAAGTGCCCCTGTATTTGCAGCACAAGCGTTCGCTCATCACCATCATCCTGAAGGCAGGCGAGGGCGTGAGTCGCGAGGCGCTGGCAATAGACTATGCAAAGAAAGACCTGAGTGCTAAGATTTACTCGTACGGCACCGCAGGATCGCTATTTGAGATTACCCCACTGGCTTCGGAAGGATATGTGAATTACGATGCCGATAAGAACGGTGCTAAGGCGGATAGTGTGAGAACTACGCGCTACGATGCGATCGTAGAGCCTTATAACTATAACACCAAACCCACTACCGATTTGGTAACTAAAATCAGTCTGTCGGGTCAGAATTACTCGTTCTGTGCCCAGAACGATGCAAAATACAATGCTAAAGAAAATACAGTTAATCCCAGTTACGATTTGGCTGCTGGCAAACACCTGATTATCACCATAACGCTGAGTCGCGAAAGTCGTAAGGTGTTGATGTCTGCCTATATCGAGGATTGGACCGAAGAGGTAACCACCAGCATTTGCGACGACTATGGAAATGCCGGCGCACCTATCAAGATTAGTAAGCGCGATGAACTTATCGACTTCTTGGAGTCTGATAATAACAAGGCAGGAAACGTGGCATTGATAACCCAAAATATAGATCTGGAAACAGCTTCCACCACTTATCCCAACGACTGGTCGGCTTATAGCGGTTACACCCTGAAAAGCACGATGAACTTGGGTGGAAAAACCCTTTATGGTAATCACCAATTCCTGGATGCTCTGGATGCTTCAGCCACCCTGCAGAATGGTACCATTCAGATTGGTGGCGAGGTTAATGCTGCTGTAGCAAAAACCAACAATGGTGTGATTGAGAGTATCCGCATAACCGAGAAAGATACCACGGCAATAGTACGAGCCACCGCTGCCGGTGTGGTGGTCGACAATAAGGGTACCATCTCTAAATGTAGCTCGGCATTGATGGTGTCGGGTGGAACAAAAGGATATGTGGGCGGTATTGCTGCCACATCGCTTTCTAGTACAAGTAAGATTGCCATTATCGAGAACTGCACCGTTACCAACCGTGTGGATGGTGGCGATCAGAAGGGTGGCGGTATCGTAGGTAGTGCCAATGGTTATATCAACAACAATACCTTTGAGTATGGTATCACCCTGAATCAGAGTAAAACCCAGTACAAGAATATCATAGGCGAAAGAAATACTTCGGTAACCACCTTTAATGCCGAGAACAATGCCTGGCCTACGAAGGATGAGAACGCTGTAGATGATGCTACGAAAATTAACAATGCCACAGCAAAAGATCATCGCTATTCGGGTATTATTGATTGTGAGGCTGAGTTGAAGAAATCTACTTCTACTGCCACGTACTATAACAAAGCCGATTGTTGCTATCGCCTGGCAAAGAATATCATCGTTACCGATTCAATAGGCGATGTGAAATACGATTTGGATGGCAATAATAAAACCATTACCACCAGCGCCATGATATTTGGAAACATCACAGGTAAAGTACACGACTTATCGGTATATGTAAATGCTGATTTGACAGCGACGCAGGATACAAAATCGGCTACCGATGCTATTGCGCCTTTGGCTTTTGCCGTGCATGGGGCTACGGGTGAGATTAGTAATATCAAGGTGAAGACTGCCGACGGTGTTACCATCACGGCTTCGAACCCCGCTGGTGTGGTGGTCTGGGCTTATGATGAGGCTACTATTAAGAACTGCGAGGTGCTGGTTAAGCTCTATGCCAATGTGGTTACCACTAATAATAGTAGTCAGGGCCGCAAGTATGCCGGTGGTATCGTTTCTACGGTATCAAAGGCCACCGTCAGCCAGTGTATCATTCATTCTGCCAGTTCGATAACTGGTACCACTTCATCTATGATTTATTACGGTGGTATCGTGGGTGGTATTGAGAGAAAGGAGAGTTCAAACGATGATCCCGAACTTACCATCACCGACTGTACCAGTTTCCTCACCCTTAACAGTTTCAAAATCTCTGAGGCTGATGCCCATCACGGTGGTATCTTAGGTAGTGCTAATATAGGCACAGCTGATAATACCGCCACATCAAAGGATTGCCAAGGCAACTGGTGGCAGAGTGAATGTTATGGCGTGGGTACACCAAACGACAACGTTACGTCGTTGATTGGTAAGCGTAATGGCGTTACCCCAAGTGAAAAAGATTTTAAGTAATGATGATGAAAAGAATAAAAAGATATATCCCCTTGGCGTTAGGCTACGTGCTCTGTGTGGCATGCAGCTCGCACGATGAGGTGCTCTCTGACGATACTGACGAGAACATTATCCACGTGGGCGGTGTGAGTACCGATGATATGGTAACTACGGCTGCCGCTACCCGTGCCGCCGTGGCTGCCGATTCAATTGCATGGCTGAAAGCTGCTTTGCAGAGCAGAGGCATGACGATCAACTATTATCAGAAAGCCGATGATATGAAATCGGCTATATTAAAACGTGCAGCAGATGGTACGTATAGTCTCACGGATGCCAACAGCAAGAATGCCAAGTGGCTGGGCAACGGTGCTCATTACTTCGAGGGTGTGTATGTGCCTGGTGGTTTGGCCGAGGGCGAAACGCATGTTTATGATTCGTTGTGCCATTACACCGCCGTGCCGCCATCAACAGAGATTGCCGCTACGGTGGGTCGTATCACTATCCCCCTGCAGCACCGTCTGGCACGTGTGCAGGCTTATGTGCTGATTGATGATACTCTGAACACCAAAATTAAAGGCTATAAGCCTGGCAACGAACACGATAGCAATGAAACCATGCTGCATTTCTGTAAGGTTAAGATGCTGGATTATGTAGAGGATGGCAAGCCCAAATGGAAAGATGTAGCCAAGGCTACACCTCATTATCTTGGTGAGCTGGGTAGTATCGTCGAGGATAATATTGTGGCTTATAAAAATTTCCGTATCTACAAGAAAGCAAATGGCGAGCTGCTGTATCCTACCGATGGCGAATGGAAAGAGGCACATAAAGCATACGAAACCGAAAAACAGGGCACGGCTAGCGGTTATACAATGGTCGACTATGGAACGGTACCCAGCTACGATCTGATTGTGTGCCCCACCTATACCGAGGCCACAACCGGTACCAATGTGATGTACGACGAGGCTACGACATCGGCTGATGGCAACAACCAGATTACCTTTGAACTAACCCTTGAGAATGGTTTGGAGTACGAGAAGACGTATACCTTCGATCTTAACGCCAACCAAGAAACTGTGGTGTTCTTGCGTGTAACCCCCGAGCGTATCGACTATAAAAGTGCAGGTGCCCGCAAGTGGAAGGAATCGAGCTATAGCGATAATTACTACGGCGTTAACAACCAGAATGGTAACAACCTGTCAACAGCAGGTAGCAGTTGGCAGCGTGCCTATACCAACGACAGCTTGAAAGTGGGCGTTACCGATGGACATTTGTACGATGCCGACGCTGAGGACGATTCGGCACAGTATGTAAGCAATGCCAAGTGGGTAAGTATGCTACTGCAGGCCTACAAGGGTGGGGTACACCATGGTGATTACTTTATCTTGAAGAATGATATTACCATCAATACTGATGATTATACCTTCCCTGCCGACTTTACCTTTACTGGTCATCTGGATGCCCAAGATAAAACCATCACCATTACTGGCTCTCGTGCCTATCTGTTTGATGGCTTAAAGGGAACTTACACCACCGCCCAGGAGAGCGATAAAACAAAACCTTGGGAGGCTAACGTACACCTTGAGGGCACCACATGGGTTCCCACTACTGGTTGGCGTGCCGAGGTGGTAAACACAAAAATTTCGGGTGCTTGCCTGTTTAAAGATGGCGCCACCATCACCGGTTATGTAAATAACTGTACGGATGCAAATGGTGCAGTAAAAAATAACACCCCAACACTTCCAACTTATTAAGAGATGATGAAGATTAAACAAATAATATATTTCTGTGTAGCATTGTCGTTGGCTGCTTGTACTGCCGACGATGATACGCTGTCGCTCAATGAGGAGCAGCAATCTTTGCTGGGGCAGGCTGTAGATTTCAGCACGTCGATGGCCGATGCTTTTGTTACACGTACCACCTATATCCACGATGGCTCGTTTAACGAGGGCGACCAGATGCGTATCTTCCGTCAGTATGCCGATGCCACAGGCTCATCGTTCGAGTCTGACACCATCTTCCGCACTTATTACCTGAAGATGGATTATGCCGCAGGCACATCGGTATCGCTTAACGACGATTGGGTGCCCATGGCTGGTAAGTATAAGATGGATTCGGATGGTAAAAAAGTTGTTCAGACTGCTGCCGACTCACTCACTTGGGAAAACGGACGTATTGTGCGTTTCCGTGCCTGGGGCCGCAGCAACCTGGCTAATGTGCTGAATGCCAATAGCAAGGGCAGTTACTATCCCGATTACACCATAAGTGATTGGGTAACGGTATCGGGCCCCACCAAGAGCATCCCGCTCACCATGCGCCATATCACCTGTCGTATCGGTCTTACCTGCAAAGCAGGTAACGAGTTCGGTAGCGCTACCATCTGTACCGATTGGGAGGATTATAAGCGTCAAGACAATGTCGATACCAAGGCTAACGATGATAAGGAGACAGCCAAGACTGAGGCACAAGCCAAGAAGGAACGCGACTCGGTGATGGCGGTATATCACAAGATGTGTATGCCAGCCGGTGTGGATGAGGAGACTTTCCTGCTCACGGCAATGACTCAGGAGCGTTACAACAATACCACCAGTTTTAAGGATTTCGAGATGGACACAACGGGTATCAGAAAGATTGGTACTCTGGATTCTGCCACTATCCGTACCACCGTGCAGCATCCCGTATTTAATGGTAACGACGGTCGACTGTACATGATGTCGATACCCTTTGACATGAGCAAGCAGAGCGCTGGCGAAGAACTTACGCTGCCAGCCTGCACCCGATTTAAGGTGTGGCTCTACGATGTGAACAATGGCGACCGTAGCACCACCACAGGCTCTACGGGTAGCGAGAGCAACTACCATATTTTTGCCCTGAGCGATATTATGAAGAGCGATGGTGTAACGCCTATGTTCCCCAGCGGCTTAACTCTCAAGGCTGGTTATAGCTATCTGTTTAGTGTGGGCTATCATTACGATAAGTTTACCATTACAGCTGCCGACAGTTTTAAGTGGGATGAACAGGACCTTGGTACTAAGAATGCAACAGATCAGGCACAGACTCAGAGTAACCTTGATTTTACCTGGTGGACCAGTGCCTATGTTACTGCAGCCAAGGCAGCTATTAACGAGAATAAGGATTTCCTGCCCACATTTAGCATTGCAAACCAAAAGGAGTTTATAACCTTTATTAGATTGGTAAACGGTACCGCTACCGATAAAAGGAGTGGACTAACACGTGGCGAAGTACGTACGGATGATAGTGGCAAAACTATCAAGGATAATGATGGCTTCGATACCTATTGGTGGATTCTGGATAGCGGTGAACAGATAACGAAGGAGCAGGCCGAAGCACTCGGCTACGTGTTCTATCCCCATTTCTATCCCACCGTATCTACCCAGGCAGCACATGTTATCGAGGACTACGTAAAAGGGCCGATGGACTTTTACGATACCGACTTTGGCAACTGTTACGAGGTGAACCTGACAGCCGATCTCGACTTTTACGATTGGGCCCTGCCCAGCATCGGCGAGGATAGCGAAAAACCCTTCAGAGGCTATTTTAAAGGTAACGGACATAAGCTCACCAATCTGTATATGAGCAAAGGTTACCTGTTCGACCGTGTGATGGATGGTGCTATTACCAACCTGCGCATAGAGAGTACCCACGATACCAGTCTGCTTAACATCGCCACAAGCAGCAACACCAAAACAGGGTGGGGCTGTTATATAGCCGGTATCTCGCTGCTGTGCAACAGTACTAATTGTGCCATCGCCAATAGTCTGTCGGGTAACAGCTATGTAGTAGGCTGCATCCATGTGGGTAATGCCAGTGGCGCCTTGGTGGGTTCGGCTGATAAGCTTACCATGCTGGGCTGTATGCAGGCTGCTGCCGGAATCCCCCAGAATACTGGTGCATTGCTGGGTGCCTATAGTGGAACCACCAGTTTCTTTGCTCCTCAGTCAACGAGCAATGTTACGTGGGGCTCGTTTATGTGCAACTACTACGATGTAGAGAAGTCGCCCAAAACAAATGCCGTTGGCAGCATTGCCGACAGCTATCCTTATCAGCAGTATATCCGTGGCGGTAAGTCGCATGTCCTCAAGGCCAAGAACGATTATCTGCTTGGCGATAATGCCGATTACAATCAGCTGAAAAGTAATATGAAGGCCGAGATGTATGGTCTGGCACCTTGGAAAGCCATGAACTATGCCATTGCAAAGTATAACGCTTCTACCATTGGCAGCAAGTACCCCTGTGCGATGAATTATCAGACGGCAACAGTAGGCTATACCCATCTTTATCCCACACTCGAAACAGGTGCACCTGCCTTGGATGAGACTTGTAACCCGCTGATACAGAACAATTAATACCTACGAAGATGAAGATTTACAAGATACCCTTTTTCTCTATTGCCCTGCTGTTAGCGGGCTGTCAGGCCGATGAGCCACAGCCCGCGCAGCAACAGACCGGTACGCTCTCGTTTACCACGTCGGTCGAGCAGTTCGAGGGCGAGCCGGCTACCCGTACCACTCTCGAAGGTACAGCCTTCGAGGATGGCGATAAAATCAAACTCAAGATTATCTGCCCTTTCTCGTCGCATACCGAGTTTGGTGAGACCACCTATGGCAACAGCTTCGATGCCTTCTGGCTGCTGAAGTGGGATAACACCTCTAAGGCTTGGACCACACTCACAGCAAGTGATGGCTATGATATCAATGGCGACTACAGTCCTTCGGCATCGCCTGATATCTTCGAACGTTACCTGTCGCAGCAAACACCATATGTGTTCACGGCGCAGACCTGGAGCGAGGAGCAGATTTTTATGGCAGGCAGCAATAATAGTTTTACACGTGTAGAGCAGTACAGCAACGTGTTCCATGCCAACCAGAGCAAGGCCGCCGATTATAAGGCCAGCGACCTTATGTGGGCCCAGACCATCCAGCAAACCGGTTCGTACAACGTGCACTTGAGTTTTAAGCACGTGATGGCAGTGCTGAAGGTTACGGTGAGTACCGATATCTCTGATAAAGCCGTGCTTACTCTCGAGGGCATGCCTGCTATCGATCAGGCTGAGGTTATTGTAGGCGATTACTATGCCGAAAAGAGTAAGATAAACTCAAGTACCTATGGCTACAAAAGCAAGCACAACTGCACCGCCGACAAGAACGGTACCGTGTTAGGTGTGGCTGTTATCGATGATAGTAATTCAAAGGCTTATACCACCGCTATCAGCAGCATCGATCAAAATGGTACATATACCGCTTGTAAAGATGGCAGCAAGACCTTTCGTTTGATAGTACCTCCCTGTACGCCCAGCAATGCCATCTTCTGGCTGCGCGATGGTGAGAAGCGCTACAGCATGCAGCTGCCTCAAACCACTTTCGAGTCAGGTAAACTCTATAAAATAACAATGAATATACAATGAAACGATATCATATACTGATTTTTGCCCTGATGGCACTCTTGTCGGCCTGTAATACCAACGATGAAGTGTTGCATCCTCAGTACGATGAGGCTTTAGAAATTAAAGGCATACAGGTGGGTATTACTGGTGCCGAGGCTGCGCTTACACGTGCTGCTACTGTCGACCCTTTGAAGGTTAGCTTAGGTCGTACAAAGTTTGTGGCCAACGATAGCATTGTGTTTACTACCATTATGCGTACCGATACTCCGCTGGATTCCTTTACTTATAGTAATATCCACTACGTTTATAATGGTAGCAGTTGGGATCGCGCGTCTAACGGCACAACCAAAGATCCCGAAAAAGTATACTGGACCGATGGCCATAATACTCACACCTTTATTGGCTATTGTGTGCCTTCTGGCTATCAATGGCAAGCCGTGGCTAATAGTACGGGTAGCGATACCTATGCCAGCGAACTGGGCTATGGTAAAGATGCTATCACTTACGACAGCAAAGATGCTATCGAAAAAGAGGACCCGCTGGTTCTTTATAGCGATAGCACCAAGGCCGATGCCGGTGGCTTAACCACTACCGTGTATTTTAACCATGCCCTGAGTGGTGTGCGTGTAGTGGTAAACATCAAGGATTTTGCTGCCAGCGCCACTTCGCTGGATACATTGGTTACCGTTAGCGATTTTAAACTGCTTAATCAGCCCTGTAAATACACTTGGGGTGCCCATGGTATGACAGATGTTACAGCACTTGATTTTGGCGATGGACAGACCACCAAAGATATCACCCTTTGGTGCCCCCAACCAAAAGGCGAAGGAAAAGCCCAGAGTAAGACGTTTACATTCTACGGACTTACCACGCCGCAGGATGCTACGTTCCATGGTGTTACGGCCAATAGCGATGAGTACCTGCAGTTCCAGTTTACCGTAAAATATCCCGATGCAGATAATACCACCACGCTTACCAAAACCTATACGGGTAAGTTCTCAAAGTTGGTTAATTTCCAGTCGGGCAAGTGCACCACACTCAATATCTCGCTGAACCACCAGAACGAGCAGATGTTTACGAAAGTTACCTATGATGAATGGGACTTCGTGGCTACCCCCGACCTGGGCGAGCTGCGTAAGAAGTCTACTTTTATGGATATCGACAGCCAGGTTACCATCCACTCCGATGCCAATGCTACCATCGACGATGCCACGTGGCTGTATAAGGATGAAAACAAAGTCGTTAAAGATATCTATGGTAACGACGGTTCGGCTGCATCGCCTTACCTTATCAAATCGGCCTCGCAGCTGCTCTCGTTTGCAAAAGAGGTTAAAAACAATAATACCTTCGGTAATAAGTATGTGCGCCTTGATGCCGATATCACTATGCAGAAGAGTTCAGATAAAACCAGTGTTGAGGATACTACGTCAAATGTTTCTGCTGTTAGTTGGATTGGTATAGGCGATGCTGATCATCCATTCCAGGGCACCTTCCTGGGAGGCGATCGTTATATCAATAGATTGTATGGCAGTCCGCTGTTTGTTAATCTGGGGGCCTATGCCTGTGTTGAGCAGTTGTATATTACCGCCATCGGCGAGGTTTCTACGGGCGCCCTGGCAGGTACCAATGCCGGTATCATCGGTGGTTGTAAGGTTATTGATGATGTTACGTTTGCCGATGGATCTACCGCAGGCGCTCTGGTAGGCACTAACAGTAGCACGGGCACAATCCATGCTTGCTATTACACTGGTGAAGGTAATCTGATAGGCACCGATAGCGGCACTACTAAAGGCTGCTACCAAGCCAACCAGCTAACATCGCTTACCAACTCAGCCCTTAGTACATTGGTTACCACGCTTAATACCAATCTTACCACGTGGTATAGCGATATATCTAATTCTGGTAAATTTAAATCCAAGTTCCAATTCACTTACACCATCGGTAATTACCCCACGGTGCAAGTAGCACCTTAAAAAATACAATCAGCCGAGGGGTAGGGTACCTCGGCTGATTTCTTTGATTATAGGCCCATGCAGCTGGTGGCGCCTAGGGCGGTTACTATCGCTGTGGCGATACTCGCTATCATCTGTACGATGAACTTTACTGTTTCTCTCTTACTCATAATGTTTAATCTTTAATGTTTAATGTTTCATGTTTAATGGGAAGGCTGGGGCCTAAGCCCCAAGCCCTTAGTCTCCAATCGGCTCGTGGCTACCGCTGCCACCTCCTGTGTTGCCACCCTGGTTACCGCCGGTGTTGTTGCCGTTGCCGCCAGTGTTACAACCAGTTGATGGCTGGGTGTTCTCATTGTCCTCCACGTCGCCGCTGTCGCTACTGGTTACACGCTTCACCTCCTTGCCGTTGCGGTCGATACAGGTAATCTGGATAGCGGTGTTAGCCAGCTCGTCCTTCAGCTTAACCGTTGGTGTAAAGATGATACGACGGGTGGTAATCAGTCCGGCCTTAACCTCGTTAACGTTCTCAACCGCCTTACCGCGCAGTCCGAAACGCATGGTTCCCAGTCCGGGGATGGCAACCGAGTGTCCTTCGGTGGCCCAGGCCTTGATTACCTCGCCAGCAGCATTCCAGCAGGCCTGCATTACGCCTTCCATCACACCGCTGCGACTGGCAGCCTCCTTGATTACCTTGTCCTGATCCAGACTCGAGTACAGGTCGGGGCTCAGTACATAACGATACTTACCTTCTTTCTCTTTGTCAAACTTAAGCAGTCGCTCAACTGCCTTTACTTTAAGTGCCATAATTTTGTTTTAAATTAAAGGGCTTGTTAAAATCTTTCCTTTTCCTTAAAACCTCTTCCTTAGTCGTGTTTGAGCGGGTGTAGCCATCTATAATTTTCTGGTAGGCCTACTAAAAATTTTTCTATGGCTTGAACGCTCTTTTTTGTTGCCTTTCAACAACATTGCAAAGGTACAAAAAATAATTGAATTGCGCAAATATTTTGGCAATTATTTTCAGATTTTTTTTAACTTTGGACTTTGGACTTTGGACATTGGACATTTTAATTTATCAAATTTAAATACTGCCATATAAGATATTATATATATTTAATATATATAATATTAATAATTCAATATCAAAATCTACAATAATCTATATAATAGGCATCCAATGCAAAAGCAAAAACCTTAATGTCCAATGTATCTTTTCCTGAATAAGGTTGACTCTTTTTAGCCCTTTTATTTTAACAATTGCCTACCTATACTGAAAAGTTTGACTCGCTCACCTAGGAAAACTTGACTCCGTTCTCTGAGGTGGTTGACTCTATTCCTAAAAACGTAGACTTCGTACGGATATTGTTTACTAATCATCTTTTTTTGTTGACTTTGTACTGAAAAGG
>JAEEGJ010010213.1_pt1 | contig 24618 bp, 18 predicted proteins | sample 8958761 | NCBI WGS metagenome assembly JAEEGJ01 (sample SAMN16246546, study PRJNA631951) | gut metagenome | biome: gut microbiome; feature: rumen; material: RS-attached | host: Bos | place: Iran: Karaj | collected 2018-10 | reverse complement strand
TAACATTCTTGTTGCAACAAAAAAGGACTTCAAGAAAGAGAATCGACAGCAGTTATTCGCTAAGATTGCTACGGGCAACTACGATGCGGTTATCATCGGTCACTCTCAGCTCGGTAAGATTCCTGTTTCTAAGGAGCGACAGGTCATGACCATTCAGACGCAGATCGACGATATTCTGCAAGGCATTGAGGAACTGAAAAAGAGCGAAGGCTCTAAGTTCCAGATCAAGGCTATGGAGCGTACCCGTAAGAGCCTGCAAAAACAGCTTGACAAGCTCGAAAAGGCTAATCAGGACGATACGCTGACATTTGAACAGCTCGGAATCGACCGTCTGTTCATTGACGAAGCCCACGAGTTCAAAAACCTGTTCGTCGCCACAAAATTGCAGAATGTAGCCGGAATTTCCAATTCGGCTTCACAGAAAGCACTCGATCTTTTCCTCAAATGCAGATACCTCGATGAAAAGACTGGCGGCAAGGGCGTGATCTTTGCAACGGGAACACCTCTCAGCAACAGTATTACTGAGCTGCACACCATGATGCGTTACTTGGAGTATGACTTCCTGAAAGACCACGGCTTGCAGCACTTCGACAACTGGGTTGCGGTGTTCGGTGAGCAAAAGACAGACTATGAGTTAAAGCCTGCGGGCAATGGCTTCAAGGAGCGCACCCGTATCGCTAACTACACAGGTCTGCCCGAATTGATGAGTATGTTCAAGCAAGTGGCGGATATTCGTACCGCTGATACGCTGACACTTGATGTTCCTGAGTGCGATTATCAGGTGGTTCAGGTCGAAGCTACTCCTTTTCAGCAGGAGCTTGTTCAGGAACTTGCCGACAGAGCCGATGCTATCAATGCAGGAAATGTTGATCCCACGATCGACAATATGCTCAAGATCACTTCGGACGGAAGAAAGCTCGGTCTTGATCCGCGCCTGATCGATCCGTCATTTGAGGATAATCCCGATACGAAGCTCAATCGCTGTGTTGAGAATGTTGCCCGTATTCACGCTGAAACGGCTGAGGACAGGCTCACGCAGATCATCTTCTGTGATTTGGGTGTACCGCACAAGGCCGCAGAAGCAGCGGTCGAGGGCGAAGATGCCGATGATGCTAAGGATAAGAAGTCTATCGCTGAGGTCGAGTCTCTTGAAGAAGAATGCGACTTCTGCGTGTATGACGATATTCGTGACAAGTTGATCGCTAAGGGTATCCCTGCGGAGGAAATCGCATATATCCACGATGCTAAGACGGAACAGCAGAAAGCTGACCTCTTTGATAATATCAACAGCAATTATGGAAGGTTCAATAGTTGTTTTTTATGCCCCCGATCATTCGAGGGCATTTCTTTTGTTGGTCAGCGGCTTGTCGATCAGCTTATAAAAGACATGGATCGTTCTCGGAAGGTTGCGGTGACCTGGGTGAGCATCGACCTTGATGTACTCGATAAGCTCCAGAGCCATTTCACGGGTGAGCTTCTTTGCTCCTGCGTAGGACTTCATACGGCGGATATACTCGTCAACATCACGCTCGTCCTGCCGTGTCGCTTCGGAACGCTTTCTCAACTCGTCCTGTTCGGCGGTCAGCTTATCCTTCTCTGCCTGATACTTTTCAAGCAAGCCGATACACACCTTTTCGGGAACTTTGCCTGCCACCTTATCCTCGTAGACGCTCTGGATAAGACCGTCAAGCTCGTCGATACGCTTCACAATATCGTGCTGCCGTTTCCTGTCGGAGCTGTCCTGCACAGCGTTCTCTCCCTGCTTGTAAGCGAGGAGCTTTGCTCTCACATCAGGCTCATTCATAACAAAGTCGATCTGATGCTGAATATCCTGCAACACAAGGCTCTCTATCAGTTCAAGCCTTATCGTGTGCGAGGAGCAGTATTCTTTTCCGAAACGGCTATACTTACCGCAAGTGTAGCAAGGCTTTGTCTTACAGTGGATATTGCTGTTCTGCTTCATCTTGGAACCGCAGTCCGAGCAATAGCACAAGCCCGACAGCGGCATTGTGATACCGTTCTTTGAGGACTTTCCGTTGCTTACCGAATCATCAACTTCACGCACCTTGTCCCACAGCTCCTGAGAGATGATCGCTTCATGATTATTCTCAGTTACCGCCCAATCATTTTCGTCACGGCGGACGGTCTTATGATTCTTATAGCTCACGGTTGTGGTGCGGAGCTGAATCAGGTGTCCGAGGTAGATAGGATTGCGGAGAATACGCTTTACCGCAGACACTCCCCACAGATGTGAGGTGCGGTATGGATTCGGTTTCCCGATAGTGTGATAGTAGTAATCGGACGGTACAAGGATATGTTCACAGTTGAGAACATCGACTATCCGTTTCACGTTGTAGCCTGCCGCCCTCATTTCAAAGATACGGCGGACGATCTCCGAGGAATACGGATCAACGATAGGCGTACAGTTCTTGTCTGTGCCTTTCATATATCCGTAAGGCGGATAGTTGGTCTTATACTTTCCCGACTTAGCATTAGCTTCAAATACAGCTCTCAGCTTCTTTGAAGTGTTGGCTGCGTGCCATTCATTAAAAACATTCATGATCGGCATCATATCCATTGAAGCACTGTCCGATTTCGCTGTGTCGATATTATCGTTCAGGGCTATGAAGCGGATATTGTACATCGGGAATATGTAATCCGTGTACTGCCCGACCTGGATGTAGTTTCTTCCGAAACGTGAGAGGTCTTTACAGATGATAAGATTGATCTTGCCGTTTTTCGCATCATCAAGCAATCTCTGTACGCCCGGACGTTCAAACGTAGTGCCTGAAATTCCGTCATCGACGTACTCGTCATAGAGCGTCCACCCGTGCTGTTCCTCAATATATTTCGTCAGAATGGTTCGCTGGTTTTCAATCGAAAGGGATTCTCCCACACGCTCATCATCACGGGACAAGCGGAGGTACATTCCCACTTTATATTCAGTCTGCTTTGGTAACATCGTAAACTCCTTTCCTGCATTTCCAAAGCAGCTCTTTCCGATACGAGTCTATTATAGCGCGCCGTATCGGAAAAAGCAATAGCTTTTGAGAAAAAAGTTTACTCTGTATCCGAGCAAGGAACACGGTGCAGCATTTCGTTGACTACCTTATTGAAAGCATAGCCAAACATCACATCGTTAATATCCCTGTCTCCGACAAAGTGACTTACGACCTTATGTTTAACACCGTCCACCTCATAGGTGTTGGTGTGCGTCGGACAATCTTTGTAAAGCTCGTCCATCTCCTGCATAGTTCTTACGCCTGCCTTTTCTCTCTCTACGGCATTTGTAGTATTATTCGTTCTGCACTATCCTTTCCGACAGCTTAATCTATATCTCTATGCTGTCAAACCCTAAAATATCTCCCGAATGGTTACAGGGAAACGCTTACTTCATTGTAAGCCCATCATTCATTATCATAGAATGACATCTGGTCCTCATCGGCATCGCTCTCAGAGCTTTTGCCGTTCTCTGAACTTTTCTTGTCGCAGAGATCAAACAGATCGTTCTCCGACACACCGCTTGCCCTGAGCATCTCAGCCTGGTCATGTTCACGCATGATGATGTCAAGCAGTTCCTGCGTACCGCAGTTGTAGCGTTCGCAGAGAGCGTTGTAGCTCAGGATACGATTATCCTCCAAGAGCTTCTTACGCTTTTCAGTATCACGCTTGATGTTCTTGGAGAGCTGTTCGATCTTCCGGTTGTTCTCCTCGATCTTTTCAATATAGATAGCCATACGATTTTCACCTCTCTTTCTCTCTCGGAAAACTGTAACAGCATCTCTATGTAGGAGCCGAAGCTCCATTCCTCCTAAGTTCTACACTAATTGTACTGGATATTTTCAAAAAAAGCTATTCGCATACCAGACAAACTTTTCTCAACACAGCCTGAAATCGGAGCAACCGAATTTTCAGAAACGTGCAGTTATGAGGGGGTTACGATACCCTAAGAGCATAGAAACCCCCAACTGTCATTTTGACGAATACCCGAAATCCGATTCATTGACTTTTCAGGATTTTTCCAGTATAGTTATCATAAGGACGGCGGCGGAGCGATCGGACACAGAGAAATATAGTCGCTGACGCTCCAATTCCTCACACGAAAGTGAGGAAACCACCTGAGCCGACAGGCTCAAATGCAAAATAGCCCCACAGGGGCTAACACAAATCGCAAGCTCGGCATAGCTGCACTACAAATCACAGATTTGAGTACATCAATGCACCGCTTGTTAGAGGGCTGCCGCCCCTAAGACCCTGCAATTAGAAATAGAAAGGAAAACAGAAAACATGAGCAACAAAACCAAGCGAACACACAGTATTCAGGTCAGGTTAAGTGACGAGGAATACGAAGCGTTCAACCGCAAGTTCACGGCAAGCGGTATGAAGTCACGAAGCGACTTCTTCCGCCACATGATCTTCAAAGGCTACATCGTGAAGTTCAACGATGACGAGCTGAAAGAGCTGCTGAAACTTGCGAGGAGCATATCCAACAACTTCAATCAGGTGGCGGTCAGAGCCAACAGCGGCGGAAAGGTTTACCCCGAAGATATTTCTGCTTTGAGGGAGGGGGTGGAGAAGCTCTGGCAACCACTAAGATATTTTCAGTCTCAGTTGATGAGCTTGCATCACTGAAATACATAGCCAATCCCGAAAAGACGGATAACGGCAGACTGATTTTTACTCAGGGGTGCAGCGCTGATCCCGAACAGGCTCACCGTGACTATGAAGAAATACGGGCGAACGGAACAGGCAGAAGCACCGTCCTCGCACAGCACTTTATCGTCAGTTTCAAGCCTGGAGAGATCACGCCGGAGCGAGCATTGCAGCTCGGTCAGGAGATATGTGAGCAGTTTCTCAAAGGCGAGTATCAGTATTTCATGGCTTGCCATATCGACAAGGAGCATACCCACCTCCACTGCGTTTTCAATAATACCAACTGCATCGACGGCAGGACTTTTGAAACTCATGAGAACCGCAGGACTACAAAGCAGGACAGGTCATTTCAGAAGCTCATGAACATCACCGATGAGGTATGCAAGCGGCACCACCTTTATGTTATCGAGCGTCCTGAAATGGGCAAGGGTAAGAGTCATTGGGAATGGGATATGACACGACAGGGGCTATCGTGGAAAGCAAAGCTGAAATATGCGATAGATCAGGTTATCAAGGTAAGCGAAAACTTTGATGACTTCCTTGCCAAATGCTCTGATTTCGGTGTGCTTGTTGAGTATGATCCCGACCATAAGATCGACCTGAAATTTATGCTTGCCGAACAGAAGAAACGCAATCCGAGAGCAAGGTTCACCCGTGCAAGAACACTGGGCTGGTTTTATGAAACCGAACAGATAAAATCCCGTATCGCTCAGTATCAAGGGTGTATGGTTTATGTGCCGAGGTCGAAGATCAGAGTAGTTACTCCGAAAGCCGTGGAGAACAAATTTGTTCAGGACGCTATCGACCGTGGCAATATGAAGGTGGCGAGTATCGCCAAGAACATTATAGCTGAATATGGAGTTGAGCCTGAAGAAATACGCAATGCAGCGATTTCCGCTTATGCTCACAGCCGTGGACTTCTCTCCAAGCTGAACAACCTGAAAACTGAGATCGAAGATCTGGAAGTCAAGCTGAATGTCCTGAGAAAATATCGTGAGGTCAAGCATTACGGCGAGGAACTGAAAGCTCTCAGCGGTCGAGCCGAGAAGAAGTATAAGGAATCCCACAGCTATGAACTTTCCGAATATGGGAAAGTGCGTACAAAGGTTTTGGAACTTTACCCGTCGGGACATATCCCAACCGTGGAAAATCTGGAAAAGAGTATCAAGGCACTCCGAAATAAGCTCACAGCTATGAACAGCGAGTTTGATCAGGCAGACAAGAAAGCCCGTGAGCTTGCCGATGCACAGCGGACGATCGAGGAGTATCTACGGCAGGAGCAGAGCCGCGATCAGCAGAAGAAAAGAAAGCGGAATGACCTCGAATGATGATCGGCTCTCTGGCGAACGGAATAGCCCCTCAGAGCCGTTCGTGTTGGTTATGGGGAAACCGATACCCCGAAACAGTAAAACGCTCTCTAATTGTTCAGAGAGCGTTTTCATTATTGTAAGTATATTTTATTTACGGTTCAAAAATGTACTCAATCCTGTCGTAATCAATACCATAAGCCCAAATCTTAGCCACATCGGTAGCGCCGTTCCCGTTCAGGTTCTCCGCATAGATATTGAAATAGCCGTCCTCGGTATCAACGATCTTATCGCCTTTATAGAACAGGAGTTTAAACTTAGCGAAGTAGTCAAGCTCGTCAACATTCTGCTTGAATGTAATATACAGATCATCATCAGTCTGATTATACTGCACCATTTCAACACCGTTACGCTCTCCGGTCATAAAAGAGTCCTTCTTTGCCTGAGCATTCGCTTGAATACTTGCACTTGATATATCACCCTCAAAGGAGTAGCGGAAGAAGTTGTTCTGTCCTGCGGTCAGAACAATATCATCGGAACTCTTTCCAATAACATTGCCGTCAGATCCATACGCTAAGAGTGTAGCGGAAACAGACACATCTTTCTTTGCAAGCACCTTATGAATCACGATTGTAGTGCCGATAGAGTTCTGAAAACTCGATGTTTCGACAATATCATAGTATTCGTTGTGTTCATAGGTATTCTCTGCTTTCTCCTCAGCAGGCTCGTTGGGAGCGCTTGTCTCTGCTTCAGTTTTTTCTTCCTCTGCTGTCGTAGTCGCCGTGGTCGTTGTCTTGGGCTTTGCTGTTGTTGTAGCTGCTGTTGTTTCCTTTGGCTTGGAATAAGTTATCGTATCTTCCCCGACAACAGCATTTTCGACCTTTTCATAGTTGATTACCCATGAACCTGCCATGTTTTCGATAGTAGTGGTCTTTACGGTCACTGTATCGCCCTCCTGAATATCAGGATTGCGAGAAGATACGAAGTTCAGGTGTTCGCCAGCCCATACATTATAACCGAGCTTTGATTGCGGGTGAAATTCTCCTGCAATAAACCGAACCACCTTACCTTCAAGGTTTTTGCCCTCGTTCAGTGCAGCTTCAAACGACTCTGCATCTCCATAGTCGATCATGACTTCCTCTGCGGAAACATCTTCACTCTGCTGAGTTTCTGCCGACGATGTTCCTGCATCTTCTGTCTGTTCTTTACTGCCACATCCGCAAAGTGTGAGAGACAGGCACATGACCAGTGCAAACAGACCTCTTTTGATGTTATTCAGCTTGTTCATAGTAACCCTCCGTTCTTGTTGTGGTTTATGGGGAGTTTGTCCCTCAATCTGATTTTTTGGCTGCCGCCAGTCCGAGCAGAAGCACGATAGCATCGTCAACCGGACCTGGGGCAAAGTCGATCGGTGATACGATATACAGGATCACCAAAACAATCAGCATTCCTTTTCCAATATCACTCATGATTTGACCTCCTTTTGGTATGTGGCTTTGAGCTTTGTGTTTCTTGCTGATTATAGTATACCACGCTGGGGGTGGGGGTTATTAAAACGGATTCCAAAGCAAAAAGCAGGCTCATAAAGAACCTGCTTTCGCATTTATAGCTGATTTCGTTTGTCGGGCGATACCTCTCGGCAAACGCCCTGTTCCTTGTACGTTTCGTTAATATGGTCTATCTCTGCGATCAGCTCACGGCATCTTGCTGTGTCTCCCAATTCCATATAGATGTCAAGCAGAATATTCAGCAGTTCCGCTTGTTTGTCGATATAAGGTATCATGTCAGGATACTTCTTACAGATTTCCACCGCTTCTTCTATCTTATCGGCTGCCGAACGGAAGTCATTATGATAGTAGAAACAGTTCGCCGTCGGGATATGGATAATGTCGATCAGCTCCAAGTCTGTCGGGAACACCTGTCTTGCAATACGCTCCGCTTGTTCTGTCAGTGCCCGTGTTTCCTCAATATCGGGTGAAGCAAGCGTATAATACCAAGCTGCCACCATACAGTAGTAGCAATGGTTATCGCTGTTATCCTCGATCAAATCATACACCTTGTCGAGCAGTTCAGCGGCTTCATCGTAATAGTCGGGATAGCTCCGAATCAGAATACTTGCCAGCGAAATGTAGTATTTCGTGAGATACGCTGTGCTGCGAGGATCGGAGGACTGTTCCATTTCCGTGATCGCAAGCTCCATCGTTTTCAGTTCATTCCGAAGCAGCTTTGCTTCTTCCTCATTTTCGGGATAGTATGCCCCTGCGATCAAAACATCGTAGTACCAACCGAGCATATCATAATACAGTGCTGTGATGATATGCCGAGGGTGCTGTTCTCTGAAAAAATCGGCTTCACGCAATATCTCCTTGATCTGCACATCGTTCGCCATTCCCACATAAATGTCGATCATCTTCTTGTGGTAGTCCATGACGGTCACATCGTCCGCAGACCAAAGCCAGTTCCGCACCGTTTCCGCTATAACAGGGTGCAGATGAATCCTGTTTCCATCGTAGAGCCAGCCCTCCGCAGAGAGCTTCGCCAGTGTTTCTTCCGCTATATCAGGAAAAAACTGCTGTATAAGGCTTTTTTCAAGACCTCGCACATTCAGCAGAGCAAGTATTTTCAGCGTGAGCCGAGCTGTATCGTCCACGGCACTTGCCTTGAATAAAGCCGAAATAATAGCCGACAGCGTATCGTAAACTTCCTCGCCGTCCTTGATATTCCCAACCTTTTCACCTGAAAAGCGAGAAAAACCGTTCTCACGGATAAGGTCAAGCGCCGTATGAATATCGAGCCTGCCTGCTGCGATCTGTCGGGCGATCAGTTCCAGAACAAGCGTATGCCCCTGGATCAGCGTTATTATTTCATCAAAACACAGCCGTTCTTCCTTTGTTGGTGTGCGTTCAAGATTGAGCGTCACGAGCCTGAAAAGCTCCGTTGTATCGGCTATCGCACAGACCTCCAACACGGCAAAGCTGTTTTTCGGCGGCTTCTGCCTTGTTGCAATAATGGTGTCATATCCGCAGTCGATGATACGGCTCAGTTCTTTGGTCAGCCTGTCCGTGTAGTTGTCCAGCACGAACAGCACCCGCCGCCCGCCGCAGATACGCTTGAAAGCCTTGAGCTTACGGGCAAAATAATCGTCAAGCGGTTCATCGTCCTGCCGTGACACCGTGCTGATCTGCAACTGCATATCATCACAGAAGGTGTGCTGCATATCGCCATCGTATTCAAGGTAAGCGATCACATCATATTCCGTCCGATAGCGTGAAATATAGTTCTTGACGAGCGTGGTCTTACCGATACCGCCCACACCCGTCAGATACAGAACACGACCTCTTTGCAGGCTCTCTGCAATCTGCCTGATTTCCGTATCTCTGCCCACAAAGTCGGGCGATACGGACGGCAAAATTGGAATCACATAGTCCTTTTGGCTCACCAATTCCACAAGCTCACCGAGGAGCTTTGTGACCTCATCAATGGTCTGAAATCGGTTCGTTGCAGACGAGCGAATCGTTCCCCGGAAAAGCTTGGTAAAAAGTGCCTGAACATCGGGGCGCTCCGAGTATTTGTGATACTCACGCTTGCAGTCCTCAAACGGAAATCTGGAAAAGCCCCTATGCTCCGTTTCCGTGGAATGCCGCCCGAAAAGAAGATAAAAGACGATCTCACCGACGGTATAAATATCCGCCGTATTGCCGATTTTTCCGACAGAATAAGGATTGAGCTGTTCGGGTGCAGCCCATTCTCTGGTGTAAGAAAATGCCGTATTACCGCCGTTTTGAACATCTCTGATACTGTCAAAGTCGATAAACTCCACAAGCTGTGTGACCGTATCATCAGGATCATTTTGCAGGATAAAGATGTTTTCTGGTTTCAGGTCAAGGCAGAGATAGCCCGACTTGTGGTAGTAACCGACCGTTTTCGCTATCGTTTCGCAAATTGCCATATACTGCGGTAAAGTGAGATTGAGCTTGTCAAGTGTCGTGCCGTTATAGCAGGAAACATCAATAAAAGTTGTTCCGTTCGCTTCAAAAACATGACTCACAGGTGGAGTCTGATTGTTCAGCACAGACTTCTGCCGTATCGCATTTTGCATCTTGCCGGCGGCGAGAAACCGTGCCTTGCCGCCCTTAAAATCATCCGTGTTATGGGGAGCAAATTCTTTCAAAATACATTTCGTCACAAGCTCTCCGTGACTGCACTCCGCCAGATAAGCGACCGTATTCGCACCTCTGCCAAGTTGTTCTATGATCGTGTACTGCCTGCCGTCCGCAGACAGCGTATAGCCGTTTTCAAGCATATCATCAGCCTCCTTTCATCTCTATTATACACGCTCTGAAAAAGCGGTTATTAAAATCAATTCCGTTCGTTCAGAAGATGAATTGTCAGGATCGGATCATAGGAGTTGGCACAGTATAGGAGCAAGCAGTCGAACGGGTGACGCACATAGAGCTGGGCAAAACCGCAGGAGATCAGGGTACCATTCAGCTCATCGTAAAAGTCCATCAGGCGGTTATTGACTTCGTACTTGTCAGGCTCATAGCCACGCTTTCTGTCCTCAGCTTCAGCGGCACGATAGTAATTACAGAATTTCAGGAGCATCAGCGTTTTACGAAGCACCTCGTAGGAAATGCTGTCGCCCTTGATGATCTTGCCGAGTGTCACATCATTCGGGAGCGATTCTGTAAAGCGTTTCGGGAGCTTGACTGCGCCTTCTCCTTTGTCACGGCTCTGGTAACGATAGCCTAAAAGGGCGTCTATCGTCAAGCTGTTCAGCCTGTCGGGAGAGATGATCTCAACAGCACCGTCATCGAGTATCCCTGCTTTCAATATGCCGATCTCGTCATTGATGATCGACCGGGCAAGCTGAAACTGCTGCTCATTATCATAGCAATGCGCCGACAGATACCGCAGGAACTTCTCATCATCATCTATCTCAAAGATCATAGCGGCGATCTGTGAAGTCGAAGTGTGGGCATTTTCCTGAGAAACAAAGCCTTTTGACTTCTCAATCAATTCCGTCACGCCGGAGTAGGGTTTGCGGTGGTAAAGACAGTAGAGGAACACCGCATCGACCTTCGCCTTGATGATGAACGGTAGCGAGAGGTAGTGCTTCTGAAAGAAAACAGCCGTCTGCTGATAGTCCATTTCAAGGGCATAGCAGAGGTCATAATTGTTCCTGCGGTTGGTGATGCCCGGTGTCGTACCCTTGCACCACTCCTGCACCGTCCGAGGACATGACTTTCCGAGAATGGACTTGTAGCGCTGCTTGACCTCAGACAGCATGATCTCCGTATCGTGTGAACTGCATTCCACGCCAAGCTGTGTGAGCCTTGCGGACAGCCCCTCCAAGAAAACGGGACGTGCATCCAGCTCGATCGCTCTGTTCACACCGCCGATCACATCCTCGGCAGTCTGTGCATTCACAGGCTCACCGAAGCAAGTCTCGCTGTAGATGTATTCCGTGTATTCGTCACGGGTAAGCTCCTGTTCGGTTTCTTTGCTCATTTTTCTTACCTCCGATATTATGGAATGATAATACAAGTGATGATGAAATGCCGTTCTTTTTGATTATTATAGCATTTTCCTATGATACTGTCAATTAGTGTAAGTTAAACTAAGCAAGATCGAAGCAGAAGGATGTCCCTTTTGAACTATTGGAATCCATTTTAATAATCAATTTTTGTGTCGTGCTATACTATATACCAAGACGTAGTATCTTGTTGATTTTGATAATCATTCTCAATTGATTGTTGAAAATGCTACTATTTGTAATCTTACACAAAAGATCGTTCAAAATCCTTGATTTATTCGCCCAAATGTGCTATAATAAGAAATATATAGCATCTTTCTATTTTATGCCATTCAGTCTCATATTAATGGCTATATTATGATAAAAATATTGGTTGCAGAGGTGGAATATGATAGTTTTTAAGATTATTAGCGACCCGTACAAGAGAGAGATACGATTTGAAACAGTTGATCCTGAGACAAATATACCAACACCCGTGACAGAAACAGAAAACAGCGACCTTGTGAGCGACGAACTTGTACATGGCTTTTTTCCGTACAATGTAAAAAGAATAGTCGATGAGATTATCCGCATGAAGCACAAGCCTGGGCAAGAAGTCAATATTGTCTTTGAAGGTACTGATGATGAATATGCGGATCTGAAAGACCTTTGTTCTGAGGAACAATATCGTGATAAGGTAAAGTTACTTCCGCAGGAGCACTATTTAAGCAGCGCCAAAGATATATTGCCAAAGATTTCCGAAATTTTCCAAGAGATGCAACCCTTGATCGAGGAGAGCGTTCGCTCAAATGAACAGGTTGCTCTGAATAGAAGAAAATTTGAAGATGCAGTTGATAAGCAAATGATTCCTATCTGCGTCATAGGTAATTATAGCTCTGGTAAGTCAACATTCATAAATGCTTTGGTAGGAAAAGAGATACTGCCAAGTGGTGACGATCCTGTGACGGATTGCGTCTACCAGATAACGCGCTCCCAAAACGCTGAATCCGGCTTTGTAGAATTTGATTATCATGGATTGCCGATCAAATTTTCGATGGACGAATACAACAGAGGAACTGGTTGTAACATATCAGGTGCTGGCAAGTGCAATGATGAGTTTATTCTTCTTATTCAGGAACGCCTTGATGCGATAGCATCAGAGCCTGTTCATATAAGAATACATACATTGCTTGCTCTCGTGGAAGAGCATAAAAAGAAGCGCAAGCGAGATAGCAGTGATAAGGATATTGAGTCATTGATCAAAATCACCCTGCCATTCAGCCGTGAGGGTGTTCTCTCACAATCACAGTGCAGATATGTTATTTTCGACACTCCCGGCGAAGGCTCGGCTACCAATGAAGACCATTCTCAAACGCTTGAAAGGCAGATGCGTTCTCTGTCTAACGGGCTTATTATGTTTATCACAGACAACAAATCGCTTGATAAGGTTGAAGGCAGAGAGCTATGCAAAAAGCTCATTGATATGGAATGCTTCGACAATCGTTTTACAATGGTTGTTGCAAATAGAGCGGACGATGCAAATCTTCCGGAGGACGGATTTAGTGAAGAGGACATAGAATTAAAAATTGGTCAAACCGTATGTAAAACATTACATTCAAATCGTGTGTTCTATGTTTCATCTATTATTGGCTTAGGAGCAAAACAGGGCGGTCAGTTAATTGAAAGAGCATACCGAAAGGTCTATGCGCGTGAAATCGACTCCTACGATGGTTCTGATGATGAATTTGCCATGAGCCTTTACCAGTATAATATTATACCGGAGCAGATCAAAACTCGTTGTGTAGGAAGATCTGAACGTGAGGCTAATAAGGCATTCGCTAACAGCGGCCTGTTTTGGATCGAGCAGGAAATACGAATATTTGCAGAGATTTATTCGCCTTACAACAAGTGTACTCAATCCAAGCACTTCCTTGACGAAATCATCGCTGAGACATCGGATCGTATAGAAGAAAGCAAAAAAGGCTTTGAAGCTGCCAAGAAAACCCTTGACGATAAGTTGGAAGATGAACAGAGTGCTTGTATTGAAGCACTTGAAAAAAGAGCTGAGGAATTATGCAATGGTTTCTCGGATAGCTATCCAACTCCCGAAATGGAAGAAGTGAGGGATTCTTCTGATAACGCCATTACCCGTGAAGAACTTGCTAAACGGCAGGACGAGATTGAAGCCGATGTTCAGCAGTCCAAAGACTATGCATCTCAGAAAGAAGACGCCAGATTCTTCAAATCTGAAAGTCAGGAATCCAGTGATGAGATTGATTCATCGTCTGAGAAGGATAAAGTAGAAGTCACAGAAGCTGATGTTATAGCTGACGAGTCGGGCAATGAAACAGCACAGGATGCAGGCGATACAAGCCCCGGTATTGTAGGAAATATATTTGCAGCCGTGAAAAAAACTGCACAACGTACTGCTAAATTTGCATCTGATACATTTCATTCAACTCAGGAAACTCTGGATAAAAAGCGAAAGCTTCGTGATCTTGAAAGGCAGATTGAAGCGGAGGTTTCTGAGAAATTATTCGGAGAGGTAAAACAGCGTTTTGATGACGAAATGAAAAATCATCAAACTAACCTCACAACCGCATCTGAAAAGTATTGGAGCGATGCATCAGAGGAATTCCGCACTAAGATGATAGACGCTGTAACAAATTCCGAGGGCATATCTGAGGATAAAAAGCGAGAGCTTGAGGAAATAATCGCAAGCTATGAAGCACTTGAATTCGATAAGACAGCCGATATGGTATTTAAGTTTGACGAATTTAAGCGCCATATCTTCATCGTGGTAGAAACAAATTCCCTTAATCTTAGCAAACTTAGAACAAAATACAACACCCTAATGCATGATTATATCGCTGAAATGCTCGGTAATCTCAGGACAAGTCATGAAGGCAGCTTTATAAAATGGGAGCAGAGCTTATTACAGGAGCTAAAAAAGAACATAATAAAGCTGAACCCTGAACTCAGGAAGCTGCAAGAACAAATTGACGCACAGGCACAGCAGATTTCTAATCTGAGAAATCGAAAAGAAAGACTGCAAGGCTACAAGCTGGAAATCGAGCATCTTATGGGGTGGAACTGATTCGATATGAACGGAGGTAAAGTATGGGTTTAATGCAGATCGTATCCAGAGCTAATGGTAAAATTGGAGATGGAATAGCAAAAGCTGCGGCTCTAAGTCCGCAGCAGCTAAGTGATGTCGCCGAGAAGCGAGACAACTATCTCCTTGAAATGCCTGATCCTAATGATGTTATTGCACAGGCTACCACGGAAAAACTGCTTGCAGCTAACAGCATAGAGGTTTTTAATGCCTATCTGCCACAGATTTCAACTCTTTATACTCCGCTTGTCAAAGACAGCTTTGACAGCGATTATAATGTGAGATATTTTAACATCACAAAGTGGGTTACGGACACAAAAGAGAATAGCTTGGAAAAGCTCGTAAATGTGTATGCTGTGCTTTCTAATGAAACTTGCAATATTGCGCTCATCTTTCATCGTTCAGTTCAGCAGACACAGGTATATCTTGCGGTAACTAATACCCGAAATGCTAACAGCAACAGTGATGCGGACACATTTATGAAACGTCTACAAGAAGCAGTCAAGGGGAATTTCCCCGGTACTGAATTTGGTACTGAGTGCGGAAGTGGTATCCCTCCATTTCTCAACAATGATAAGCCTTACTCCGTCGCTTCTGCTTCAAATATCCCGACTGAAAAATCGGAGAAGTTTATCAGCCAAACAATTGAAAAGCTATTAGATGGTATTGTTCCGAGCAAATCCAAAGAAGAATATACCCTCATTCTGCTTGCGTCCCCGATAAATGACGTTGAACAGAGAAAACTTAGACTTTCTCAGATTTATTCAGGATTAAAGCCATATTCAGCTTGGCAAACTAATTTTACAGTTACCGAACTGAATACACAGGGTTCATCTGCTACAGTAGGCGTAAATGTAGGTGCGAGTGCAGGAATTCAGAACGGACAAACCTCCTCAACCACAAATACAAATGCTGTTTCAAACAGCGAAAGCAATACAAATACCGATTCGACAAGTGAAGGTACAGCAGATACTACCAGCGATACCACATCAGATACAACTTCTGATGCTACTACGCATACAGATAATGAATCGACATCTGATATGACATCTGATTCTACAGCTCATACTGATAATAGCTCTACTTCAGATACTACTTCTGAAAATACGTCTCATACTGATAGTTCAAACGAGTCTTCAACTGAAGGTGGTAACGTAAATGTTGCTCCATCTGCGTTTGGCTTTAGTCTTGGCGGTGGTGGTGGAAGCTGGGGTTCTTCAACTGGCTCCGGAAAAGCAGACACCCTTGCCAAAGGTACTGCAAAAACACTTATGAGTGGCACTGCTGATACTACAACAAAAACCACAGCACAAACCATCTTGAAGGGTACTGCTGATGCTGTAACAAAATCCACAGCTAAAACACTTGCAAATACTGTTGCAAAAACAACGTCAAGCCAGGTAGGTCACGCTGTTGCCAAAACTCTTGGAAAAACCGTGACCGATACCCTATCCAAAACGGCTGGAGTATTCAGCAGTACAAGTTTCGGAGTGAACTTTGGCATGAATTTTGCTCGTTCTTCAAACGTCAGTGCATCTATTGGCAAGAATGAGGGCATAGTTCAGTCGTTTGAAAACTACAATATTCAGCACGCTTTAGAGCTTCTTGAAGAACAGATGAAGCGTTTAGAGCAAAGCACAGCTTTAGGAATGTGGGACTTTGCAGCTTATGTTCTTTCTGAGGATAGGAATGTAGCCAATAATGTTGCTCATACATATCTTTCACTGACTCAGGGCGAAACATCATATATGTCCAGTTCTGCTGTGAATCTATGGCGTGGTGATAAGGAAAGCTCCGATATTTACGCAAAGACGATATGCAGTTATCTCAGAGAGCTTCGTCATCCTGTATTTGGACTAAATCCTTTGATCGTAGATACAGAGGAAGGCAGAGATTATCAGGTGTATCCTACTGCTGTAACTGCTACAACAAGTCTTTCGGGAAAAGAATTGGCTTATTCGCTTAATTTTCCGCAAAAATCAATTGCAGGACTTCCAGTAATACAGTGTGCAGATTTCGGACGAAGTGTCTCAACTTTTGACTCGATTCCCGCTGATGAACGGCAGTTAAGCATTGGCAAGATATTCCATATGCACCATGAAGAGAAATTACCTGTGGAATTATCTGCTAAATCTCTTACCTCTCACACATTCATCACTGGTAGCACTGGCTCTGGTAAAAGTAATACTGTCTATCAGATGCTCTCTGAAGCGTATAAGAACGACATTCCGTTCCTGGTAATAGAGCCTGCTAAGGGCGAATACAAAGATGTATTCAGCAATTATGATGATATTTCAGTATATGGAACGAATCCGAGGAAAACACCTCTTTTGCGTATTGATCCATTCTCTTTCCCCGAAGATGTTCATGTGCTGGAGCATATCGACCGTCTTGTGGAGATATTCAATGTCTGCTGGCCCATGTATGCGGCGATGCCTGCGGTACTAAAGAGTGCTGTGGAGCGTTCGTATCTTGACTGCGGCTGGGATCTGATGTCCTCTGTCAACAAGTATGACGATCATTTATATCCGAGCTTCGCAGATGTTGCCCGAAATATCAAGGAAATCATCGACACCAGCGAATATGATAAGGAGAACAAGGGCGCATATAAAGGTTCGCTCCTTACAAGACTGCAATCCTTGTCCACAGGCATCAATGGACTGATTTTCTCCGCAGATGAGCTTACAGGGAAACAGCTTTTTGACAGCAATGTTATCATCGACCTGAGCAGAGTCGGAGCGACCGAAACAAAATCGCTTATCATGGGTATGCTTGTACTGAAATTGCAGGAATACCGCATAAGTGAAAGCTCTGCTATGAACAGCACTCTCAGACACATTACTGTTTTGGAAGAAGCGCATAATATCCTCAGAAGGACATCTATCGAACAGCCGACCGAAAGTTCCAATATTATGGGCAAAAGTGTTGAGATGATCGCCAATGCTATCGCTGAAATGCGTACCTACGGCGAGGGCTTTATTATCGCAGACCAAGCCCCTGGACTTATGGATATGTCGGTTATTCGCAACACGAACACCAAGATCATTATGCGTCTGCCCGACCGTGGCGACCGTGAGCTTGTGGGCAAGGCGGCTAACCTTAATGACGATCAGATAGATGAGCTTGCTAAGCTCCCTTGCGGTGTAGCTGCTGTGTATCAGAATGAGTGGATACAGCCTGTTTTATGCAAGGTAAAAGAATATAAGCATGGTAATGGCTCATTTTCCTTTGAGCCGAACGATAATACCGCATTGATACAGAAAAATGACGATATATCCGATTCTCTATTAAAGTGCATCATGGACAATGAGCTTTTCCAGAAGGGCGACAAGCAAGACCTCAGAGAGCTGAAAAGCCTGATCCTGCGTTCTACGCTGGATTCACTCGTCAAGGTGGATTTCCTTGATTATCTTGCAACCGAAAGAGAAAAAGGCTTTGCGGAACTCAGATGCCTGATCTACGATTTCCTGAGAGCAGAGGACGCTATACAGTCAGCCACTAAGCATGATGATATTCATGAATGGGTAGATGCTGTTATAACGGAGCTGAAACCGTCAATTTCGGATTTCACTAAGAAACAGATCGACCTTACAATGGCTTTGATCCTGCACGAAAAGACAATCCGTGATCCGTCATACAGAAATATCTACCATACATTTACAGAAGTCTATAAGAATGGGGGCGGTGTATTTTGAATAGCGAAATCGGCAAGAGCGAAGTGAATGAGGTTAAAAATCCCTCTATGGAAAACTTCAAGAATATTAAGCCTGAACATGAAACATCACCCAAAGAGGTCGATGATTTCTGGAAAGCTGAATTTCACGATCAGGCAGAACAGGCAAAGGTAGAGGATACCGCACCTGTTGAAAACAATACTACAAAAGAGTATTTTGATGATAATGGCACAAAATACCGTGAAGGCGACTCCTTGCTGCCGAATACACAGTTTGAAGTCAGAGGCTATCAGTATGAAACCGATGATAAGGGACGAGTTGTATCGGCAGAAGGACAGCTTAGAATGCGCGATCCAAGCTACGAACGGGAGATGGAAGATGTCCGTAGGATTGACGGTCAGGAGTATAAAACAACAGATGATAGAGGACACTTGATCGGTCATCAGTTTGACGGAAGCGACAAGTTAGAAAACCTTGTACCAATGGACGCAAAGTTAAATCAGGGTGACTTTGTGAAATTAGAAAACACTCTTGCCGATGCGGTCAAGGACGGAGCAGATGTAAAGCTCAAAGTCGAGCCTGTATATGAGGGCGATTCCACAAGACCTACTGAGTTCCGTGTTACTTACAGTATCGATGGCGACAAGGATGCCGTTGTGTTCAAGAATGAAAGTGAGGCTAAAACATGATGAATGAGAAGATATATCAGGCTATGTTCGATGAACTGAGTAAGTATCTTACCGCAGAATGGGATAAACTGATCGTTTATCTTGAATACGGAAATGCTTCCTATTCATTTGCTTTTTATATTCAGACAGGAAACAAATATATCAAGTGCTACGATATTCCCGGCGTTTCGGATAAGGAACTCGCAAAATCGTTTTCTGCTATTGATAAGATAGTTTCAAAGGAACGCAGTAAGGAGAAAAAAGCCCTCTGGACTAATATGACAATGACTGTGACAAGAACAGGTCAGATGCACAGCGATTTTGATTATACTGACTTGTCAGAGGGAACATATCAATTCAAGAAGAATTGGAAAAAGAAGTATCTGTGCTAAGGTAGGGCAAAACTATGATAAGGTTTTCTGATGTTACCGAAAAAGGCATTACACCTGAAAAGTTAGAGCATAATACAGATATTAAGCCGTCAGACAGTATGACCGATCAGGAAGCTGATGCATTTTGGAAAGCTGAATTTCAGAAAGCTCACGATGAGGTGAGCCTTGACGAATATGATACCTTACTTTCAGAGGTGTTTAATAGGTCAGAAGATGAGCTTGACATTGATTTTGTCATTGGTGACAGGCTTGTTAAGCTGCTTGATCAGTTCTCGCCTGAGACATGGGAGTACATGGACGATTCAGAGAGATATGAAATCATCTCTGAGTTTGTCAGTGCATTGGGAGAAGGCTTGGAGCTTGAGAATTTTCCAGAAGTTGCTGTATTCGATGATGACGATGCCTACGGCTTCTATTCCCCATCAGATAATACTATAAACCTGAATTGCCAGTATTTTGATGACCCCGTTGAGCTTGTAAACACCATTGCACACGAAATGCGTCACGCTTATCAGGAGTATCGTGCCGGCTTGCTTGAAACACGGGAAGATGCACTATACAGAGTAAACCTTGATAACTATATCTCACCGATACCGCTGCCTGGTGGTGGCTGGGTGTTCTTCACAGACTACCAAGACCAGTATGTAGAGGTAGATGCAAGAGCATTTGCTAACCTTTTTACGGAGGCTATGAAGTATGAATGATATTATCAGACAATTTTACGAGAAAAACAATCTTCCTAAGCCGATCGTTGAGCAAAAGGTCGCAGCTTTCAGCCGTCACAGCGATATTGCCGAGGAATTCGAGCAGTGGATCACGAACAGAACCTATAAAGCAGAGGGAGCTGTAACCGTGGAGGGCTATACAGCCAAGAAACTGTCCGAGCTGTCGGAATACCTTGACGGGGACGGTGCGTTTGTATTGCTCATTGAACTTAGAGAGCAACCTGAGAAAGCCTGTAACCGTATAGAAAGAGGGTTTAAGCGTAAATAGCGGAAAGGTATGATAGTATGGGCGATCGTGGATGGGAATACTTGAATTCTTCGGATGACGATTTTGAATACGATAAGGACAACGATGGCAGTTGGGGCTACGAAAACTCCGATGGCAGTGGATCATTCTATGGAAGTGATGGCAGTTGGGGTTATAAAAACTCTGATGGAAGTGGATCATACTATGGTAGCGATGGTAGCTGGGGTTATCGTAATTCTGATGGTAGTAGTACATACTACGGCGGTGACGGTAGTTGGGGCTATCGCAATTCCGATGGAAGTGGATCGTTCTTTGGTAGCGATGGTAGCTATGAAGATATTGATTCGAGCAGTTTTAGCGGAGATGATGAGGATGATGATTCATATGATAGTTCGGATATAAGTGCTGGTGCTTCATTACTTGGTGGGTTAATTGGACTTGGTATAGCAGCATACGCTGCCAGTAAAAGTAGTTCCGTAGATTATACAGATACTAACGATACATATCAAGGTTCTTCAAAGGGCAATATTCCAGTAGCCAAACGACAAGTTCTGAAATCTAATAGTGAACTATTCGGTAAACGAGCGAAAGCATTTTTATTTAAGCACAAACTTATTCCCATTGATTATAGTAGTTATAGCTTAATTGGAAAAAGTGGTGAGGAAGTGTACGCCATTTTACATAACTGTGGCTTTAAAAATGTGAAACGGCTTGTAATAAAAGACATATATGTCAACTCCCAATATTATGATAATGAGGTTGAGAAAGTAGAAATCAATGGCCGATCTCAATTTAATGCCAACAGTGAATTTCCGTATGATGCTCAGATAGTCATCACGATTCACCAAAAGAAAGAGATCACTATCCCGTTTTCAGCATCATCGCTGAGAAAACTCAACTTTAATGAGGCTTGCTCACGATTGTCAGCATTAGGGTTTACTGAAATATATACGACACCAATTAAAGACCTTGTTACTGGATGGATTACGAAGGACGGATCTGTTGAAAAGGTTGTGATCGGTAGCGGTAACGGCGAAACATTTAAGAAAAACGCCGTCTATAAATATGATGTAAGTATCATAGTCCATTATCACACATTTAATAAATAGCATTAACCAAGAGTGCCAATCTCATTCCGAGATTGGCACTCTGTTTTTAGTCTATATTACTCCTGAACCTCCCGCATCATAGCCACGCCGTCCTTGAAGCCTGCCTTGTATGCAGCTCTCATCTCGGCAGCGGCAGTCTCGCTCACGCAGTCAAGGAGCTTGTGGAAGGTGACGAGCTGTGCTTCGGTCAGCGACTCCTCGAACGGAATACAGAGAGCGTTAAACTCGTCCGAGAACTCAGCAGAGTGAATATCGCCCTGGCGGTAGTTGTAAAGTGCATCAATCATCATATCATCGAACCTCGCAATCGTTATAAGATATGTGCGTATAATCGGCTTATCTGCGCCATTTTCTTTGCAAGGTTTTCAGATTGGTCTGCCCGAATTGATGAGTATGTTCAAGCAGGTGGCTGACATTAGGACGGCGGATACGCTGAAACTCGATGTTCCCGACTGTGATTATCAGGTAGTTCAGGTCGAAGCTACTCCTTTTCAGCAGGAACTTGTTCAGGAACTTGCCGACAGAGCTGATGCTATCAATGCAGGAAACGTTGATCCTACGATCGACAATATGCTCAAGATTACGTCGGACGGAAGAAAGCTCGGTCTTGATCCGAGACTGATTGATCCGTCCTTTGAGGACAACCCCGATACAAAGCTGAACAGGTGCGTTGAGAACGTTGCCCGTATTCACGCTGAAACGGCTGAGGACAGGCTCACACAGATAATCTTCTGTGATTTGGGCGTTCCGCACAAGGCCGCAGAAGCAGCGGTCGAAGGCGAAGATGCAGACGATGCGAAGGATAAGAAGTCTATCGCTGAGGTCGAGTCTCTTGAAGAAGAATGCGATTTTTGCGTGTATGACGATATTCGTGATAAGCTGATTGCAAGGGGTATCCCTGCGGAGGAGATCGCATATATCCACGATGCGAAAACCGAACAGCAGAAAGCTGACCTCTTTGATAAAGTCCGCAGCGGAGAAATCCGTGTCTTGCTCGGTTCAACCGCCAAAATGGGTACGGGTACAAATGTACAGAAGAAGCTGATCGCAGTCCATGACCTCGATATTCCGTGGCGACCTGCTGATCTGGAACAGCGCGCCGGAAGAATTATCCGTCAAGGCAATGAAAACAAGCAGGTGCAGATCTTCCGTTATGTCACCAAAGGCACATTCGACGCTTATTCCTATCAGACTTTGGAGAACAAGCAGAAATTTATCTCTCAGATCATGACAAGTAAGACTCCTGCGAGAAAATGCGAAGATGTGGACCAGCAGGCACTCACTTATTCCGAGATCAAGGCTCTCTGCACAGGCGATGAGCGTATCAAGGAAAAGCTCATGCTTGAAAATGAAGTGAAGGAACTGAGGGTACTCGCTGCGGAACACCGCAACACGGTATTTGAAATGGAGGACAAGATCGCTCGTTTCCCTGAACAGGAACAGAAACTTACTGCGATTCTTGCTGACCTCCATACAGACCGTGAAGCACTCCGCAAGCTCCCGATCGATCCTGAGCGAAAACTGCCTGTATTCAAAATCACTATCGGTGATGTTGAGTACACCGACAGAAAAGAAGCAGCTAAGGCTTTGGAAGATGCGGTGCTGGCTATCAAGTATGCGGATACTCCCGTTAAAGTCGGCTCGTTCCAGGGCTTTGAGCTGAGTGTGACGGTAAACAGCAACATGATGGGCGGCGGTTTGTCCGCTTGTCTGCAAGGTGCCGCTTCACATACCACGAAGCTGATCGAGAGTTTTGCCCATAACCTGAACCGTCTTGAAGCTGCCCTCTACAACATTGACGGCAGAATTGAGAGAACGCAGGATAACCTCGCAAAGCTCAGGCTTGACCACGCCGAAGCTCAGAAGATCGTAGCAGAGCCGTTCCCTCAGCAGGATGAGCTTGATACTAAGGAGCAAAGGCTGAAAGTCGTGACTGATGAACTGAATCAGGCGGCTATTGAAGCTAAGAAGAACGCTCCGAAGCGCGAAAAGACCTGCTACTTTGAGAGGGCGAAGATGAAGCGTGATGCCGCAAGGCTCGCTAAGAAGCCGAAAACTCCAAAGGACAAGGCTAAGGGCAGAGGTAAGCAAGGAATTGAATAATCAACTTTGAACCCAGTGGAGTCAAAGATAACATCTTTCATATATTAATACTATAAGCTCTATTCTAATTGTATGATAGAGCTTATTTATTTACAATTAGTAAATACAAAGCAGAATAATCCTCGGTGAAAAAGGAGAGAAAAAGCTGCTCTGGCTATTGAAATTTTGGTAAAAATGTGGTATAATAGTTCTATATATATGTTACTCGGACAACGATTTCACCGAAAGGTTTGATAACATGAATAATAATATGGAAATACAAAGAGAAGCTATTATAGAGATAGTAGGGACACAGTATGAAGGTCGAGCTATAAATCACAATCCTCTGTTTCTTCAGCAAGGTCTTGTACTTAAACACCAGAGTGACAATCCCTATGACCATAATGCTGTTCTTTTACTTACTGAGGACGGTAAGGAACTCGGTTTTCTACCAAAAGGTTATGCTTCCTTATACGCTCCTGCCATTGATAGTGGCAGATACACTTTTTCTATTGAGATCGTAAAAGCAGAACCCGATCCCGAAAGACCGATACTTATAGTCAAAATCATTTCCGAACTGGCAAGTCATAGTGAGGAAGACATAGAATCAGATATTCTCGGCTTTGTTCAGAATATCGTTAATGGCTATGCTCAGGGAACAAAAGACTATTTGACATTTATTTATTCTGATAAGGTTAATGTTGAAAATCTACTATCGGCATTAGATAGAGTTCGATTGATACAAAAACTGCTTTCATGCGCAAATGGTATTATCGAAGACCGTGCTATAAAGCCGAATTCTGATAAGGTCACTCTGTTCACTAAGGAGAGTTCAACTCAGTAGTGACAGCAGTCTCGGCGGTCTTATAAGCGTAGCAGATAACGAAGATGTATTTGAAAGAATAATGGACAGTATGCCTGAACGGGCAAGCTGGTGCAGCGGCGATCCGCTGTGCATTTCTGCCACAAAGCAAGGATACAAGAATCTGAATTACGCTGCGTGTCATGATTGCACTCTGCTCCCTGAAACATCATGCGAGAGCTTTAACTGCTTCCTTGACAGAGCTTCAATAGTCGGATTGCCTGACAATCCGGACTTAGGATTTTTCAAATGACATAATACAAATAGAG
>JAEEGJ010010210.1_pt1 | contig 24622 bp, 22 predicted proteins | sample 8958761 | NCBI WGS metagenome assembly JAEEGJ01 (sample SAMN16246546, study PRJNA631951) | gut metagenome | biome: gut microbiome; feature: rumen; material: RS-attached | host: Bos | place: Iran: Karaj | collected 2018-10 | reverse complement strand
CTGAGCCTGGCGCACGTTATCGGCAGATTTGCGGAACTTTTCTTCCTCGTATTCACCGCGGACATAGGCCTTTACAATTCTGATTCCGATTAAGTTTTCCTGAATTGCGCCATTCATTCCATCGAACATCTTCATCATTTTTTCAAAACGAGGATGGGCATTTGTGGAAATAATCATAATTGAGCCGGCTATGATTGGAATTGCGATTAAGAAAAGCAGAGCCAGGCGGGAATTGATTTTGAAGGCCATAAAGGTTCCGGCAATGAGCATAACCGGTGAGCGTACGCACATGTGGATTATCATGCGGAATACGTTCTGGGTCATTGTTACGTCGGTTGTGAGCCTTGTAACGAGGGATGCTGTGCTGAACTTATCGATATTTGCGAATGAGAAATCCTGGATGCGGTTGAAAAGGCGTTTTCGCAGATTGTAGCCAAAGCCCTGGGCCGCATAGGTTGAACAGATTGTGCCCAGAACGCCGCAAAGCAGGGAGATACAGGCAAGACCTATCATTAAAAGTCCGTATCTGATTACAAAAGGAAGGTCACCCTCCCCAGCGTTTCCGCCAATACCCTGGTCGATTATTTTTGCCATTATAAAGGGAATTATTACTTCCATTAAAACTTCGCCAATCATAACTATGGGTGATAAGACCGCGTTGATGGCGTATTTTTTTTCAAAGCCTTTGAAAAGTGTTTTTACGTCTGACATAGGGATTAATTGTAAAAATTATGGGGAGAAAAATCAATAGTAGCGATACCTTATACACGAAATCAATCATGTTAGAAAAATACTCTCGCAAAGAACCGTATTTTGTTCCGCCATGGAAGCTGTGGGAAAGGCATTGTAAAAAGTTTAGGTCTTTCGTTCCACCAAATAAACTGACAGCTACCAACGCTCCACAAAACACGAACCTTTGCTACGTATTTTTCTACACTGGTTGGGTAAGCGGTATAGATTTCAAACGATTGCTTTTATGAAATCACTTTTGTGTTGCAGTAAATTGTTCTAATTTTTCTTTATCCTCAGATTTTTCAACAGTCTTTGCAACAGCATTAACCATTGTTTCCGGAATATAGATAATCTGTCCCTTTTTATGAGTATAATAATCAGATCTTAAAACCTTGAAATGACCTTTTCTAAAATGAGGTGAAATAGTTCTGTTTGAATCAGGATTAGAAACAGCTTCAATTACTTTATCAGAGGTTTCAAGCATAAAAGAAGGTGAAACTTCTTCGGTTGGAGGAACTCCTTCCTTTACACATTCTGGAAACGCTTTCATATACGCTATGGTATTTATTGCCAGACGGAAAATCCTTGCAAAAAAATCAGAATGTTCTTCTTTCCCTTTTAAATTATCTTTGTAGTTTTCTGCTGAACACCATCCTTGATTTGTTCCGACAGCCCATATCAAAGTCAATTCTTTCTCTTCATTGTATTCTAGTTGAAATGCATACCCCTTATCTTCTTTTTCATAAGGAACATGAATACCAAAATTATAGGTTTGAATTTTCACCGGCTGGGCTAAAATATTTATTGTATCTGGACTTGGAGCATATAAAACAGTTTCTCCTTCCTTAAATATAAAATCAACAATTTCATCCAAATTTGTTAAGCTCATATTTTCGAGAAAGTCACGTAATTCTTTTTGCTTAAAATAGATATGAATAAACCTTTTTTGTGTATCTAATCGCCATAAATCAAGAATGTTTGCCCAACATTGTATGTCTTCAGGAACAGCTGAACGAGTTTGCATTATTTCATTGTTTCTAAAATAAAAGAATTCTTCTGTAGAACCTTTATATAGGCGGTAATATTGTTTATATTGAGACCACATATCAGATAATGGTTTGCTGTACCAGATTTTTTTACCCATATAAAATTTCCAAATAAAGATAATAAATGAGTATCAAAGAAATCAATTATCTTTTGTATTTATATTATATCACAGCAAGATTAAAAAAGGAAAAATTTAATTATAATAAGATTTTTAATAGGAGAAATGTTTACTCCAGAACTTGCTGGAGAATGCAATAACCAAACGAATCAACGTGCCGGACACAGTAACCGAGTTCAACTAGGCCTACAGCTTATACTGCATAAAGTTTCCATTATGAACAAAGCCATATGCAGTATAAAGTTTTACCCCCATATCAGAGGCCGTAATCTGAACCGCTCCACAGCCATAGGCGCGGGCTTCTTCTACAACGAGGTGAAGCAACTCTTTTGCAAACCCCATGCGACGATAAACCGGATTCGTAAACATACTCGAAAGTAGTCTAAATTTATGATAGAATCCTATAATAAATAGAATATGTTTTAATAATCAGCATACAAAATATATTCTGAAACAAAGAAGTTTTTTACAATCACATAGGAGATGTATATATGAAACGATTTTTTTTAGTATCAGTAGTTTCTTTACTATTATTCAACCTATTTTCTGTTGATTTAACCAAAATAAAAGAAGGAGATTCGAAAACTTCTGTAATAAAACAATATGGAATGCCATTTAAAGAAATAAAAAATGGTAAATTTGAATATGACGTATGGTTTGATAAAAAAGATATATGGATGGCTTCATTTGAGGATGAAAAACTTATTAGTGAACCAATTATGCTTGATGATTTCTTAAATTCTTTAATGGATCTTCGAAATGCATTTGATGATTTAGCTGATTCATATACAACTAATCCAAATTCTTATGCTACAGAAACGGAACAAAAGGAAAAGATTAATAAGACTCTTCTTAACTCAATAGATGTTACAATTACTGAATGTAAGATTTATAACAAAACATATGACCCGACAGCTGGATATAAACTAAAAGTTAAAAACAATTCTGATAAAATAATTACAAAATTAACAATAGTTATATATTTTTATGATAAGAAAGGAAAAATTTTCTTTGAAGATCAATGTCCATTAATTGATTCTGAAAGTTTTTCTATACCGTCAAATCTTAAACCTAATTATTCAGTATTAATACCAGAATACTCCTCATCATATTATAGTGTAAAAGGTATGGATATAGATGAATGGGATGAAGGTAAAGTAACTTTTGAAGTAATAGAATTGGAATAACCATTCCCCAGAAAACTACAATAAGGCAGCACAAACAAAACTTAAATAATTTTCTAACAATAATCATCAAATACTTCTCCACCTGTCCATTCTTTATCTTGTAAGATGGTGAAATATTTTTGAGAACTATCTTCATGGAAACAAGAACTGTAAAGTTCATGAGCGAAAATATTATTAACAAGAGTAATAACTGAAACATGATAAGGCTTCACTGTTTCAACTGCGGATTCTGTTCTAACAATTATTTTATCTTCATGAATAACAGCTTCAACAACAAGCGAGTGAGAATATTTTGTTTCAAAAAATAATGCTCCTGGCTTAAGCTTTTCAAGATATTCTTCAAGAGTATGCTCGTGTTCACCACTCGGGCAACAAGGATATTTTGACGGAAGCTTCATGTGATTTTTATCGTGTACTGCATTTTCTGTTTCTGTATAAACAAGATGAAAATCTTTATTACATTCTGCAAAAAATCTGCGTTGATAAATCCATTCGCCAATTTTACCACGTTTTTCCGTCGGCGGAATTGTATCTTCTTCTGCCCAATGTAAAAGATTTTCATAACAGTTTTTACTTTCTTGTGCGGTTACAGTTCGCATCCAGTTAATATCTGGAGGCAAATTATTAAGGTCATGTAAAATCTCAATATGTTGCAAAACATAATCAATAGGCTTTCCCGTTAGGTACATAATTTTTTTGCAAGTAATAGGGTTGAGAATTATATTTTCCAACTTAGTTACCCATCGAAGATTTTCTGGGCGATTATCCTGTTTATTTGTATTTATATGGTCAACAATGTGTTCTTTTGTTGGAGCTTCACCATGAAAAGCTGTTGCAACAATTCTGTGAATGCGAACACCAGAAATAAACAGATAACCATTTTTTTTGTCTACAGTCCCAAATGTCCAGTTTCCATCTATTTTTCGTTTTCTTCCTTCTGTTCTTGGGTGACGCATAACAGCACCATTATCTCTGACAGAATAGGTTTCATTTTCATAACTACAAATCTTCTCAATATTAAAATCGTTTATATGGGCATACATGCCAATCCTCCTTTTGAACCTAAATCGGGGCTGGTCAATTCTGCTGCAATAATGTCTGTCTTTTCTTTTGAATTCTGGATATAAAGATTATGTGCTAATAATTCCCATGTCCAATCAGGTTTATCATATTGATGGCCTATTAAACTTAGAGCAGTAGCATTTGCAAATGTTTTAGGAATCTTTTTTTCATCAAGTATTTCTTTTGCAAGCTGACGCATTACTTCTGCAACTACTGCTATTTGATTTGACTTATTTAATTCCGAAAGTTTCAGTATGGATTTTATATTACGAACTACTTCTGGAGCTTTGTATTCAGCTTTTCTTAGTTCATCTAAATTAAAATCAGAATCCATTATACCATAAGCTCCATTTATATCATTATTCATTAAATGCGGGTTATCATAAGAAATATTAAGTATATTATTTAATTTACGAACTGCTACTTCATAATCTTCATCAGTCCACCCAGAAGGAAGATTTACAATAGCTTCAATTTCTTCCTTTATTTCTTCATTAGATTTTTCAATTAATGGATTAAATCCAGTATTTGTAAATACACGACGGATTAAAACTTGATTACCAAAGTTTCTTAAGGCTTCAATTTTTTTATGCCTTATTTGCTTTTCATTATTTGTTAATGCCATATTCCTCCAGTTAATAACTACTTAATTAAAATTACTAACCAATATAAAGATAGTTAGTTAACCGAGAAAAGTCAAGTTTTTTTTATAAAAGTCTATATTTAAATAATTGGATATCTGTAACTTTTTATAATAAATTATTATATTTGTGTGCTATAATATTATAATATTTGAAAAAGGGAGCCATAAATGAAAATTACAGTAGATACTTATGAAAGTAATCAATCAAATAATATTGATAAGTATAAATTAAGTATTCCATTAAATAATGATTTGTGTCTGGAACAAAAATTATCAGAAAATGAATTAAAAGAGCTTTTAGAAAATATAATTAAAGTACTTGGTTATAAAGAAATAATGGAAACTTTCAACTGTACCGTAAAAGTGGCTAAAGAAATTAAAGAATATATTGATAAACATAGGGATTGTAAAGACTGTGATTTAAAGATGAAAGAGTGTTACAGGTGCTGCAAAGTATGTGAAAGTCCATTAGAACAAGCCTTACTAAAAGAATTGACAAGGAATAATATAAAAACTGAACTTCAATTGAGAATCAATAAAGATGGTACTGTAGCACATTATCCAGAACCTGTAGATCCATCTAAGATTCTAACACTTCCTGATTTTTATGTAGAAACTGAAGATAAGAAAATCTGTATTTATACAGATGGTCATACTTATCATGAAAGAACTGAGTATCAGGCTGTAAGAGACCGAAGTATTGATAGAGAATTGCAGAATCTTGGTTATATTGTATTGAGATATACAACATCAGAAATAAATCAAAAATTAAACGAGACTGTAGAAAATATAAAAAAGACTATGGGATTATAATTCCATTGATAACCATTTTCTAATGGAGTTCTTATGAAGAAGATAAACGTAATATTTTTACTATTTCTTTTATTATCATTCTTTATCTCAGCCCAAACTAAAAAATAGATTATTACTCTATAGGCTATAATGATGCTTTAAACAGAAACAAGTTTGATAGTAAATACTCAATAGAAAAATTATCTGATTCATTAAAGAAGATTTCTGATGAAGACGATAAGATTCAATTTATTAAAGATGCACAAGCCTATAACATTGGATATTCAGCAGGTATTTGTGAAAAACAAGGACTTGATTATACCGATGTTTATTCCATCATTCTTGAATACTTTGAATATATTGAAAATTATTTCTCAAACAATTCAAAAGAAGTTTTTAATCCAAGCGTTTCCGTTGAAGAATACCAGAGTCAAAGAAATGTATTAAAATGGTATAAGAATATTGGTATTATTCAAACAACAACCGCTGATAAAAATGCTGCAACTGTTAGAGTAAATGTGTTTTTAGGTTATAAATCAGATGAAACAGCAACTGAAGCAGAAATAAAATCAAGATCTGTTGAAATAAAAGATTATTTAAGACGTTATTTTAGAGGTAAAACAAAAGCTGAATTAACTAATCCAAATAATGAAGAAAAACTCAAAACTGAAATACGAAATAGTATAAATGATTTAATACTTTCGTCATCTAAAATCAGAGACGTTTCGTTTGAGCAATTGGATGTCATTGAATAAATCTTTTACTATCAGCTTACTCAACTCATTTATATAATAATTTAATTATGACCGCGATAAAACTAAAATATGGAAACACAAATACTTTTTTCATAAACGGGATTCTGTTTGATACAGATATGTTTGGAATGATTGGAACCTTCTATAAAATCATAAAGCAGAATGGCATTCAAATAGGTGATATTAAATATGTGTTGTGTTCTCATTATCACCCGGACCACATGGGATTGGTAAGTGAATTTATGAAGCAGGGAATTAAACTTCTGCTGATTGATAATCAGAAAGACTATGTTCATTTTTCGGATACGATATTTAAAAAGCAGTTTGGTGAGAAATATACTCCGATTGATGAAACAAAAGCTGTAATAATTTCACCGCAGGAAAGCAGAAAGTTTTTAAAAGATTTAGGAATTGGCGGTGAGATAATCAAAACTTCAAGTCACAGTGAAGACGGAATAGCTTTGATTCTTGATGACGGACAATGTTTTATTGGAGATTTGGAACCAGTAGTTTTTATTGAAGGTTATGAAAATAACATTGCTTTGAAACAGGACTGGGATAATATAATTAGATTAAAACCAACCATTGTTTATTATGGTCATTCTAACGAGCAGGTTTTTGAATAAAATACAGTGTCCCTGCATTAGCGATGTGAAGGGCAGCGAAGCTGTTCCGAGGCGGAGCCGAGGAATGGAGCGATAGCGGAACCCGGAACGTAGCGACCGATTGCGGAGCAAGCGGGAATGCCCGAAATAGAAAAAAAAAAGAGAAAAGTAATGGGGTGTTTTTTTACTGCGAAAAAGGGATTTTGTGGTATAATTGAGTTTAACATTATCAGTTTGGAAGACGAGGAGAAGGCTATGTATTTGGACTATACTTATGTTATTTATGTGCTGCCGGCGATTTTGCTAAGTTTGATTGCGCAGGCGATGGTGAAAGGAAGATTTGCGAAGTTTAATCAGGTGGCAAGCAAGCGCGGAATTACGGGGGCGCAGGCGGCGGCGATTTTGATGAGGGCGAACGGAATTAACGACGTAAAGATTGCGCATATCAGGGGAAATCTGACGGACAATTATAATCCTTCGACAAAGGTGCTGAGCCTGAGTGATTCGACTTATGCGAGTACATCGATTGCGGCGATTGGGGTTGCGGCTCACGAAACGGGGCATGCGATTCAGCACGATGTTGGATACGGGCCGTTGGCGTTCAGAAGGGTGCTTGTTCCGGTGGCAAATATTGGGTCGAGGTTTGGGCCGCTGCTGGCGATTTTGGGAATTGTCATTGGAAATGTAGCCCAAGCGCAAGAATATATACCTCTTTCTATTTGTCAACTTGTTACAGATATTGGTTTGCTTTTGTTTGCGGCTTCTGTACTGTTTTACATTGTTACGCTGCCGGTTGAGTTTAATGCTTCACGTCGCGCGCTTAAGATTTTGAAGGAAACTGGAACTCTGGAAGCAGACGAGTTGGGCGGTGTGCGAAAAGTGCTTTGGGCTGCGGCTATGACTTATGTTGCGTCGGCGCTGACGGCAATCGGGTCGCTGTTGAGGCTGCTGGTGCTTACGGGGAAAAGAAGGAGATAATGCATAATGCATAATTCAGAATTCACAATTCATGATGGAGAATGGGAAATGGGGAATTGTGAATGGGGAAATCATAATGAAGAGTGGAGACTGATGGAGGGGATGAAAATTGTAGGGAAAAAATGATGCAAAATAGTGCGTTTATATATAGAAGAAAACTGTGATTTTTTAATTTTTTGTTACGATTTTCGGGGCTGAACTATTGACACTACGCAATAAAAACAATATATTTGTTAAACATTCGCAAGAATGGATGGGCTATTAGCTCAGTAGGTAGAGCAACGCCCTTTTAAGGCGTGGGTCGATGGTTCGAATCCATCATAGCTCACATAAAGGACTTCTGGTAGCAGGAGTCCTTTTTTTTATTTAAATCTTTATAGTTTAAGGATTTAGAGCGTTTTTGGACAAGTTTTGTCTGATTGTTTTGGTTATCCCTCCTGTGGTGGAACGGAAGCTGAAAGCACATTCTGCAACTAATGTTGCAAAAAAGGTGTTAGTGAATGTATTAGCGCCTTTTTTGATAAGGGGTGTTTATGCAACCGTTTTATCTTTCTAAGGGTAAACAGGGATATTACCGTGTTTATTTTGTAAATCAGATTACTGGAAAAGTTTTAACTGCTAAGAGTACTCATTCAAAAAACAAAGTGGAAGCTGCGGTTATTGCTTCGGACTGGCTCAAAAATGGAATCCCCGGCGGGTATACAAATACTCGTAAAGTGGATTCCGGGTTGAATGTTTCAAAAATTGCAAGTCTTCTTTCCAGGGATGAAGCTGCTGAACTTATCAAAATATTAAACACAAAGTTCTCTTTTGATTCTGAAATCACTAAGGAGAACGAGATTTCTTCCCCTGCCCCTACTCCTATCACTGTCTCAAATAGTTCTGCTGCTTCAAAACCAATTCTCCTGTTAGATGCCCTTTTCAACTTCTGGGATTTTAATAATTCCGAGTATGTGAAAAAACGTCAGCTTAGGGGCTTTGAGATTAAAGAGCGGAACTGCAAGGAAAAGCTTGGTATTGTCCGTCGTTATTGGGCAAAATATTTTGATGCAGACCGGACTGTGCAAAGTCTGACTTCCAGGGAGCTTGATGATTTTCTGCTGTCGCTTAGGCGAGATAAGGGGCTTGCTGCAGATACTGTAAATAAAACGATGACTGCCGGAAACATGGCTTTTGAGTTTTTGATAAAAGAGGGATTGCTGGAAAAGAATCCTCTGACTGGAGTTGAACGATTTAAGGTTTCACCAAAGAAGCGCGGCATACCAACAGAAACTGAAATGAGACAGCTTATGGCTCTAGACTGGGATTGGACTGATTCGGCCTACAAGCTGGCGTTTAAGGTTGCAGCTTTGTTCGGACTGAGGGCCGGGGAAATCAGTGGCTTACAGGTTTGCGATGTTGATGTTGTCGGGGACCTGCTTTACATCAGGCACAGCTGGAATGATGTTGATAAATTAAAATCTACAAAAAATGGTGATGACAGGACGATTCCGATTGAGCACGGCGTGGCGGTTGAACTGTTGAACAATGCACGAAGGAATCCTGAATATTCTGATACGAGTTTTGTGTTCTGGTCTGCGAAGGTTGCAGGTCAGCCAATCTGGCCCAGCAGTTTTGAAGATGATTTTTATATGGCTATGCGGAAAATCGGCATCAGCGAGGAACAGCGCAAGGAAAGGAATATCGTCTTCCACAGTCTGCGTCACTACTGCGCTACTCAGATTGCACAGAGAACTTCGCTTGAAATTGCAATGAAGATTCTTGGTCATAGGACTGAGGAGATGACACGGATTTATTCTGAACATGAAACTCAGGTCAAACTGGATAATGCCAAAGAAGTACTGTCGCAGGGGTGGAAGATTTTAACTGCATAAGGATGAAGTCTCTCTGACAAAATCTTACCCAATACTTGAACTTTCTTACCCAACACTTAAACAAAATTACCTAACTCTAAACCAATCTTACCCAACACGGAACATATTGCGGGGATATAATATCACCAAGAAAACGTTACTGGAGGTGTTATTAGGAAATATTGATATTGAAAAAGCAATTGCAGAAACCCAGTCATTCTTTAAGCAGCAGGCTGTACAGAATAATTTTGGTGAAATCACAGTTACCATTACTTTGAATGACGGGGTTCCTGTAAAACTCACAAAAGTTTTTTGTGAACACTTCGTAAGAAGAAAGACTATTAAGCTGAGCGAAAACAATTAACAGGAGGGGAAGAAATAAGGCTGTTGTAATACCTACTAACAACAGTTTTGTTGGACAATCATTTTATTTGGTTACAAAACCTACATTAATTCTTAATGATGCTAAAATTCTTGAATTAATGCCAAATAATACATTTGTAAGAAACTTTGATTCTGAAAATATGAACTCATTAAGTAATATTAAGTTTTTTGAAGATATAGAATAGACTATAAACAAAAATTATAAAATGTTATGATAATTATCAGAACTTATAGTTTGTTTTATAAATTTATGCAAAATTAATAGAAAAAAGGGTATATAGAATGGGAAATTATTGGGGATTAACAGTTAATAATTTTGAAATTTTATGTGGTAAATCATTTGTAGACCCTGCAACTGTTTTATTATTCGACAAAACAGAATATAAAGATGGACTTTTTACAAGTAATTGTGGAAAAATAAAGAAGCGACTTGCAATATTAGGAATAGATGAGAACGAACTTGAAAAGCATTATAATGATTGTAAACAAAAATATATAGATAAAATGACATCTGATGATGAATATATTGGTAATAAATTAATAAAAGATTTTACATATAATGATTGGTGTAAACAGTATAAATTAATATCCGAAAAATTTAAGGACAATTATTTTGCTGATAAAAATGAAGTAGAAGAAGCTTTTCTTGAATCTGATGATTATCAATTATGTTATCCTACTGACGATATTAGAGAAACTCTATATTCTATTTTGAATTTATATACTGATGAAATAAAAGTACAATTAGATGTTTCTGAATTAATTAATGCAGGATATTATAAAGAAAACTTTGACTTTATAGACTATTCTATAAAAGAATTACGAATAGAATCAAAAAATCAACAAAATATAATTCTTTTTACTGAAGGAGTTTTTGATGTTTTTGTTTTGAAAGAAACATTACATTTGTTATATCCAGATTTGGAAAAGTATTTTACTTTTTTAGAATTTGAAAATTTAGGAGTACCTGGTGGAGTTAGTAATATTCTTGCATATATAAAAGCTTTTTCTGGAGCAAAAATGCAGGATAAAATAATTGCAATTCTTGATAATGATGCAGCAGGGATGAATACTATGCGATTATTAAATGATAAAAAACCGAATCTAGAGGATAATATAAAATATATGACTTACCCAGTTAGAAATTATTTTTGTGATTACCCAACTTTAGGACCAAGCGGAGAACAGAATTTAGATATTAATAAAAAAGCTGCAAGTATTGAATTGTATTTAGGTGATGATATTTTAAAAAAACAAGAAAAGAAGTACCCTATACAATGGAATGGGTATATAAAGGAAATAAATTCTTATCAAGGAATTATATGCAACAAAGATGAAATTCAAAAAAAATTTAAAAAAAAATTACTAGATTGTAAAAATAATCCAAACCATATTGATAGTTATGATTGGACAGGAATTAAAGATATTTGGGAAACAATATTTTCTATTTGTGTAAAATTGTAAAAAGGAATAATAAAAATATTAGGAGAAAAAAATGAATGCAGAAAGCCAGCCATTAAATTTTATTTGTGATATTAAGATATTTGAAATTCCATTTTTCCAACGAGGTTATGTTTGGGGAACAGAAAACTGGGAAGAACTATTTGAAGAAATGCAAAATTTTAATAGTTCACATTTTCTTGGTTCTGTGATTTTAAAAAAAGTAGATGATGATAATGCTTCAAAACCATCTAAATCAATTATTATTGATGGGCAGCAACGTTTAACTACTCTCAGTATTTTATTAAAAGCTTTTTATGACACATTTTCTGAAGATATTAAAAATAACCTGATAGATACAGTTTTAAAGTATCTTTTCTATAAGGAAAAAGAGACTTCATCTGAATATAAAATCAAACTCAAACATTCACGTTATGATAATGAGGATTATCAGAAGGTCATCGGAATGGTTCTCCAAAATGGAAAAGAAAAAACTATAACCCAATTAACAGCAGATGAAATTAAAAGAATAGATGATGATTCTGAAAATGATAAGACTCATAAAGTTCTAAAATGTTATAAATACTTTTATCAAAAATTAGTAAGTATGGATGAAGAAATACGTACTGATATTTTTGAAAATTTGATTTCCGATAATAATGATATACTTGTAGTTATTCATTTAGGAAAATCTGATAAGGAACAAAAAATATTTGATACAATAAATAGTTCAGGTGTAAGACTTTCTGCAACTGATATTGTAAAAAATGCGTTATTTGACGCTTTATTACAAACAGCTGAAAAAAGAGAAGATGTAATAAAAACTTATGATAGCTTATGGGCAGGTACATTCTCTAAAGATGAACCAGCTATCGGTTATTGGGGAACGAAAAAAGCCCAAGGACGTTTATATAGGGATAATTCCGAAATATTGCTTTCATCTTTTGCTCTCATCAAAGGAATTTATGATCCATATGATGCAAAACAAAATATAGAAGATATACCAGATTTAATGAAAAAATACATAGGAAAAATAATCAAAGAAAATGAAAAAAGTGTTGCATATAAAATGCTGAATGACTTTTTGCAAGAAATAGTTGATTATGCAGAAATATACAGAAGCAAAATTATTATATTTGATAAAAATTATATGTATTACTACAACGACCCTCAAATCAAAGTTCTTAAAACTCTTGAGATGATGGAAGTAACATCATTAACCCCATATTTATTATACTTATACAAAAAGTATGAAAAGGATACAAAAAAACTAAATACGAAGTTTAATGATTTATTTAAGCTCCTTATGATAAAACTTATTAATCATGAAAGTTCTTCTAATTATAATAAAGCTAGTAAATTTATGATTAATGACCAAAAATATGTGACAGATAGATTGGTGGAATATAAAAATAAGAATTGGTACGATGGTATTTCATTAATGAAGAAGAATAAAGATGCAAGAATTATTCTTTTCTGGTTAGAATTAAATCGTCGCTTTAGTGATAAAAAAATACCTGAAAAAGGTCTACATGATCAATACACTCTAGAACATGTAATGCCAGTAACATGGGAGACAAACTGGTTAAAAGTTCCTGTGATAGATGTAAATAATGATAAAGTTATAGATAATTCAGAAGAAGCAAAGCAATATAGAAAAGGAATGATTCTTTCTTTAGGTAATATGACTCTACTTAGTCAGGAAGTAAACTCTGCAGTAGGAAATAAAGCTTTTGAAGATAAAAAAAATGATTATAAACAATACGGTTATACAATAACAATCACAAATAATGATATTATTGTACAATACATGGATAAAAAGAAACAATGGGACGAACGTGCAATTATAAAACGTGAAAACGAATTAAAAGAAGAATTGAAAAAGATGTTTGAATAGATATTTAAATATGAGGAGTAAGAGAAATGAAAATTAGTGTTGATGTTTGTGAAAAAGATTCTTCTTGGAGTGTTGAGAACTACAAATTAACCATCCCCTTGAATAATGATTTGCATCTGAATCAAGAATTATCAGAAAAAGAATTAAAAGAACTTTTAGATAATATAATCAAAGTTCTTGGATATAAAGAAATAATGGAAACCTTCAACTGTACCATAAAAGATGCTAAAGAAATCAAAGAATATATTGATAAAAAATGGGATTGCAGAGAATGTGATTTAAAAATGAAAGAGTGTTACAGGTGCTGCAGAGTATGTGAAAGTCCATTAGAACAAGCTTTACTAAAAGCATTAGTGCGAAACAATATCACAACTGAACTTCAATTACGAATAAATAAAGATGGTACAGTATCTCATTTTCCAGAACCAGTAGATCCAGATAAAATTCTCACTCTTCCTGATTTTTATGTTGAAACAGAAGATAAGAAAATTTGTATTTATACAGACGGTCATACTTACCATGAAAGAACAGAATATCAGGCTGTTAGAGATAGAAGCATAGATAGGGAATTGCAAAATCTTGGTTATATTGTATTAAGATACACAACATCAGAAATAAACCAGAAATTAGATGAGACTATAGAGAATATTAAAAAGACTATGGGAATTTAAAAGATAATAAATGAAACTAATTTCATATAGAATAATACATGACGATAAATTTGCACCCAATCCATTTTTTAATGTTCTAACGCTTGCAACATGTAAACCTGCAATAAGACGCTCTCCAAATGTAAATTGTGGAGATTGGATTGTAGCTTGGACCGCAGCAAGCTCACCAAAATATGCTACTCCTGTAGGAGAAGAAAAACTTGTTTATCTTGCATGTATATCTAAAATTATTCCTATAGCACAGTATTGGTATGATTACCCTCAAAAAAGACCTGGAAAAAATTCTCCAGAAGTTTTTGGTGATAATATTTATAAACCAGATGATTCAAGTCCAAGTGGTTTTATAAAAGTAAATAGTCCTTTTCATAGAAAAGAAAAAAATATGATAACAGATCTTAGTGGAAAGAATGTTTTAATATGTAATGAGTTTTATTATTTTAGTGCAGAAAATGCTTTGACTGTTCCTGATGAAATTAGAAAATATTTTAATCAGGTTTTTCGTGGGCATAAGTATTTTTATGAAGAGAATGATATTCTTAAACTAATAGAGTTTGTAAAGGTTAACGAATCAAAATGTAAGTTTACAAAATCTTTATAGATATAGTTCTACTTCAAGTTCTAAGAGAAATATTTCACTAAAGTGAAATTGTCAAAGCCGGCACAATACCACCTTCTGCATTGTAAACGTAACTGATGCTACTGGCATAACCATCATAAAGGACGATCCACACACGATTACTAGACTCAAAGTAAGGAGAACGCAGCCACCACCAGCTACCATAACCACTGCTTGTATTCTGACGTGCGTAATTTGCCTTTGCAAAATCCGTTGTAACTCTTATTCTTGTATTACCTGTTCCAGAAGAACCGTATGAAGCAAAGCCATAACTAGTTGTTGTAACCTCTTTTTCACTCAGAAGAAATATTTTGTCGCTTGTATTTGCACAGGCATAGCTTGTTGCTTGTGGCATATTGTTTCCACTGTTTGTAGTACTTGAAGCACTGTTGTCAACATTTGTTGTTGCTATAAGTTCCTGAGCAAAAGTAGTAAAGGCAGTCTGCAGAAAGCCTTTGTTACTATATGTGTCATCTGTCGTCATTGATGCAATTGATGAAGACTGCTCGTAATATGAAAGTCCATTCAAATATGCTCTTATTTTGCTTTCTTTGTAGTTGTTCGGGTATACGGAACTGCTGATTATATACCTGTTTATATCAGGATAATACTCAACATTTGCTGTCAAAATGTTTTCTGCCAGTAAAAGTGCTTTCCCAGTTCCATTATAATCATCTGTAAGTACACGCCATTTTATGGGTTCTACCTTAAAGTATTTTGTGCTGTTTGTACTGCTTTGTTCTACTATAGTACCATTGCTGTAAGTAGAAATAGAATCGAAAGCATTTTCTGTACATTTTACATACCAGAAGCCGTCACTTCCGCTATAATATTTAAAGGCCCCATGAACTTCGCTTACGTTTTCATCAATTGCAACATTATCAGCTTTTATTGTTTGTGGCCAGTCACCGAAATGAACATATTTTGCACTAGCACCAGCTGTTCCATCTGTGCCAGCTGGTAAAACTGTAACAGTGGATGTAAATGAATAAGTTTGATTTGCATTTGAATTACTAGACTCTGTATTGTTAGAACCATTGTTAGCGGAGCGAACAAGCCGGAAACCTAAGTTATATGGATTCATTTCTGGGAGATCAGATTTTCGGTAAGAAACAGAACAAGGAAATGCATAATCGACATAGCTACCACCTCGCATAATGCGTTCAGAGCTTGACGAACCACCGCATGGGTCAGTCACAGACTCATTCGTAGATATACTATCATACAAATCCCAACACCATTCCCATATGTTTCCACTCATATCGTATATGCCAAGAGCATTAGGTGCTTTCTGTCTTACTTCATATGCACAAAAATTAGTATTCTCAATTGTTGCTTCATTTTCTCCTGTGACACCGTCATTACAAATATTGTAACTATACCAACCAACACTGTCTAAATCACTATTACTTGAAACACAATTATTTGTAGTCGTTGTTCCTGCAAAATAATCTGCAAACTCATCTGTTCCATATGTTTCCTGTCCACCACGTGCTGCATACTCCCATTCTGCTTCTGTTGGTAGTCTATAACCATTAGCATTCATATCACATACGATTATTCCACTAATGCTGTTTCCGTTATGTGGATTATAGTTCCAGCTACTTACACTTGTATTTCCGTTTATTGAATAACAAGGAGTTAATCCAGCATATTCACTATATTTATTGCAGAAATAGATTGCATCATACCAGCTTACACGGCCAACAGGTCTATTTTCTTGTGTTTCAACATTCACAGGAGGTGATTGATAATCATCATAACTTGGATTACTTCCCATTACGACTCTATATTCTCCCTGAGTAAGCTCATGGTCACTAATATAAAAGCTGCTCAGTATTACTGTTCTTCCAGCAGGGAAAGCACCTGTATAATCCTGATTATAGCTGATGTCTCCAACAACAGTTCCTCCTTCTACAAATACAAAATCATCATCCGGTCCGGTATACTCTTCCCACTTAGCATAAAGCGTAATACTTGTAGTAATACTCTGTCCTGCACTTGCTTTTTTATCTTTATCATAACTGTTGTTTGTATACCAGCCAAGGAACTTCCAGCCACTTTCAGTTAGTCTTGGCAGGTTTGCTGCAGTAAGACTCGTTCCACTTGGTACATAGAAGGTATCTGGTAATGTACCATGAGCACTGTTATAGCTTATCATACAGCTTATTGACCAGTGTGCTTTTAGTGTAACATCATCATTAACCGTATAGCTTCCAGCAGTTACGCGTACGTCTGTTTCTCCAACAAACCAGCCACCAAAGAAATAATCACTATTTATAAGTTCAGGCAATTGTTCGGCAGTAAGTTTTTCTCCCTCACATACAATTATTGCTGTAGGAGCTGTACTGTGTGCCGTAACATAGCTTACCGTGCATTTTTTTAGCCATTTAGCATAATACTTTATATTAGTATGGAAACCTTTTTCTATTGTAGTCTGTTTTGTACCGCTAAAATTGCTGTCTGTATACCAACCACCAAAAACAAAGCCTTCTTTCTGAGGTTCAGCAAGCGTTATAGTATCTGTTTCTATTGTGTATGTTGCAGGATTTGCAGAAACATTTGTACCACCATTAAGTTCGTAAGTTATTTTATATGCTACTGGAGTCCACTTTGCGTAAAGCGTTATTCCACCTGTAGTACCACCACCAATTGTTTCAATTGCACTGCCACTTAAAGCTTCCGTAATAAACCATCCATCAAAATCATAACCTGTACGGATAGGAGTTTGTAACGCAATAGTACTGCTTTCTATCGTATAAGCCGACGGATTTGCAGCATGATTTGTTCCGCCATTCAAATTATATACAACTGGATAACTTTCTAGCTGCCATTTTGCAGTAAGGGTGATGTTGTCCTGAACCATATAACTGTCAGGAATAACCTTTGTAGTACCTGAATACCAACCCAGAAACTTATAGCCATCGCAATTCATTTCCGGAAGCTGGATTGTACTTAAAACCTCTCCCTCTGTAACAATGAATACATCAGGCACATCACCTTTTTCATTAACGTAACTTACTGAATAGAAGTTTGTACCTCCAGGACCGTAATAGGTATCTGAATCTGCAATTAATTTATAATAATCAATTTCGCCTTCACTCAGATATGCTTCAAAGCCTTCGGTAACGTTATATGCAGCTGTTTCCGAATGGTTTTCACCTCCAAATACAATATAATAAGATAGTAAATCAACATCTCCGTCAGTAATAACTGTTTTTGGATTAATTGAAGCTGGCTCAACTGTATAATACATTTCGGTACTGTCATCAAGCTGGGACGTAACCGTAGCACCACTGAAAACAAGCATATAAGGCTTTGAACTTCCAAAGGTTGGAACAAAAACTGCGCTACACTTATTGTTTTGAATTGCAAAAAACTGGTTATTTCCATCAGGATATATTACAAATCCATTCAAAGCCGCAGCATTATTGTTTTCAGGATTCCTTGCTGCAATTGTAATAGGAATTGTTCCCTTAAAGAATCTGAGCGGAATATAGTCATTCCATTCCTGTTTTGTCAAAGGATTTTTTATTGTTACCGTTAAACCTGTATCTATATAAGGAGCTGTTATTTCTCCGTATGATAATGAAATACTTATTGTCTTTGTTGCACCACCTGCAAGTGTTGAAATTGTAAAGCCCTTTAAGTTAGTATCAGAGCTTAGTACAAGATTATTATCTTCTGATTCAATTGAACAGGTAGAAGTAGAACACTTGTTATCGCTGATGTTCGTAATTGTAAGTTGCATATTGTACGTCTTTGCATTATTTCCAAACAAATAACCGTTATCTTTTTGGTCATCACTAATAGTTCCTGTAATTTTGAGGTTGTAATCATCTTTACCTACAAGAGCAACAGTTCCCATATAATCGCCGGAGTTATTGATTTTTAAACCTGGTATTACAACTACATCATCACCGTATAAGATTTCTACAGTCTGTGTATCGTTTGCAGTAGGAGCTTTAAGTTTTATTTCTCCCTTTGAATCGCTTTCACCTTCACTTTCAAAGTTTGTATACTTCGAAGATTTACCCTTTCCTTTAATTCCGCTCATTACAGTGCCAGCGGCTCTTTCGTTTGTTGTAAAACCAACGAGCTTGAGCGAGTATTCTAGGTTTGCACCACCTTTACGAAAATATGGAATATTGTTACACAACATCACGCTGTCAGATTCTTTTGTAAATGTCCCAAGAGAGTTAACTGTCAGCGTTGTACTATCTGAAGCAGTTACTTTGTAATTATTCATACCTTGTACAACACTTGTGTCCAGAACTTCGTATTCCTTTCCATTGTCCATTCGAACCCAGGTTCCCCAGAAATATTCTTTAGAAGTAATTACCGGTTTAGTAGCCACAGTGATCGTAAAGCTGGTAGTCTTTCCTTCATAAGAGATTGTAACTGTTCCCGAAGTTGTAAGGTTTGAACCTGCCTTCGGATTAGAAGTCCATCCTTCCAGTACTTCTTCTGTACCATCTGAATATTTGCCCTTTACTTCAAGTCCTGTAAGGTCAAGAAGAGAATTATATTCATAATCCAGTTTGTCTGACTGTTTACTGATATATATTGATGAAAGAGTCTTCTGAGCAGGCTTTTCTGAAACCTTAATCGTAAAGCTTGCAGTTTTTTCTTCGTAAGTTATTGTTACTGTAACTGTTCCAGTAGTTTTCAGCTTCGACCAAGGTTTTGGATCAGAAGTCCATCCGTCAACAGTCTTTTCAGAACCGTCACTGTACTTTGCCTTTACAATAAGTCCTGTAAGGTCTAACGTTTCTTCATAATTATAGATAAGTTTTGCAGGTTTCTGGTCTATAATTATAGAAGAAAGTGTTGGTACAATCTCATTTTTCTGATTTGTTAATGGCTCACAGCCAAGAAACAATGTACTCAAAACAAAAACACAAAACAAAACAATTGGAATAATTTTTTTCATACAATCACCCTCACAAAATGACATCAAATTTTACCACACTAATACTATTTTGTAAAAAAGAAATCTTGGCGGTGCAGAAGGAATTGACCAGAAGTGCCTTCTGTGCTGGCCAAGATTTATGTTTGAATGACAAAAGGAATATAAGTTGGAGATTTGATATATTAGGGGTAAATGTATTATGGCAGAAAAGGTCTATTTCCGCATAGTATTGGCAGTATAGAATTTTATAAAAATCGACTGTATATTATGTAATAAGGCTTATAGTCCAGATACGAAGAAAAAGGTATTGTAGAGGAACGTTATAATGGCAAAAGAACTTGATTTTGATAGACTTTATAAATCGGTTGTAAAATTGGACGAGGCTTTTGAAGATAATACCGCTAAGGCAATAAACAGAAATATTACTGCCAGAAACTGGCTTATAGGTTTTTATATTGTTAACTATGAGCAGAAAGGACAGGACCGAGCAAAATATGGTGAAAAGACTTTACAGACTTTGGCAGAAAGATTGAATAAAAAATCGCTTTCGTACAGAAACTTAAAGCTTTATCGTCAATTCTACAAAGAGTTTACTTCTCTTGAAAAGCCGATTTTTGATTATGTGCTTAATGAATTCGGAAATGAAAAAACTTTGATTTCTGGTATTCAGAAGAACTTTATTGAGGATAAAACCACTTCAAAAGATTTGGCAATCACTGATTGCCTAATTGGGCAATCAACGATTGCCCAATCCGATGATTTACAGATTCCTCCAGAAAAGCTTTTTTCACATCTTTCATATACTCATTTTACATTAATTATGGGTGTTGAAAATGCTGTTGCAAGAATCTTTTATGAACTTGAAACAATAAAGGGTGTATGGACTGTTCGTGAATTAAAACGCCAGATAGAAACTAATTATTTTGAACGTTCTGCAATTAGTTCTAATCCACAGAAGATGAGCGAATATGTTCAATCAAAAACTCAGAAAATGACTGTTACAGACATTGTAAAAAATCCGTATGTATATGAGTTTTTAGGACTGAAAGACAGGGAAATTGTAGAAGAAAGCGAACTTGAAGAAGCTCTGATAAATCATTTGGAAGATTTTTTGATGGAGCTGGGACAGGGATTCTGCCTTGAATCACGTCAGAAAAGAATTCTTGTAGATGATGATTATTTTTTCTGCGATTTGGTTTTCTACCACAGAATACTAAAGTGTCATGTTCTTGTTGATTTAAAGGCTTCAAAAATCAAATATGATGATACAGCCCAGATGAATCTATATCTTTCATATTACAAGAAAAACATAATGCGTGAAGATGATAATCCTCCTGTAGGTATTCTTATGTGTACACAAGCTGGAAAAGAACTTGTTGAATATGCAAAAGAAGGAATAGATGAAAATCTTTTTGTAAAGAAATATAAGCTTGCTCTACCTAAAGAATCAGAGCTTACTAAGTGGCTTAAGAAAGAAGTAAAAGATTTTGGTGGAAAATAATAACCTCAACAAAATACTATTCTTTTATTTTACCACAGTTTCAATAAAAATAGTTTTCACACTCTATAATCCTTACCCAACACTTAAACAATCTGACCCAAGTCTTAAACTTTATTACCTTTTTGTAATGTAAAACGGCATTAAACTGTAATCATGAATAAACAAGGAATGACAGATGAATAATAAGATAAATACAAAAGGACTGAATGAAAAAGAAAGAATTGCAATTGAAGAACTGAGCCGGGATCTGCGGGCTAACAAGTTTGTAAATGGTCAGATGCAGTTTACTGATATTACAAACCGTGATTACTTCCTGAAAGCTTATGGTGATGTTATCCGCTACTGTATTACTTGGAACAAGTTTCTTTACTGGAACGGAACAAACTGGGAAGTTGATAACCGGGGCCGTGTTGAAGAAAAGGTTGTAGATTTTATTCATCAGATGTACAGGGGCCTAAGAATTATAAATGACAAAGTTTTAGCAGCTGCCTTTGAGAAACATCTTATAAAAAGTGAAAGCTTGAGACGTATACAGGCGATTATTGGATTATTAAAAATGTGTGGAGCAATCAAGACAGAAGATTGGGAACTGGATTCTGATATATATCTTTTTAATATAGAAGGTATAACACTGAATCTTAGGAATGGAAAAGCCAAGGAACCGAGCATTAAAAATCTGATAACCAAAAAGAGTCGCTTTATTTATAACAGGGAAGCTGAATGCCCGACCTGGAATCTTTTTCTTTTACAGATTTTTAATAAGGATTTACAGCTCATAAGATTTATACAGAAAGCAATGGGCTATGCATTAAGCGGAGATGTAAGTGAACAGTGTCTTTTTATTCTCTGGGGAACTGGAGCCAATGGTAAATCAACATTTCTGAATGTACTGCAATATCTGTTTGGGGACTATGCCTGCAGCACAATGATTGAAACCTTTATGAAAAAGAACTCTGAGCAGAGTAATGATTTGGCAAGATTAAAAGGTGCAAGACTTGTTACAACCAGCGAAGTTGAACAGGGAAAGCCGCTTAGTGAAAGTTTGATAAAACAGATTACAGGGGAAGATGAACTGACTGCGAGATTTCTTTACGGAGAATTTTTTTCTTTTAAGCCGACTTTTAAGATTTTCATGGCAACAAATCATAAACCGAAAATCAGAGGTGCGGATAATGGAATATGGCGGCGTATAAAAATGATTCCTTTTACTGTGACTATACCGCCGGAACAGAGAGATAAAAAATTTACTGAAAAACTGATTGCTGAAAATAGCGGGATATTGAACTGGCTTATTCAGGGATATGCTATGTGGAGGAAGGAAGGATTGAAAGAAGAGCCGGATGCTGTTAGAGATGCTAATGCTGAATACAGAATGGATATGGATGTTGTTGGAACTTTTGTAAATGATTGTTTTGAATTTGATGCAAGTATGAAATGGCGGCTGACTACTAAGCTTCTTTATGAAACTTATGAAAAATGGTGCAGCAGAAATAATGAACGTTGTATGAGTCAGAAATGGCTTGGACTTCGGATGCAGGAAAAAGGATTTAAGAGGATTATTACAAACAGTCAGAGACTTTGGCTGGGATTGATACTGAGACCTGAATGGGGAGCGTGACTTACGGGGGACTCTCTCCGTGAGGGGAAGATATGAGGGAAAAAAACGGAGAGAGTTTGGAGGCTTTTTTTACTTGCTAATTTTTTTTTCATTTTTTATGGAAATACAAATAAATAAAGAAATTGCTTCAATAATTTCTAAAATTATGAGGACAAATAAGACAGATGAACTTTTGCATATAAGTTCTAACAAAGTTCTTGGTAAAACTATAAAAGCTGATAAAAAAATACTTAAAACAAAAATAAACGTATTTATCACAAATACTTTAAACAATAACTTTGAACTTCCATCTACACTAGAATAAAAATCAATTTCTTTTCTTACAACTTCCTTAAAAACTTCAGCTTCTTTTTCTGAAATCTCTTTAGCATTTAACTGGTTATCAATATCAAAAAAACGATTCGCTGATATATCTAAAGAAAAGCGTGCAACAACTTCTATTATTCTTTGATTAAAAGATTTCAGGATAAACAAACCAATAATGAAAATACAAAAGACAATAAAGCAACTTTCAACAAAATTATTAAATTTATAATGATCAATTATTTTCATTAAAAATGATGAATATATTATTGAATTAGAAAGAATTAACCATAAATTAAAAATAACTGAAAATACAATTGAAAATACGCAAAACAGAAGAACAAAAACTGATAATTTATATGGTTTTGATATATAAGAATAAATAATTGTTACAAATAAAAAAAAGAATAAAAAACAAAAAGTCAAAAATAGAAAAAAATCAAACATACGAACTCCTTTTAGATAACCTGAAAATGTAATTGATAATCTTCAAAAGACACTTTCATTAATAAATTTTCTTTTGCATGATAAGCAAATAATTCAAGCTTATCTGATAAGCTTGAAATTTGATTTTTAATATCATCTTCCATTTTTTGAATTTCAGATTTCGAATTATTAGTTTTATATAAATTGTATAAATTTCTTAATCGAAGATTTTCCTGAACCACTTGTATGGGTGAATCATACTCCTTAAATAAAACAAGAAAAGCTTTTGTATTTGCATCTTCTAATTCTAGAATTGATTTATCAAGCATATCTGCCCAGATACCAACATAACGCCATTCGTATTCATTTTCACGATGAAATAAAACTGATCTATTCATAATTACATTATGAATTAACAGGCTCTCAAAGAATGAGTGTGCAAAAATATTTTTTTGACTAGCGTTATTTGAGAGTATTAAATTTTATAATTTTAAAATGGAGGAAAAAGTTATGACACCAATTAATAGAATTGAACCAATTTCAAGGATAAGTCCAAGTCTACAAATTGAAAGAGCTAAGCCTGTTACTCTTAAAAGTATGAAACAAGATTTACTCGCTTTACAATATAGAGCTTGTAAATACAATAGTTGGGAATGTTACCAACAAATACTTGAACTGCAAGAAAATATTCGTTGCCATCAAGAAATACTTGAAAAATATCCTTATGATGGTAAATCAACTTTTGCTGAATTATTGGCCGAAGAAATTAAGAAAAATAGTTAGTTTTCAGAATGTTTATAATTTCTTCTGAACGTAATTTTATAAACTTTGTTGCCTGTTCCACATATTTAAGAGCAAATTTTTTATAATCATCAAATTTTTTTTCATTTTCTAGTAACTTATGATAATAATGGAAACCATCAATTGTTAATAGTTCATATTCATTTAAATAAAAATCTTTGATAAATTGTTTAAATGTTTTATTTTTAAAATACACTTGATCAAGTTTGATAATTTGATTCATTTTTTCATTTTTGATGTCATTATCAATATACAAAATATTTGTGAAGTCGTTCAAAAAT
>JAEEGJ010010209.1_pt1 | contig 24622 bp, 26 predicted proteins | sample 8958761 | NCBI WGS metagenome assembly JAEEGJ01 (sample SAMN16246546, study PRJNA631951) | gut metagenome | biome: gut microbiome; feature: rumen; material: RS-attached | host: Bos | place: Iran: Karaj | collected 2018-10 | reverse complement strand
GGATAAAAAGATGATAGAAGACTTTCCTGCCTTCTGAGGCTTAGACGAAGCATAAACATATTCGTCTATCCCGGTGTTCAGATTATGCTTCCGGTATCTTCTTGAACCCGCAAAATAACGTGACGATATGCGGGGGCCGCTCGAACCTCCATGCGAGCCACCGCTGTGCGATCCGCCTCCGTGCGAACCACCGCCTGATGAATGTGGCATGATCTATCCCTCCCTTATTCCTTATTGTTTGGGTACCACTGCATAGAATATCAGATTTTCGCTTCCGTTGTTTATAAGCGAATGAGAGTGTCCCTCAGGACAGTAATGACAGACGCCGGGCTTGACCTCTTCTTCAGTATCGTCATAAAGGACCTTGCCCGTGCCTTCAAGGATGAAGATCATCTCGCAGTTGCCCTCATGCTTGTGGTAACCGATCGATGAACCGGGTTCCAACTTGCCTCTCATCATCTTATTAACGCCATCAGTAAAGACTTTGTTGTAAAAAACGCCTTCTCCGCCCTTAAAACCAGGATTCGGTGTCCATTCCATCTTGTCGTAATCTGCTACCATAAAAGCCTCCAAATGCTTATATTTATTGAGTGTAACATTGTTACACAGGTTATTTTGCCATACAAAATGCTGTCAGCTGAACGTCTCTAACGCCTCATCGATATTTATGTCGGAATATTCGATTTCGCACGAGAAAACTCTCGCCACATCCCTTAATCCGCACCCCTTTGCAATGAGATCTGCGAGGAGATAAACGGATTCTTCAGCAAATCTTCCCGCACCCTTATAGCGGTACATGAGATAAGCTGCAAAGTTCCTGAGCTCACGTTCGTTATCTCGGATTGCCTGTGCCTCATCTTCTTCGGAAACAGGCGCTTCGATTATCTTGCTCAAGAGCTTGCTCCACTTGGGATCCATGACTTCCATGCCGTCGAAGATCTCCGCCCTGAGCTTGGATGCTGCCCTTCTGCCACCGCTAATATCGGCAAGGATCTCAGTAAGCGGCTTTGAATCATCGAAAATGGTCTTAACATAATCCGGAAGCTCCATTTTCGAGCCGTCATCAGATATAAGCTCGAAAGGCTTCTCCGCGCCAAGAACCAGTCTGCAGGCCTCTTCGCAGACAAGACCGATGCCCGCTTCGGTGTGGCCGTCACAATCGTTATAGAATCTCGGGTGTTCCCTGCAGATGTCGCAGAGATAATCCTCGCCGTGCTTAATTATCATCTCGCAGAGATTATCGTCCCTTAAGTACGGACATCTTCCGTCATCTTTAAGGATAAAGCATCCGTCAGCGATATTGCCTGACACATCAGGATCTGCGCTGAAACGCTTAAGCGACGCCTCATCAATACCGATGACCCAGCCTGCACAGCAGGTATGTTTGCACCCGCCGGCCGTGCAGCGGAAATTTTTGTAATAATCCGGCCAATAAATCGTCACGATAATAACACTCTCTTTTTATTCCAAAATCTTATACTGATATTAGAAAAATAGGACAACTGTCCGCGTTTATTCTACATCAACGCAAGCAAAATGAGAAAGAATTAAAAAGTCGAAAGGAAGACATAAAATGAGTTCCTTCTCAGACAATGACGAAAACAGAAAAGCCAATTCCGGCAGCCCGGACTTTGAATTCGCGGGCCTCGAAAACAACGCGCCCGGATCCGGCACGGACAAGTCTTCAGGCTCTGATGTTTCTGATTTCGAATACGGTGACGATTCCGTCGCCGGCGAATACGATGTAAAAGAATCCAAGTTCTTCAAATATGGCAACAGCCCCGCTTCAACCGACGAATCGATCGGAGCTTACTACGGTCACGAGACCCGCTCTGACAGATATCCCAAGGAAGAAGAATGCGAGTGCTACGGCTACGAGACTATTCCCGAGGTGGATTACACTGAAACGGCTTCTGCTTCCGCAGCTCCTGAGGCGTCAAATGCAGCTCCGCAAGACACTTCAGAAGACGCAGCTCCTGCAGCAATTTATGAGCCTGCAGCAGAGCAGCCCGCCGAACCGGCTTACGAAGAAGCATCCTACGAAGAACCCGCTTACGAAGCGCCGGTAGATGAAGTACCTGCAAATGAAGGACCGGCTTACGAGGAGCCTGCCCACAACGAACCCACCTACGAACAGACTGCGGAGTCCATTTTCGGCGAAAGAGAAGAATCCCAGGCTGATGATACCATCTGGTCATATCCGCAATCCGAAGAATCCGGAGATGAACCGGAATATGAAGACGAGGATCAGGCATACGAACCAGAAGCTGAAGAAAACTATAATGACGGCATCGTTGACTACGATGATCCTAACGTAGTCACGTTTCCCATTCCTTATCAGGAAGAGACCGAGACCGAAGCCGTAAGAGCACCTTCACGTGCCAAAGCTACAACTATTCTGAGCATCGCCGTAGGCGCAATAGCACTCACCGGCATACTCGGCATCATCGCGTTTGCGATCTACTGCGACAGTAAGAAGACTGATCCTTCGCTGATCACAGCTTACCCTGCTTCAACGACGAAGGTAGCTGCAACCACCACAACAGAAGAAGAAACAACAACCACGGCTGAAACAACGGCTACTCCTACACCAGAACCGACCAACACACCCACACCTACTCCGACTCCCGAACCGACAAACACACCGGTTCCGAAGAAGACTCAGGTTATAGCTCCCGCGGTAAAGAAACCCAAGGCTACGGCAACTCCCACACCAACTGAGGCAACAGAACCCAACAACGGCGAGTCCGGCTCAGGTTCAGGCGAAGGCTCAGGTTCAGGCGAAGGCTCAGGTGCAGGATCCGGCGAAGGTTCCGGTGAAGTTACAACAGGCGGAGGCTCCGGCGGAACAGGCGGTTCCGGTGACACGGGCGGCGGCACTTCCGGCGGAAGTGGTGCCGGTGGCGGTGGTTCAGACAGCACCGGAGGCGGCACCAACGGCGGCTCAGGCGGCTCTGGCGGTTCAGGCGGTGAATCCGGCGGTTCTTCAAATCCTCCCGTTGATCAGAATCCTGAATCAAATCCATAAAACATCAACACCGGGCCCCGTGCCCGGTTTTATTTGCTTTACTTAAACCCTCGGGTATAATTACCCATAGCAGAAAGAGAACGCTTAGCGCCTGTGGCGGGTCCGGCATGTATCTATATGAGGCTTCGCAGGCAGCCGGTACATGTACGATCTTGTACATCCAATAATTTTATTGGATTTAATGATTTCTCTTTCTGCTTATTTTTTTCGCAAACATAAAGGGCACCTCATAAGAGATGCCCTTTTATTATTCAGTTCAGTTGACTTATCAGCCTTCGTGATCGTAAGGATGGATCGTCTCGATCGTGCCGTCTTCTGCGATGTTGAGCTTTGTGAACTTAACGCTTCTCTTGTGTGAGCAGCCGCCGGATCTCTTTGCATCGTGATAGAAGAGGTACCACTCGCCGTCGATGTTAACGATGGAGTGATGTGTTGTCCAGCCGATAACAGGCTCCATGATCCTTCCCTTGTATGTGAAGGGGCCTTCGGGTGAAGTGCCTTCAGCATAGCAGAGGTAGTGTGTTGTGCCTGTGGAGTATGAGAAATAATACTTGCCATTGAACTTGTGCATCCAAGGATCTTCGAAGTATCTTCTGTCCTCATCCTTAGCCTTGATGGGCTCACCGTTCTCGTCAAGGATGGTGATCATCTTGGGAGCAGCCTTATAAGCTGTCATGTCAGGAGTAAACTCAGCGACCAAGGGTCCTAATGCCTTCTCGTCGCCTTCAGGACGGTGCTCATTGGGATTGAATGAGCCGGACTGCCACATCTCGAGCTGGCCGCCCCAGAGACCGCCGTTGTAGCACCAGATCTTGCCGTCATCGTCTAAGAGGACTGCAGGGTCAATGCTGTAGCTTCCCTGAATATAATTTTCCTGCGGCTTGAAAGGACCAACAGGTGAATCGGATTCAGCAACGCCGATCCTGAAGATATCGTCCTTATCCTTTGCCGGGAAAACAAGATAGTACTTACCGTTTGTGTAGATAGCATCCGGAGCCCAGAGCTGTCTGGATACCCACGGGATATCGTCTTCGCTTATTGCTACACCGTTATCAACGCACTCGCTGTCCAGGCCGTCCATGGAGAGGATGTGATAATCCTTCATGACATACTGTTCGCCGTCATCATCCTCAGGGATATCAAGATCTTCGTCGTGTGAAGGATAGATGTAGATCTTGCCGTTGAAAACATGTGCAGAAGGATCTGCTGTGTAGATGTTTGTAACAAGGTCCTTACGCTCGTTCTTTTTCATATGCACTACCTCGTGTTACTTCTAGAATGTTCGTTCTTTGATAGTACCATATTATCGCGGGCGTTTGTAAATCTATTATTGCTAAAAAGTATACTTATCTTGCTATTATCTTAACCGGCCTGTTTTTTTCGAGTTATACTCCATCAGCTTGTCAGTGTAGACTTTCGAGCGCTTTCTCATGATGAAAACGTCTATAAGAATGCATGTTATATAGCAAATTAGGATAAATATGCCAAGGATAATCCACATCTTGACCGTTCCGGCGCCTTGGAATAAATCCATCCAGTAGAACATAAGGATCTCAACAGGAACGAACAGGATGAAAAATATCGTGAGGTCGAACAAGAATCCCCTCTTCTTCATGATTTTCGTACAGAATGCGAAAACAAAACACGCCGAACCCCATGCGCAGAGCGCCAGAAGCTTTAAAAGTGTTTCACATTTAATTGAATAGCCAACAGCTACCCTAAAATCAAGACCTGCGTATAGAACACCCACTAGAGCGCTGCATAGCACGAGCCACGAATACGAGAATGCCAGCGCATTTCTGAAATAAACCAGTAATTTCTTTATGTCTTCCATATTATCAATCCAATCCGATCAATGCCTTCAGCTGCTTAACATTTCTTCTTGAGATCACGACCACTTCCCCGTTTGTAAGTGTCGCAAGGATATTGCGCGTGACCTCAGGCTTAAGTCTGGTGATCTTATTGAGGTTTACGATCACTGATTTCGAGCACCTGAAAAAAGTCTTCTCATCCAAAACAGCCTCAAGCTCATAGAGTTTCTTATCTGTTTCATATACGTTGTTTGGCGTATAAAGGAAAGTCTTCTTATCGACAGCTTCGATATAAAGTATCTGCTCTAAGGCGATATTATGAGCCTGCCCTCCGGCAGAGCCCATAATACGCTCGTCAAACCGTCTGATATAGCGCTCCAGCCTCTCCGTCTCGGAAGTGATCTCACGGCAGTGGATCTCCACTGCCGTGCCTGATTCTAAGTCCTGCCTGATCGTGACCTGCATCACTGTCTCCTGTTATCCCTCAGTATTTTGAATTATTATAATTCATCCTTTTCTTTCTGTGCATGGTCAAGTTTTTTGCATTCGATCATAAGCAGTGCGGACATAACGATCTGGCAAACGATCATAAAGAGGCCAACATAGATCTCGGGAGCGAATATAGATATGATCATTGCGCCGAGCGTCGTAACTATCGATGTAACAAAATATGTCTTGCTCTCATAGAGCCATGAGAACGGCAGCAGGTGCGCTCCGAATACCATCGCGAAAAGCATCAGCATCGCTTCCGGCTTCTGTGAGAATGACCACATGACGATAAGCAGATACAGCATCTGATTCATTGTGTTGAGCAATCCCAATTTGTTGAAAGGATTCTGAAACTTAAAGAATATCTTTGCACCGGTGATAAGCGAGAAGATCACAGCGCCCGGCATCAGGAATGATGTGCAGTAGAACGTGTAAAGGTTCTTAGTCATGATGTCCACGGGAAGCGTTCTTACGATCGTAATTGCTGTCCAGATGACGACCGATGTCAGCATGAAAGGCAGTCCCTTTTTCTGAAGCTTCATGACCTCTGTCTTAAGCTCTCTGTAATCTGTGCTGAGCGCCCCGCTCTTTGTGTTGATCTTTGTGTTTGTAATGTCTGTCATTTCCTTGTACCTCCTTGGTTTTGAGGTCATTCTATCGGGAGGGTTTGCGACGCTCAATGGTTCGCGGCGCAAGCGGTACAAGGATGGGAGTAAGTGGTACAAAGGCACGGTTTTTCGAGCCTGCACAGGCATCAACTGACCGCACAATGCTTACAGATCACGGGCATCATTACTTATTGAACGCTTCGCTTCAAGCGCGCAATCACTTAAAGAACTCGTCGATCAACCGGTCAATAACTCTATTATCCAACGGCTTATCCGCCGTCTCAAAAGAGAACGTCAGCCTGTCCCCTTGCATGATCCCGGCCTGGTTATACAAATTGACTCTTTCCACCAGGTCATTAACGTATTCCGGATCATCCATCCTCCCGCAATGCTCATGATAGATGATCTTGTTATCGCTCATTCTCTTTATTGAAAAATCCGGATGGATCACCTGTCCGTCAATCATGATAGGGCACTCATACTTATAAGGCACTCCCCTGAAGAACATCCTGTCGGCGATCATCACCTCCGACTTCGATCTGACGCGCTCACCTTTAATCGTCTTGTACACGGGAGCATCATCCTTGAACGGTTTGCCGACAAATGGTTCCGCCATCCATTCACGAGCATCCTGCTCGTTGCCGAGTATGACAGGTTCAACGCCCATCCTCAGCTCCTCCGGCAGCTTCTCGTACAGTTCTTCCGGCCGATCTTCCGGATACAGGCTCAGCATTTTCGAGAGCGCCGCCAATTCATTCTTAGCGGCTTTCAAGACCTCTTTAAGATAGCGCTTCTGGAGGAGCTGGCTGATGAGCGCGGCGTCTTTCGAAGAGAGGTAATTTTCTTTTGAATTTGCCTTTACATAGTAATAGTAAGATTTATCATTCTGGTGCTTGATATTTAACCTTCCTGCCGGTAATAATTTCAGTTTCCGCTCTACTGACTCTATTGTTTTTTCTATTAAATCGTATCGATCCACTAGTGTTAGTCTGACTGATTTAGCCATAGCCAACTTCCTCCGATTTCAATTTTCGAAAATTATAAATTCCCCAATATGTCAAAGATATAGATTCAGAGCAAGTTGAGACTGGTTTTAGAAAGATTGAGACTAGTCTCAATTCTCTAATGAGGTCTCGTCACTATCTCAAATCCCAAATTTTTAAGCAAAAAAGACAGAAATCTGCGATTTTCTATCTTTTTTCGCATTTTTTAAGGCGTTTGAGATAGAAGCAGCTCCGAGAACCTTAAATACACACGTCAACCCGCCTATAGTGATACAACCCCTCCCCTAGTGGTACAATTATTCGAAAAACGGGCAAGGGTATCTCAAATGTCACTGATCGACATGCTCTTCGAGAAGAGCAGCTGGGAACGGTTCTACGAATACAAGGCAGGGCTTAGATGTTCTAAGCGCTTCAAGAAAGAGCTCCGCGAATTCATCGACAGCGAAGCTTATATGGAATATGAACACCAGGTCAGAACGCTAACAGATCTCCCTCTCCCTTCCAAGGCTGTCATCAGCAAGATGAGTTCGCAGAAGAAGCGCACGGTCTATAAGTATCCTTACAACTTCAACATGCTCTTAAAGCTCTTAACTTATCTGACACTTCGAAAATACGATCACATCTACACAAGCAATCTCTATTCGTTCCGTCCCGGCGTGTGCGCGAAGGATGCGATCATGGCTATCTGCCGGACCAAAGACATCAGGAACATGTATTCCTATAAGATCGACGTAAGCGACTATTTCAATTCAATCCCCGTTGACAGGATCTGCGAAGCGCTGGATAACACGGTCACCGATGACGATAAGCTCCTCGCCTTCATGAAAGCGCTCTTAAAGGAAGAAAGAGTCAGATCTGGTGAAGACATAATTACCGAACAGAAAGGCATTATGGCGGGCACTCCGATTGCGTCATTCTATGCAAATCTCTATCTGAAAGAACTCGATGAACACTTCAAAGAACAGGGTGTTTTGTATGCGAGATATTCGGATGACATCATTGTTTTCGCGAACACTGAAGAAGAATTACAAACATATAAGGACACCATCCTGGAACACCTGAATAGCAAGGGCCTTACGGTCAATCCGGATAAGGAAGTTTTCGCTTCTCCTGAAGACGGATTCACATTCCTGGGCGTCCAGGTCAAGAACGGCGATATCGATATCGCGCCGGCATCGGTCACAAAGCTCAAGCAGAAGATGAGAAGGAAAGCCAGAGCACTTGACCGCTGGTATCACAGGGAGGGCCTTGACGGCACAAAGGCTGCGGCCGCTTTCATCCGCATTTTTAACCATAAACTTCTTGAAGTTAATGAAGATTCCGACCTTACCTGGAGCCTGTGGTTCTTCCCTGTTATCACGACTACGCGAAGCCTCCACGAGATAGATCTTTACGCGCAGGATCTTCTTAGATTCCTGATAAGCGGAAAGCACACAAAGGCGCGCTTCAATGTAAGATACGAAGACTTGAAAGAATTAGGTTACAGGAGTCTTGTAAACGAGTTCTATCAGCCGTAACCGTGGTCGATATGTTCCCAGCGGCCGTGCTCATTCTCGATCAGGATCCAGTTCCAGTTAGTATATGTGTAATTTGTATTAAGACTGCCGAAATCATAATTGCCGGTAGTAAAATCCGACATCAGCACTATGGTCTTAACGCCTCTGTCGCGCGTCTCATCAGCACAGACTTCATCGCCTGCATAGTAGATGGTATTAAGAGTGCATCCGTTCCAGTCATTCTCGAAATCACGCTTGATAACTTCGATCGCACTTTCTATTTCTTCCTGTGAATATAAAGAAGATTGGCGTTCTAATACTCTGACGTTGGATGCATCACCTGACATAATACTGCTGGAGACAGGATGCGTTATCAGAATAGAAGCAACAAAGATAAAAAGCAGACCAAAGATGACTGAGGCAATAATTATTTTGGTCTTACGGTTGCGCTTCCTGCGTGCCATTTCGCGCGCCATCTGTTCATTAAGTATCGCAAGCTGCGCTGAGATCTTCTCGAGCTCTGAGGCTTGCTCAGCAGCTTCTGAGGGCTTGCCAAGGAGATCACTTACCGGAACTTCCAAAACCTCCGAGAGTTTCTCGAGCATATCTGCGTCCGGTACCGAATATCCCTTCTCCCATTTGGATACAGTCTGTCTGACAATATTTAAAGCCTGCGCAAGGGTCTCCTGCGTATAGCCTTTCTGTTTTCTTAAGTTCTTTATGTTGTCGCTAAGCATATTGCAAAACCTCCATTGCTTATGCTCCGGTTATAGCTTTATGGCGCGAAGGACACAAGCAACGCAAATTAACATTTGACTTTAATGATTCTAACACAAGCGAAAATAAAGGGGCCGCCCGGTAAGGACGGCCCCTTCAACAAACTCAATCTATTCCCTATTGCGCATTTTCATTCAGCTTTGCTCGGCGGCGTATCATCAAAGTCACGGCTCACCACGCCACACCTCGCCTGCCTCGCAATGCTTTATTCAGCTACCAGCATGTTGTATGCTTCGATCTTCCTGATCCTTCTTGCCTGCAGGAGTGCGAGGAAGAAAGATACTATGATGAAGGATACGGCGATGATGACTACGCCTTCGACAGGGATCTGGAAGTTGCATTTTACAAGTCCGAACATGTGCATGAATGTCGACATGTAAGGATTGGCCATATAGTAAGATCCGATGGAGAAAACTATCGCGGATGCGATTACCGAAGGCAAGAAGCTTAATGCTGTCTGGAGCATGAGGCTTCCTGATGTGTAGCCTAAAGCCTTTAAGATTCCGTAGTCCCTGCGCTTGTGGTAAACAAGAGACTTGATGAGAAGGTAAAGGATCAAAGCAATGACCACTACCGAAATTACGCACATAACGATGAGCATTGTTATCGAGATGCTTCTGAAAGTAGTCATGCTGCCTTCCATGATTTCATAGAAATTCATCGTGTTTACAACGTGTTCGCCGAACTTGTCCTTGCAATCATCGAGTACTTTATCGGTCGTGATGCGGTTATCGGATGTACTCTCTGCTTCTTCCTTAAGATCGAACCAGTACCATGCAGGAATGTGCTCCATATCGACCAGGTGTTCTGCTGCGTCGAATGTGAAGAAAGCCTCGCGTCCTTCGTTGTTCGTTGTCTGGATGAATCCGGTTATCAGGTATGAATAGGACTTGTCACCGAAGTCGAGCTTGATCTCGTCGCCGACGTCGAAGCCGTATTTGTTCGCGAATGCACCGCTTACGGCAACTTCGTTATCGTACTTAGGGAGTCTTCCCTGATAGCACAGATCGTGGTTATTCATTTTCGATGAATCATCAACAATGTATGTAAGGAAGCTTTCCTCATCGTTGTAGTAGAAGTTCATGTTGATGATCTTTCTTAAGTTCGTGATATCGGATCTGGATTCGAGATATTCAAGTCCTTCTTCAGCAGTATCGTTATCGAAAGTCACAACACCTGAACACATCTCGGTCATGAGGATCTCGAGCTTCGGATGACGGCTGAAGTTCTCATACATAAGCAGCGCGATAACGCATGTGAAGATCATGAATCCGATTACAAGGAATGTGATAACATTCTGCTTCATGTTGCCCAAGAATGTCTTCATCGCAAGGCCTGCATCAAGACTTAAGGAAGTCTTATCAAGAGCAACGTGATTCTTCTTGAAGTTATGTGATTCAACGCCTTCCCGTAAAGCCACGATCGGATGGATCCTTGTTATCTTGGTAGCGCATGCAGCCGTGACGATAAGAGTAAATACGATGATGAATACGACCGGGATCAGTGTAGCCGGCAGATTGAATGATACATGATAAGGCAGACCCATCTGGCCTACAACTATGCTTGCGAATAACGGCATGGCCAGATATGCGGACAATATTCCTGCCAGGCTCGCGAAAACAGAGATCAGGAAGAACCAGAGGATGAGTGATCCCTTGATGTCTTTTCCGGTATATCCGATAGCCTTAAGTGCGCCTAATGTCTTCATGTTCTCCTTAATGTAATTGGAGATGCAGTTGACGAGCATCATCGCAACAGCTGCAATGACCATGGATGTGATAACAAGGAATGACACTGCGAGGATGAGGCCGATAAACGTTCTTGAGCTGAGAACGTTGCTGATTGCATAACCGGTAACGATCGCATTGGGATTGATCTTAAGAAGTTCATTTCGGTTCCTGATCCTGAAGCCGCCGTTGCTGACGCCGTCCTTCAGATCGTAGACGATCATGAGGCCTTCAGCGGTCTTTCCGTCTCTTTCGAAGATCCTGTTATATGTATCATCATCAATAACAAATGAGTACATAGCAGTGTTGTTGCAGCCGCCGTATGTAACTGCAGTAAAGCCCTTTACCGTAAAGCTGTATGTGACGCCTTCCACTGCAAATTCGAATGTATCTTTTAACTTGATACCGCCGCCGGTATAGAACTGATAAGGCAGATAGATATAACTGCCTGTGACAGACTGCTCTTCCGTAATAACTTCCATCCTGTCAAGCTTCCTGCTGAAAGCGCTGCTGTCATTGAGCGATATATCGATGGATACATTTCCGGTACCGAAAGGAAGCGGGATAGCACCGAACTGGAGATTCCTGTAAATGAAGTAATCATCAGTATCGTCCTTGATCATTTCATCGATCTTCTCATCAGTCATATCCTCAATACCGTTCCTGGCCATGATATAACCGTCGCCGGCATTAAGACGCACTGCTTCTTTTTCTGCTGTCGGGAGCACATCGAAAAATATCATAAGCGATATTCCGATCAGAAGGCTTGCGATAAACATCAGAAAGAAAAGTCCTACTGACGTACCTCTGTTCTTCCTGAGGTTCGATTTGGTAAGTAATGCTGTCTTGTTCATGATTACCACCCCATCGTAGCGAGGAAGTCATTTAACTTCTGATGACGCTCTTTGTCACCTGTCACATATTTGCCGAGATTGCATTCACCTGCGATCTCGCCGTCCTTTACATAAAGGATGCGGTTGCCTCTTCTGGCGCTTGAGATATCATGTGTGACCATTACGATCGACTGGCCCTTCTCATTGAACTTGGTAAGTGTATCAAGAACGGCCCTGCCTGTCTGTGAGTTCAAAGCACCTGTAGGCTCGTCAGCGAAAACAAGCTTCGGATCGTTGATAAGAGCTCTTGCGATACCGACTCTCTGAGCCTCACCGCCTGAGATCTGTGAAGGGAACTTGCCCCAGAGAGTCTCATCGATATTAACAGCCTTGAGAAGGTCGCCAGCCTTCTTTGCAAGGACTTTCTTGTCCTTATATACGAGAAGGCCTGCTGCCATGATGTTATCTAAAACGCTCATCGAATCTACGAGATATACCTGCTGGAAAACGAATCCGCAGTTGCCTCTTCTGAAGATGGCAAGCTCATCTGTATCCATTTTTGTGATGTCTGTTCCATCGAAGGTTACTGTGCCCAAAGTCGGCTTGTCCATACCGGATAATGAATAAAGAAGTGTGGACTTGCCTGCTCCTGAAGCGCCCATGATGATCGTGAAATCGCCTTCATAGATCTCAAGATCGATATTCTTGAGAACGTGCTGCTGAATGCCGCCGCTCGAAAATGTCTTGCAAAGTTTCTTGGTTTCAATAATGTTTTTCATGTCTTCCGACCTCCTTATGGCATTAGGATACTTTTTCAACCCTTAAGTGCCTTTAAGGAACTCTTAAATAACTCTTAAATCTCTTTTTCCATTTTTGAATCTTAACAAATTAATGAGGCAAATACCATAAAAACAGCCCCGGCATAAACTCCGGGGCTGACTGGATCGAAATAGCTTATGTGTTTACTTATCGTACCTGTCGATGATCTTTCCGCTGTCCATAACGACGACCTTGTCGCACAATTCGTCAATATCTTCCATGTGGTGGCTGGCAAGGATAATCGTCTTATTCTTCTTTCTTAAATCCTTCAGGATCTCTTTTACATCGGCAACACCTTTGTTATCGAGTCCGTTCATAGGCTCATCAAGAAGCAGTATCTCAGGATCCTCCATAAGAGCCTGTGCTATTCCAAGTCTCTGTCTCATACCAAGAGAATACTTGCCTACATGCTTTTTACTCTCGGGATCTAAGCCGACCTGTCTTATCACCTCGAAAATCCTGTCTTTACCGATCTTACCCTTGATATCAGCCAGATACTTAAGATTTTTATATCCGCTCAGATTCGGGAGGAAACCGGGCACTTCAATGATCACGCCGATAGAATCCGGTATCTCAACATCCTTACCGATCTTTTTCCCGAGCACGGATATCTCACCGCCGGTGTAATCTGTAAGTCCGCATATACTTTTAAGGAGCATTGTCTTTCCGGCACCGTTCTTGCCTATAAGACCGACGATACTGCCGGATTCACACACCATATCTATATTTTCATAGATAACAGTATCTTTTATCTTCTTTGAAGCATTTTCTATTTTGATAGTTTCCATTTTCCTGTTCCTCCATTAGAGCTGTCTTTTATATAAGCCGCGATTATACAGACGGCAGATAGAACTATATTTAATAATGCCTGAACAACAGGCAGGATACCTTTCTCATTGAATAGACTTCCTCTGTTGAGCATTCCCCAAGATGAGATCATATAATCGGAATAAAGGTTATCAATGCAAGAAAAACCAATTGAAATAACACATATCAGCGGGGCAAATGCAAAAGCCAGAGAAGATCTGTTAGTAATAGAATAGAAAAGCAATGTAACTGCTGCCCACATCATTATGTGAGTAGACAGAACTATAAACAATTCAGCCATGAACGTGGTAGAGATAATAAAATGCACAGCCCACAAAATAGCACTCCACAACAGTGTGTTAATAAAACATACCACGTATGTTTTCAGTTTGAATCGTTGGACACTTCCGGTTCTGATACATGTATATATTTTTATCAACTCACAACGTTCCAGAATAATTGCGTTTGCTATGTGTGGTATGAAAAGTATTACTAACCAACCGGCTAATTGGATTAAATTGATCTCGCTTAGTGAGTGCGCTCTTCGAATTCCATACAACAGATCTTCCATTCCGACCAAGCGATAAACTATCAAACCAGCCGCGCAGGCATAGAGTATACCTGTGACGGGTACTGATATCACGTTTTTTACCATTTTGAACGTACTGAGCATTATTCCTACACCTGCATTTTCCTTGAAGCTATAAAGCATGCTTCCCTTAAGATAAGGATTATTGCTAAATAGAAACAAACCACACCTATAACAGGAAACCAATTTCCTGTCTTGAAGAAATTCGCAGGCATTCCATTGCAAAAAGGCGAACATCTCATAGGTATGCCAATCCCTGAATTTGCGTAAATCGCATACCCCAAAATATGTATTACACTTGCTGCTATCCAACCAAAATTATGAGTACTGAATATATTGACTGTCATCATAACCAGACAAATCAAGATTGAATACGCAGAATTACATATCACCGTCAACAGCGCAGCTGAATACGGATTCGCTGCTGTAACAAACTCTTTTTGAGGAAATGAGATTTGGAATGAGTCTATTGCGTAAGTTGGCTGCTTTATGGCCAATTCCTTCATTGCATAACTCCATTCATTGCTGAAGTTTACAGTTCCTTTTATACAAGAAAGGATTGTAGAAGCTAAGATCAATACTAATGAATAAATAACTGATCCAAGCACGATATAAATTATCTTGGAATCAATCCACCGCTTTTTACCCAGCCTCAGCATCTCATATGTCGTAGTCTCGCTAATGAAAGGAGCATTTGACAAGAGTAAAAGATTCCCAAGAAACAACGCCAAGAATGCAAATCCGTCTGATCCGCAAAGAACAAACATCTCTACAGCCTGAACGTCGCTTCTTACAAAAGCAGCAAATTTCAGAAAAGGATATCCTTTTATACAAAGCAGCGCAAAACCAAATGCTAATGCCATAATCACCCGCAGATCAGTTTTCCATGAAGTAATCTGCATCAATGCACTTTTTAAAGATTTGATCATCTTCTCACCTTCCTTCTTATCAACAAGCATGAGGAAAAGATCAATACCAGAATAATAACCGTCTGGTACACGAGAACAAAAGGAATAGACGGTATAAAATTAGAATCGCCTCTGAGCATATATACGGGATTCCACATGGTTTCACTCAATACGAACCACAACAACTGATACAGAACGAAAGGTGCAATATAAGTCACATATTTGTTTGTCAGTATCGAAGATGTTAAAAGTCCTATCAGAGACCATACACAACCAAATAAGAATCCGAACAAGATACGCAAAAGCAAATATGGAACACCATTCATAACAAATATTATTCCTGAACGCATCCAAATTGAATTCCGCATAAAAGCAATAGCCTCTGGAGTATCGGGAGAGTCAGCAAGAATACCGCAATACAAAATCGTTACAGCAATTATTCCAGCCATAACCATTCCACCCGACAAAGCTACAGAAAAACATTTGGTAAACGCATATTTTTTTATTCCAACTCTGCTTACCATAGACCTTATATATCCTGAATTAAAATCTTCGCAAAAACTGTCAGCAAATGGCAATGCGCAAAAAATGGCAGCAAACGGCGAAAAGGAACTCATAGCAAATGGTACACTTAAGATTTGAGATATGCTTGCTGATTCAACAGGTTCAGACATTGCTTCCAATAAGGGTCTGTTGATCAGTAATACGCCAACAATAAAAGAAACATATAACAGAGGCCTTGAGAACATCCTCTTTATTTCACTAATAAACATTTAGAAAAACTTCCCCATTACCCTTCCGTTCTCGACTGAATATGCAACAGTAAATTTCATATCTACTTTCTGACCATCCTCAATTCTCGAATCAGTGTATTCAAAACACCATGCCGGAATAAGTTTTATTTCCGGATTGGCAGAATTATCACACTCCGGAATATATGCCAGATAGATATTATTAACACGAACATCAGTTCCTATGGCAAGTACAGCAATATCGTTGGAAAAATACTCCATAATACTGTCAAAAGACATTATGTTTTCAACGGATTTACAATCTATTTCCTTAAGATTTGATATTCCCTGGAAAGAAAAAATACCTTCAGCAGATATACACACTTCAAAAAACAAACTGGGATTATAACCATCACAACTCAAGGCAACACATACAGGTATTTTCCTGTACTCAGGCTGCAGATAGATCTCATAATAACCTTTATTTCGCTGTTTATCGTTAACATCCGATATTTTTAATGCTGAATATTTAAATGGTGCGTACTTTTCAACAAAAGTTATTGCAGTCTTTTCAGCTTCTTGTGCATCAATGTTCATACCCAAAGGAATCTCATTTGTTATGTATCGGATTCCTAAAGGGTGATATTCTTCTTCAGAGCCGTTTATATCTTTCGAAGCATCAACAAAGCCGATACGTCCATCTCTATCAGCACTAAAACCCATTAGAACACTGCCATCTTCTTTTGATGTTCCCCATCCATAATCATAAGATTCATCTGTATGAGTTTTAGCATCAGGATAAGCAGGCAATAACCATTCGTTGACTATCCTGTTCATATTATCCTCATCAAAAATGAAAACAATCCTGTTTATGCTTTCTACTTCAGGAACAGAAACATCCGCATTGATACTAATCGAAATATTGTTTTGAACAAATGATTTTTCAATATGTGTCGGTGTCTTAAGATCCTTAAATGATATTGCTTCTTCACTGGTAATTGATTCTCTGTTGAGACCATCTTCCAGATTTGTCTGGCTGATAACTGCTACATCACCAGTTACACGTGGTTTATCACAAGAAGAACAACACAGCATAGATGCAACCAAACAAGCTATTAAAACATTCTTAACTTTATTCATCATAAATATTTTGCTAATCCTATTTTCCGGGGTTACCCTGTAAAGATAACCCCGGATGTATTATTTTGTGAAGAAATCAATACTTTATATCTGTCCAGTCAGAATTAAATCTTCCATAACAAGCATAGTAGCCATAGTAATCATCATCCATTCTTGCTGCTACATAATAATTACGATGAGCAACAGCATGTCCTGGCAGATACTTAGGATGTACTTGCCCAATTCCGCTTATCCAATAAGCCGGTGAGTAAACCGTATCTTTTTCATAGATATCATGTCCACCTATATCGGTATACTTATGCATCATTACAAATGCCGTTCCCCAACCAGGAGCATCGTTAGATGTAGTCTTAACCGTTGCGGCGTTATTAACATACAGTTTCTCATTGGTATGCCAGGTGCAAACATTATACTCTTTACCAGTATTACGTAGACTAAATCCAAAGTTTTCATTTGCTGCAAATACCGGTGTCGCAAAAACAGACAATGCGCTTACAACAAGTAAGCCACTAATAAGAATTCTAGATAATTTCATTTTTGTTCTCCTAATTCATTTTTAGTTTTAGACATAGTTATTCCTAATCATTTACCCATGGGTCTGCACCTCCAAGCAATATTTCAGCCTGGAATACAGATATCAATATTATCCGTAATCCCCTGACGAGTTGATGTTAGGAAAAAGGTGAAGTAAGCGCAATAGATTTTCGAAAACTGAGGGATAAAGTAAAAAATCCAGGGATAAAGTAAAATTTTTGGGCTCAAAAATCAAATATCTTTGCATTTTGAAGAGTAAAAAAGCTTTTCACTCTAACTGCAAAAATATTTCTGAAAAACGTTTGTGGAAGCTTTTTTATACAGTTCTGATGTACACTGACACTTCAAAACCTTTATCAAGATTCTTAAGTCCCAGCTGACCGTCCATCTTTTCCATGAAATAGTCTGTCAGATAAAGGCCTAAACCCGCACCGTCTTTATCGCTCGCGTTGCTGCCTCTTCTGAACTTTTCCTTGAGAAGCGGAAGCTCTTCTTCCTTAACGCCCGGGCCTTCATCAGAGACTCTTATGACAAGATAATCACCTGAGATCTCCGCATTCACATGCATTGCAGTATCAGCATATTTATATGAATTCATGAAGATGTTGTCGAAGACCTGCTGGAGCCTTAATTTGTCGAAATAGACATTGCATTCAGGTATCGTAAAAGCGTCTGCGCGGTGAAGATAATCCGCGTTCCTGATAAGGCCTGTGATGACGTCAGAAGGCTGGTTCCCGGGATTTACATCGATCTCGGTAATATCATGCACGCTCGACGTAAAGAGGTTATCGACAAGCGACTTTATCTGATCTGTTTTCGCATCGATAACGCCGAACATCTCTTTGGTGCGCTCTTCTTTTGTAAGCGCCATTCCGACTTCGGAAGTGGACTTGATCGATGCGACAGGAGTCTTTATGTCGTGGGATAATTTTGCGATCATTTCCTTCTTCTCATCGTTTGCTTTTTTCTCAGCAAGACGCGCTTTCTTAAGCTCGGAACGCATAAGATCGAAGCTCTCCGTGAACGCTCCGAAAACATGTCCTTTATCCATTTTTAAAGGCAGATCAAGATTGCCCTCTGCAACTCTTGCAGCAAAGTCGCTGAGCCTTGTAAAAGGTGTGATCATGGAATGCTTAAGATAGATATACCATGAGATGATTATCACAATTTGAAGAACGCCGATGATGACAAAAACGGTGATGATATTCTGCTTGAATTCGGTCATCTGGGTTCCGATATTGTAATCGAATATCACCTTGCCTTTGACCTCGCCGTCTACTTTAAGATCGATTATAAGACCTCGTGTTTTTATCGCTTCATTGATTGATTCTGAAAGGCCTTCCCTGGTCTTATAGATAAGCGTTCCTTCGTTATCTAAGACCACATAATCAAGCTGGGTATTGTATTTGGAAGAGTCACCGTAATTCTCTGATATAGAGTACATGCATTCGTTGACTTTTACAGGATCTGTCTTTACATCTTTGATCTTTGAAAGCATGAGAAAACACGCCAGGATCTCAGCGATAAAAGTCAGTACGATCAGGATGACAAACGGCGCTTTCTTCATCTTATTCGGGTGCTACGAACTTGTAGCCTTCCTTCCATACAGTGACAATATACTTAGGGTCCTGCGGATCCTTCTCGATTGCTTCACGGATCTTTCTTATGTGAACATTAAGTGTTCCGTCAGTCGTAAATCTGTCGTTCCAGACATTGTCGAAGATCTCGATCTTTGTGACAAGCCTGTTCTTATTTGAGATAAGGTATTCTAAGAGTTTCCATTCAATGGAGGTGATCTTCTTTTCGATACCGTTTACGAAAACAGTTTTATTAATTGAATCGGTCTTGAGATAACCGTCATCGAAGCCGGTGTTCTTTGAATCCTCTGTCTCAGTGACTGCTGCAAAACGCTTGAGGACGACCTTTACCTTTGCGAGCAAAACGCCCAGGGAATAAGGCTTCTCGATATAGTCGTCGCCTCCGATATTAAGCGCGATTATCTTGTCGTCATCGGTGTTTCTTGCGGAGATAAAAAGGATAGGAATGTTAAGCGTCTGCCTTATTTTCTTGCAGAGCTCAAAACCGCTTCCGTCTGAGAGATTGATGTCCAGAAGCACCAGCGAAGTCTCATTGGTATTTAAGAATGCATTTGCTTCAGCACCCGAATAAACCGCAGCAGTCTTAACGTCAAACATGTTGAAATATTCTGCGGTGTTATTGCAGAGCTCTTTCTCATCATCAATGATCAGACAGTCGTATCGCATGTAATTCTCCTAATAAACAAAATCTTTCTCTTCCGTGATAAACTCTCGTGTTTTCACATTTGAACTCCTTATCACATCGAGATCACAAAAGCTTTCCTGTACTCATCACCTAAGTGATAACGCTTGATCTCAGGTATCTGAACGAGCTTAAATCTGAAGCCGTGCATCTCGCAGATCTTAACCGACAGAGGAAGTCCCAGTCCCGTGCCGGAGCCTGAAGCTCTTGATTCATCACCTGTTACGAACGGCTCGAAAATCTGGTCGCAAAAAGGCGACGGAATCTCATCTCCTGTATCCGCAACAAAGATCCTGACATCTTCAGCTGTTGCATAGTTTTCGCATTTAAGCTGCACACTGATCTTTGTGCCTTCAGGATTATGGCGGACAGCATTCGTTATGAGATTAGTAATGACACGCGTCATCTGAACGCTGTCAGCACTGACATATAAAGGTTTCTCCGGAACGTTTATATCGATCTCATCGCCTGCTGATTCAATGTCTGTATAAAGTAAAGCGCAGCAGGAACGGACGAGCTCACTGATGTCCACCTTGCTCCTCTTAATTACAAATCCTTCACTGTCGAGCTTTACGTAATCGAGCAAGAGGGCGATGACCTCGTTTGTTCTGTTGGTCTTATTCATGATCGCTTCAAGATATTCCGGCTTTTTATCATCCGGCACGATGCCGTCATTTAAGGCTTTTGCATAACCGTAGACAGTGGTCATTGGAGTCTTTAGATCATGAACGATATTGGAGATCATGAGATAGCGGCGCTCTTCATCCTTGCGGTGCTCGGTCTCTTTCTCGCGCTCGAACCTCCGGATCTCACGCGCGACAGAAATCGAGAAAATAATGCCTCCGATTATATAAGGCGTAAGAAGGATTATCGCTACAAGAAAGAATGATCCTATCAAAGAAAGCAGTGCCAAAGGACTCTCGCTTAAAGCATGGAGTGTCTCAGTTACTTCCTGTTCTGATGCACCGACGAATCCGTGGTTTTGGAGGATCTTCTCAAGGAATTCATTAACGGCAACAGGCGATGCATTGAGCATCGGGAAAATACGGTTTACGAGCCATGTCGCGACCAGAACGAACACGAGCATGAACAGGCCTTCCGCGCCGTCGATCTTAATTATCTTGTTATATCTCGTGAAAACGACCAGTGCCGGGATCAGATACGTGTTTGTGATACCGACTACTATGAGTTCAACCACGCTTACAATGGCGAGGACAAAGAAAAACCTGCTGAGCAAAAAGCCTTTGAGCTCTTTTCCGCTGCTTATGTTCTTTTTCGCCATCAAATACCCCTTTGTAACAATGTTACACTGCCAGTTTAATTGTAAAATCAGGCCTCGAGCCTGTATCCCAATCCGCGGAGCGTCTTAATGTAACGTGACGGATCCTCATCAAGTTTAGTCCTTAATTTGCTTATCGCAACCATTATATTATTGTCGGCTACGAAATAGTCCTCTCCCCATGCATATTCATAGATCTGCTGCTTGGTGAAGACCTTGCCGGGGTGCTTCATGAGAAGCTCCATTATCTTATACTCGACAGAAGTAAGATCCATTGCCTTGCCGGCCTTCAGGAGAAGGCATTTCTCCGTATCAAGTTCCAGATCACCGATCGTAAGCTTCTCTGTGCGTCCCTCGCCGCTTCCAAGCGAGTAGAAACGTCTGAGATTGGACTTGACTCTTGCTACAACTTCCAAAGGATTAAAAGGCTTGCAGATATAATCGTCAGCACCGACGTTAAGACCTAAGATCCTCTCGGCATCAGCGGTCCTTGCAGAAATGATCATTACAGGGACATTGCTGACTTCACGGATATCCTTAAGAACATGTATACCGTCCTTGCCGGGCATCATGACATCGAGCAGTACGATATCAGGTTTGAAACTGTCCATGGCGCCTGCCACTTCTTCACCGGAAGCAACATCAACCACGTTAAATCCGTCATTCTCAAGATAAAGCCTTAAAAGGTTTCTTATCTCTTTCTCATCATCAGCGATCAGCACTTTGTAATTCATAAAATTTACCCCGTTATCAAAGCCGACCGGAGGAGATTGCTCTCCTCCGGCTGACAATATTATATCCTATTCCTAATCCCAATGTTTACTTTGCATCGATGCCGTACTTGATCGACTCATAGAGAGCTGCATCTGTAGAAGCCTTGTAAGGTCCTACGAAGAAGATCTCAAGGATTCCCCATGTGAAGATTGAGAGAAAATCCCAACCGATGAATGAAAGATCGAGTACAAATGACTTCCACTTGTTGCCCTTCATGAGTCTTGCGCTCTCAGCCTGTGCATCTCTGAAGTTCATTTCAGGATTCTCGCTCATGATGTAAGGAACCAATCTGTAAGAATAAGCCTTGATGATTCCCGGAACGATGAAGAGCAAGCTCCAGAGCCAGATGAAAAGGTCTGTAAGGAATGCTGTCTTTACGATGTTCTTATAGTGTGAATCGAAAACATATACGATGTTTGAGAGCTTAGCAGGCTCATCAAGATTCTTTCTGAAGAACTTTCTGCATCCGTATTCAAATGGTGTCATGAGCAGGTATTTGAATGCGAGAACAAACGCCATGATGATCACATATACTACGAAGCCTACGATGAAGAAACCGATTAAGATATTGACATCTTCCTGATCAACGCTTGCAGGATCTGCCAGATCTATATCAAATGTTACCTGATGAGATGTTCCGTCATCATCTGTATAGTCGACTGTTGTATCGATCCTGCTGTTGTCATCCTTCCTATTTGCGATTATATTCGAGAAAGTTGACGGTATCGAAGAGCCGCCACTTGCGCCATAGCTTCCTGCACCTATCACGATGCTCAGAATGATTGCTACCAGAACGCACTTCCAAAAATTACCGAAAAAGGCTTTCTTACCCTTTTGCTTAACACTCTTCCTTGTCCACATATTTGCGACCTCACTTCCAAAATATTCTATTTCCTATTATTTGTGTTTCGAGTGAAACCGGCCGGTTCCTATCCCTTACGTTTATCATTCTATATATCGAACCTTAACCGCAAAAGCGCTTAACCTTAACAAAAACTTAACTTAAGCATTTGCTATAATAAGGTTGTTCAGCCGGTCTTTTATATATTTACAGGTGTTATATATGGCAGACGATAATTATCTAAAAACCACCACCATGCCGGAAACGGACCGCAAATGTCCTAACTGCGGCGGGACCCTTACTTATGATGCAAAAAAGGGAGAAATGTTCTGTTCTCTTTGCGGAAAGCACAAGAGTATTACTGACAGTCCGATTAAGAAAAGAACAGTTGAGAGCATACCCTATGATCCCGATGCCATCCAGCCAAATACCAATTGGGGAGATAAGAGCAAACTCCTTATATGCGCCAACTGCGGTGCTGAAGTAATCTATGGCTCCACTCAGATCTCAGGCAACTGTCCTTTCTGCGGTTCCACTAATGTTTCTGCCGCAGCAGAGACTGACGGAATCATGGCACCAAACGGAATTCTCCCTTTTGCTATCGATGAGAAAAAAGCCGGACAGAAGTTTGCAGATTACCTGTTAGATAAGAAATATACTCCGCGCGGATTAAAAGACTGCAAGCTTGAAAACATTACGCCTCTTTATCTTCCCTACTGGGTTTTCGAAGCAAATACGGTATCCCATTATGCGGTCAATATAGGCTTCCGCGATAATGACAATAATCTTTTTTACAAGACATGCAAAGGTTACTTCAGAAGACTGATCACTGATGTTCCCGTATGTGCCAGTTCAAAGGTTTACAACAGCCAGCTGGAGAAGATAAAGAAGTTCCACCTCCATACAGTTGTTCCCTACTCTCCGGAATACCTTGCAGGATATTATGCAGAACGTTATTCAGCCACACTTGGTCAGGGGTGGGAATCAGCACAAAATGTAATTGAGGAAAGGCTGGACAAAGCTATCAGGGCCGATGAAATGGCATACCAGAAAGATGCCGAAAAATGCGGAAGTCTCGATTTCAGCACCGAGTATTCTGATATTAAATACAAATATGTTATAGCTCCCGTTTATCTTGCCTCGTTTACATACAAAGGCGAAAAGTACGATGTTGCAATTAACGGAGAATCAGGCGAAGTTGCCTGCGATCCGCCTTCCACACGCCGCATGCGTTTCATTCTTCTCGTTGCCTTGTTTGTTACAATCGCAGTTATCATATTCCTGATTGCATGCAAACTGCTGTTGAAAAATTAACCAATTAACAAGCCGGGATCACTAAGATCCCGGCTTTATTATTTCCCCGATTATAATCCTGCTGTCAAAAAGCCCTTCCGCTTAACTCCTTAATCATTTCGCGAGTTCCTCTGAAACACGTCTTATAACATAGGATTTTGTATTCCACCAGCCATCATAATCATGGTAGAAACGCTGATGCCTGATTCCCTGCGCCCTGCAGTCCTTATACGTCTTATAGCTGTACGATGTGCAGGATGTGACTTCGACTACGAGCTTCTTAACACCGGACTGACTGAATGTATAGAGCGTTCTTTTGCCTGAACTGTTTTGTTCCCTGTCGATCTGATATTGAGGGAAAGCTTCGCTGAACACCTGGGAGAAATAATCCTGATAGCTTAAACCTGAATTATACTGGTTCGGTTCAGAAGGCATTACAGGGCCCCAGGAATCACCTGAAGGACCTTCCTCCTCTGTAAATGTTGCACTGAAGGAAGCACTGCTGCCGGAAGACTGACCATTCATGAGCCTCTTCTCATCGTCATCAGCATACTTAACGCTATCAAGGTCATCAGCAAGCTGCTTCATCTTATCGAGAACGCTGTCAGCTTCCTTGCCCTTCTCGCCAAATAAACTCGAAAATAAACCCATACCGTACCTCCTTATAAGTATCAAAAAAACCTACCTATTAGATTCTATTAAAAAGGAATACTTATATCAAGGCAATAAAAAAGCACCAGTCATTTGACTGGTGCTTTGGCTCCCCGAACAGGACTTGAACCTGTGACATTTCGGTTAACAGCCGAACGCTCTACCGACTGAGCTATCGAGGAATTTAATCCGGCAGCAATCTA
>JAEEGJ010010208.1_pt1 | contig 24623 bp, 21 predicted proteins | sample 8958761 | NCBI WGS metagenome assembly JAEEGJ01 (sample SAMN16246546, study PRJNA631951) | gut metagenome | biome: gut microbiome; feature: rumen; material: RS-attached | host: Bos | place: Iran: Karaj | collected 2018-10 | reverse complement strand
AGCACCCACTCGTCGCCGTCGAGGACAGCGGTGGTCTGCTGGCCGGCGGCGTCGGTACCGGCATTGGGCTCGGTGAGGCCGAAGGCGCCGATCCACTCGCCGCTGGCGAGCTTGGGCAGGTATTTCATTTTCTGCTCCTCGGTGCCGGCCTCAAGGATGGGGGCGGCGCAGAGGCTGGTGTGGGCGGAGAGGATGACGCCGGTGGTGGCGCAGACGCGGCTGAGCTCCTCAACGGCCATGCCGTACATGACGTTGGTGCCGCCGGCACCGCCGTACTGCGTGGGGATGGGGATGCCCATCAGGCCGATCTTGGCCATCTTCTCAACGGTCTCCATGGGGAAACGCTCCTCCTCGTCGACTTCGGCGGCGAGGGGCTTGACCTCCTTCTCTGCAAACTCGCGAATCATCTGCAGGAAGAGTTCTTCTTGTTTGGTGAAGCTAAAATCCATATTCTCTTTGAAAGGTTATTGGCTATTGGTTATTGGTTATTGAATATGACGACAGAAAGTACTCGGCTGCGTGGCTTCTATAACCTCTAACCCCTAACCTATAAACATTAAATTATTTTACTGCAATCGTTTCAATCTCGACGAGGACGCCCATGGGCAGACCCTTCACGGCGAAGGCGGCGCGGGCGGGGCAGTCGGTGTTGTAATACTTGGCGTAGACCTCGTTCATGGGTTTGAAATACTCCATGTCGGCCAGCAGGCAGGTCGATTTGACCACATCCTGGAAGGTGTAGCCGGCCTCGTCGAGGATGGCCTTGATGTTCTGCATCACCTGTTCGGTTTGGGCGGTGATACCCTCAGGGACAGTCTTCGTGGCGGGGTTGATGGGAATCTGACCCGAGATGTAGAGTGTGTTGCCGGCTTGGACAGCCTGACTGTAAGGTCCGATGGCCGCAGGGGCGTTGGGAGTGTTGATGATTTTCTTCATGTTATTTTGTATTTATATAAATTTCTGAGGGTGCAAAGTTACACACTTTTTTTGAATTAGTATTGTTTTTCTTGTAAAAATGTCTGTAAATTTGTATATTGAACTTGTTATCAGGTTGTTATAGTTTTGTTTGTGAGAATCGAACTCAATGCTGTTTTTGCCAATTTTTTAATATTTATAAGTGATTGATACAGAATACCATCTCCTTACCAACTCCTACCCAACTCCTACCCAACTCCTACCTAACTCCTACCACGGTAGGAGATGATGGGGCGAGGGTAGAGGGGTGGTGGATATTTTATCCCGCTTTGGTGTTTTGATTATTTTTAGTATTTTTGCAGCGATTTTTAATACAGGAAAGATGAAGATTCTGGGTTTGATGTCGGGTACGTCGCTCGATGGAATTGATTTGGCACTTTGTGATATCAACGAGCAGGGATACAAGGTGTTGGCGGCAGAGACGGTGCCTTACTTGGCCGAGTGGAAGCAGCGGCTGTCGACACTCGAGAAGGCTTCTGCCTACGAATATGCCCTCGCCAATGTGGAGTTGGGACACCTCTTCGGTCGCACCATCAACCGCTTCCTCGAGGGCAAGGAACGCCCTGAGGCTATCGCCTCGCATGGCCATACGATATTTCACCAGCCGCATTTAGGTCTGACAACACAAATCGGTGACGGCGACGCCATTGCCGCTGAAACGGGCCTGCCGGTGGTTTTCAACTTCCGCACCCTCGACGTGGCCCTTGGTGGTCAGGGGGCACCGCTGGTGCCTATCGGCGACGAATTGCTGTTTGGCGAGTATGATGCCTGTTTGAACCTCGGCGGAATTGCGAACATCTCTTTTAGGTATGAGGCAGGAGATGGGGGGGGTGAGGTTGGAGGTAGGATACAAGACTCCGAACTCAGATCTCAGACCTCCGACCTGAAACGCGTAGCGTTTGATATCTGCCCTTGCAATATGGCGCTCAACCGCTTGGCTGCTATCCTTGGCTATCCTTTCGATAAAGGGGGCTCCAATGCTCGCAGCGGTGAGGTGCACACCTGTCTGCTGCACGACCTCGATGCGCTGGAATACTATGCCGCCGAAGGGCCCAAATCGCTTGGCAAGGAATGGTTCGTCGGCCAGTTCTGGCCGTTGGTGAAAGATTTCCTCGGGGTTGTCCCCTCGTTGTCGCATACGCGCGACGCGCTGGCCACCGTCACCTCACACATTGCCATACAGATTGCCCGGGTGGTTGAACGGCAGCAGATAAAGACACTCCTGGTGACGGGAGGCGGCGCTTGGAACAGTTATTTGCTTGAGATGATTGGTAAATACTGCACCGAGGTGCAGATGACTGTCCCCGACCCGGGGATTGTCAACTACAAGGAAGCTCTTATTTTCGCCCTGCTTGGTTATCTGCGACTTACGGAAAAGGTCAATACTTTGGCTTCCGTCACAGGGGCAAAATTCGACTCGATAGGCGGAAATATCGCTGGATTAATTAAGAATTAGGAATTAAGGATTAAGAATTTTTGATATTGTATATTATTGATAATTAGCTTTAAACTTTAAACTTTGAACTTTAAACTAAAAATAATTTTGCCATATCGGAAAATGTTAGTACTTTTGCACCCGTTTTCAAAAAGTGAAATGGCGGGATAGCTCAGCTGGTTAGAGCGCTGGATTCATAACCCGGAGGTCATCAGTTCAAGTCTGATTCCCGCTACCATACATCAAAAAGCGGTCAAAAAGACCGCTTTTTGTTTAGGTAGGAGGTAGGAGGTGTGAGGTAGGAGGCTATAGGCACATTTTACGTTATTATCGTAATTATGGATGATAAACACCTATATAGTAATTTCGAATACGACTCGGCACTGAACGTTATGGAAGGCGTCAAACAACCCGAGCAGGTAAGCAACAGCTACCTCGAGCGCATGCGCGCCCGCAAGCGTCAAGAACCTACCGTTGAGGAACTCGTGAGCGGTATCCTTCACGGTGACCGCACCCTCCTCAGCCGCGCCATCACCCTTGTGGAGAGCTCGCGCTTTGAGCACCAAAGGAAGGCCCAAGAGGTTATCGAGCGCTGCCTGCCCTACAGCGGCAAAAGTGTGCGCTTGGGTATCACCGGTGTCCCCGGTGCCGGTAAGAGCACCCTCATCGAAGCTCTCGGAAAGATGCTTACCGCCCATAACCACAAGGTGGCTGTCCTTGCTATCGACCCCAGTAGCGAGCGATCGAAAGGTTCCATCCTTGGCGACAAGACCCGCATGGAAGAGCTCTCGGTCGACCCCAATGCCTTCATCCGTCCTTCCCCCTCGGCAGGTTCGCTGGGTGGCGTGGCGCGCAAGACGCGCGAGATCATCACCCTCTGCGAGGCGGCGGGTTTCGATGTGGTGATTGTTGAGACTGTGGGTGTTGGACAGAGCGAGGTGGCAGCGCACTCGATGGTCGACTTCTTCCTCCTGCTGCAGCTGGCCAATACCGGCGACGAGCTGCAGGGCATCAAGCGCGGCATCATGGAGATGGCCGACATGATCAGCATCAACAAGTGCGAACTCGACCGCCAGCGTTCCGAGCTTTCGGCGGCGCAGTTCCGCAACGCTTTGCATCTCTTTCCCATGCCCGAGAGCGGCTGGACAGTCAAGGTAACTCTCTGCTCGGCCTACACCAAGGAGGGCATCGAGGATCTTTGGAACTCGGTGATGGACTATGTGACGTTCACAAAGGGAAATGGTTACTTCTATCAGAAACGGCAACAGCAGAACCTCCGCATCATGACCGAGGCCATCGAGAATGGCTTGCGCGAGCGCTTCTACAGCACCCCCGGCATTGAAGAACGCATCGAGGCCCTGAGCAAGGACATCCTGGACAACAAGATCAGCCCCTATGCGGCAGCAGACCAACTTCTCGGATGATATACATACACGTTCCTTTCTGCCATCGTAAGTGCATTTACTGCGCTTTCTATTCGAAGCCTGTAGGGGCACAGGGAGGCTTGTCTACCTATGTTGATGCCCTTATCATGGAGATGCGGCAGCGGCGCGGTGAGCAGGACCATCCAATCAAGACCGTCTATTTCGGTGGCGGCACCCCGAGCATACTGCCTGTTGGCGAGTTGGAACGTATTGTTAATGCATTGCATGAATGCTTTGACCTTTCGCATGTGGAGGAGGTGACGCTGGAGGCCAATCCTGAAGATTTAACCCTTGGTTATTTGCAAGGGCTCCATGAGTTGCAATTCGTCAACAGGTTGAGCATCGGCATCCAGAGCCTCGACGACGGAATGCTGCGACTGCTCAACCGTCGCCATACGTCGCGGCAGGCAATGGAGGCCGTCGAGAACGCCTACCGCGTGGGTTTCCACAATATCAGCGTTGATTTCATCTATGGACTTCCGGTGTTTCCGGAATCCCTTGATATTCCGGATGTAGTATCCCATGTGTCGGCTTATGCGCTTACCGTCGAGGAAAGCACCGCGTTGGCGCGGCAGGTGGAGCAGGGTAGGGTAGTGCTGCCCGGCGAAGAGGAGGTGGTGCGGCAGTATCATGCTGTGTGCAAACAACTTGAAAATGCCGGTTTCCATCAATATGAAGTCAGCAATTTCGCTCGTCCGGGCTGTGAGTCACGCCACAACAGCCGCTATTGGGACCGCACGCCGTACCTCGGTTTGGGCCCCGGCGCCCACAGTTTCGACGGTCGGTGCCGGCGGTGGAACAAGCCCGATGGCACCTATGAAGAGGAGACCCTCACCGAGGCCGATGCCTACAACGAGATGGTGATGACCACCCTGCGCACCACCCGAGGAATTGCCCTCGTGCATGTGCCCGAAGAACAAATGGAGAGGTTGCACCATGGAATGAAACGTTATGTGGATTGCGGATGGATAGTTCTGAAAGACAATCATTACGCACCGACGAAAGAGGGACTGCTCCATGCGGACGGCATCGCTGCCGAATTATTTGTTTGATGTTTTTTCCTCGTTCAAAAAAAAAGTGTAAATTTGCACCATCATTCAATCAATCAAAAAAAACGAAAGCATGAAAAAGTATTTGATTTTTAGTTTGTTGTCAATCGTGTTTCTTCTGTCTGGCTGCAGTAAGGAAGAGGATTTCCATATCAACGGTATTGATTTTAAGAAAGCCGACATTGCAGGTGCCCAGATGTTGGCGTTGGGACAGCCTTCTACCGACGCCAAAGAGGCTAATGTGCTGTCTATGCTCTACAAAGTCAACGAACAAGGTATCCTTGAGGAGGTGGAGTACACGATAGAGGTGAGGGCTGAGAACGATTCTGTGTCGCATGAAGTCAACGCCCGAGTGCGTCTCTCCATACGGGAGTTGATTCCTTTTGGCGAGAAATGGCTCTGGCTGAAAGAGTGCCGCTTTGTCTGTCCTACGATCGACTCCATTGAGAATCCTGACCTCCGCCGGGAGGTGGAGGATCTCTTGAGGCGCGAGGACTGGACCCGCAACTACCTTGTCAGGCTCACCGACGGGGCGCTCTTCGATTGGAGTTGGGGCCAAATCCCCTATGGTGGCCGGGATTTTCAGGAAAACACCGCGCAGTACTTCCGTGGACGTTGTGAACCCATTGGAGAAGACCTCTTTACGGTGAATAGCGAGTTGCAGATGTATCATCTCGAAGACCATGGCAACAGTATCGATGTGAGCACCGTTACCCCTACCAATATCTGGGCCTTCAATATCTTCCCTCTCAAGGACGGGGTGCATATTGGTAGCGAGCTCGACTACGGCGGTGGCCGCGAGCCCTATATCATCAATACCAACACCCTACAGATTATCCCCATCCAGGTCTCGTCGGAGGTGTTTCCCGAAGGGTGGGAGTCGTATACCAGCAAGATGGTGTGCATCGACGGGCAGATTTACCTCCCGGTGGTATCCTCTAAAAACGAGCAGTGGTCGGACACCGAGTATCGTCTTTCCTTCTGCAGGGTGCATCTCTCTGGCGGCAGTGCCGTAGCCGATGAGGAGGTGGCAGCGGTGGGGCTTGGCAACAGCTACATCAACAGTATGAGCGATATAAGCAACACGGGCCTTGCCGAGCCGCTGATTTACGGCAGCGTATTCTCCTTTATCACTGGTGGACAGGGGACCCCCTACAGGATTTTCACTTTCGACCCCGAACAGCAGACGCTCTCCTACAAGCCACTGCCCGAGCACTACCCTAGCGATGCCACCGATTACAGCGACGGCGTGGGCTATGTGGTCGACCATACTGCCAGTGTTCCTACCGCCTTCTGGCGTTGCGACCTGTCGCAGGAAGTTGCCCAGTCGGTACCCATCGTGTGGGACGGAGAACTCCAGAACTACCTCTCGCAGATGGTGCTGAGTTCGCTGGTGCTTGAATACAACATGAGCAGTAACCAACTCCTCGGCTACTGTATGCTGCTTGACGGGCGCAAAGTGAGTTTCCATGCCGACGTCGAAGGTGCGGAGCAGGGACGCATGCATCTCCTCGTCGAAGGCGAGCAGACGGCAGGTGTGGTGGTGACCACTATGGTGCGGTTGAATTAAAGGGCGTTATTCCATCTCCAGGTCGTCTGGGGCGTAGTCCTCGACGGCGGGTGGCTCGGGATTGATGTTATCCTTGATGATGTAGCCTTTATAAACATCTTTGATTATCTGGAGGAAAGCGAAAGCTTCCAGCCGGGTGCGGAAGTCACCGACCTTGACCTTGAAGTTTGGCTCTTCGAAGACGATGTAAGCTTGTACAGAAGGATAATCATACATAAAACGGTCCCGCAAGCTAAAAGCACTGTTTTTCGAGTTGGCACCGGAAAAAGAGGCAATTTGCACGCGGTAACCGGGGATGGTCTTCACACGGTTGTTGAATTCTATATGACGTTCCACCATGGCATTGACGGCGACGTCGCCGGTGATGGTGAGACGGCTATTCTGAGCAGAAGCGAATGACAGAATGCAAAAACTAAAAGCCAAAAACAGAAGAGAACGTTTCATCAACCTTTTTGTTTGTACTGTTCAGTTTCTATTATTCGATTAATAGTTTGCTGTGTCGGCAAGCACCTTGCGCGGACGTACGGTGAGGACGGGGATGGTTGACTGCGAGAGCATCTGCTGAGCAAACGAACCCATGATGAGAGAAGAAAGGGAGTTTTCCTGCTCGGTCATGATAGCAATCATGTCGGCGTTCACCTTGTTGGCATATTCTATGGTGTCGGTGGTGACGTTGCCTTTGACATCAACATATTCCGTGATGAATTCAACGTTGTTCTTTGTGAGGTAGCGCTGGACCATTCCTATGTAGTTCTTTACCACTTGCCGTACACTGGGAGCCGAAGAGGTGTAGAGGCCAAGGAGGTGGATAGTGGATCCGAAAGTCTTGGCAAAAGTGGCAGCCTGTGCCGCTTTCTGGCGAGTGTCGTCGCTGCTGTCGATAGGTACGACGATGGTCTCCAGGGCTTTGTTGAAGTTGAAATCTTCGCGGATGAGCAGAACAGGCACAGGCGAGAGCTCGACAGTGCGGTAGCTGTTGCGACCCAGAAGGCCTTTCTTCAGGCCGCTCATACCGTGGGTACCCACGATGAGCAAGCTAGCCTCGTCCTCTTCCGCTTGTTTGGAGAGTTCTTCGGCGGGATTGCCCTGACGTAGCACGTATTCCAGCTTGATGCCCTTGAGCAGGTGGGCCACACCGGCATTGCGACGTTCTATCTCAGCTCTGATAGGAGCCTCTTCTTCCTTTTTTTCTTTCACATAGACCAGTCGGATGTCGTTTTGCCAGCGGTTGGCAATGTCAATGGCAAGGTCGACGGCATACGCCGAACCCGAAGAAAAATCAAAGCCTACAACTACTTTGTTCATACTCGTTTCATTGTTTTTTGAGACTACAAAATTACAAAAAAAAAATATACTGGCAAAATTTTTTTTCTTTTGTGCCGAAAAAAGCCCCCAAAAACAAGAAAAATAAACATTAACCGCCCTTGTGGAAAAAAAAATTTTGCCGATTAATATAAAATGTGTATTTTTGCAGTCGCTTATATTTATAGATTAATAATAAAAAATCGAGCAGAAAACCTAAAATACAAAATAATAACATGACTCAACAAATCTTGATAGCGGTGGCAGTGTTAGGCGTGATTGGCGCCTTTTTCGCCGTGGTGCTCTATTTTGTAGCCAAAAAATTCAAGGTGGTGGAAGACCCACTGATTGATGAGGTTGCCGAGGTTTTGCCAGGTGCCAACTGTGGTGGCTGTGGCAAGGCTGGCTGCCGTGCTTTCGCCGAGGCCTGTGTCTCGCAAGGCAATCTGGAGGGGTTGCGCTGCGCTCCTGGCGGAGACGTCGTGGCAGCCAAAATTGCAGAGCTCCTCGGCTGTGCTGTCGAACAGGGCGAACCTCAGGTGGCTGTGGTGCGTTGCCATCCTGCCAACTGTGGCACTAATCGTTGCTCGAACTACGATGGTCTGAAGAGTTGCGCTTTCGCTAACACGGTGTACACTGGTGAGAATGGCTGTCCTTTCGGATGCCTGGGGTGTGGCGATTGTGTGGCTGCCTGCCAGTTCGATGCTATCCACATGGATCCCGAGACTTTTACACCGGTCGTCGACGAGGATAAGTGCACCGCCTGTGGTGCCTGTGCCAAGGCATGTCCGCGCCGTGTCATAGAGTTGCGCAACAAGGGCAATAAGGGCCGTCGCGTCTTTGTGCGCTGCATCAATAAAGAAAAGGGTGCAGTGGCTATGAAGACCTGCAAGAACGCCTGCATCGGATGTGGCAAGTGCGCCAAGGTGTGCCCCTTCGAGGCAATCACTGTGACCGACAACGTGGCTTACATAGACTTCACCAAGTGCAAGGCATGCCGCAAGTGCGTTCTGGAGTGTCCCACCCACGCCATCACCGACGTGAACTTCCCTGCTCCCGCAAAGAAGCCCGAGGCCCCGAAACCCGCCGAGGCTCCTGCCGCACCTGCTCCCGAGGCTCCGAAACCTGAAGCTCCCGCCGCGAACTAAATTTCTATTTTCAATTTTTAATTTGAGGAAATGAAGACTTTCAAAATGGGTGGTGTCCACCCCGAAGAAAACAAGATATCCAACGATGCCGCCATTGAGGTGATGCCTGTGCCACAGCAAATGGTGGTGCTGATGAACCAGCACCTTGGCGCCCCGGCAACGCCGGTGGTGCAGAAGGGCGACAAGGTGAAGGTGGGGCAGCTCATCGGAGAGGCCCAGACTTTCATGTGCGCCAATGTACACTCCCCAGTGAGTGGCACTGTGCTGAAGGTGGAAACCTGCAAGGATGCCTTTGGCCTCGCCAAGCCGGCAGTTTATATCAACGTTGAAGGCGATGAGTGGATGGAGTCCATCGACCGTACGCCCGACATCAAGCGCGAATGTACGCTGGAACCAAAGGAAATTGTTGCCAAACTGAAAGAGATGGGCATCGTGGGTCTTGGCGGCGCCACATTCCCTGCCCATATCAAATACAGCATTCCTGAGGGCAAAAAAGCCGAATATCTCATCATCAATGCCGCCGAGTGCGAGCCTTACCTCACCTCCGACTACCGTGTGATGATGGAACACGCCGAAGAGGTGTGCATCGGCGTGAGCATCCTGCGTAAGGCTCTGGGAGTGCCCAATGCCTATATCGGCATTGAGAGCAACAAACCCCTGGCCATCGCCAAGATGCAGGAAACAGCACGCCAATTCGAAGGCATCATCATCGAACCCCTGAAGGTGAAATACCCACAGGGTGCCGAGAAACAGCTCATCAACGCCGTCACAGGCCGTCGTGTGCCCAGTGGCAAGCTGCCTATCGACGTGGGATGTGTGGTGTCCAACCTCGGCACCTCCTTCTCGGTCTATGAGGCCATCCAGAAGAACAAGCCCCTCATTGAGAATATCCTCACGGTGACGGGCAAGAAGCTGCCTTCGCAACACAACTATGTAGTGCGTATCGGCACCACTTATAACGACATTATCCGTCATGCCCTCGGCGAGCTGCCTGCCACTACCGGCAAGGTTATCAGCGGTGGCACCATGATGGGCAAGGCTGTTGTGAATCTCGATGCCCCCACGGTGAAGGGTAACAGCAGCGTGCTGGTGATGGACGAGGGTGAGGCTCGACGCAACCCCGAGACAGCTTGTATCCGCTGCGGCAAGTGCGCCAGTGCCTGTCCTATGGGTCTGGAACCATACCTGTTCTCTCTGCTGGTCAAGGCAGGCCGCACAGAAGAGGCCAAGGAACACAATATCCTTGACTGCATCGAATGCGGATGCTGCTTCTTCAGCTGCCCGGCCAACAAGCCTCTCACCGACGAGATACGTCTTGGTAAAAACCGTGTTCGCGCCATGATGGCTGCAAAAAAATGATACAAAGACCCTAATGACCTTAATGACTTTAATATTATTATTAATATGAATCTATTGAATATATCGGGCTCGCCCCATGTGCATAGCGACGAGTCGACAAAGAAAATCATGTGGCGTGTCAACATGGCGCTGATACCAGCCTTGCTGGTAGCCATCGCCTACTTCGGACTCAATGCGCTACTCATCAGTATCATCTCTGTGCTCAGCTGTGTGCTCTTCCAGTGGCTGATAGAGAAGTTCATCCTCAAGGTGCCCACCACCATCTGCGACGGCTCGGCCATTGTCACGGGTCTGCTATTGGCTTTCAATGTGCCTGCAACTGTCGAGATGGCATGGGTCGTAGTCATCGGAGCCCTTGTGGCTATCGGTGTCGGCAAGATGGCTTTCGGCGGTCTCGGCAAGAACCCTTTCAATCCAGCCTTGGTGGGTCGTGTTTTCCTGCTCATCTCTTTCCCTGTTCAGATGACTACATGGCCTAAGGTCGGTGGTATTTTCAGCCACATGGGATTTTTCTCCACCATCACTCCCGACGAGGCGGCCAAGCTTGGTCTGGATGCCACCACTGGTGCTACCCCTCTGGGTCTTTTCAGTGAAGGTGTGCTTCCTTCCGATGTGACGCTCTGGGATGCTTTCCTCGGCCACATTGGAGGCTCCTTTGGCGAGATTTCGGCTTTGGCCATCCTCCTCGGTGCCGCTTACCTGCTGTGGAAGAAAGTTATCACATGGCATATTCCCGTTGCCTTCATCGGCACCGCCCTTGTCTTCAGTGCCATCCTGTGGCTCATCAACCCGGCCCACATGGAGGCGGTCGACGGAGCACAGAAGCTCGTAGGATACATGAACCCCTTGATGACTATCTTCACCGGTGGCATCATGCTCGGTGCCTGTTTCATGGCTACCGACATGGTTACCTCGCCCATGGCCAAGAGCGGACAGCTTATCTTCGGTGTGGGCTGTGGTTTGCTGACCATCATCATCCGCACTTGGGGCGCTTATCCTGAGGGTGTCTCCTTCGCCATCCTCCTTATGAACAGCGTCACTCCGCTCATCAACCGCTGGTGCAAACCCAAACGCTTTGCAAATTGATAATTGAGAATTGAAAATTGAAAAGATTATGGCAAAGAAAGCAGAATCTACACTCAAGAATATGTTCCTGTCTCTGACGGTGATAGCCCTCGTGGCTGCCGCCGCGCTGGCAGCGATGAATGCCATCACTGAGGGACCCATCAAGCAAGCCGAGCAGAACAAGGTGAACGCTGCCATCAAGGCGGTGCTCTGCCAGACCGACCAGGAAGGAAACGTGACCGCCAAGATTGAATACGACGAGAGCCGCATGGTCGACACCGTGATACGTTTTAAGACCGACGCACGCGACGATAGTGTGGTGTGCCACCTGGCTTACAGCACCGAAGGCGAATATCGCGGTGCTGCTGTGGAAGCCATTGACTTCAATGGGTTTGGTGGAAACCTGAGAGTTATGGTCGGATTTGACGTCGACGGCAATGTCTATGGCTACAGCATCCTCGAATCGAATGAGACCCCTGGCCTCGGTGCTAAAGCCGACAAGTGGTTCCAGCCGGGCAAGAAAGGGTGCATCGTCGGTCGTACGCCCGATTCGACGCTCTACGTCACGAAAGACAAAGACCATAAGGGCAACGTGGATGCTATCACCGGATCCACCATCACCTCCAAGGCTTTTATGCGCTGCGTGCATAAAGCCTACGAGAATCTGATGACCGTGGTGGCGGCTCCTGTCGAAGAACAGCCCGCCGAATGCTGCGCAGGTGAGGAGACCAAGGGATGCTGCGAAGCTCAAAAAAATACTGAAAACAATAATTAAAGTGCTATGAATACAAAAGAGATAATAAAGAACGGTCTTATCAAGGAGAACCCCACATGGGTGCTCATTCTGGGAATGTGCCCCACGCTGGCTACCACCACCTCGGCCCTCAACGGCATGATGATGGGCCTCGCCACGACGTTCGTACTGCTGATGTCCAATATCGTCATCTCGCTTCTTAAGAGCGTTATCCCTGACAAGGTGCGTATCCCTGCGTTCATCGTTGTCATCGCCACCTTTGTCACCATTGTCCAGATGGTCATGAAAGGATTCATGCCCGAAATGTATGCGACGTTGGGTCTCTTTATCCCCCTCATCGTTGTGAACTGCATAGTCCTTGGCCGAGCCGAGGCTTTTGCCTCTAAAAATGGTGTGTGGCACTCGGCTGTCGATGGCCTCTTCATGGGCCTCGGCTTCACCTGGGCATTGACACTCCTCGGCATGGTGCGTGAACTCCTGGGCACTGGATGTTTCTTCGGCATGAGTCTCATCGGTGAAGACAATGACGGCATGCTCTTGATGATTCTCCCCGCCGGAGGCTTCATCTGCCTCGGTTTCCTCATGGCCCTCATCAACCACCTGAGGAACAGGAATGTTAAAAAAGCTTAAATATTGTTAAAAGTGTGACCCAAAAACGGCACCTCGCCGTCTTTATAGTGAGGGAAAAAATATAGAATAAAAAAATGAAGAAAAATATGAAAAAAATAATCGTTATTGCTGCCCTCTTCATGACGGCTGTCGGAGCAAAAGCACAAGATTGCGAGGCTATCATGTTGCCCTATTTCAAGGGTAATGTGGAACGTATGGAAGCATATCGTACTGTCGCACCCGAGAAATTCATGTGCCGTTGTGTCTTTGCTCATGCTGCTTTTTATGAGTCTGACACAATACCTGCAGGTGCCGAGGTGATGGATATCAGCAAAGTGGTTGAATATGCCACGGGGAAACCCATTCCCAACGATATTGTCATCGACCTCAATACACTCAGCTTCTACGCTTACAGCTTCGGGCAAATTCAGGTGCGTAACAATTCACTCACCGAAAGGACATGCTTCTCCACGCCCCGCTCGAAACACCCTTATTTAGTGTTGCGTTCGGCACTCGAAATGCATGAGGCATCCGAAAGGTATTTGAAGGATGTATTAGGAACTAACTAAAATGGAAGGGAGAGATAATATGAAAAAGGCAATCACAATTCTGTTTTTTGCAGTGACCTTTGGTCAAGTGCTTCAGGCTCAAGAAGACCTTGTTCTTATCGATGCTTCAACCCATGGTACCACAGTATCCATGGAGGCCATGGGCGGTAGCATCACCCTGCAAGATGATAACACGCAGGGTACCAGCGGCAATCCTATGTATGGTGTCGACTATTATATTACCATCGTCGGCAACTGCGAGGATGAAAACCGTCTGACCTTCTATCTTGGCGACTTCTCCGTCAGTTGCATCGACACCCTCTATTTCTACGACGGTGCCGACACCAACGCCCCGTTGATTACCAAGATCAACAACTTCTATGGAGATGTGCATCAAGGCGATTACATCTTTATTGGTCCGACGAACAACACCAATACGGTCACCGTGCGTTTCCGTACGGGTGATATTACCAATACCACCCTTACGAACCTTGATTGTTACCGTAATAATAATGGTGTCGGACATGGCTTCAGTATGTCCGTCCATTGCCGCAAACCGTGCGAGAGCGTGACGCCTGTCATCGAGGAAAAGTTCTACCGCACACGAAACGGCGTGATTTACGATTCCGCTTATACACGTATGGTGACGCAGATTGATACATCCTGGGTCGACGACGATGACCACTCGTTGGGTATCGACCATTTTGACACCCTACAATTCATCGGCGCCCACCTCTGCATCGGCGATGGTGTCATCTTTAAAGGTCATGGCGTCTACTCCCACAAGTATCATTACTATGAACCCTCCGATGCCACCAGCTATTTCACTTGGGATATGGCCAACGATGGCGACACCATTCAAGGTGTGGGCATGACAAGTGCCGCTTATGCCGATTACCAGAAAACAGGTTGCTATGATATGGTACTCGACATCAAAGATGTCTATGGCTGTGGAACCAATTTGTTGACCTCCATCAAAATCAGAACCTCTGCCAACCCTATCAAGACCATCTTTACCCTGGCAGACATCTGCAACCGCGACTCCCTGATGGTCAATATGGGTTACTCTGGCGAGAACGCCACCTTGACCCTCCGCGAGATTGAAAACAACGAGACCGTCTCCAAGACCTACGAATGTGTCACTTTTATTCCCGACTATTGTGGATGTACTCCACCCTACTTCGAAGCACCTGTCGAATTCAGCGAGTTCTCGAATGCTGGACGCATCAATAATGCATCCGACATCTGCTCTGTCTGTATCAACATGGAACACACCTGGATCGGCGACATCTACATCACCCTCGTATGCCCCACAGGTCAGGAGACTATGTTTAAGTTCGGCAACCCCTCTTGCGGCACCCCTGCTGGTTTGCCAGCCTCCTCTACAGAGAACGGCGGCGGACACGGCAGCAACATCAACCTCGGATGGCCTACCCACCAGGATGGTGCTATATGCCCAACTTACGAACCCTGGGGTAGCCCCTATGGCATTGGCCTTGACTACTGCTTCAGCCGTAACAATGCCTATACCCTTATCACCGGACAGTCTGCTGGCTCCGTATGGTCGCCCACCAATCTCCATCCCACAGGAGACTTCTACATTGTTACTACTGCCAACAATCAGAATACTATCAACACCAACGATCCTGAGTACGGCCTCGAGGCTTTGTTAGGTCCTGGTACCACTCAGTTGCCTCATTGTCCCGACTATGTGGATGCCATGGGTGTTTCCCATCCCTTCCCGGCGGGTGATTATAATGTCGACGGCACCACATCACGCAGGCCCAGTAAACACGAAGATAAAGAAGACTACTATCTGCCTTACAGTGATTTCTCCGAGTTGGTCGGATGCCCCCTCAATGGAACTTGGAAAGTTCGTGTGTACGACACATGGGGCGGTGACAACGGCTGGATCTTCAACTGGTCGATGGATATCTGTGGTGTCTCCATGGACGACGACTGCAAGTACACCGTCGGTATCGACTCCCTTATCTGGCGTCCCAACCCCGACCCCCAGTATCATGACTATGACCTCGGACACTACCGTGGCCTGAAGGTCGACCAAGCCAGCCCCACGGTATCCTATATCCTCTCTCCCGACACTGCCGGCACCTTCCCCATCGACGTGCTTATCTACGACGAGTTTGGATGTATCTGGGACACCACCACCCGCATCACTACTTACTGGACCCCCGAACCCCACCTTGGCGACGACTTCGCTCTCTGCGGTGTCGACCAGGCTATCCTCGATGCCACCGACCGTCACACGGCCACGGAGAACTACACCTACATCTGGGAACCTTATGGTCAGAACACTTCCACCATCGAGACCCAATACGAACCCGGCGGTGATGTCAGATATGTTGTCGGTGTTTTCAATACCCGTGGACAGCTGGTCTGCGAAACCCACGATACCATCGATGTTTCTCTTCGCACACAGCCTCTCCCCAACTTTGCACCCATACCGTTCACCTTTGAAGGCTGCGATCCCATGACGCTCACCTTCGACAACCGCTCCATTGACGCTGTCAGGTACTTCTGGGACTTTGGCGACGGCATCACTTCCGAACTTGAGAATCCCACACATACCTACGCAGAAGGTATCTATACCCTGAAATACTACGCCTATTCCGACGACGGATGTGTCGACTCTGTCATCTCCGAACGCGGTGTCGCGGTCTATCCTACTCCTCAGGCCTCCTTCTCCTGGAATCCTGTCTATCCTTCCGTCCTCAACCCTGTGGTCAACTTCATCAACAACACTACCCCTGATCTCCCCTCCAATAACTATTTCTGGGAGGTGCAGTACAACCGTGACAACCCCCTCTCGGTCGAAACAATGACCAGCCATAATGCCACCTTCGATTTCTCGCAGTATTCCAATGGTGATGTATCGGGTGTCTACGGTGTGCGCCTTATCGCCCGCACAGACAACCTGGCCCCCTCGGGCAATATGATCTACTGCTCCGATACGGCGGCCAACTCAGTGCTTGTCATCAACGACTTCCTCCAGTTCCCCAATGTCGTCACACCCAATGGCGACGGCATAAACGACCGCTTCGTCATCCAGAACCTCATCGATGGACTCGGCTATCCGATCAACACACTTGACATCTACAACAAGTGGGGTACACGGGTCTTCCACAAAGAGAACATCTCCTCTGATGACGATTTCTGGGATCCCGTCAACGTACCCGCAGGCACCTATTTCTATCGCTTCTCCGCCCAGGGCTACAATGGCAACATCGAACATAACGGAGCTATCGAGGTTATCAAGTAAATAGTTGTCAACCAACGCTGGAAGCCTTCTCCCTCAGGGGGAAGGCTTCTTCCTTTTCCAAAAAAAAACAGATGGTAACAACTATGTGAAAAAAAAGTCGTATCTTTGCAATTTGTTTCTATGATAGACCAAGAGACCATACAACGCATCATGGATGCCGCCCGTATCGAGGAGGTGATTGGTGACTTCGTATCGCTCAAGAAGCGCGGAGCCAACCATATCGGCTGCTGCCCCTTCCACAACGAGAAGACCCCCTCCTTCTATGTCTCTCCCTCCAAAGGCATCTTCAAGTGCTTCGGTTGCGGCGAAGCGGGCGACGTGGTCTCCTTCCTTAAGAAACACGAACACTTCACCTACCCCGAGGCACTGCAGTGGCTGGCACATAAATACAATATCGAGATTCATGAAGAGGAACAGACCGAGGAACAGAAGGAACGTCAGAACGAACGCGATGCCCTCTTCCACCTCTCCGAGTTTGCCCAGCACTACTTCGCCGACCTCCTATATAACGATGAGATGGGACGCGCCATAGGTCTCAGCTATTTCCATGGCCGTGGCCTCAGCGACGAAATCATCAAGCGCTTCGGCCTCGGCTACTGCCTCGACGAGTGGACCGACTTCACCGACCATGCCAGAAAGAACGGCTACAGCGACACTGTCCTTGAAAAGACAGGCTTGACCATCTTCAAGGAGCCCGACGCATCCGACAAGCCTGACACCTCCGACCACCGTCGTCGCGCCTACGACCGCTTCCGCGGTCGCGTCATGTTCCCCATTTACAGCATCTCGGGCCGTGTCCTAGGCTTCTCGGGCCGTGTCCTCAGCTCTGAGAAGCAGGCTGCCAAATATGTCAACTCGCCCGACTCTGACATCTACAATAAATCTCGCATCCTCTATGGCCTCTACCAGGCTCGTGCAGCTATCTCCAAGGCCGACAAATGCTATCTTGTCGAGGGCAATGTCGATGTCATCTCCATGCACCAGTCAGGTGTGGAAAATACTGTGGCTTCCTGTGGCACCTCCCTCACCACCGAACAGATACGCCTCATCAAGCGCTATACCCCCAATGTCACAGTCCTCTATGACGGCGACGCCGCCGGCATCAAGGCAGCCCTCCGCGCAGTCAACCTTCTCTTCGCCGAGGGCATGCACGTCCGATGCGTCCTTTTCCCCGACGGTGAGGATCCCGACAGCTACGCGCAGAAATATGGTTCCACAGCCCTCCAGGACTATTTGGCCTCCCATGAGGACAACTTCGTTATCTTCAAGACGCGCGTCCTTCTCGACGGTGTGAAGAACGACCCCATTCGCAAGGCTGAACTCGTCAAGGAGACGGTGGCTACCATAGCCCTTGTCCCAGACCTCATCGAGCGTACGGAGTACATAGCACAATGTGCACACCTCCTCGATGTTCCCGAGGAAGCCCTGGCTACAGAACTCTCCAAGGCTATCAACCAGAACCGCCTCAAAGCCTTGGAAGAGAAAAAAGAGAATACTCCGAATACTCAGAGTATTTCGAGCACTCTGAATACCCCGAATATACCAGATACACCTGTCCCTCAGGTTGATTCTGACGCCACAGTTACCGTCGATCCTGCCGAACGGCACCTCATACAGCTCCTCCTCAACTATGGCGACAGTCCCATTGAGATACCTTCCACCTCCGACGACGGTACCACACGGTACGACACCTACACCCTGGCCGAACTGGTGGTCAACGACCTCCAGAGCGACGACCTCTCTTTCTCCAACCCACTCTGTCAGCAGATCTATCAGTACTATTGCGACACTTTTGCCCGCGGTGATACTCCCGATGCCTCACGCTTCATCACCATCGACGACGAAGCTCTGCGCTCCTTCGCCATCTCCCTCATGCTCGACACCTACCGCATCAGCGACACATGGCGCAACAAACAGGTCTTCGTGCCCTCCATAGAGGATAACCTCCAGCTCGACCTCACAGAGACCATCCTTAGTTTCAAAGTGAAGTGTGTGGACAAGCGCATCGCCGACAATGCACGCCGTTTCCGCGAAGTCAGGAGCGACGATGAGATCGACAGACTCCTCGTCGAGAAAAAACAGCTCGTCGACCTCCGACGCCAGATAGGCTTGGCTTTGCACAGAGTGATTAATTAGTAACCAATAAAATCTTCAGACACCTGATAAACAATGGATATACAGTCTCTCAAACAGCGATATGACATCATCGGCAACGACCCCAAGCTCCTCATGGCCCTCAACAAGGCCATCCAGGTAGCCCCCACCAACCTCTCCATCCTCATCACCGGCGAGAGCGGCGTGGGCAAGGATGTCTTCTCGCGCATCATCCACGAGAACAGCACCCGCAAGCATGTGCGCCAGGGGAGAGGCCTCATCTCCGTCAACTGCGGCGCCATCCCCGAGGGCACCATCGAGAGCGAACTCTTCGGCCATGTCAAAGGGGCCTTCACCGGTGCCGACCGCACCCGCAAAGGCTACTTCGAGGAGGCCGACGGGGGCACCATCTTCCTCGACGAGATTGGCGAGTTGCCGCTGGCCATGCAGGTCAAGCTGCTCCGTGTCCTCGAGAACGGCGAGATCATCCCCGTGGGTTCCTCCACGCCGCTGAAGATCGACGTCCGCGTTGTCGCCGCCACCAATGTCGATATCGTCCGTGCCGTCCGCGAAGGACGTTTCCGCGAGGACCTCTATTATCGACTCAACCAACTCTCCATCTACCTGCCTCCCCTGCGCGAGCGCAAGGACGACATTCCTCTGCTGTTCAGAAAATTCTCCTCCGACGTGGCTGAGAAGTACCACATGCCACCCATCGTCCTCACCGAAGATGCACGCACGATGCTCATGAACTATCCATGGTATGGCAATGTGCGCGAACTGAAGAACATCACTGAGCAGATAGCTGTCGTCGAGACCGCCCGCAGCATCACCCCCGACATCCTGCAGAACTACCTCTCCTATATCCCTGCCGAGCGCATGCCCGCCATCGTCCCCGATGCTGCACCTCCTGCTGCCGCCAACCAGATCACAGACCGCGAGCTGCTCCTTAAAGCCCTCACCATGGGACAGATGATCAACGAACTCCGCGGCGAAATCAACGACCTCCGGCAGATGGTCTCGCAGATTGCCTCCCAGCAACTCGGCAACACGAAAACTCAGATACTTGGCCACCCCGTCACTCAACCGATCAGTCACCCTGTCTCCCCCGACGAGGAGTTCATGACTCCCGAAATAATCGAAGAAGAGTCCCTGGGACTCGAAGACCGCGAACGCCGTGCTATCTTGCGCGCCCTCGAACACAACCAGGGCAACCGTAAGCAGGCTGCCGCCGACCTTCATATTTCCGAGCGCACCCTCTACAGAAAAATAAAGGAATACAACATCAGCGTCTGAATACCGAGCATACAGAGTAATGAAAACCAACGATATTCGTATCACCCTCCCGGCGTCCAAAAGCATGAGCAACCGTTGGCTGATGATCAATCATCTTACTGGCGGTCACTTTCGCATCAGCAAGCCCTCCACCTCAGGCGACACCCGTCTTCTGCGCAAACTGCTCACCCAGCTAGAGGAGGGAGGCGGCTCAGGAGTCTACTACTGCAACAATGCCGGCTCCGTGGCGCGCTTCCTCATGCCCCTTCTGGCCATCACCCCCGGTCATCATACCCTCACCGGCGACGACCGCCTCTGCCAGCGCCCCATGGCACCCCTCATCGAAGCCCTTCGCCAGATGGGTCTCCGTGTCGAATGTACAGAGAACGAAGGGTTCCTCCCCGTCCATATCCAGGGTAGCGTACCCACCAAGCGTACTGTATCTGTCGACCCGCTCCTCAGCAGCCAGTTTGTCAGCTCGCTGCTCCTTATAGCCCCCTGCATGCCTGAAGGCATCTCCCTCACTATGACACAGCGCCCCACGTCGCGCCCTTATATTGAGATGACCTGCGACATCCTGCGTCAGGCTGGCATAGAAGTGCGTCGCTCTTCCAACGGCCGCACCTATTATGTGCAACACCTGGATTCCAGGCCCAAGTCAGCAGCCGTGGCCATAGAGCGCGACTGGTCCTCGGCATCTTATTTCTATACCATGGCCCTTCTGCGTCCCGACCTGCGCATACGCCTCTTGGGCCTCCAACTAGACTCCTGCCAGGGCGACAGCGCCACCGATATCTTCTTCCGCCTCTTGGGTGTAGTGTCCACAGAAGTGCGCTCACCCTATCGCAGCGCCGGACGATCCATCACCCTCCAAGGGAAAGGTGAACGACCCAAAAGTGTACAGTTCAACTGCATCGACTGCCCCGACCTCGTGCCCACCTTCGCCGTGGCAGCGGCGGCGGCCAAGGTGAAGGCTACCCTCAAAGGGGTCAGCAACATAGCCCTCAAGGAAAGCGACCGCATGATGGCTATCTGCAACGAGTTGCGCCGTATGGGTGGCAAGGTCACCGCTTCCGACGAGGCATTGGTCATCATGCCCTCGGACCTTCACCCTGTCGAGCCCGTAAAGACCTACAACGACCACCGTATCGCCATGGCCTTTGCCCCTTTGCGTCTGCTTTTCCCCGACCTTGTTATCGAGAATCCGGAAGTGGTCGACAAATCCTTCCCCGAATTCTGGGAGCAGTTCGAACTGGTGCTCAATAATAAAGTATAAGGGTTTGATAGTTTTAAAGTTTGAAGGGTAAGAGATAATTTCAATTTTCAATTTTCATTTTTCAATTTTGAATCGTCTCCTCATCATCACAGGCCCCACAGCCTCCGGCAAGACCGCCGAGGCTATCCGTTTGGCCCGTGACAGGGGGACGGAAATCCTCTCCTGCGACTCACGCCAGTTCTATCGTGAGATGCGCATCGGCGTGGCACGCCCCTCCGACGACGAACTCGCTGCCGCGCCTCATCATTTCATAGCCTGCCGCTCTGTCACCGAGCCGTATAATATCTCTGACTATGAGCGTGATGCAATGAAGATTGCCAACAGGCTTTTTGCCGAAGGACACGACACCGTCATTGCCGTGGGTGGCAGCGGCCTGTATGTCGATGCTTTGCGTCTGGGCGTCACCTCTATGCCAGACCCCACGCCCGAGCTCCGCGCCCGCCTCCAGCAGATGTCCCTCGAGGAGAAACGTGCCCAACTGCAACTCCTCGACCCCGACTACTATGCCCGTGTCGACCTCCGCAACCCCGTGCGTCTCCAGCGGGCCCTCGAAGTGTGTTACATGACAGGCCGCCCCTACAGCCAGGTCCTCGCCGACCACCAGCCCGTCCCGCGTCCCTTCAGCATCGAGGTCCGCGTCGTCCAGATGCCTGCCGATGAACTCCGCCGCCGCATCGACCGCCGTGTCGACCAGATGCTCGCCGACGGACTCCTCGACGAGGTGCGCACGCTCCTCCCTTATCGGCACCTCAACACCCTCCGCACCGTCGGCTACCGCGAACTCTTCCCCGTCCTCGACGGCACAAAAAATCTCGCCGACGCCGTGGCTGAAATCAAGCTAAACACCTGGCACTACGCACGTAAGCAGATGACCTGGTGCCGCCGATACATTTCTTGAGTTTTTTTTCGAAAAATCACCTTTTCCCGAATTTTTAAAGGTTTGTTTTTTAGTATATTATACCCTCTAGGTCTTACTCAACTCTTACTCATGTCTTACTTAACCCTTACTCATGTCTAACCAGGGTAGGAGAGGATAGGTCGGGGTATGGTTTTGGGCAGGATACTTTTATATATTAAAAAAAAGGGAATCCGGTAATGGATTCCCTTTTTACTGTTGTGATTGTGGTGAGGAATCAATATTTGTAGAAACCTTCGCCGGTCTTGCGGCCGAGGAGGCCGGCACGGACCATCTTGCGCAGCAGGGGGTGGGGACGATACTTGGGATCGCCGAACTCTTTGTAGAGCACCTCCATGATGGCCAGGTTGACATCGTTGCCGATGAGGTCGGCCAGGGCCAGGGGACCCATGGGGTGGTTGGCGCCAAGCATCATGCACTTGTCGATGTCCTCAGCGGTGGCGATACCGTCGGCGAGGATGCCGACAGCCTCGTTGATCATGGGGATGAGGATGCGGTTGACCACGAAGCCGGGGGCTTCCTTCACCTCGACGGGCTGCTTGCCGATCTCGGTGGCCAGGTCGATGACGCACTTGCAGACGGCGTCGCTGGTGAGCTGGCCGCGGATAACCTCGACGAGGGCCATGCGGTCGGCGGGGTTGAAGAAGTGCATGCCGATGAACTGGGCAGGACGCTTGGTGCAGGCGGCGATCTCGGTGATGGAGAGCGAGCTGCTGTTGGTGGCGAAGATGGTCTCGGGTTTGCAGATGGCGTCGAGTTCGGTGAAGACATCCTTCTTCAGCTGCATCTCCTCGACGGCGGCTTCGATGACGAGGTCGGCGTCGGCGAAGGTGGCGTAGTCGGTGGTGGTGGTGATGTTCTTGAGCAGGGCGTCGACGGCCTCTTGGGTCATCTTGCCTTTCTCTACCAGTTTGCCGTAGCCTTTGGCGATGGAGGCCATGGCTTTGTCGAGGCTGGCCTGGGTGCGGCTTTTCATGACGATGGGCATCTTGGTGGCGAAGGCTTTGACGATGCCTTTTGCCATGGTGCCGGTTCCAATAACACAGATTTTCATGATTTAGGTGTTTTTATTGTTGTTAATTGTTTTCTGAATTATCTGAGTGTTCTGAGTATTCAGAATATTCTGAGTATTCTGATTGTTTCTGTTATTTTCCTTGGAAGACGTACTTTTCCTTGTTCAGGAAGGCTTTCATGCCGTTCTTCTGGTCTTCGGTGGCGAAGCAGTTGCCGAAAGCTCTGCTCTCGTTCACGATGGCATCGTCCACGGGCATGTCGTATTCGGCATTGATGCACTGCTTGGCTGCCCTGACGGCCAACGGTGCGTTGGCGGCTATCTGGTTGGCAAGTTCCAGGGCTTTGTCCATCAGTTCGGCCTGCGGCACCACGGCGTTCACCAGTCCAATGCGCAGGGCTTCGTCGGCCTTGATGGGTTTGCCTGTATAGATGAGTTGCTTGGCTATGCCCATGCCTACCAGGCGGGCAAGGCGCACCGTGCCACTGAAGCCGGGGATAATGCCAAGGCCTACCTCCGGTTGCCCGAACTTGGCATTCTCGGAGCAGATGCGTATGTCGCATGCCATGGCCAGCTCGCATCCACCGCCCAGCGCAAAGCCGTTCACAGCAGCGATGACGGGAACGGGCAGGGTCTCGATTTTGCGGAACACGCCTGCGCCGCGCATGCCGAAGGTCTGCCCCTGTGGCACGTTGAGGGTGGCCATCTCGCTGATGTCCGCGCCTGCCACAAACGACTTCTCCCCGTCGCCTGTCACAATCAGGCAGCGGTATTTGTTGCAGTCGAAACCGCTGAGGAAACTGTCCATTTCAGCCAGTATGGCACTGTTGAGGGCGTTGAGCGATTTGGGAGCCGAGATAGTAAGCACTACCACGGATTCTTTCTCTTCTATTTTAATATAGTTGTACATAGGGTGCTTTGTTTGTTATAATTTGAGTTTGCAAATATACACTTTTTTTGCGGAATAGTGAGAAAAAAGTTGCACTTTCTTGCTAATTCAATAAATCTTCGTATCTTTGCAGCACATTTGAATTAACAATATTCGTCTAACCCAAAAGCCTAACACCTGATGGAGAAGAGAATAGGAACAATAACTGTGCTCATACTCGACCGTTCCCGATCGACGGAAATCAACCAACTTATTTCCGATTTTTCCGATATTATCCTGTGCCGTCAGGGCTTGCCTTTTCATGAGCGGCCTGTGGCTGTCATCTCTCTCATTGTGGAGGGCACACCCGACCGCATCAACGCCCTTACTGGCCGTCTGGGACGGCTTGCCGGCGTTGACTCAAAGGCTGTATTGACAAAACAATAAATCCTAAATACCATGAGACATCAGAATTTCATCGACCGCGACAAGCTGTACGGCATGCTTGACAACAACGCACCGACAGCGTCGCAACTCAACGACATCCTCAACAAGGCACGCAAGCTCAAAGGCCTCAATCTCGACGATGTGGCCAAGCTCCTCTGTGTCGAGGACGAAGCCGACATACAAAAGATTCTCGACACCGCCGAGTACTGCAAGGACG
>JAEEGJ010010204.1_pt1 | contig 24626 bp, 17 predicted proteins | sample 8958761 | NCBI WGS metagenome assembly JAEEGJ01 (sample SAMN16246546, study PRJNA631951) | gut metagenome | biome: gut microbiome; feature: rumen; material: RS-attached | host: Bos | place: Iran: Karaj | collected 2018-10 | reverse complement strand
ACCACCGTTTTTGATGGCTCATATTTATGGTCCGAGACATGCTCCAAAGAGGGGCAGTTGCTCAGTCCGATATGCGCTATGTAGTTTAAAATGAGTCATATAATTAAAAATTAACTAAGTATTGCCAAATAATATGCAAAACATTTATGAGAACAAGCTGATTCCCCTCAGCATGCCCTTCTATGACGCTTTTTTCTATACCTCATTAAGTGACGAGCATAAAATATGTTAAAATACTCGCGCTTTATGATTTGTTGTGGAAAAACATGTATCTTTGTAATCGAATTAATGATGGAGGCTGAAAATGGGATTGCTCAATGACAACATCCTATTGTGGGGCTTCAGCATAGATGCCTGGATAACCATCGCCACGGTGATGGGAGTTATCGTTGTGATGCTGATAACGAAAGTGAGAGCCGATGCCGTCATGCTCATCGCTATTGGGGTGCTGTTTGCCACGGGCGTTCTCGATGCCAAGGAGATGTGCTCGGGCTTCAGTGCTGGAACTGTGGTCGTTACGGGCGTGTTGACTGTGGTAATGGCGGGCTTGCGTTATACTGGTGTGCTGCAATGGATGATGAGGCATGTGTTCGGATTGCCTGACCGCTATTCTGTGGCTCTGCTGCGTATGATGGTGCCGGCAGCAGCTCTGAGTGCCTTTGTCAGCAACACGATGCTGACCATGTTATTCGGCAATGTGCTGAAACGGTGGGCGAAAAAACTTGACATGGCACCGTCGAAGCTGTACCTTCCGATGGTGTATGCCGTGCAGATGGGCGGTGTGTGTACTCTGATTGGTACGTCGACAAACATCGTGGTGGCCGATCTCTATGAGAGTGCCACGGGCAGGGCGATGAATATGTTTTCCATATTCGTGCCGGGAGCGGCGTGCCTCTTAGTCGGTATCCTGTTCATCGTAGCCGTGCGTCGTTGGCTGCCAGCGCGTACGTCACCCACGGCGGCCTTTGAGACGGCACTTGATTACACGGTAGAACTACTGGTGCCCTCCGACAACCCGAATATCTGCAAGACACTGGGTGAGGCGGGTCTGTTCCACGTGAAAGGCGGTAACTTGATAAATATCCAACATTACGACCACGAGCCGTCGCTCCTCAGCGAGGATGAGTATGTAGTGGGCGGCGACAGACTGCTCTATACTGGTCAGATTGACGAAATCCTGGAGTTGAAGGAGACGCATGATCTGGTGGTCTCCGACCATCACATCCGATCGATGGACGAGATCAACAAGAATTACAAGTTATGCATAGCCTTTGTCAACTTCGACAGTAGGCTTATCGGTAAAACCATTGCCAAAAGCGCGCTTGAGCAGGACTATAATCTGATATTGGTGGCAGTAGCACGTCGTGGCAAACGCATTGAGGCGCCTCCTCGCGAAGTGCCGTTACAGGCGGGCGACACATTGCTCTTCGAATGTCCCCGCAAGGCAAATGTCTTTGCCGGCAACCTTACATCCATGTTGCAATTCTCCGATTACGAGGAGGTGGTTAAAGTCAGTCCTAACGCCATTGTCGCATCGCTGATCATGACGGCGATGATGATTCTCACGGCCTTGAACGTGGTATCGTTACTACATGGTACAGTGCTGGCAGCTTTGGCTATGTTGATGTTCCGCTGCTGCACCATCAACCAGGCCATGGATTCCATTAGTTGGCGTGCGCTGATGAGTCTAGCCGGATCGATAGTATTGGGAATGGCGATATCGAAGACGGGGATAGCACAGGCCACAGCATTGGCTGTGATTAACATGGTGGGCGGGCATCCCATCTTGATCATGCTTGGTGTGTGCTTGGCGGCCATGCTGATTACCCAATTAGTGGAGAATGTGGCTGTAACCGCCATGTTTTTCCCCATCATGTTTCAAGCGGCAGAACACGCGGGCTACGAACCCGCACCCTTCCTCCTTGCACTCATGATTGCTGCCAATGCCTCGTACGCCACACCCATTGCCGCGTCGCCCAACATGCTGGTCTATGGTCCTGGCGGCTACCGTTTTACTGACTACATGCGCATCGGTATTCCTCTTACCATCCTCGTTACCATCACGGGTGTCGCGGCTGTAGTCTTGACATATCCGCTTGTAAAATTATAGTTAGTCCCCCTTGTAAGGGGGTACTATCTGAATGAACTAACAAATGCTTCAATTGACAGATAATAATTAAATTGAATAAATATGGAAGAGGATTTTACTATCAATTTGGACGGAACGACGCTGACTGTTATCCTGGGGGGTGAGTTGGCGATTGGGAATGCTCCGGCCATGCAGCAATTGCTGAGCAGCTATCGGGGCCAGGACATTCGGAAGGTCGTGTTCGATGCCACCGAGTTGGTGTTTATCTCCAGCGCCGGTATACGTTGTATCATCTTTGCCAGGCGTGAATTGGGCAAGAAGCCGGAAATCGTATTCAAGAATTGTGCGAATGAGATATACGAAGTATTCGAGATCACGGGTTTAACCCGCTTCATTAGTTTTGTTAATGATAATCGTATAAAAGAGCGTGAGGACAATGCGAAGGCTGGCGACGAATTAAACCAGAAACTGGCTCATATCAGGCAAAAGGAACTCGACTACTTCGCCACCAACAACGACGTGGTGTGCTATCAGATGAAATTAGGAGAAGATTGAATGGCGACAATAAAGATTTTGAGTGTTGATGATGAGGCGCCTGTTGAGTTGATGATGAGACATCATTTCAGACGCAAGATCCGCAGTGGAGAGTATGAGTTCTTCTTCGCCCGCAACGGTCTTGAGGCCCTTGCCGTCCTGGCTAACACCCCCGACATTGAGATTATCCTCTGCGATATCAATATGCCGGAGATGGACGGTCTAACGCTGCTGGCCAAGGTGAACGAGATGCACAATCCTGCCATGCGTGTCATCATGGTAAGTGCGTACGGCGACATGATGAACATCCGTCAGGCGATGAACAACGGTGCCTTTGATTTCGCTACGAAGCCCATCGATATGGATGACCTGGCTCGGACTATCGAGAAAGCCATTGGGCAGATACACTATGTGCATGAATCGCAAAAGGAGCACACGCAGCTGGAATTGCTGAAACAAGACCTGGTCTCTGCCAAAGAGATTCAACAGTCCTTTCTGCCAATGGTGTTTCCGCCCTTCCCGGAGGATAGCGACAAACTGGACATCTATGCCTCAATGTCGGCGGCGAAGGATGTCGGCGGTGACTTCTACGACTTCTTCCGCATTGACGATGACCATATTGCCTTGGTGATAGCCGATGTGTGCGGTAAGGGCATTCCTGCCGCGCTGTTCATGGCCGTGAGCCGCACTATCATCCATTCGAAGGGTATGCAGGGAGTCAGTGCTGCAGATTGTCTGACAGAGTCGAATCGGCTGTTGGTAAACTCGACGGTCAACTATATGTTTGTCACTGTGTTCTATGCTATTTTCAATACGAAGACCGGCCTCGTTACATATAGCAATGCAGGACACAACCCACCCCACATCGTGAGGGCTGGCGGCACTATCGAACAATTGCCGACGGACGGACAGTATATGGTGGGTGTTTTTGAAGAAGAGGTGTATGCGGACAAGACTTTACAATTGGACCATGGCGACACGCTGGTGATGTTTACCGATGGCGTGACAGAAGCCAAGGGCTCAACCCATAGGGCGTTCGGCACAGACCGACTGAATAATATTCTCAGTGGCGTGGCTGAAAAAAGTAGTCAGGAGATTATCGAAGCCATCAAGGCCGGTATTACTGACTTTGTGGGGGATACCGAGCAAAGCGATGATATTACGTTGTTAGTGTTGAAGAGAAAGTGAAGAAAGTTGTCATCATAGGATGCATAGGTGCGGTGCTGTTGATAGGATTAACGGCGGTATTATATTACATGCATCGTGGTGACGGTGAACGTATCAATGAACTGGAGACAGAACTCCGTGCGCTTCGTGAGCGAGAGAAACAGTCAGAGATAGACAGAGATGTCAGCGAACAAATGGAGGAGATTGCCTATGGCCAGCAGACCCTTTCTGAGGAACGTAGCCGTGAGGCCATCCGTCAGTCGGAAATTGCACAGGCTGCCACTCTGCGTTCGGAAGCCGAGCGCCGGATAGCCCTTCAGGCCCAGGCGGCGGCAGAGATTTCGGCGGGGGAGGCGAAGGCGTCGTATCGGATGGCGGAGCAACGGCGGCTTGAGGCTGAGCATGCCAAGCTGGTGGCCGACACACTGAACTGCATCTCACTGGGACGAACCCTTGGCTCTCAGTCGTATGCCATCTACCGCAGTGGTGATACAGAGTTAGGCAATATGCTTGCCTACGCTTCCTATCTTTATACGAACGACTATGGCGGCAATCTCTATACCCCTGCCGTGTTCCAGGCCTTGACACAATCGGCTGGCGGACGGCGCAGCTGGAGTGTCCACGACAGCAAGATCACACGAATGGATATTCAGCCAAAGAGCGGCAATCTGCTGACGGTGAGTGATAACGGTGAGTTCTTTATTCATACTTTTCAAGACGGGCAGTTGACGGCACAGCGGCAGATAAGAGACAGGAACTATTGTTTCAGGGATGTTTATGCTGCCAATAATGGCCAGGCGTACGCTATCAGTTACACCGGTCATCTGATGATTATCGGCAGGAACCAGACAAAGGTCATTTATATTGAGCATGTAGACAGGCCTTTCAGTCTGCAGCCCATCAATAATGGACACCAACTGCTGATCATTGGAGAGAACAGCGTCGCCCTGTTTGACCTCGTCACCGATAAAGTTATCGCCACGCGCTGCCTCGATTTCCATGTCACTAGTATCGGGCGACGTGACGACAAACCTCTGCTCTTCGACAACCGTGGTCGTATGCATCTCGTCAACAGCCTCGATGACATCAGCAATGAGAAAGTGCCCGTGCAAGGTCAGGTCACAGCCTTTGCAAGCAGCAAGCATGATCATCTGACAGCCTACGGCATGGCCGACGGCACCATCTGGCTGACAGCGGGTAACGGTAAGACGTATAAGCTCGTTGAACACCTCTCGCGTGTGACGGAGATGGAATTCAACGGCAAGCGACTCTATTCCTCCAGTTACGATGGGAAGTTGCTTTTCTGGTCCATTGACTATAACAGCCAGATGAAGGCTGTCACGCTGTTCCAGGCTGACAGCTGGCTCATGGACATTATTTTCAGCGCCAAGAAGGACTACATCTGGACGGGGGAGAAAAACGGCACCGTATCACAATATCTCGTATCCCTGCCGAAGATAGCCCAGCGTCTTCGCCAGAACGTAAAGCGCAACTTCACCCAAGAAGAGTGGAACTATTATGTGGGGAAGGGAATACCGTATAGAAAGGTAAAAGAGTAAAAAGGTAAGAAAGTGAAAAAATAAGATGAATAAACAGGATTATCCTATAGGGATTATTGGAAAGGTAAAAATCTTTTTTACCCTTTTACCTTTTTACCTTTTTACCTTTTTACCTTTACCCGCAAGGGCGCAGGGGCTTCCTCTTATTCGTAACTTCACGGCGGCAGAGTATGGTGGGCACAACCGTAACTATGACATCGAGATTGGTGAGGACGGTACGGTGTTCGTCGCCAACTTTGAGGGGCTTCTCTATTATGATCGTGCCCAGTGGCGCATCATCCATACATCTAACAACAGGCGCGTCACGGTCATCTATCGCGATAGCCGGAATACCGTCTGGGTGGGTGGCTACAATTTTATGGCTCGTCTACAGAAGCAGGCTAACGGGGAACTGTTTTTGCAACAGTTTGGCGAAGAAGGCCTGTTCAGTGGCGAGGTGATGGAAATATTTGAAGAAGGAGAGTCTCTGCAGTTTGTGGCGGGCAATAATATCTACGAAGTGAAGGGCAGGGAAAATACGTCTGCCCCCATCATATCGTTGAAAAAGAAGACCAAAGCCAAATTCCAACCAGGCGTGGAATCCGACATCATATCGTTGGAGGCTATGCTGACTGATGCTGAGAATGTCGTCTTGGAAGATATCACCCAGACGGAGAAACTGGACGGCAGACTTCAGGTGAAAGTGAAGAGGAACGGCGGCTTGATTATAGCCGACAACGACGGTCGCGACATCTATACAATCACCGAGGACAACGGTCTCTGCTCCAACCAAGTGTCATATGTGGCCTACGACAGACACGGTGTGCTCTGGGGCGCTACGGGTAATGGAATCTTTGCCATCGAACTGCCGTCGGTATATAGCTATTTCCTACCGAAGGACGGACTCACGGGCAGGGTTCATACCATTACTGCCTTTAACGGAAAGATCTACGTCGGGGATACCAACGGACTCTATGTGGTTGACTCATGGCGTTACAGGCGCATGGCCGAGATCAACAATATCTGTTGGGAATTGTGTCCGAGTCATGACGGACTGTTGGCTGCCACCTCCAGCGGTATCTACAAGGTTGCAGTCAGTGGCAGTGTCAGTAGGCAGACATCTTATGCCACCACAGCTCTGTTGGTGGATGGTGACAAGGTCTATGCAGGAGAGCCTGACGGCGTGTATGTATATCAGTCTGGCTTCAGACAGCGTACGAAGGTGGATGATTTCCCCTTGGTGAGGATGATTCGGAAAGACGGACGAGGAGGTCTGTGGCTAAAGACCGTTCATGATGAAATCAAGGGTATCGCGCCAGGCCCGGAAAAAGAGCCTGTTGCTGAACTGCCCGGTCATCTGTTGACGCCTGTGAACGACATAGAGGTCCAGGCTCAATACCTGCATGGCAGTCAAGTATGGATTGGCGGTAATGAGATACTCGCCGTCATTGATACAGGCAAAAAAGAGCTTGAGAAGCTTTCTGACTGCCGCACAATCCGTTTCTGTTCTATTGTCCTGGGCAGCGATAGTGTACTTTGGGGCGGCTATGGCGATATGCCTAAGATGCTGCAGAAGTTAGACAGCGACGAGGGGTATCTGCATTTCTTCTATGCCCTCGACTATGCCCCGCTGACAGGAAAGACTTTGTATCGCTACAGGCTGAGCAATAAGAGCCTATTTAGCAATATGGGGCAGTGGAGCGCTTGGAGTGAGAAGCAGGACGTGGCGTTTCTGAGTCTACCCTACGGCTCGTTCACTCTCAGCGTACAGGCCAAATTGGCCAATGGCGAACTGTCAGAGGTGGCATCAGTCAACTTTAGCATTGCCTATCCGTTGCTGTTGCGATGGTATATGGTGGTACTCTACTTCATTGGTTTCGCTTGCCTGGTATGGCTGATGTTCCGTTACCGTCTGAGGAAGCTCCAGAAGGACAAGATCAAGTTGGAGCAGATTGTTGAGGAGCGCACCGCCGACCTTCGCAATGCCCAGCACGAGCTGATTCGTCAGGAGAAGATGGCTTCGGTGGGAAAATTGACTGAGGGACTAATCGACCGCATCCTGAATCCGATGAACTTTATCATCTATTTCTCTAAGATGGCTAACGATCTGTCGCAAGACATTAAGGAGAACATCGACAACAATAAGGACGGTATCAAAAAGGAAGACTATGAGGATACTCTGGATGTGTTTGACCATCTGAAGGAAGTACTACAGAATATAGACCAGTACGGTCAGAACACCACCCGTACGCTGAAGGCTATGGAGGAAGTGCTGAAGGACCGTACCGGCGGCTATGTGGACATGGACTTGCTGCCCGTGCTCCAGCAGAGTGAGGAGATGCTTGGACAGAACTTTGCCAAGGAGATCACACAATATCATATCCTGACGGTGTTCTCCCTGCCCACTCCTGTCGTCGGGAATCTGCCATCTATGCCTGTTCACGGCAATCCTGACATGCTCAGAAAGACCATCATCAACCTCCTGGGCAATGCCGTCTATGCCGTCGTCAGAAAAGCGCAGAAGACGTCATACACCCCCGAGGTGTCGCTTACTGCTACTGTAACCGACGGGCACTGTGTCCTGAAGATCCGTGACAACGGCATCGGCATCGAAGAGAAGGTCATCGGCAAGATCTTCGACCCGTTCTTCACGACGAAGACAACTGACGAGGCAGCTGGCGTAGGCCTCTACCTGAGCCGTGAGATCATCCAGAACCATAAGGGCGACATCAGCGTGGCATCGGTTAAGGATGAATACACGGAGTTTACCATCACATTACCAATACTGCAAACGACATGACAGAGACGGAACAATTAAGACAACAACTGCAGAAACAGGAGAAACTGGCGTCGCTTGGATTGTTGAGTGCCGGTATTGCCCACGAGATAAAAAACCCGTTGAACTTCGTCATTAATTTCTCTAGGATGGCCAGCGAGTTGGTGGATGATTTTTCCGAAATCCTTCAAGGGACGATAGCCAACGGTCAGCCCCTGTCCGAGGCAGAGCACAATGATCTCGATTATATTGTGACCAACCTGAAGAAATTCATGAAGGAGATAAATATAAACGGCGAACGTGCAGTCGATATCATCCAGGGCATTCTGCTTGTGTCTCGTGGTAAGGATGACGAGTTTGTGGCTTCCGACGTGTGCCGCATCGTCAAGGAGTATGTGTGGTTGTCGTACCATTCCATGCGTGCCAATTATCCGGGGTTCAATGTCACCATCCGTGAACAGTATCAGGAAGATTTGCCGATGATGATGGTCATTCCCCAGGATCTGAGCCGTGCCGTGCTGAACGTGATGAGTAATGCCTGCTATACCGTCTGGCGTAAAAGCCAGTCGGCGGGAAAAGACTACAAACCGCAGATAGATGTTGCTGTCAAGATGGAAGAACAAGTTTTGTACATCACCATTTCCGACAACGGTGAGGGAATGTCCGACGAGGTGAAAGAGCGCCTGTTTGAGAACTTCTTTACCACTAAACCCGTCGGCGAGGGTACAGGTCTTGGCATGAGTATCACGCGTGACATCATTGAGAAGAAACTTGGAGGCAAGGTGTCCTTCACCTCAACCGAGGGCAAGGGATCCACCTTCACCTTCACAATACCCATCAAGAAATGAGAAAGAGCATTTGCATATTGTTATATCTGGTTGCCCTCTTTGCCTGTCCCACCCTTGCACAGAACGACGCGAAGATGCGTGAGGTGTATGCTCAGGCAGAGAACGATTACAAAATAGGGTGTGTTGATGAGGCGCGAGATGTGCTGTTGCAGAACCTCAGTGCCTTTCAGGGCAACTTGCGTCAGAATGCGTTGCGGCTCATCGCCCTCATTTGCCTGGATGAATACGATGTCCGCCAGGCCGAGCAGTATACCACCAAGCTGTTGGAGCTGAACCCGTATTACAGTCCGTCGGCCAGCGACCCTTCAACATTCGTCGGTATTGTCAACAATATCAAGGCCGGCATGACCGCCACCATCACTACCGCTTCCAGTCAGGCTGAGAGTCTGGCCGAGGTGCCGGTGCCTACCACGCTGATTACCGAGGAGATGATCCGTAACTGCGGAGGACAGAATCTGCAGGAGGTACTGGCCGCCAATGTGCCGGGCATGAACCTCATCGACTGTAACGATGACATCAATATCGCCATGCGCGGTATCTACAGTACCACCCAGGAGAAAATCCTCATCATGCTCAACGGGCATCGTCTGAACAGCTATGCCACCAACACCGCCGCCCCCGACTTCAGCATCTCCTTGGAGAATGTGAAGCAGATAGAGGTTCTGCGCGGACCTGCCTCTTCACTCTACGGTGACGTGGCTCTGACAGGTGTGGTGAACATCATCACCAAGCAAGGTGCTGATGTCGATGGTATTCAGGCGAAGGTGGGAGCGGGCAACTATGGCCAGATCAAGGCCGATGCCGTCTTTGGCAAGCGTTATTTCGACGTAGACCTGCTCCTTTGGGGCAGTGTCTATCGTAACAGCGGTGAACAGCGTGACCATATCAGAATCAGGCGCATCGGCAATCGCCCCTCTTTCGACCTTGGCCTGCAACTGGGTTATAAGGGCCTGCTGTTCATGTACGACACCCATTTCTCGCAGGTGGTCGCCCCCTTCACCATGAGTTCGCTCGCCATGCCATACGACCACGACCGATACCGCACCTATAACGGGCTGTCACCATCCTTCAGCACCAGTTCACAACATGCCGACCTCAGTTATCAATGGTCAATGTTCAATGGTCAATGTTCAATGAAAGCCGCCGCCACCTATGACAAGTCAGACCTGACGCACTACCAGGTCCTCGGCGACGAGCCCACGGACATACTGACCCTGGCACTCCCCTTGCCCTTCGACATGATGCTGGCAATCGACAGTTGTGGAGGAATCTCTCGCTACGTCAACGGCCAAGAGCAGAACTATGGTTTTCAGTTGAAGGGCAACCATGCCTACACACTCGGTGATAACCATCAAGGCAATATCAGTTTTGGAGCCGAGTACGGCCACTTCCAACTCGACGACATCCGCTATCAGATAGGTTATAACTTCACAGAGACATTCCCTGAGGACACACGGATACGGGAAGCAGGAAAAGGCAGCGAGAATAGGGCCAATATTTATTTCCAGTTGAAGCACCAGTGGAATTTTACACTTTTCGCCCGCCAGTTTTCACTCATAGCCAATGCAGGTATGCGCTTCGACTATAAGAATCGCTACGATGACACGAATGTGCGTGAGTTGTCACCCCGGGCAGCCTTCATCCTACAGCGTCCCAGGTGGAGCGTCAGACTGAGCTATTCCAAGTCCTTTGTTGATGCCCCCTATATCTTCCGTCAGGCCAACGTCCTGGCAGCACTCATCAATCAAGACCCTCCCGTCAGCCTCTCACCTGAGCGCGCCCACTCCTTCCAGCTCTCCTTTGCCGGCAACAACTGGTTAAAGGGACTGACATTCGAGGTCAACGGCTTCTACAACCACGCCGAAGACCTTATCATGACCAATATCCTCGCTTACAGTAATGTTGGTCAGAACAAGACTGGTGGCGTGGAACTGATGGCTGCTTACAAACAGCCGAAGTTTACCGCCGACTGGAACGTCACTTGGACCCATACCTTCAAGTCGAATCTTTCAGAAATCAATCTGTTTGATAAATTGGCTCCCTACTATCTTAATGACATCGATGACAATAATAACATACCAGCCATTATGTCGAACCTTGTGCTCGGCTGGCAGGTAGCACCTCGGTTGCGACTTCATACGCATGTGCTTTTTGAAGGCCGTCAGACATCCTATAACATCGACCTTGAACAATACAGCCTGTGCCGCACTTATTATCTCGATTACGCTTTCTACAACCTTCTCCCCAACATGGAAGAGAAGGCTGCCGCTGCATGGGAAAAAGCTGTCTTTTCTACCAGACAGATTATCAGACACCAGGAGATGCCTGCCCGTTGCATCCTGAACCTCGGAGGCGAATATACGTTCGGCCCTGTCACCCTCGGCCTGAACATCCACAACCTTCTGGGCACTCATTATAACCGCAGCGGCATGAATACCAATCTCATCCCGCAGCAGGGCCGATGGTTCCTCGCCACCATCGGGGTCAAGTTATAGATTTACCTGCTCATTGATCCATTATGCCTTGTCGGCGGTTCATTCTTTCCTCGGCCTGATTGACCTGCCATTGCTTATAGGCCTCCTCGATCTCCTCCTCCTTAGTGTCACGATACTGCTTGCTGAGGTCGGCATACTGTTTGCACAAGGCTTCCATTTTGTCCTTTGCCTCGTCGACCTCTTCCTTCGGCAGACCTGCTGTCTTGTCTGACAACGTCTTCGTATATTCGGCCTTTAACTTGTCCATCTCCACCTTACGTTCGTCGTAAAGTGCCTTGACGGACTGTTTCAGAAGGTCGTAGCGGTTCTTGTCCACCTCGGGCATCGTGCAGATGAGATGCCTCTCCTGGTCATATTCTGGTGTGTCAGGGTAGAAGTAACGATCATCAGCCTCCGGCTTGATCACCTTCTGTTTGAACTCAGGATGTGCCTCTGCGATACCTTCCTGAATGAAAGGCAGCATCTCCATCTCCTTAGGTACGAACTCGAACGAATAATCATCGGGCATCAAGGTGTCGGCCACCTCCTCAATATTGTACGTATTACCCTCAATGTCGGTAATGGTAAACGACAGTAGCGCCGCCGGCTCAGCCTTGACACAGAGGTTCATATAACGGTAGTTCAGCAAGGCTGCATGGCCTGTGAGCTTGCCATCGAGCTCACCTATTATTATTTTTATAGATCTTCTCATAACTTTTTACCTTTTTACTTTTTCTCCTTTTTACCTTTTACTTCTGCTTCGGTGCATCGTTCTCCTTCAGCTTCGCGTTGAGCTGGGCTGAAGAGGGTGCCCCGGGAACGGAGATGCCGTCGCTGATGTTCGAACTCTTGAACGACGACTTGGCCTCCACATTATCAGCCACCAGCTTCGGCGCCTTGACATCGGCCTTGAACTCGGTCTTGCCGTTCACGGTGTTGTCGCCAAAGAATTCTGCCTTCGAGCCCTTCACGGCCATGTTGCCGCCGTCGAGTTGTATTAGGGCCTTGCCGCCGTCCTGCTGAATCTCTGCGGTCTCCTTGGCATAGAGGCCTGCCTTCTCGGCCGAGATCTGCAGCTCCTTGGTGAGCGTCTTGTCGTCGGTGCGTCCCACGAACATCTTCTCTGCCAGAATCACCATGTTGCCGCCTTCTGCCAATGCTTTGTCATTACCTGAAGAACCTTCCACATCCACCGACTTCACGAAGACATCCTTGGCATTGATCATCATCTGTCCGGAAGCCTTGGCGTCTTTGTCGAGGGATGCCAGCTGCATCTTCTCGGCAGAGAGGTTCAGCGTACCCGTGGTATTGCCGTCCTTGTCGAACGAGCCCTGTCCCATATCCTGTGCCGACACGTACCAGGAGCCCGTCGTATTACCCTCGATGTCGTAAGAGAGCATGCTAACGTTCTCTGTGCGCACACTGAAGCTGCTGTCCTTGGTCTGCTCCTTCACCTCGTAGTTGCCATCGCTGATAGAATAGTCGACGGCCGTCACCGATACGTCCTTCGAATTGATCTGTACGCTGCCGTCCGTCACATAGTCACCGTCCGGCTTACCCGCCTCTTTCAGCTGCGGATTCACCGTGCTGATTTCCACATCGTGGGAGGCGATACGCACATAACTGTCGTCGATCAACGAGCCGTCCTTCTTATAGCTGGTGATGTTCAGCCTGCCCGTCTGTACGTTGATCATGGACGCAGAGTTCTCACGGATGTTCTGGTCGCCGTCCTTCGAGGCAAACGTCATCTGCTCGGCAGTCACCTTGAGGTGGGCACCAGTCTCCACCTCCTGGAAATGTTCGGTTGCTTCCTCCACCAGTTTCTTCTCCTCCTCGAGGGCCTTCTGCCTGCGGTTGGCCTCTGCAAGCCTGGTCATCAGAGAAATGGCATTCTCCAAAGCATCGTAAGCCATGGGCATCTGGTTTTTGAACACCTGCGTCAGGTCGTCGAGAATGGTCACGGTGACGCGCATCAGATACTCATCGAAGTTGATGAGGTCCTGAGCCTGCAGCATCGCTTCCATCGCAGCCACGGTGCCCGTCACCTTCGCCATGGTCGTCAGCCCCTCGCTGCTCAGGTCGAATGCCTGTTGCTTCACCTCACTCAGACGGTTCTCAATGTCCGCCTTGCGTTGCTCCACCGACTGCGAGGCATCGATTTCCACTTCCTCGTCGGCATGGATCCTGATTCCAGTAGCACCGGTCGTGGTGGCCGAGCGTGAGAAATAGCCGTCCTCCCCGGCCTCGTTGCTCTGCAGGGTGATGTGCTTGGCTTGAGTGATGACAGCCGACTGCGAGCGCACCACCTCCTCGATGCCGTCGGGTCCGGGATCGACAGCCGTCTGTGAGATGAGTGAGGCACGCGTTTCCACACTGCCTTGCTCACCGACGCCCTCCAGGCCTAACTTCTGTCCACGGATGATGACGGTGCCACCGTCGCCATACGTCATGCCGCTGGCATCCACGTTACCAATCACAATCTCGGGGGCTGAGATCACGATCCGCTCCTCGTCGCGGAAAAACTTGCCCTTGGCCACTTCGTTCAGGATGTCCGCCTTCAGTTGCTGTATCTCGGCTTTCTGTTGGCGTATCTCCGAAAGGTCTTTCGAAACACTCGACTGCAGGTTCTGCAGAGCCGACAGCCAGTTAGAAAATATTGATTCTGCCATAATTTTACCCTTTCATTATTCTACGTTTGTACCAATTGAACCTAACACACGTTTCAGCTGATCACATGCCTTGTCTGACATGATCGCGTTGTCAGTGGTCTTCACATGACCGTTATTGTCGAAGGTCAAGGTCTTTTCTGAATTATCAGATATAAGGATTTTTCCTTCCACGCCTACCTTCCAGCGATACCTGTTCCCTGTCTTGCTCGGAGCCAGTTTGCCATACCTGTCCACTGCCCATTCCATCGCCAACTCGCCATTAGACTTAGTCTTTGGTAATTTAGGATCGCTCACTATTGAGTCAATCATATTCTTCCAATTTAGCTCGTTTTCAAGATGATCCTTGCTAACTGTCACCGCCGGCGCGCTGAGTCTTAGGAACTTGTTGTTTATCTTGTCCCCCACATTGGCTTCTGAAAGAAACAGACTGACGGCAGTCCTCATGTAGTGCGTCTTCAGGTCTTTCCAGTTATTGAAGCTATCCTTATTCGTATTTACACTGATATCAATTTCCGGCGTGTTGAATTCCAGTTTCCCAAGCGCGGCATCGAAAGCAGCCGTGAAAACTGTATCATTCATTAAAGAACTCGATTTAAAGTTCACCTTCGTTGCCTTATAGTAAAGGTGAATGGCCTTGCTCAGTTGCTTCGCAGTGTCTTCAATCGGCTTTTTCTTCTCTGCAATCAGCCTGATCCTTTCTTTCTGGGCTTCATTGTATTGTATTTGGATCTGTTCCTTTTTATTAATCCAGTTTTGCTGGTCCATAAAATAAGCTTTCCTGCCGGCTTCCCGGCCTCCACCGTGTTTTTTATACTTGTCATTTTTTGATTCCGGCTTTTGTTCATAGTGTTTTTTCATTTCATTGGTATAGTTATCTTCCAGCTGTTTCTCGTCAGGTATGTCCTTCAGGTCCAGTTTCTCCCAGTCAAATGCCAGTGCCGCGGTTTTTGCTGCGTACGAGGCGCCCTTGATATCATTGAATTTGATGACAGCCTCGTTCGCGTTGGCGCCGTTCTTGCCGCTCACACCGTTAAACGCCTCAATGGCTTTACACATATTCTTAAACGCTTTTTGAACGGTTTCTACTCTGCTTTTTGCAGTAGAAGCTATTGCATTTATATCGTAGTAGAAGTCCGGCGCCGTCCGTTCCTTATCCCTGTCCTCTCTGGCATCTCTTGGATACTCCGTAGAGCCCTTGCCCGCTTCGATACGCATATACGTGTTCGAACGTATCTTCGTCGTGCCGTCGATGGGGCGTAAAAAGACATCAATCGCCGTACGTATAAGATTCACATCGATCGCGCTGTCCACGATGCGATTCCTGACGCCTCTGAAACAGCTCAGGCCGATATCGGCTATCACGCGGCCGGCAGGCGTGTTCCATTTGGCACTGCCTTCGGTATAGGGCGTGTCGCCGGGCAGGTACCGGTGCTTGACGGCCGTGCCCGACTCGATGGATATCGTATCGCTGGCCTCCAGCTTGATGTTCTTGCCCTCTATCTTAATGTCGCCGTTGGGCGCCGAGATGCTGATGCCTGTAAAGGCGTCTATCTTCACGTTGCCCATCGAACTCTGTATCAGCACCGAGCGCGACGAGCTGTTCAGGTCTATCTTGTACAATCCCATGCGGTCGCTGATGGTCATGCCCCCCGTCATGCCCCTGCACCAGTCCACATCCTGAAGCAGCGGCGGAAAGTTCGACGTGGGCCAATAGCTGCGAATCAGCTTCAGTCCGGGGAGGAGGCCCTGGAAGAAGCTCGACCCGTCGATGCCGTCATTGAACGTGATCGAGTGCCCGTTCGTCGACGTGATGCTCTTGTCGGGCAGCCATCCCCACTTATTGTTGCTACTGGGCGAGAGCAGGAATCCCGTCACGTACGGCCGCTCCACGTTGCCTTCCTCAAAGCTGACCATCACCTCGTCGCCCTTTTCCGGCCTGAACTTCACACCCGAGCCGTCGCTGGCGAAGGGCAGCGTCACGCGGATCCAGGGTGAGGCATCTGAACCTTCTTCTTTCTCGGGCTGCCAGGCAAACCTCACGCGCACACGCCCCAGCTTTTCGGGGTCGAAGTTCTGGGCCACAAATGCCAACTGCGGCTGCGACTCGCGGATCACGATGTCGGGCAGAGCCGGAGGAATGGCCACCTCGCCATAGAGCTTCACGCCGATCACCTGCTGACGCTCGTCGTAGGTAGCCTTCTTCGAATCGTCGGTGTGGATGAACTCACAGCTGCCGTTCACGCCGATCACGACATAATACTCGCCGTCGACCTTGATCTTGTCACCTATCGACAGTTTCTGGGTGTCATCGCCGAAATCCAGATATACGGCATTCTCGCCCACCTTCTTCTCAGCCTCACGCATCAGGGCATAGAATTTGGCATTCATGTTGATGTCTTTACCGCAGAAGTTATTCTTGGGTTTCTGGTCTTTCATCGTGCCAAACTGCCTGACCGTGTCTCCGCTCTTTTGGTCGCTCTTATTCGCCCAGGGGTCGATGTTCGTCTCCTCGTTCTTGTCGTTCAGGTTTTTCACCGCCACGATCGCCTGCGTCACCCGGAATGTGTAGTGGGTCACCCCGTCGCCGATGAGCGCTGCAAGCGTTGTATTCCCCAGAAGCATCGAGATGCAGTTCATCAGGTTCGTGCTGAGATAGCCCATCTGCGTCTGCAAGTCCGTGTACTCCGCCTTCACTTCGTCCAGATAGTCGTCGGTGCCCAGGGGATTGCTGTAGCTCTTCTGGTCATTATTTGGAGCAGTGTGCCCTTCCAGGTAGTTGTAGCTGTAGCTGGAAGTCTCCACTCCTTCCTGTAAAAGAGTCTCGTAATAGCGCTCAGAGGCTATCTGGGCATAGTCGGGGTCGCTGTTCCCAGCCTTGTCGGTCATCTGCATACCTAAGTGCAGCTGGCCGTTCTCGTGATACAGGAACTCTCCGCAGCGGTTAGCCGTGCGTCGCATGAAATCATAGAAACTCTCGTTGTACTGCACCAGATACGGCTGAACGAACTCATCGGTGCCGACTTCCTTGTTATATTCGACCACCTGCAGGTCGCATTTTGTCGGTACCTGGAGCTTGAAACTTTCCACTTCTTTAGTGAAGATGTCCACCCCGAGTTTCTTGCCCGTCCAAGCTTTCGAGTATTTGTCGATCGCCAGCAGTTTGTCGAGGCTGTAGATGGTCAGTTCCAGTTTTACGTTGCTCCCATTCGATACCTTCTTGAATAGCGGCATGACCTTGAACACAAAATAGCTGTCGGCCACTGTCTCACCGTTGATCGTTAATTGCACGGGTTTCTGGTGGAAAGCACTGACGAGATCGTTGTTTTTCACACCTTGGCCACCGACATTTATGGTGACCTTCATCTCTGCCGGGCGATAGATGCCTTTGTCGTACGACAACTTCTCCAGAGTGAGCGTGTAGTTGCCCATCGTCTGATCTTCCTGGAAACGGAATTGCTTGCCGTCGATAGTTAATACATATTTAAGATTTGCCATAGGTCTTCTGTTTTTTCTTTTTACTTTTTTACCTTTTTACTTTTTCTTACTCTGCCATACTGTTTATCACAAGTTGCCTGTCCGTCATCTTGCCTTTATAGGTGATGGAATTTACGAACAGTTTCACACGGATGAGCATTTGTCTCGATTCCTTGTCCTTACTGCCAGCGGTGAAGTCGTCCTCCACGTCGATCACATAACCGTTGACGATGAACATATTATCGTAGCTCTTCAGACGCTGTTGGTCGTTAAACGAGGCATTGAAAAGAAACGTATAGTCGTAAGGCACGTTCTCCAACAGCCGCTGGTGATAGACCATTCCTTCCTCTGGCACTACGAGTCGCACCGTAAACGACAGCACGGAAGGATTGGTGACTCCATAGGGGAAGCCGGCATCATTACGGCTCCGTTCACATCGGTAAGCGAAATATTTCAATGTGCAGCACTTTCCCTTCAACACATTCTGGCCCCCGTCCTGAACCTCGTCGGAAAAGAGCACAGCTTTCAGATGATTCGATAAGCTTTTTTTATTCATAGTCGATACCTCCCTTATTCGTTATGATATGGATTCTTGAATGTAGCACCCTCAAAGGTCACCTCGTTCGCCACAATACTCAGTTTCACCGTGCGTCGCATCATACCGTCGATTTGGTATTCCTCCTCAATGGCATAGCAGTAGGCTTCTTCAAACTCCAGGTTCGCTTCACTTCCGCCGGTGTCCGCCTTCGCGTCGGAAAGATTCAGCACCACGCGTCCGTTCAGCGGATCACCGCTGATATACCAGTCGTAGAGAGAGAGGTCCTCCATATCCGGAGCCACCAGTGTCAAGTCGATATTCTCACACAGAGCATCTGTGTTAGGACGGCTGCTACTTGTTAGCCTCTTGTAGTGACAAGTCAGATTCACCACATTGTATTGCTTCGAATAAATGTGGGAACCGTTGTCGCCAATCTGTAATTTTGCTTGTACTTCCATATTTTAGGTTGTTTTAATAATAATCATAATTTAGGTGCAAAGATACAACTATTTTTGTAATAACATCCATTTTTGAAAAAAAATATGAAGGAGAAAGCAAAAAAGCATCCTGAACTTCATCCCGCTGCAGGGCCGATGGTTCCTCGCCACCATCGGGGTCAAGTTATAAATTAGTATGCGACACATTTTCCGGCCTTGCCGCCCATTTGTCGCGAATTGCTGCGGCTGTCGCTACAACTTCAGGCAAAAGTCTGCTGAATTCTTGCTTATTCGCTAAAATCGCCATAACTTTGCATCGTCGAAAAGAAACAGACGACAAAATAAAAATAAGTATAAACATTTAAATTATTAAAGTTATGACAAAAAAGAATTTCAATGCAAAGAAGGTGCTCATGAGCACAATTGCAGCAGTAGTTTTCTCATTCGTATTCGCCACCAGTGCAAATGCAGGTACCCCAAATGATGTGAAAAATAACGGTACAGAAATCCGTCAGGCTTCTAACGATAACGAGCCAGAGGATCTGCAAAGTCTTCCTGAAATCATTTGCTACATCCTCCAAACTGTCTTTGGAGTTCGGGTATAGTTACCAGCTTCTTTTTAATAGGCAAAGCGTCCTGGATTATTTCCCAGAACGCTTTTTTTCTATACCTCACGCGGTCGATGCCTTTCCAGTGGGCCACCATCGAGTCAAGTCCGGCCTTCAGGGCCCTGATCGACATCGTGTTCATCGCCTCCTTCGTCAGGTCGCTGAAGCGGTAGTCGTAAGAGTCCTTCGAACGGTACAGGGCCACGCCCGTCATCACGTTCTTCCGCAGTTCGTAGCGGGAGTTGAGGAAGGCCTCGGTCTTATAGGTCAGCAACTGCGAGGGTTTTACGTATTTCAGCGGCCAGGTGGCCTTCAGCAGATGCGAGGTATATCGGTGATTTCGCCAAGAGACTTTCCGCTCTTGAGCTTGCCTGAACGGATCATCTCTACGGCCTCGCTGAGGGTATAACGGGTGTAGCGCTCCTGCCCGTCGCGCTGGTTAATAAGTGTCATTTTCTGTCTGGTAATCTCTGTCATAGCTTTTTCGTTTTGTTAGAATCATTAATTATGACTGCAAAGATATAAAAAAATACATCTTTCCAAATTTTTTTCTACTTTTCACTTCCACCTCCACCAAATCGTCTGAAATGCCTTTGTATATGGGCATTTCAGAGGGTGGAAGTGCCTCGTTTCACTTCCACCTTACTTCCACCTCTGATCACACTGCTTGCTGATGGTTTACAGGCAGTAAACCCTGACTTTAGTTAGGGTAAAGTGGGACTTTAGATAGGGTAAACCCTTAAATTCTCGAGAGAATTTCGTAGTTTGCCCTATCCTTTCTCCAAGTTTGCTGCCACCTTTCTTGGGGTTTAGTCTATCCTTTCTCCCAGATTTCCGCCGTCATTTTCTCGTGGAGATGCCTACTAACAGTCGTTCTGATACCTTCCACGAGTGTAAAGTATGCCTAGTACGACAGTAAGAAATACCTTCTATATAGGGTAAAGTCCTATTACTAAGGCTGTTACAAGGCATCTCCATCAACCATGGAAGGCATCTTAACCAGCAATGGATGGCATTTTTGTCTCTAAAAAGGTGGAAGTGAGGTGGAAGTGAAACGAGGCACTTCCACCCTCTGAAATGCCCATATACAAAGGCATTTCAGACGATTTGGTGGAGGTGGAAGTGAAATTTATAAAAATTTCTGGCGCACTTAATTCAAGGCTTAGTCATTGATCATTTATTAATAATGGTGAAAAGATTTGGATATTAGGAATAATAATCATATCTTTGCAACCGAAAACATTTGTAACAATTAAATTTGAACTATTATGGAGCACAAAAGAGAAATTAACAAAGGAGAAGTGACAATGAAAGGTAAGTATCTCAACCCAAAAGCAGACATGACCTTCAAACTGGTCTTCGGTGAGCATCCCGACTTGGTGATGAGCTTGCTCAATGCCCTACTGCCGCTGCCTGAAGACGGGCAGATTGAGAGCGTTGAGTACTTGACACCTGAGATGGTACCTGAAAATCCTGCCAAGAAAGACAGTATCGTTGATGTTCGATGCAAGGATCAGCAGGGCCGCCAGTTCATTGTCGAGATGCAACTTTATTGGAACGAAGAGTTCAAGCGTCGTGTGCTGCTCAATGCCTCAAAGGCTATCGTACGTCAGCTTGACAAGGGGCAGGACTATTCACTCATCCAGCCTGTCTATTGCCTGAGTCTGGTAAACGACAAGGCATTTGACTATGAGACTGATGAGTTTTACCACGATTATGCCATCGTTAATGTAGAGCATACCGACCGCCATATAGAGGGTTTGCGCTTCGTGTTTGTTGAACTGCCGAAATTCAAGCCACAGAGCATTGCCGAGAAGAAGATGGCCGTGCTTTGGCTGCGATTCCTGACTGAGATTGCGGAGGATACAGTAGAGGCTCCTGCAGAACTGTTGGAAAACAGGGACACGAGTAAGGCTCTGAGCATCGTAGAGAAGTCTGCAATGACCGAAGGACAACTCTATGCATACGAGAGATTCTGGTTAGCCGTTACCGATGAACGTATACTCCGTGAGGCCGCTATCAAGAAAGGGTATAACGAGGGCTGGGAGAAAGGCAATAAAGAAGGCTGGGAGAAAGGCATGGAGAAAGGCATGGAAAAAGGCATGGAAAAAGGCATGGAGAAAGGCATGGAAAAAGGCATGGAGAAAGGTCGTATTGAGGAAAAAATCGAAAATGCCAGAAACTTGAAAAACAATGGCGTTTCAATAGAACTCATTGCCAAAAGCCTCGGTTTATCACTAGAGGAAATAGAACAACTTTAAGGCTAATGGGCTCGGACGGGACGATTCTGATCACACCACTCCAGGAACCGTGTGAGTCAGAAATTTTGCCTGATCCCCAAAAACTGCCTTATATATTATTATTGGTAGAGCTCCTGAAGGACGGCGAGGGACTTCAGCTCGGGGAAGTTGGGGAGGTGGAGGCGGTAGTAGATGACGGCGACTTCGAGCAGGCGGTCGCGCTCGAGGTGGGTGAGGCGGAAGAGGTGCATGGTGGGGTAGTCCATGCGCATCATGAGCTGCAGCTTGTTGGCCTCGCCAGGAAGGAGCACGTCGCGATGGAGTGGGGGCGCGGCGCAGAAGACACTCTCGCGCAGGTCGAAATAGTCGCCTGCCTGGTAGTCGTCGAGGTTGGGATAGAACCCGAGGAAACGGCTGAGACGCATGAGGAAGACGAGGTGGAAGTTGGCGAAGCGATCGGTTTGGCTGTCGAGCCACTGGATGCTGCTGGTGATGTAGTCGAAGAGAGGCTCGTTGCGCTGCTCGGAGCGCAGGGCGTAGTAGAGGAACTCGGCGACGAAGAGTGAGATGGCGAGCTTGTGGGGATGGAAGGGGATGGTGGCGAAGGGTGAGGCGAGGCGCACGTCGCGGAGCTTCTGAAGCTGCACCTTCGGACGGACGTCGATCTCGGCCTCGAGGAGGGTGAGAGGCTGGAAGAGCTGTTTCTTCACACGGGCCTTCGACGACTTGGGGATGTTCACCATGAACGACAGTCGTCCGTGCGTCTTGGTGAACATATCCACGATCATTCTCGTCTCGCCGTACTTGAGAGAATGGAGGACTATGGCCTGGGTCTTCGTCTGCATACAGGGTACAAAGGTACAAAAATAGTGGAAAGTGGAAAGTGGAAAGAGGAACTTTTTCGTGGCGAAAGGTTAATAATCCTTAAAAGTAATCATAAAGTTTAAAGTTCAAAGTTCAAAGTTCAAAAAATAGTAGTACCTTTGCAGCCGCTAAAATGGCGATGGTCCCTTCGTCTATCGGTTAGGACGAGAGATTTTCATTCTCTAAAGAGGAGTTCGACTCTCCTAGGGACTACATTAAATCTGCCATCTGCACAGCCAAGTGCTACCGGCATGCCGGGATAAGGTGGCGGAAGCCCGCAAGGGCTGCCCAGGGCAGTCGTAGTGACGCAAGACCCACAAGCTTTAATTCATTATTAATAATTAAACATTTAACAAAAAAATGGCAAACCACAAATCATCTGTGAAGAGAATCCGCCAGGACAAGAAAAAGGCACTTCACAACCGTTACTACGCAAAGACGATGCGTAACGCTGTGCGCAAACTGCGCGCTATGACTGACAAGGACGAGGCAGTGGCCCTGTATCCGAAAGTGCAGAAGATGCTTGACAAACTCGCCAAGACGAACATCATCCACAAGAACAAGGCAGCCAACCTGAAGTCAAGTCTGGCACAGCACATCAACAAGCTTTAATTTATCGTTGTATAGATGAGCACCGCAATCCGAAAGGGTTGCGGTATTTTTTTTGTGTTTTTTTAGCAGATAAACTATGTTTATCTGACATTTTTTTAGTACCTTTGCAACCAAATTCGTAAAAATAAAAGTGATGACAGAAGAACAACTGATTCAGGAAGAGAATTATTCCGCGAGTAATATTCAGGTGCTGGAAGGTCTTGAGGCCGTCCGTAAGCGCCCCGCCATGTATATCGGCGACATTAGCGAGAAGGGTCTGCACCATCTGGTCAACGAGACCGTCGACAACTCTATCGACGAGGCGATGGCCGGCTATTGTACGCACATCGAAGTGACCATCAACGAGGACAACTCGATCACGGTGCTGGATAACGGCCGTGGTATCCCCGTTGACGAGCACGAGAAGATGCACAAGAGTGCCCTCGAGGTCGTCATGACCGTGCTCCATGCCGGTGGTAAGTTCGACAAGGGCTCCTACAAGGTGTCTGGCGGTCTCCACGGTGTGGGTGTCAGCTGTGTGAACGCCCTGAGTACGCACATGCTGTCGCAGGTGTACCGCAACGGCCACATCTACCAGCAGGAGTATGAGAAGGGTAAGCCCCTCTACGACGTGAAGATCGTGGGCGATACCGACAAGACGGGTACGCGCCAGCAGTTCTGGCCCGACGGCACCATCTTCACCACGACGGAGTATAAGTACGACATCATCGCCCGTCGTATGCGTGAGCTGGCTTATCTGAACGCCGGCATCACCATCACGCTCACTGACCTGCGCCCAGGAGAGGACGGCAACCTGAGGGAGCCCGAGGTGTTCCACGCCAAGGACGGACTGAAGGAGTTCGTGCGCTATGTGGACCGTCACCGCACCCATCTGGTCGACGACGTGATCTATCTGAAGACCGAGAAGCAGGGTATCCCCATCGAGGTGGCCGTGATGTACAACACCGACTATAGCGAAAATATCCACTCTTACGTGAACAATATCAATACGATTGAGGGCGGTACCCACCTGGCTGGTTTCCGTGCAGCCCTCACGCGTACCTTAAAGAAATATGCCGACAGCGATCCGCAGATCTCCAAGCAGATTGAGAAGGCAAAGATCGAGATTGCCCCTGAGGACTTCCGCGAAGGCCTTACAGCAGTGATTAGCATTAAGGTCGCCGAGCCGCAGTTCGAGGGTCAGACCAAGACGAAGCTCGGTAACTCGGAGGTCGCAGGTGCCGTTCAGCAGGCCGTGGGTGAGGCGCTGGCCAACTATCTGGAGGAGCATCCGAAGGAGGCCAGGATGATCTGCGACAAGGTGGTGCTCGCAGCTACCGCCCGTATCGCAGCCCGTAAGGCCCGTGAGAGCGTGCAGCGCAAGAACCCGATGACGGGTGGCGGACTGCCCGGCAAGCTGGCCGACTGCTCGAACAAGGATCCCCAGCAGTGTGAGATATTCCTCGTCGAGGGTGACTCCGCTGGTGGCTCTGCCAAGTCGGGCCGCGACCGTCACTTCCAGGCTATCCTGCCGTTGCGCGGAAAGATCCTGAACGTGGAGAAGGTACAGTGGCACCGTGTGTTCGAGTCGGAGTCGGTGATGAACATCATCCAGTCGATCGGCGTACGCTTCGGCGTGGAGGGTGAAGGCGACCGCGAGGCTAACATCGACAAGCTGCGTTACAACAAGATCATCATCATGACCGATGCCGACGTCGATGGCTCGCACATCGACACGCTGATCATGACACTCTTCTACCGCTTCATGCCGCAGGTGAT